>ENA-UPSM01002434-UPSM01002434.1-activated-sludge-metagenome-genome-assembly--contig:-NODE-2434-length-22648-cov-5.678484_pt1 | contig 22648 bp, 25 predicted proteins | sample MGYA00238181_ERZ773283 | MGnify/ENA primary metagenome ERZ773283 (study PRJEB29023, sample SAMN05720199) | activated sludge metagenome | isolation source: Anaerobic digester | place: Japan...
CGTCTGCAACGCGAATGCGTGGATCGTTCGCCTTGTGGAATCGATCCGAACCGGCAAGCCGGCGGCCACGACCGAACCGCCAAAGACCATCGCGACACCCGCTCCAAGCCAAGCCACCCCACCCGACCACATCATGCTGGTCCTGGCGGCGGCGGCGGCCCACATCCTGGAAGAGGAGATCGAGCGTGTCGTGATCCTGGAAGTGAACGCCGTCAGCCACTGGAAATTGGAGGGACGCTTGGCCATCCACCGGACCCGTCTGACCAGCAAACCCGTTTTCCTGCCCGCTTTCCCCTCCGGAAGGAACTCGAAGTGATCGACTTCATCGCCCAATTGAGCGCCTTCGACGAAATCACCTGGCGCATGGCGGTCATGTGGGCCGTCTGCGGCCTGCTGGTGTACCTGGCCATCGCCAAGCAGTTCGAACCGCTCCTGCTCCTGCCCATCGCCTTTGGCGGATTGCTGGCGAACCTTCCCACCCAAGGGCTCGTGAACGCGCCCCACGGTGCCGAACCCGGTGGACTCTTCCATTACATCTCGTACGGCATCCGCTACGAGCTTTTCCCGCCCATCATCTTCCTGGGGGTCGGGGCGCTGACGGATTTCGGTCCGTTGATCGCCAACCCGCGGACCCTGCTGCTGGGCGCGGCCGCGCAGGGCGGCGTGATCGCGACCTTCATCGCCGCCACCCTGATCGGATTCACTCCGGGAGAGGCCGCCTCGATCGGGATCATCGGGGGCGCCGACGGCCCCACCAGCATCTTCCTGGCGAACAAGCTGGCGCCGCACCTGGTGGCCGCCATCGCGGTTTCGGCCTATTCCTACATGGCTCTGGTGCCGCTCATCCAGCCGCCCATCATGAGGGCGCTCACCACGGACAGCGAACGCAGGATCCGCATGACCAGCCTGCGCAAGGTGGGCAAGCTGGAAAAGCTCCTGTTCGCGTTCGTGACCATGACCCTGACCATCCTGCTGGTTCCGGCCGCGTCGCCGCTTCTGGCCATGCTGTTCCTGGGCAACATCCTGCGCGAGGCGGGTGTGGTGCAGCGCCTGGTGGGCGCCGCCCAGAACGAGATCATCAACGTGACCACGATCTTCCTGGGCACCGCGGTGGGCATCACCATGACCGGCGATTCGTTCCTGCGCGCCGAGACCCTCAAGATCCTGTCCATGGGCGTTCTCGCCTTCGCCGTGGCGACCGCCTGCGGCATCCTCATGGCCAAGTTCATGAACCTCTTTCTCAAGGACAAGATCAATCCCTTGATCGGATCGGCGGGAGTGTCGGCGGTCCCCATGGCCGCACGCGTTTCCCAGGTGGAAGGCGCCAAGTACGACCCACAGAACTTCCTGCTGATGCACGCGATGGGCCCGAACGTCGCTGGCGTGATCGGCACCGCGGTCATCGCCGGATTTTTCATCGCCACGCTCGGGAAGTGATCTCCCGGCGCGGACGCGCGGGTCAGGCCATCCGGTCCGGACCGGCTTGCGGCACTTGCGCCTCGAGCCCGCGGACCAGGCGCGAACGCAGCCACCAACAGACGCCCGCAGCCCCCGCGGCCAAAGCGACGACTCCCCAAAATTCCCAGGGTTGGTCGGCACGGCTCACCACACGACGGATTCCGCGGCTGGTGGAGCTGCCGCCCACGACCATCTCGGGGCGCGAGGCGAGATAGACCGGCAAGGCCGAGACGAGCAGACAGAACCACCGCGACCAGATCCTGGTTCGACGGAAGAGGCGAACCTCGCGCGATTCGCGCATCAGGCGCGAAAGCCTTGTGCTGCATGCGAAGTCGATTCGTTGCGGATCAGATCTTGGGGGTCCATGGGAGCCTCCTCCTGTGCAATCATCCTGAAACCACTCGAGGCTACCCTTTTCAGGGAATGCCTCGTATATTTCGATATATGGCGAAACATAGAAATGAAGTCGCGCTGGACGAGCTTGCCGAAATCGCATCCGCCCTTGGCGAACCCAAGCGACTGCTGGCGCTGGCGATGCTCGAGCGCGGCGAACTCTGCCTCTGCGACCTGACCGATGCGCTCGCCCTCTCGCCTTCCACGGTGTCCAACCACATGGCCATCCTCAAACGCGCCGGACTGGTGGAATCCCGAAAAGACGGCCGGTGGGCGCATTTCCGCCTGGCCGATCCCGATCCTTCCTCCGCCACGACCCAAGCCCTCCGCTGGGCACTCGAACATTTGCCGAAATCCGTCGTTCCCTCGTCCGCCTGTTCCAACAAGGAGTGCTGCCCATGACCGCCAAGACCAAACTGCTGTTCCTGTGCACCGGCAATTCCTGCCGCAGCCAGATGGCCGAAGCCTGGACCCGCCACCTCAAGGGCGACCTCTACGAGGTCTACAGCGCCGGGATCGAAGCCCACGGACTGAACCCCGACATGGTCAAGGTCATGGCCGAGGTCGGCATCGACGTCACAGGCCACACGTCGGATCTTGTCACCAAGTACTTCGACGCCGGTTTGGAGATCGTGGTGAGCGTCTGCGGCCACGCCGACCAGAACTGCCCGGTCTTCCCCGGCAAGGTCAAGCGCGTCCACAAGGGGTTCGACGACCCGCCCAAGCTCGCCCGCGAACTGGCCGCCCAGGGCGCCAGCGAAGAAGAACAGCTCGCGCCGTACCGCCGGGTGCGCGACGAGATCAAGGCCTGGGTGGAAACATTGCCCGGAGCCATCTCATGAACCCATCCCTCGAAGAACAGATTCGCGCCAAGGTGCGCGAAGGCTACGGTGCCATCGCGACCACCGAGCAAGGCTGCTGCTCCGGCGCATCCTGCTGCGGTTCCAACCCCGAAGTCGCACGCGACTTGGCCACCAAGCTCGGCTACGATCCCGCCGTGCTGGAAACCCTGCCCGAAGGAACCAACCTGGGATTGTCGTGCGGCAACCCCCAGGCCATCGCGAGCCTCCTGCCCGGCGAAACCGTGATCGACCTCGGGTCGGGCGCCGGATTCGACGTGTTCCTGGCGGCCCAGGCCGTGGGGCCCACCGGCAAGGCCATCGGAGTGGACATGACCGCGCAGATGCTCTCCAAGGCGCGCCGCAACGCGGTGTCGTTTTCCGAGCGCACGGGTCTTTCCAATGTCGAATTCCGTCTGGGCGAAATCGAGCACCTGCCCGTGCCCGACTCCTGCGTCGACGCGGTGCTTTCCAACTGCGTGATCAACCTCTCGCCCGACAAACCGCAGGTCTGGCGCGAGATCGCCCGCGTGCTCAAACCCGGCGGCCGCGTGGCCATCTCCGATCTCGCCCTGCTGCGGCCGCTGCCCGACGCGGCCAAGGGACTCGCCGAGGCCCTGGTGGGCTGCGTGGCGGGCGCCTCGCTGGTCGACGAAATCCGTCGCGACGCCCAGGCGGCGGGACTGGTGGACGTCGCGATCGGGATCAAGCACGAATACGTGGCGGTCATGGAGAACACGGGGGATTCGCTGTACCGCGACATCCTGGCGCAGCTCCCTTCAGGACATAAACTGTCGGACTACATCGTCTCGGCCGACATCTCGGCGCGGCGCGCTTCCTCGCGCGACGCCCAAGGCTACCCCGCGGGCGAAGGCCCCGGCGGAGGCGACGACATCCGCCTGGCCACCCCGGCCCCGGAATGGCACCAGACCAGCTCTTGCTGCGGCGCCACCGAAACGGGCGATGTCGCCGACGCAAAGAAGTGCTGCTGATGGCCGCCGCGAGGTTGTCGTTCCTGGACCGTTGGCTCACGCTCTGGATCGGGCTGGCCATGGGCGCCGGACTCCTGCTGGGCAAGTACGCCCCCGGGATCGTCCAGGCCCTGGCCGACGCCTCGGTCGGTTCCACATCCATTCCCATCGCGGTGGGATTGGTGCTCATGATGATCCCGCCTTTCGCGCGGGTGCGGCCGGCGGAACTCCCCAAGGTGTTCGCCGACCCCAAGTCCTTGACACTTTCCGTCGTCATGAACTGGATCGCCGGCCCCGTCCTGATGTTCGCCCTGGCCTGGATCTTCCTGTCCGACCGCCCCGACCTGTTCGCGGGACTTGTGCTGGTGGGATTGGCCCGCTGCATCGCGATGGTGGTGGTCTGGAACCAGCTCGCCGGAGGATCGGCCGAAGCCGCAGCGGGCCTGGTGGCGTTCAACAGCATCTTCCAGGTGCTCACCTACGGTGGCTACGCGTGGTTCTTCCTGTCGGTGGTCGCGCCTTGGGCCGGACTTCCCGCCCAGGAAATCACCGTGTCGATGGGCGAGGTGGCGGGTTCGGTTCTCCTGTACCTGGGGTTGCCGTTCGCCATCGGATTCGGGATCCGGGCCTTGCTGGTGCGAACCCGCGGCGAAGCGGCCACGGCCCGCTTCAATGCACGGTTCGCGCCGGTGACCTTGGCGGCCTTGCTGTTCACGATCGTGGTTCTGTTCGCGCTGCAGGGCGACCGGATCCTGTCGGAGCCCTTCGACGTGGTGCGTGTGGCGATCCCGCTCACGATCTACTTCGGGGTCATGTTCGCGCTGTCCTGGGGTGCGGCTCGCAAGATCGGGATGGATCGCGAACGGACCGTCACCCAGGCATTCACCGCGGCATCGAACAACTTCGAGCTGGCCATCGCGGTGGCCATCGGGTCGTTCGGGTTGACCTCGGGAGCGGCCTTCGCGGCGACCATCGGACCGCTGGTGGAAGTCCCCGTCATGGTCGCCCTGGTGCAACTGGCGAGGCGTCGCGGCTGAGTCCACTCGTCGTCGCGGGACGACAAGATCCCCCCCGCGACGTCGCCGCGAGAGGGCTCTTCCATGAGCGGATCCGTGTCGCCGATGGCGGAGCCGACGATTGCCGGCCCACCTGGTCTCACTTCTTCTGGATGGCTTTGAAGACTTCCTCCTTGGGAAGCTTCTTGGTGCAGAAGAACCAGTCGTGGCAGGTCAGGTCCTTGGTCTCCATGCGTTCCTTGGCCACGCCGCACGAACCCGCCGTGGGCACGATCACGTCGTCGCCCGGGCGCCAATCGGCGGGAGTCGCGATCGAGAACGCGTCGGCGGTCTGCAGCCCGATCACGATGCGCAGGATCTCGTCGAAGTTGCGACCCAGGCTGAGCGGGTAGTAGAGCACGGTGCGCACGACACCCTTCGGGTCGATCACGAACACGGCGCGCACGGCCTTGGTGCTGCTTTCGCCGGGCTGCATCATCCCGTACTTCTTGGCCACCTCCATGGTGATGTCCTCGATGAGCGGGAACGTCACCTCGACATCCTTCATGCCCTTGTACTGGATCTTTTCCTTGATGGTGCGAAGCCATGCGATGTGGCTGTACAGGCCGTCGACCGAAAGCCCCACGAGCTTGCAGTTGTACTTCTCGAATTCTGGCATCAAGGTCGCGAAGGTCATGAATTCCGAGGTGCACACCGGCGTGAAGTCGGCCGGGTGCGAAAAGAGGATCACCCAGCTTCCCGAATACTGCTCGGGGAAGTTGATCTCTCCCTGGGTGGTGACGGCCTTGAAGGCGGGCGCCTTGTCGCCGATGCGAGGAAGCGAGACGGGCGTGGCGTTCGTGGATTCCATGTTCCTGGTTCTCCTGTCGAGTCGTTGCGTGTGGCGAAGCGGGTCCGGATGCACCCGGACAGGAACCGTCCCGATCGATTCCGATCCGGTTCCTGTCCATTGGATGTATTAGACATCCATTAGGTTACAACATTCCAGCCCTCAAAGCAAATCCAAGGACACTCCGCTCCCGCACGCGGCACGCGGATCCCGATCGATGACGGAACCCGTCATCGACCGACCCGATCACTTCGCGGCGTCGGATCCCGGCAACAGCCCGTCCAGGCGCTTTGCCAAGGCCCTGACCTCTTCGCGCAAGGCTTCGATGCCCGAGGCGTCCATCCTGGCCGGCCCCCCCGGCCCACCCGAACCCCTGCCCGCGACCGTTCCGCCCTCCGGCCGCGCGGCCGCGGCCACCACCACGCCCCCGGCCGCACCCGCGTCCGGCGCCGCGACCATTCCCGCCGGGAGCGCTCTCGGATCCGGCGACACCGGCCCCCGAGCACAACCCGACCCCTCTTCCCGTGCGAGAACCTTCCCCGCGAGGTCCCGTGCGATCTCCATTTGGCATTGTCTTCTCCTTTATTTGTTTTCCATGGCACTCCGATCCCCGAGCCACCTTCGGCTCGGGCGGATCACCACGCTCGTTCGACACCCGCGCGAAACGATCCACTACGGACCCCTCCGATCGCGGGCGCGCATTTCCGATTGCCCAAACCCGAGGGTCTTCAGCCGCCTCGGGCGGCTCTCCCCCGGCCACAGCCTAGACGGCGCCCCTGGCCCCTTCCACAACCCGGCATCGCGAACCGATCCGGATCGAACCCTCCTTGCGCCCAGGCGTCGGCGATCGAATCGACCGCGCCGGCCAGGAAGGCGACCACCTGGAGCCCTTCGCCGCGTACCTCGTCGGCGAAACAGAGGCTGGCCGCACCGCAGAGCAACACCCTGGCCCCCGACTCCAGCACGGAGTCCGCCAGACGGCGCGGAGCGTCGGGCTCCACCACCAGGCGGGAGGCCTCGCTCCAGTACGAATCGCCCACCTCGATCACGACGATTTCCGTCGCAACATCGAGCAGCGGAGCGATTCTTCCTTCCCATACGGCGAGTGCGATCTTCATGTGCCGATCCGTCCTTTCCAACGCGAGCCTACCAACGCAACCGGCATGCCATCGCATCGGACAAGCGACACGGAACGGATCGACGCATTGAACGGTCGCACGGACGCGACGGTCGGGCGTCGCAAGGTCGCTCTGGCGCTACGGTCGATCGTCCGCCTCTTCGCCCGCACCCTTCGCGGGAAGCTCCAGCCCCAGGCGCCGCACCATGCGGAAGAACGTGCTCTTGTGCACGCCCAGCTCGCGGGCCGCGGCCGCGCGATTTTTCCCGTTGCGCTCCAACGCGGCCAGGATCGCGGCCGCATCCAGATTGTCGCGTGCGCTTTTCAGGGGATCTAGGGGATCCACGGACTCCCGCCCTCGACGCGCAGCACTCCACTCCTCCGGAAGATGTTCGATTCCGACCCAACCGGTATCGCATCCGACGAACGCCCGTTCGATCGCGTTCTCCAGTTCCCGGACGTTTCCGGGCCAATCGCGGGCGACAAGAAACGACATCGCGTCGGCGGCGACGCCTTCGATCGACTTGCCCTGCTCGCGGTTGAACCTGGCGACGAACTGGTTGACAAGGAAAGGGATGTCCTCCTTGCGACGGCGCAACGGCGGGAGTTCGATCCGCACCACGTTCACCCGGTAGTACAGGTCTTCCCGGAACCGCCCCGCCTTCACTTCGGCCGCGAGATCGCGATGCGTGGCGGCCACGATCCGCACGTCGGCGTCTTCCGATTCCACCGATCCCAACGGCTCGTAGCGGCGCTCCTGCAGCACGCGCAGCAACCGCACCTGCAACGCAGGACTGATCTCGCCGATCTCGTCCAGGAACAGCGTGCCACCGCGAGCGAGTGCGAACCGGCCCGGCTTGTCGCGCTGCGCCCCTGTGAAGGCACCGACCTTGTAGCCGAACAATTCCGATTCGAGCAAGGAATCGGGCAGAGCGCCGCAATTGATCGCCACGAACGGCCCGCTCGCGCGGGATCCGGCCGCGTGGATGGCTCGCGCGACCAGCTCCTTTCCGGAACCGGTCTCGCCCAAGACCAGGACGGTGCTGGAACTGGCCGCGACGGAGGGAAGCATTCGCAACACCCGGCGCATGGAAGGACTGCGGCTGGATATCTCGCCGAACCGCTGGCCTTGATCCAGTTCGCGACGAAGTTCCTGGACTTCCGACAGATCCCGGAACGTCTCGGCACCACCCACGACGTTTCCCGCCGCGTCGCGCCAAACGGCCGTGGAGATGCTGATGGGGATCCGTTCGCCTTCGGCGTCCACGATGAACCCCGATCTCCCGATCACGGCACGACCGGTGCGCAAGGTCTCGCGCAGGGAGCAGTCGGGTCCGCACATGCTCGAGCGGAACACCTCGGAACAAATGCGACCGATGGCTTCTTCGCGGGGAACGCCCGTGATGCCTTCCGCCGCGCGGTTGAACGAAACGATCTTCCATTCGGGGTCCACCGTGAAGACTCCGTCCGAAATGCTCTCCAGGATCGCATCCCTCGCTGCGGGAGGGGGTTCGGCCCCGTCCACCCATCTTTGGTTCCTCGACTCTTCCATGGCCCCCACCGATGCGCCCAATGGCGCAAGACGCAACTCCATTTGCGATATGGACGGCGCTCAAGGATGTAAGTTACACCTTTTATTTGCATGATCCAAACGCATGCACGATCGGTCGGTGCGGCACATTCGGAGAACGAACCAAACATGGAATGCACGCTCTGCAAACCCAAATCCTGTCGCAAGCTCGAACCGTGCGGCAACGAAGCCTTCTCGCGCGAGGAACTGGTGGAAGCCTACAAAGCTCCAGAAACCCTCGCGACCATGCGCGCGGCATCGCGGCTTGTGGACGGAGGCCGGGCCGGAACCCTGTCCCGACTCGAGGAAATCGCCGAGTTCGCCTTGGACAGATCCTGGAAACGCATCGGGTTCGCCTACTGCCGCAGCATGGAAAAGGACGCGACCTTGGTTTCCCGCTACCTGCGGTCCAAAGGCCTTCGCGTCGAGGCCGTCTCGTGTTCCACCGGAGCGATCGCGCAGGACGACATCGACGAGGATTCCACGACCCACAAGGTGAGCTGCAATCCGCTGGGACAAGCCCGACAGATCAAGGCCTTCGGCGCCGACTTGGTGGTCGACATGGGCCTTTGCGTAGGACACGACATCCTGTTCCGCCAAGCGACATCGGACCTTCCAGGCACCACCCTGGCCGTCAAGGACCGGACTAGCGGACACGCCCCGCTCGAATCCATCCGCAGGATCGGCTCGCAGGAAACCGCTGTGCCTTCGCCCTGAAACCCGCCATGTCGGGAACCGGACCCGAATTCTCGTAACTTTCAGGGTTTCCAGAAGTCAAAGGTTCCATCATGTGCCCGAATTTTCTGTATACCTGGCAATCCAGCATCCTGTTTCTTGTGGCCGGAACCGTCATGGGCTCCGTGGGCGGAGGAGGCGCGCTGCTGGCCTTGCCCGTCTTCCTGTTGGTCCTGCACGTGCCCATGGAACTCGCCGTTCCCGCGACCACCGCCGTGGTGGGTGTCGCGGCCTTGTCGGGAGCGTGGGACGCATGGACCCAGAAGAGGCTCGATCTGTCGATCGTCTGGCGCTTCGCCATCCCCGGCATGGTAGCCGCGGCCTTGGGCGCCTTCCTGTCGCCCAAGATCCCGACCCAGATCCTGCACTGGTCGTTTTTCGGCATCGTCGTGATCGCCGGAACAAGGCTGCTTCTGCCTCGCGGAAACGTCCCCCACGATCCCTCAGCGAGGCCGAGCACGGCGCGGCTGGGATTCGCCGGCGCGGGGACCGGAGCGCTGATGGGCCTGTTCGGGGTCGGCGGCGGTTTCTTGGCCGTTCCCGCCCTGGTGTTGCGCGGCGGGTTGGCGGCGACGGTCGCGATCCCCGTTTCGCTCGCCACCATGGCCTTGAACGCGGCATCCAGCCTTGCCGTACAGATTCCGTCGGGGAACTTCCGGTGGACTTTCGTGGTTCCGGCCTTGGTTGCCGTGCTGGTGGGAATGGAAATCGGAGGCAACGTGTCGCGGCGCTTGTCGGAACGGACCCTGGAACGGGTCCTGGGCGTGCTGCTGCTGGGCGTGGCCACCTGGCTCGTCTGGGGGCATTTCCGGAGCTGAGGAATGCACCAGGAAAGCAAGGGCGGATCAGAAGATCCGCAATTCTTGTAACCTTATAGATGTTTTTTACATCCTAACGAGCGAACCACTCCCTCACGGAAGGATCGTCCTATGTGGAAATCGCTCGTTTTTCTTCAACGCAACCTTGGATGGGCCGTGCCGGCCGCCTTGGTCGCGGGATTCGCCTTCGGGCTGATGTTCGATGCCAAGCCTCTGGACGCGGCGATACTTCCGCTCACCTTCCTGATGGTGTTTCCCATCATGATTTCGTTGCGCCTGCGCGAGCTCGCCCGACTGGACGACTGGCGCTTGCAGACCGCCACGCAACTGGTCAACTTCGTGGCGATCCCTCTGCTCGGATGGGGACTGGGCGTTCTGTTCTTCCAGGACAAGCCGTTCATGGCCTTGGGCCTGCTCCTCACATCCCTGCTGCCGACATCTGGAATGACGATCAGCTGGACCGGATTCGCCAAAGGGAATGTTCCCGCGGCGGTGCGCATGACCTTGATCGGTTTGTTGCTGGGATCTCTGCTGGCGCCGATGTACTTGAAAGGGCTTCTGGGCACCAGCGTGGAAATCTCCATGTCGAAGGTGTTTTCGCAGATCGCTCTCACGGTTCTTGTCCCGTTGATCCTGGGCGCCATCACGCACGAGATCCTGATGCGGCGCCTGGGCGCCGACGGATTCCAGAAACGCGTCCACGGGCATCTCGGTCCGTTTTCCACCTTGGGAGTGCTGGGCATCGTGTTCGTCGCCATGGCCCTCAAGGCGCGCGGCATCGCCTCGCATCCGCAGGATCTCGCCATCCTGATCGCTCCCCTGGCGCTCCTGTACATCGCGAACTTCGGGCTCAGCATCGCCGTGGGGAGACTCCTGTTCGCCAAGGCCGACGCCATCGCGTTGGTCTACGGTTCGGTGATGCGCAACCTGTCGATCGCCTTGGCCATCGCCATGACGGCGTTCGGAGTCCACGGCCCTGAAATCGCCCTGATCATCTCCATCGCCTACGTGTTCCAGGTGCAGTCCGCCGCCTGGTCGGTGAAGATCCTCCCTCGCCTGCTTGGTTGATTCGGATCCCGAATCCGCCAAGAAACGACAAAGCGCCTTTCCTGGAAAGGAGAGGCGCCTTGATCTTCGTGGGCGAGACTCTTCAGCGGCCGCGTCGCATCATCTGAACGAGCCCGCCCCCGTTGGTCACGTTGGCGAATCCCGCCTGCGCCAGGAACCGTGCGGCGTAGCCGCTGCGCGCACCCGAAGCGCAGTAGAGCACGATCTCGCGGTCCGGCGCACCCAACTCCCGGACGCGTTCGGGAAGCTCGTCCAAGGGGATGTTCACCGCGCCCGGGTAGGCCCCGGTCCCGAATTCGCCCGGTGTGCGCACATCCACGATCAGGGGGCCCGAGCTCTTGGCCTGCTCCACCGGTGCGGCCGTCGCCGTGCTCGGTTCCGTCGCGGCCTGGGCCTCCAGCGATTTGGCGGCCACCGGGAGCAATCCGATCCGCACCTTCGCGAACCCGATCGCCCTGGCGTGCCTCTGGAGCGACTGGTGACCACCGGTCACGTTCAGAATCTGTCCGCCACGCGCCCCGATCAGGAACCGCGCGGCCTGGTGGCCTTTCTTGCCGGTCTCGTCGTAGACCAGGATCGCCCGCCCAGGGGGCAGCTCGGACGCCTGTTCCATCAGGACTTCCAGAGGAAGATTGACAGCGCCCTCCACATGCGATTTCTGGAAGGCGAAACCGTCGCGCACATCCACCACCACGGGATCGTTCGCCGACACCCAGGCATCGAGTTCTTCGACGGAAATCGACGGGCCGTATCCGGAAATGCGGTTCTGCGCCACGTAGGCCGCCATGTTCATGGCGTCGTTGGCGGTTCCCAGAGGAGGAGAATAGGCGAAATCGACATCGGCCAGGTCGTGGACGGTCATTCCCGCCGCGACCGCCGTGGCCACCACGTCCAGGCGCCGATCGGCTCCGGCGAATCCGGCCGTCTGGCCTCCCAGGATCCGACCTGTCCCGCGTTCGTAGACAAGTTTCACCGTGACCTGCTTGGCGCCCGGGTAGTAGGAGGTGTGGTGTTCCTTGTGGACCGTGATGGAATCCGCGTCGATTCCGGCGTTCCGAGCCGCCTTGAGCGACAACCCCGTGATCCCGGCCACCGCCTCGAACACGCGGACGATCGAAGTCCCCAATGCACCCCGGTACGGATGCGCTCCTCCAAGCGCGTTTTCCGCCGCGATGCGGCCTTGGCGGTTGGCGGGACCGGCCAACGGGATCCTCACCTTGGCCCCATGAACCCGGTGTTCGATTTCGACCATGTCGCCGGCGGCCCAGATGTCGGGGTCGCTGGTGCGAAGCGTCGAATCCACCAGCAGGCCGCCCGCGGGTCCCAGCTCCAGACCCGCATCCTTGGCCAACTGCAGGGTCGGGCGCACCCCGATCGAAAGCAGGACCATGTCTCCGTCGATGCGGTTGCCGTCTTCCAGCTTCACCCAACGGTCGCCGATTTCCGACACCCCCAGGTTCTTGTGGAGCTCCACTCCGTGCGCGACCAGTTCTTCTTCCACGAACCCCGAGATTTCGGGATCCATGACGGCCATCACGTGCGGCAGCTTTTCCACCACGTGCACCTTCAAGCCGCGCTTGACCAGTGCCTCGGCCATTTCCAGCCCGATGAACCCGCCTCCGGCGATCACCGCGCTCGCCGGAGAACGCTCTTTGACGAACCCGTCGATGGCGTCCATGTCGGCCAAGGTCCAGAGCGTGAACACATGCCCCTGCTTGGCGCCGGGAAGATCGGGTGCGATCGGCCTGCCACCTTGGGCCAGGATCAGCCTGGTGTAAGGGAATTCGGTCGCCGCACCTGTCTTGGCGTCTCGGGCATGCACCACCTTCGCCACCCGATCGATCGATTCGGCCGCCATGTTCACATGGACATCGACGTCGTACTGCTGCTTGAAGCTTTCGGGGCTTTGCAGGATCAGGGACGAGCGGTTGGGAATGTCCTTCCCGATGTAGTAGGGAAGCCCGCAGTTGGCGAACGAGATGTCCGGACCCGATTCCAAAATCGTGATGCGGGCATCCGGCGAGAGTCTACGTGCCTTCGCGGCGGCCGTGGCTCCCGCCGCGACGCCGCCGATGATCAGGATCTGTTCCATTGGGGAGTTCCTCCAGAGTTCGTGGCTTGACTATACCACGATCGACGGAGTCGCCGGTTCAAAGGTTACAGCTCGGATCCGCCTATCGCACCAATGCGGCGACCTTTTCCAATTCGTTGGGGTAGAGCTCCGCCGGAACCGCAGCGCCACCCTTGGCCTGCGCCACCTGCCAACGTGCGCACTGGGAATTGTCGGTCTGGCAATAGTTGCGTTTCATCATCGCGGCCATGGCAGGACGACTCGCCATCCGGTCGTTGAAGAACGGGCACTTGGGCAGGCTGGGGCAATCGGACATGGACGAACCACCTCGGAAAGGATGTCGAAGACATCCTACCATCCGTCTTGTCGCGACAGCAACCATCCGGCGATTTTCCGCGCCTGGATCGATCCCGACCGAGGCGTTTGGCGTCAGCGCAGAAGATCCCTCAAGCGATCCAGCGCGTTGGGATAGAGGTCGGCGGGCACATTCCCCAAGCCCTTGGCTTTGGACACCTGCCAACGCGCGCAGCAAGTGTGATCGGCAAGGCAATACGTCTGTTTAAGCGACTCGACGAGTTCGGGTTTTCCTGCGGCTTTCCCGACGAAGAAAACGCAATGCTCGAGATTCGGACAGATTCCCATTCGACGACTCCGCGAATCCACCCTGTGATCGGATGGAACATTCATTCCGAAGAATAGCATACACGCCGATCGATCCACCCCGGCTTTGGGTGGCCCGCCGGCGATCGCGCCCGCCACGGACCCGGGAGGAACGCGGTTCAGGCGTCCGCTGGCCGCGACAACACGGTATCCAGGATGGCACCGATGGCCGGGTCGAACGATGCCGTCGGATCGGTCGGCAGGCTTCCCAGGAACGGCACACCCAGCTCTTCCGACATTTTCCGGGTGGCCCAGCCCCCGCTCGTGGTGTTGCCGCAGTGCGCGCACCGCACTCCCGCCATGTTCTCCAGGACGCCGATCACGGGCACGTCCATCTCCCTGCAGAACGCGATCGAGCGACGCGCGCCCAGGAGCGAGACCTCCTGCGGAGTCGAAACCACGATGGCTCCCTCGATGGGCCCCGCCGACTTCACGACGGTCAGGAGTTCGTCCCCCGTTCCCGGAGGCGTATCCACCACCATCGCGTCGACGTCTCCCCAGTCCACCTCGCGCAGGAATTGTCGCACCAGCATGGTCTTGCGCGGCCCGCGCAGCGTCACCGCGCGATCCGGATCCGGAACCAGGAATCCCATGGAAACGACCTTGATCCCGGCATGGTCGTGGGCCAGGAGACGATCGCCGGATTTTTCCAGGAACACGGGCCCCGTCCCGAGAACGGATGGGACGCAAGGACCATGGATGTCGGCATCCAGCAATCCGACCTTCGCTCCCGAAGATTGCAGACGGCGAGCCAGATGGACCGCGACGGTGGTCTTGCCCACGCCGCCTTTTCCCGACACGACCAGGAACTTGCGCGAAATGGATCCCATGGGGATCGAACGGAAATAATCCTGGCAGGCGGCCTTCAAGGTGTCCACGGCCAGCTCGGCGCAATGGGCCGATTCTTCGGGGAACCCCTGGAGGGCGTCCAGGACGTCCTTGGGGCGCATCAGCGCGATGCCGGCCAGGGACCTGGAACGAGCCAGTTCGGTGGCCATGCTTCCGCACGCGATGGACGACCCGCAGCCGTCGGTGGCGAACCTGGCCTCGGCGATCTCGCCGTCCTGGACCCGGATCCACATGTCCATGGAATCGCCGCACGAACCCGCCACGCTGCCGTGGCCGTCGAACACGGGCATGATCCCCATGTTGCGAGGGGACCGGGCGTGGTCGATCGCGATGCTGGAAAATTCGGAATGGGCGTTTTCTGTCATCGAAGGAGACTCCCTGGATTCGATCTGGATGGATCGGAACGAAATCCCGCGGGCGACTCCCGCGGAAACCGATGTCCGGACATCCGCGAGCTCAGAACTGAAGGCGCTTGCCCACCATTCCCGGCTCGCAGTCGGCGCCGAACTTCCCGTGCAACCTCGCCTGCGCCGCCCAACCGCTGCAATGGCAGGGTACCAGGCAGCGGGATCCCATCGCCACCAGGCGTTCGACCATCCGATCGACCACTTGGGTCGGAGCGGATTCCAGGTGCATTCCCCCGACCAGGGACACCAACGGACGCCCGGGGAACAGGCTCCCCAAGCGATCGAGCAGGTTGTCGATTCCGTAGTGGGCGCAGCCGGCCACCACGACCATGCCGTCGGGCATGTCCAGGACCATCGCCTGTTCTTCGGGAACGTCGTCGGGGATGTCCAGGAGTTCGTTTCGCCACAGGTCCCGGTGGGTCCAATCCGGCCGCGCTCCGGGAACCGGACCCGTGATCCAGATGCCCGAACCGAGCTCCACCGGTTCCGACACTTCCTGCCACCGCTTTCGCTCCACGATCAGGCGGGACCGGACCACCTGCGGCAGCGCGATGTCGCGGTTGCCCGACTTGGAACGATGCCACCGCGGCAGCAACGCCCCGGACGGGATCCAGATCCGCGCGCTGGAGCACAGGTCCATCGCCACGTCCAGACCTCCGCCATGGTCCCAATGCCCGTGGCTCAGGACGATGTCGGTGGCCGTGGACAGATCCACGCCCAGATGTTCCGCGTTGGAACGCAGCACGTCGCCTTCGGCGCCCGTGTCGAACAGGATCCGGTTGGATCCGGCCTCGCACCAGAGCGCGAATCCGTGCTGGGCCAGGAGTCCCTTGGCACGGACGTAATTGTCGACAAGGATCGTCAGATTCGCCACGACAGCCTCCGGTCGCCCCAACCGACCTGTCAATGCTTGCAGGTGCAGGCGTGGCCGGCACCGTGGTGGTGGTGACCATGTCCGTGTTCTTCGCCGTCTTCGTGGCCCTGGCACATCGATTCGCCGGGAGCCAGTTCGCGCGCCTGCGCGACCCCGGCCAGGAATTGTTCCAGGACCTTGCGCGGATCGGTCTCGGTGATTCCGGCGAACACCTTCACGCCCGCCTTGCCCAGCGCCTGCGCGGCGCCGGAGCCGAGCCCGCCCGCCAGCAGGACTTCCACGCCTTGTTCGGCCATCCAGGGCCCCGCTCCGCAGGTGCCTTCGGCGGGGAACAGCTTCAGTCCGCGGTCGGCGGCGGTGCCGCTGGACAGATCGATGTCATGGATGGAAATGGCTTCGGCGCGGCCGTAATGGGTGCTGAACTTGCCTTCGGAAATGGGCAGTGCGATACGCATTTGAGTGCTCCTCGGATACGAACAACGTGACGCGCTTCTCTATAGTTGCAATATACATCTATTTGACGGCCATGCGATTCCTCGATCGGCAGACGGAACAGGAACACGGAACGGCCATTCCGCCCAGCAACGGAAAACGGCCCCTGTGCCGATCGAACAGGTACCTTTCCTGGTTGGATGAACACCGTGAAACTCGGACAACGCAACACGCGACAGCGCGAAATCCTCCAGCAGATCTTCGCCAAGGCGCCCGGGCCTCTGGGGGTCAGGAAATTGCTGGAACTGGCACAAGCGGAAATCGGCAAGATCGGCATCGCGACGGTCTACCGCACGGTGCGGTTGTTGGAGGAATCCAAGGAGATTCGCCCCGTGACGCTTCCCGATGGCGAGATCCAGTGGGAATCGTCGGATCGGGGCCACCACCACCATTTCGTCTGCCGCAAATGTTCGACCGTCACGGATTTCGCGGGATGCCCCGTGCACATCCACACCGAATCCCTCCCGAAAGGGTTCGTGGTGGATTCCCACGAGCTCACGCTGGTGGGTCTTTGCGCCGACTGTTCGGCAACCGCCACCCGGACCACTCGCCCCAAGCCCACCCGACGCGGCGTGTGATCTCCGGCAACCGCATCCATGCCTGGTGACGCCGGCATTTATTGATATTTATATATCATTTTAATCAGCAACGCTCGGGAGGACCCAGGGAGATCGGCATCCCGGACGCCAAATCCAAGCGATATGAACCCTGACCCCTCATTAACGATATCAATCTCTCATCATCAATGGAGCCTTGCATGAAGACCACAAGCATCCTGTCCGGCCTCGCCACCGCCACCCTGCTCGCCGCCTGCGGCGATTCCTCGGTGGAAAGCCCGCACGACGACCACGAGCACGAATCCATCACCACGGTCGAACTCACGCTCGTCAACAAGGCTATCGCATCCGATTCGTTCACTCTCAGGTTCGTGGACGCCGACGGCGCAGGAGGTGCGGCGCCGACCCTGCCTTCGATCGGCCGCCTGAAGACGGGCGCGACCTACGACGCCCGGGTGCGGTTCCTGGACCAGTCGAACCCCGCCGACGTGCACGACCTCAACGAAGAGATCGGTGGATCGGAATCCGACGACCACCGGGTCTTCTGGACCACGGGATCCCGCCTGTCGGCCACCATCGTCGACAAGGACTCGAAGGGACTCCCGCTGGGCCTGGAAGCCACCGTGGCGACCCTTTCGGCGGGCACCGACACGCTGCGCATCAACCTTCGCCACCTGCCGGGCATCAAGACCGCCAGTTCCAGGATCACCGACGGCGAGACCGACGCCGAAGTCGCCTTTCCCTTCGAGATCGCGGCGCCTTGATCGCTCTCGCAATCTCGGTCGCGTCCATCGTCTTCGCCGACTCCACAGGGTCGGCGGAGGTCGATTCCACCACCAGGCCCCCGGTCGCGGTACCCTCCGGAATCCGACCGGATTCCGTCGCACCGCCCGCTTCTTCGCGGTTGCGGATGCTCGACTCCGGCAGCGCCCCCTCCCGCACCACCACGGTGCGTGGAACCCGGAGGCAATCCGCCAGCGTGGGACAGACCGAGCGCACGTTGACCCGCAACCAGCTCCTGGCCGCCAAGGGATCGTCGCTCGCCGACGCGCTGGAGCGGGTTCCGGGAGTGGCGAGCCTCAAGACCGGGACGGTGGCCAAACCCGTGGTCAACGGGCTCCACTCCCAGCGACTGGTGGTGGTGGAAGACGGAATCCGTCTGGAAGGCCAATCCTGGGGCGCCGAGCACGCGGTGGAATCGGATCCATCGCGGGCCGAGCGCGTCGTGGTGGTCCAGGGAGGCGCATCGGTGCGCCACGGCCAGGGCGCCATGGGCGGCGTGGTCGTGATCGAACCCGCTCCGGCCGACCACGCGGGGATTTCGGGGGAATGGATCGCGTCGCTGCGCTCGAACGGGCCGCAGGCGGGGTCGTCGCTTCGCTTGACAGGTCCTGTCCCGCATGCTCCGCGCTGGGCATGGGCGGGATCGGTCTCCTGGCGGGGATCGGGCGACAGATCCCGTCCCGACGGGATCCTTCCCAACACCGCCTTGCGGGAGGGGTCATGGTCGGGCACGCTGGAACGCCATGGGGAAACCGTCACGGCGCAAGCCTCGCATTCGGTGTTCTGGCAGCACCAGGGGATCTTGTCCAGCTCGCACATCGGGAACCTCACCGACCTGCGCACGGCCCTGGCCAAGGGATCGCCTCCCGACACCGCCACTTGGCGCTGGAGCGTGGGACGCCCCGACCAGGCGGTTCGCCACGACGTCTCGCGACTGCGTGTGCAAGGCGACCACCAAAGCTTGCGATGGAGCGCCTTGGCGGGGTGGCAGAGCGATCACCGTCGGGAATGGGATCTGCACAAGCCCATCGATTCGCGGTTGGCGGCGCTGGATCTTCCCGAGCTGGACTACTCCCTGCGCACCGGAACGCTCGACCTGGAAATCGAGCCGCATCTTGACGGAAACTGGCAATGGAGGACCGGCATCCAGGGGATCCACCAGGAGAACGAGTACGACGGGCGCGCCTTCGTGCCCAATTTCCGGGCCGTCGCAGGCGGCGCCTGGAGCGTGGTCGCGCTGCGCCGCGAATCGTGGTCCGTGGACGCGGGATTGCGCGCCGACCTCCATTCGCTGGAGATCTGGCGCAGGGTGGCCGGGAAGGTCGCCGCTTGGGACGATTCCTGGCTGGCCACGTCGTGGAGCCTGGGTTGGCTTTGGCATCCGTCGGACGCGTGGACGATCCGGTCGGCCATCGGAACCGGGTGGCGCCCGCCTTCGGCGGTGGAACTGTTCGCCGACGGACTGCACCACGGTGTCGCGGCCATCGAACGGGGCGATTCGAGCCTGGGCCCCGAACGCTCGCTGACGGCCCAATCGTCCGTCGGCTGGAAGATGCCGAATTCCGTCCACCTGCAGGCATCCGCCTGGGTCACCCGCATCGACGATTTCATCTTCCTGCGCCCCGACGCCGCCCCGCGCCTGACCGTGCGCGGAGCGTTCCCGAGCTTTTCCTACGCATCCGACCGCGCCTGGCTGGCAGGCGGAGACATCTCGGCATCGGCGCCATTGGGGGAAGCCTGGGAACTTCTCGCGACAGGATCCGCGATCCTGACGCGAGATGACGAAGGAGGCCCTGTCCCGTTTTCACCCGCGAGCCGTCTGCGACTCGGGGGGGACTGGATTCCCGCACGATCGCCGCGATTCTCCGGGCGTGTCGGCCCGCGACTGGAATGGATCGCCAAGACGGATCCCGTGTCAAACGACTACGCGCCGCCTCCCGACCAGGTCTTCCTGGTCGGGATCGAAGGCTTCGCCGAAACGGGCCGGTGGAGGATCTCGGTGCGTGGCGCCAATCTGGCCAACACAACTTGGCGAGATCCTTCCGACCGACTTCGCTATTTCGCCGCGCAGCCCGGCATCGACATCGGCGCGAACCTGTCGCGCCGGTTCTGATCCAGATCCCTCACGAACAGGTCTGCACCTTGGGCAACCCTGCGATCCGCAATCCCGCGCAGGAAAGCATCCGCGACAGGATTCCCACGTACAGCAGGATCGCCACCGTCAACGAGCCGACAAGGACGCCCACGAACCACGGCGCGCTCGCGACGCTGCCCGCCACGAAGGCTCCCAGCACGCTCCAGGCGACGAACGGGCACACGAGGCCCCACAACGCCGGGTAGTATTCGCTGCGGCGCAGATCCGACACGATGAAATCGCGCAACAGCGTGAGGCCGAAGCCCATGTAGAAGCTCTGGAAGGCGAACACCGCCGCCACGATGGCGGGGCCGGCCCATTCCAGGTGGAATCCCAGCTGCGCGTGCGCGTAATGGGCAAGACGGAATCCGACGATCGCCAGAACCGTGAGGATGGGCACAACCGAAAGGATGGAGGGCAGCAGCTGGCGGTCGGGAATCCCAGGTTTCTGGTAGTGGACCTGCATCAGCGTGACCTGCTTGACCACCAGTAGGAACATCGAACCTGTCGCGCCCACCAGCGTGAAGAACGCCGCGGCGTGCGCGACGGCCGGGCTCTTTGCCAAGGCCGCGATCCCCGAACCGACCACGGACACCATCCCGAGGGCGAACGGCGACATCATCCAGCCGAAGTGCGCCTCGCGCAGATCGAACTGCCTCACGAACGAGCTGTGCAACTGCGCAAACACCTCCTTGAGCGTGAAGGCCAGCAGCACCAGCCAAGCCAGGAGCGCCGGCAGCATCATGTCCTGGAATGCCGACTGCAGGGCGGGAACGAAATAGCGGGCCACGCCGATGAACACGTTGAACGTCATCGCGATCGCCAAATGGGGCGCCAGAAGCTGGGCCCCGGCCAGCGGGTTTTCGGCGATGGCCCGATAGTCTCCGCGCCTCTTGCCGGCCAGGAACTTGGGAATCATCCACGCCAGGAGCAGCACGTGCAAGATCGCGAACCCGATCATGATCGCCTCGAAGGGGCGCACCAACAGGGCCTGCCAACCAGCCAGTTCGGACATCCCGGCGTGGATCTGGGCTTGCGTGACCAGCCCCTTGGGGTGCGGGAACACGTACTGCATGATCGCGAAGGGAGCGACCGCGATGCCTCCCGCTCCCAGGGCAGCCAGGAAATTGATGGGCGAAAACGTCTTCTGGTTCAAGATGATCCTCCGTTGCGGTGGGTTTGTCCCCACGAGAGACGGAGATCGTCGCCGTTGGTTACAGCATTGGATGCAAAAAACTTCGTTTGAGCGCCGGCCCCCGGAGCGCCATGCCCTCCTACTTCGCCGAACGCGCGTCGCGAACGAATTCGCGCAGACCTCCCGCCAATCCTTCCAGGAGATCGACCCATTCGGCCAGGTGTTCACTTCCCTTGCCGGTGAGCTTGTAGGCCTTGCGTCCGGCTCCTCGAACGGATTCCGTCCACTCCGTCTCGGTCATGCCGTTGCGCTCCAGGACCGCCAAGGTCCGGTAGACGGCGGCCTTGTCGATGGTCGTCCCGGTGAGGGTGTGTCCATCCAATCTCTGCAGGATGTCGTAGCCGCTGGCTCCGGGGTGGTTGTGCAACTCCAACAGGATCAGCGGTTCCACGAACCGGAACAGATTTCCCATTCCGCAGGCGCAACCTTTGCAGCCATGGCGAGGGCAGACCTTGGCTCGGGCATCGGAGGCCTTTGTACTGGCTTTCACGGCGATTCGATCGGACATTTGCCTGGAAAGATGCCAAATCCCGGAGGATCGCAAGGGTTCGCCGCCTGGGAGACGAAATGTCAGACCGCGCAACCCGCGGCCCGAATTGTCGGAAATCGTCAAACTCCCCAGGGACACAACGACTCCAGCCGCTGGACAGGCGATCCCGGCACGGGCATTGCGTTCGTTCTCCTGAAAAAATGGGGAGGCACAATGCTGATCGACACCACCCTGCGGGAAGGGCTGCAGGCACGCGACGTCTATCTGGATGTCGGGGAACGTTCCGAACTGGCCGGGCGAATCGCCGCGTCCGGTGTCGATGAACTCGAGATCGGGTGGGCCGGACGCGGCCTGGACCTCAAGGGAGCCGTCGATGCCGTGATCCGCGAAGGCGCCCGACCGATGGTCTGGAGCATGGCCAGACGCGTCTCTCTGGAAGAGGCCTCGCGGACCGGATCGAGCGCCGTGACGGTATGCCTGCCCGCGTCGCACCGCCACCAGGAACAGCGGTTCGGGCTGGATCCCGCGCAGGTGAAGGAATGGCTCGCCGAGACGGTTTCCGACGCGCTGGAGTTGTTCGAATTCGTGCAGGTCGGGCTGGAAGACGCTTCCCGAGCCGATCGCGGGCTGCTTGGCGATCTGGTGATGGCCGCCGAAGCCGCGGGAGCGCACCGGATCCGGCTCGCCGACACCGTGGGCCTGCTTTCGCCTCTGGAGATCGAAAGGTTGCTGGTGGGCCTGCGGCGCACGACGCGGCTTCCCATCGGGGTGCATCTGCACGACGACCTGGGGATGGCCACCGCGGGATCCATCACGGCGCTGGAATCCGGCGGAGCCAAGGTCGACACCTCGCTGCTCGGGCTCGGCGAACGCGCGGGAATCGCGGCCACCGAAGAAGTGGCCGCCTGGGCGGTGATGCGAAGAGGATCGGACTACGACCTGCGCGCGCTGCGGGAGGCCTGCCGCTGGTTCGCCGACAAGGTCGGGATCGACATCGCGGGCTCCAAGGCCGTGGTCGGCAAGGACATCTTCGCGACCGAATCGGGAATCCATGTGGACGCCATCGGACTGAATCCGTCCCTGTACGAACCGTGGGATCCCGCCCGCACCGGCCACGAGCGCTCCCACGCCCTGGGCGCGAAGTCGGGGCGCGCCGCCGTGCGACGCAAGCTCCTGGAACTCGGGATCCCCGAACCCCGCGACATCGAGGTCCTGGTGGACGAAATCCGTCGCTCCGGTGCCCGCTTGCGCAGATCGCTCCGGGACGAGGAACTGGTGGAACTGGCAAGCCTTCGCTGAACCCGGTTCCGGTTCCACCGTCC
>ENA-UPSM01002441-UPSM01002441.1-activated-sludge-metagenome-genome-assembly--contig:-NODE-2441-length-22593-cov-19.651655_pt1 | contig 22593 bp, 20 predicted proteins | sample MGYA00238181_ERZ773283 | MGnify/ENA primary metagenome ERZ773283 (study PRJEB29023, sample SAMN05720199) | activated sludge metagenome | isolation source: Anaerobic digester | place: Japan...
AAAAATGGCGCCAACTCGGTTTCAGCCCTGCAATTTACCTTGGATGACAAAGAGGCGGCCGTGAACGAGGCCAAGGCCGAGGCAATTGCCAAAGCTAAAGAACGCGCCAAGACGATGGCCAAAGCTGGTGGATTCCGTTTGGGTGATCTTTTGTCGATTGACGAAGCCAGTGTTAACGCGCCTTACGCGGTCGTTTACGGTCGCGGTGGGGCCGAGGCGGACATGATGGCCAAAGCGGCGCCAGAAGCAATCCCAACTATTGAACCGGGTTCACAAGAAATCATTGAGGTGGTGACTTTACGTTACGAAATTAAATAAAAATTCTTGTGCATATCAAAGTTCGTGTTTCAGCCGGCGCCAAGAAAGATGAGGTGACGGAACTGGCGCCGGATACGCTGGTGGTTTCGGTACGAGCCAAGCCGGAGCGAAACGAAGCCAATCGGCGGATGTTGGAGCTGGTCGCCAAGCACTTAGGGATAGCGATGGGGAGAATCAGGCTAATTCATGGTCACCACAGTCCGGCCAAAATTCTGGAAGTTTTGGACTTTAGTTGAGCTTTATGGCGAGGCCGATTTTTGCTATATTTAAATAAATTATTAGCCAAGATTAGAAGTTTAATTCATAAAAAATATGAAAACTAACATCAAGGCTACGGCGATGGATATGACGCCGGCGATTGCCGATTATATTGAGTCCAAAATTTCCCATTTGGACAAGTTGACGGCCGGTTATGATGACGCGCTGGCGGAAGTAGAGGTTGGCAAAATTACCAATCACCACAAAAGTGGCGAAGTGATGTTCGCCGAGATAAACCTGAAGATGGATGGTAAACTTTTCCGGCGAGTGATAAATGACAATGATCTTTACGCGGCAATTGATCAGAGCAAAGACAAGATAGAACTTGATATCGCTTCTTATCTAAAAAAGAAAAACCGCCTCTTGCGACGAGGAGGTCGGGCAATCAAGAATTTTGTTAAAGGTTTTTATCCGGGGCGACGAGAAAAAGGTTTGCCGAGTTAAGATTGGTGGTGGCGCTGGTTATAATTGGCAAGCGCGCTTTAACGTTTGCCTCGGAGATAATCGGCCCAGCTTACTTCCTTGCGTCCTTCGGGGATGACACGCTCAAAGATCAGTTCTCCGTTTTCCAGTTTAGCTTTTTTGACTTTGACTTTAATTTGACGGTTATTATGCTGGTCAATGAAATAGGCGCCTGGCCAGGGATTTAAGGCGAGAATCTTTCGATAATTTTCCGTGGGAGTGGCGGACAAGTTAAGCTGACCGTCTTCCCTGGTAAATTTTTTGGTGTAGGTGGCGGCCGGGTGTTCTTGCACTTTGGATTCCAAAGAACCGACCAAATAATCAGGCAAAATATCGGCGAACAAGTTGGCGCCAATCACAGCTGTTTCATTTCTTAGTCGTTCAAAATTATATTGATCTCGCAGGCTGATTTTTTGATTTGCGAGAATCGGACCATGGTCCATTTCTTCGTCTACAAGCATAATCGTTACACCTGTTTCGGTTTCGCCATTTAGAATGGCGGTTTCCAGCGGAGAGGGACCGCGATACTTAGGCAAAAGTGATGGATGAATATTCAAGGTTCCCTTGGGTGGGATGGCCAAAATGTCGGTCGGAATTATTTTGCCGTAAGAAGCAACCAGAAAAAATGCCGCTCCCTTGGCCTTTAGCTGCTCGGCAAAATCTGGGTTACGTAGCGAAGGTGGCTGAAGGATGTCAATTCCTTTTGTTTGAGCCCAAACTTTGACAGGCGAGGGAACGATGATATTTTTGCGTCCTTGCGGTTTGTCGGGAACTGTGACAATTAGCGCTGGTTCTAATTCACGTTTTGTCAGGGTTTCCAGAATTTTGACACTAAATTCATCTGTGCCCCAAAAAATAAAAGTTTTGTCCATAGTTATTAGGTAAATACAAAATGTAAAAATTAAAATGTAGAATGAAAGGAAAGAGATTTTAGTTTTTAATTTTTACACTTTAATTTATATTCTGTTTCCGTGTCTCATTTTCTCCGGCTCTATGCGCTGTAGGTTTTTGGCCTTGTCCACAAAGAGGGTGCCGTCCAAGTGGTCCATCTCATGTTGAAAAATTTGGGCCATCAAGCCGGAACCGGAGCGGCTGAATTTTTGGCCGGTCTCATTGTAGGCTTCGACGGTTGCTTTATCGGCTCGACTGACCAAACCATAGAGCCAACGTACGGAGAGACAACCTTCTTCCAATTTTTGTTTACGTTGGGATAATTTTTTGATTTTGGGGTTGATAAAAACCAAATCAGCCGGTTTTTCTTTGTCATTTTCTTTTTGAAAAAGCTTTCCGGAAATAATGAAAAGACGGAGGCTTTTACCGATTTGTGGCGCGGCCAAAGCAACTCCGTCATCTTCTTTGACGAGGGCCTCGCTCATTTGTTTTATGATTTTCTTGATTTCCGGTGAACCGATTTTTTCCAAGGGGATCTCTTGGGCTTTTTGGCGCAAGACCGGATCGTCTTTTTGGACAATTTTCATATTTGTGTGTTATATATCATCAAATCTGTCTGTAGTATATTCTGTAGTATATATTATACGGAATAAAGAATGAAGCAAGCCAATCTTTTAGGGGGAGAAGCTAGGGGATTTAGAGTTGGAAGGTAAAATGAAAAATCGTCGTAATTCTCTGTCCAAGGCGGCAAGCGCGTTTTTAACTGTCCGGCCCGCGTGAGATCTATGTTTTATCCGCATCCTATATCAAAGTATTTTTTCAGGGTCAACCTCCACAATAAAAGAAGGGGGGAGGTTTTTTATAATTTCTGATAACTTTGGGTTTGGCCAGTCTTTTGGTTCCAGCTTAAGCAAAAGGTTTTGTTCATACTCCTTAATAGCGCCCGTTAAGGTAGGGTAAACGAGTGGCTTGTATCTTTCTAGTTTGTCAGCCAGTTTTTTTATCTCGCGCTTTGCCATTTCAGGTCGGCCGGCTAGACTAACTTTAAGCAAAACCTTGAACGGCGGATAGCCAAGCTTTTTACGTTCAGCGATCTCTTCACGGAAGAAGTCCAACAAGTTGCCTCCCAAAACAAAATCAAAAACTTTTTCCTCGGGGTTGCCGGTTTGGATTAAGAAACGCCTGGTCGCTTTGGCGCGTAGTCTAAAAAGCAGAGAAAAAAGTTTTTCAGCAATTCGGAAATCCGGCAAGGCAAAAAAAGCGTCTATTCCGCCTATCGCGACATTTTCGATCTCGTTCGGCAAGTAAGGCAGGGCCATCTCCGTGCCCAAAAGAACGGACCCTGGCGAAGACGCAAATTTTTGGACAATCTCAATCGCTTTTTTGTTGTTTTTAACAGAATCGCTGTCTAGTCGAAAAATATTTATCTCAGGTAGCAGTGTTCTGATATCTTCTTCTATTTTTTCTATTCCATAACCAAGGACCGCTAACCGTGACCCGCCGCAAACCTTACAAGTGTCATCAATCTCAACGGCCTGGTTGCAGCGGTGACAGATAAACATTCGGCCAGTCTGACGCTCTGGAGTTTTTTTGTGTATCACCAGTGGTGTTTGGCAGACATCACAAGTAACCACGGTTTGGCAGTCGCGACAGATAACGACAGGCGCCAGACCGCGTCGGCCGGAAAAAATAAACAAGTTTTCGCTCCTTTCTTTGTTATTTTCTATTAACCAACCAAGTTCTTGACTTAGGCTGCCAACGGTGATTCGGTCTTCGCTATTTTTGTTCAGTTTGGCAATGACCTGTTTGATTTCAGCGTAAAGACGATATTTAACTGGGTTGATTGGCGTGATTTCGTTTTGGCCAAGACGATAAATCGTTTCGCTCCGCAAAACAATATCGCCAAAAATTAATCTGACTTTTCGGCGTCGGGCATAATCTTCGGCAAAGCGACGAAAATCTAAGAAGGGTCGGACGCGGCTTTTATAAGCGGAAGAATTTTCTTTATCTATGATAAAAGTTTTTATGTTTTCGCGCGGCAAGGACAAGAACATTGGCGTGGCAATTATCAAAACAGAATGGTCATTTTCAATCGCTTTTTTCCAGGCGGTCAACAACTCTTTCTTGGATAGTTTGTTGTGCAAAATTATCACATATTGTTCTATGCCGCGAGCGATAAAATTTTGCGCGTTTTTTATTTCAGTGACATTAGGTAAACACCAGAAGACAGATTGCTTTTTAGCAAAAGCTTCCCGAATAAGACTTTTGTAAAAAGACCAACGTTCTTCCTCCGAAGCCTGTGAAGCTTGAATTTCTGAAACAACATCCTCGGCGTCTTCTTTAGGCAGCGAAACTTTGATGTTTTCCGAATTATCCAAAACAATTTTCGGTGTTAGTTCCTTTATGATTTGGCCGAGCGAGCAGGCAAAATACTCCGCCGACCAGGTGGCGCTTGCCAAAAACTCGGGCAGAAAGAACCCTTTGTTTTTGATAGGGCCTAGTTTTTTCATCGCGAAATCCGAATTTTTTATTTGCGCTTTAAGGTCTCCTGCTTCTTTAACAGAAGCCACTAGGGCCGTTATAGTCTTGTTTTTTAAGGGCGCTTCCACCAGCATACCGGGCTTGATTTCTTGGTTGGAAAAATAGGCTAGACGCTCTTTAAAAACACCTTTTGCGATAGGGATGGTCTCAACTATTTTCATAGGCTCTCATTTTAGAGTATATAGTCTTTTGGGGTTATTCACAACCGGTACTAGTTGCCGCCGGTTTGTCAAAAGTGTTATAATTTAAGCAATAAAAGATGACTGAACCTGAAAATCAATCAAGCCTTGACAAAGATAGTTTGACGGGGGATCTTGTCTCTAACCAACAGACAACTCTTTTGTCGAAAACCAAAAAGAACTGGTTGGGTTATCAGCTGTTTTGGCGTCGTCGCGCTTTGTTGCCAGCCATTAAAGCGGATATTTTACCGGCCAAAAGACTTAACCGGTGGCCGGCCGTGTTGCTTGGCGTCTTGTTTGTTTTATCTTTGTTGAGCACGGACTTGCTCTATTGGGATTCGGCTGTCAGAGTCGGGACAAAAATAGTGGCAATGACTACAAACACTATTGGGGTAACTTATGCTTACATGACTAAGCCTCTAGATTATACTTTGGATAAGGCCGCTTATTTAATAAAAGGAGTTGAACAAAAAAATTTGGCAGCGGTGACAGCCAATGGGGGTGAATTGGTCAAGAGGGGGTATAGCCAGGTTATCAAAACTTTGGCTATTGGCGAAAATCAAATAGCTGACAAATTAGAACAAGCCAGTCGAGACTCCAGTTTGGCCTTGATCCAAAAGAGCAACAGTTGGGCAACGAACATAAATGGGGTTAAAGAAAAAGTTGCTGTTCGTCGTCAGTTACTTGGCGCGCGCGCTCTAGTTGTTTTGGACAAAGTCGTCGGTGTTGACTCAGGTTTTTTTGCTTCCGTTAAGCGGGGAGTGTCTCAGGTAAGCAAAGAAGTCAAGGCTCTGCCCCCGCAAGTGGCGGCAACCTGGAACTCGGCCTCTATGATTAATTTGGGCAGAATGGAAAACACTCTTCGCCAAATCTATGAGAGATGGTCAATCAGATTAATCAAATGGGCGATCTTCCTTGATAACGGTTTACTTTGGTTTGAAAATTTACCGGTTCGCCTAAATCAAAAAATTTCCGCTATTTGGACAGCAACTTTGCTTAAGGCCGACGAAGTTGCGTTGAATTGGCGCAATTTTATAAACCCAAGCGAGGTTAGCCCGGAGGCCATGGCGGAAATTAAAAAAGTGATCGCCGAAGAAATTTCCAAAAACTTACGATTACAAAGCCAAAGTGGTCAAGTCGATGATGACACAATGAGGGCTTCCTACGGAGCGGTAGTCGTGCCATCCACCGGCGATCCGTCCGCCGATGAAAAGATAAAAAAAGACCTGGAGAAACAGTTTTCCGATGAGGTTTCCATCAGTTTTGATAAGAGCGGTCAAGCCGGGGTCATCACTCCGATATTTGAAGATGGCGAAAAAGGCGACGACTATGTCTTTTTATTGACGCCAATTAATCAATGATGAAGTTAGGAATCAAAAATTTTTGTCGGCCGGTTCTTTTGATGGCCGTTGTTCTTTTCCCTTGTTGGGTGCTGGCTGAATCTTTTTCGCTTAGGCCAGCTAAACAAGAAGTTGTGCTTAACCCCGGTGTCTCAGCGCAAGAATCTTTTACAATTACCAACAACCTTGGACGCAATTCTTATTTTGAGCTTAAGTTAAAAAATATTGAATTAAATCGACCGGGAGTTTATCCGTTAACTGATTTTGTAAGTTTGGAAGGTGAAAGAGTTTTTGTGGCTGACGGTCAAACAAAAACAGTTTATTTTGGAATTAATATTCCGACGGAAACAGCCCCAGGAGGAGCTTATGGTTTCCTGCAAGTGATCGCCAGTCCGAATCAGGGGACCAAAGGAGAAGCGGGCGTTTCAGCCGCCCTGGGCTCAACTATTTTTGTTCGTGTCGGGGGGCCAGTTAAAGAAGAGGGGAAACTGGTTTCTTTTGGAATTTTGGGGCGGCAATTAAAATTTGCAGCTCCTTTGGAGTGGCACTTTTCTTTTGAAAATTCTGGCAATATTTATTTGAATCCTTATGGTAAAATGATTTTGGTCAACAAATTAACAGGCTCTCAAACTTTAGTGGATATTCCTCCACGTTCAGTTTTGCCCGGTCAAACTCGTTTATCTGAAACCAAAACAAGCGCGTTGGGTTTCCCCGGCCTCTATTCCGCCTCCTTGTTGCTTAATCGAGGGTATAATGACGAAGTTGATATGAGGGAAACCAGTTTTTGGTTTTTACCTTGGCCGATTTTGTTAATTTTTTCCGCTATTCTTTTGTTCTTCGTTTGGGTGATAATCTTTAAAATAATCCGCAAAAAAAATGTTTAATCTTAAAAAAATTGTGACGGCGGTTATGTTATTTTTTGCCAGCTCGGGTTTGGTTTTCGGTTATGTGTCTGAAAGTTCTAACTATCGGATGGAAAAGGACAGCTTTAATTTTGGCGGAACGGAGAATTCAATTTCTTCAAATTATAGCTTGAGTGACACTCTTGGGGAGTTTGCGTCGGGAGATTTGTCGGGGACTCTTTACGCGGTTAAGGCCGGTTATCGCGCGGCGGCCGGGGATTACACAATTACAATTTCGGCGCCAGAGAATATATCTTTGGCTGGATTGACGACGACCGGCGGGCAATCAGATGGCAGTGGAAGCTGGACGGTAACAACGAACGATCCGAATGGCTACTTGTTGTATATTAGCGCTGGCGCTGTGCCGGCGTTGCAAAGCGCGGGTGACAGTTTTGCTGATTATACGCCAGCTTTAGTTGGTGTGCCTGATTTTGGCTGGTCGGTTGGCTCAACTGCTTCTGAGTTTGGCTTCACTGTTTCCGGCAGTGATGTGGCGGCCGCTTTTAAAAACAATGGTTCAGTTTGCAATGTTGGTTCTGAAATTACCGCTGACCGTTGTTGGTATAACTTATCAACCTCTGATTATCTAATTGCCTCTAACAATGATGCCAACAATCCAGCCGGGACGGTTACAACTGTAAAATTCAGGGCCGAAATCGGCAGCGGAAAAACCCAAACAGTGGGCTCTTATTCGGCGGACATTACCTTAATCGCTTTAAGTCAATAAAGTGTTTAATTTCAAAAAAAATTTTATTCTGTTTTTGCTTTTATTTTTGTTTGTAACTCCTTTTGTTCTTGGGGCAGAGACGGACTCAGTTCAAGTTGGTTTGGAAGTTACCTCCGGTTCTGGAATTAGCGGTTGTACCGATCCTTCTGCTAGCAATTATAGTTCAAGCGCCACAATTGACGATGGTAGCTGTGCTTATGGTGGTGAACCGACACCGCCTAAAGATGTTTATGGTTGCACTGATGAAGAAGCTTTAAATTATGACTCAACTGCCACTGTTGATGATGGTTACTGCCAGTATCCAAGTGTGCCAAATGTTACAAATTTTTCGGTAATTTATAAAGAAGACAAAAATGAAGCTTTTTTGTCTTGGCGTAACCCCAAAAAAGACTTTTCGCTTGTTAGAATAGTTCGTTTGGAGGGGGGAATTCCCAATAATCCAAGTGAGGGCGTTCTTATTTTCCAAGGCAAGGGTCAATCGGCTAAAGACAGCGGGGTTGCGACTGGCAGCTTATATTATTATGCCGCTTTTGTTAAAAATAAGAAGGGAGAATTTTCTTCTGGCGCGATCGCCTCTCTTGATCTAAGGGGAGAAGAAACGGAGGAGGAGAAAGAGGAGGTTGAAGAAACGGAGGAGAAAGAGGAAGAAAAGGAATCTGAAAATAAAGAAGGAAAATCTGACGGGGAAGATGGGGGGAGAAAAGAAACAATGGATCCTTTTATTGGTTTGCCCCTGGCCACTTCCACCCCCTTGAGTGAAGCCTCTTGGTTTTTGCGTTTGCTCCAACCGGGCGAGCCAATCAAGCTCTTTAATCGTGGGGAAACAGTTTACATTAAGGGGGGTAAAACTCTGACTTTGGAAATGAATTACAAGCAGGTGCCCAAAGTTTTAAAAACAATCGGCGTAACTTTTGTGGACACAGAAAACCCGCAAGATGTGACGGCAGTCATCTTGCGGGTTTCGGCTGATAAAAAAGTTTACCGCGCGACTGTGCCGGCTTTTAAATATGGAGGTGTTTACGAAATGTATATTTATTTGATTGACTACAACAACCAAACAATTGTCCCGACGAGAGGTAAGATCTCGGTTTCGGGGACAAAGCGTCCGGGTGCCGAGCTTTTGTCTCTGACGGTTGAGGCGGTGGCGCCAACGGTGGTTGCCTCCGGTTTGGCGGTGGGTTTTTTCCCCACATTGGCTGATACCTTTAATTATTTGGTTCGTTTGCTTGGTTACTTATTTGGCCGGCGGAAAAAAGCTAAGCCTTGGGGCACAGTTTATGATTCGGTCACCAAACGGCCTCTTGATCCGGCCTACGTTTCAATAGAGCCAGTCGGCGGTGGCAAAGAAATAACCAGCGCTATCACGGATATTGATGGACGGTTTGGCTTTTTGTTACCTGCCGGCAATTATCTAGTCAAGGCAAACAAAACTCATTACCAATTTCCATCGCAAAAATTGGCTGGCCAAAGGGTGGATGAGCTTTACGATAATTTGTATTTTGGCCAACCCTTGGCAACTGAAGGCGAGGAAGTTATAAACCTTAACATTCCAATGGACCCTATTGGTTTTGACTGGAACGAGTTTGCCAAAACCAAAACCGATTTTTTCCGTTTCTATTCAAAAAAAGAAATTTGGCGAAACCGGATTTTTAACATGATTTTTTATTTGGGCTTTCTTTTGTCTATTTATACTCTGGTTTTTCGGCCTTCGGTTTTAAACATAATTCTAGCTTTGCTCTATGTGGCGGTTTATATTTTTAATAAGTTGTGGCGTTCTAAATATAAACCGCGGCGTCTTTACAAAAAAGAAACCGGCGAGCCATTGCCTTTTTCTATCATCAGACTGTTTTTGCCGGAAATTAATCAGCAGGTTAAAAATGTCGTGACTGACCAGGTGGGAAATTTTTATATCTTGGTCAGACCGGGGAGTTATTACTACACAGTGGAAGAAAAATTGCCTGACGGTTCTTATCAGAAAATTTATCAATCTGAACCGCTAGAACTGAAGAAAGGCGTGTTCACCACGGACCTGCGTGTCTAAGGCAGATAAGACACAGATCTTCGCGGATGAAACGCGGATGGGCAGCTTTTAACTATCAGGTTTCAGAAAACAAGATGAAACCCCTACAACTTATCTATCTGCGTTTTTGTCAGCGCAAATCAGTGTTTCGTCTGCATTAGAAGTTTTTGCTTTTTGCCCTCTAATCTAGTATTATTTCTACCGTGCCTGAGGTAACTGACAAATTTATTATTGACGGTTTAGGCGGTCAGCAAACATTGTCCGGTGAGATTGTGGTTGGCGGCGCTAAAAATGCCGCTCTCAAGATTTTGGCTTCCGTCGTGCTTTTTCAGGATGGTTTTATGACCAGCAATGTGCCGGAGATTGAGGACGTGTTTCGGATGCTTGATTTGTTGGTCAACCTGGGTGTTAAAGTAAACAAAAAAGACAAAGGTGTTTACCAGCTTGACGCCAGCGCGATTTCCAATAAGCCGCTTTGGTCAGAGATTGCCAAGCGAATGCGCGCTTCAATTGTTTTGACTGGACCCTTGTTGGCGCGTTTTGGCGAAATATCGTTTCCTTATCCGGGTGGTTGCGTGATCGGCAAACGGCCGGTTGATTTATTTTTGTCTGGCTTTGAAAAAATGGGCGCGACCGTGACGGAAACGGAAGGTGTTTTCCAGGTCAAAGCGCCAAGAGAGGGTCTTTGGGGAGCTGAAATATTTTTCAAAAATCAAAGTGTCACGGCCACGGAAACTTTTCTAATGACCGCGGTTTTGGCCAAGGGCAAGACAGTGTTAAAAAATTGCGCTTTGGAACCGGAGGTTGCCAGTTTGGGTGAATTTTTAAACGAGTGTGGCGCCAAAATTTCGGGTTTGGGCACGTCAACAATTACAATTGAAGGCAACGGGCTTTTGACTGGCGGCGGACATGAATACAAAACAATCCCTGATCGGATTGAGGCTGGCAGTTTTATTATTTTAGGAGCTTTGGCCGCCTCTGACCTGAAAGTGGTCGGTTGTGAACCAAAGCACCTGGACGCTCTCATCAATTTGTTGCGTGAAAGCGGGGTGTCGCTTGAAGTTGGGGAGAACTTTGTCAGGGTCGGAAGTAGCAAGAAAAAATACCAAGCGGTAGATGTGAAGACTCATGAGTATCCTGGTTTTCCGACTGATTTGCAGGCGCCCCTCGCAATTTTCTTGTCTCAGGCGAACGGCGAGAGTTTTATTTTTGAAACTATTTTTGAAGGGCGTTTAAATTATTTAGAAGCATTGTCGCGAATGGGTTTGGAAGCTAAAAATTTGGACACTCACCGGGCGATTATTTATGGACCGCGTAAATTAGAGGGTAAGGAAATAGAAAGTCCCGACCTGCGCGCCGGCTTGGCTTATGTTTTGGCCGCGATTGTCGCTTCTGGTCGGTCCGTCGTCCATAACGTCAAATACATTGACCGTGGTTATGAAAAAATTGAAGAACGTTTCCAAAAAATTGGCGTCAAAATAGAAAGAATAAAATAAAATTGGTTATTTTTATATTATATTTACCACTTTACGTCAAGTGGCTATTTCTCATTTTTTGGGCTAAAATGAGGACAATTAGCTTTAGTTTTTACATTTTAATTTTTAAATTTTACATTTATTGCCGTGGCGATGTTTATCAAAAAATTAGGGATAGATTTAGGGACGGCTAACACCTTGGTTTACGCGCCAAATAAGGGGATTGTTCTGAATGAACCTTCAGTGGTGGCGATGTCTGAACCTGATAATAAAGTTGTTGCTGTTGGCACTGAAGCCAAAGAAATGGTTGGCAAAGCGCCTGACAACATTCATGTTTACAGGCCGATGAAGGATGGAGTGATTGCCGATTACCGTGTCACCGAGGCGATGCTTCGTTACTACATCAGCAAGGCGTTGGGGAAACTGAATTTTTTCAAGCCGGACGTGATGGTGTCTGTGCCGGCCGGGGTTACCTCCACCGAACGACGAGCGGTGATAGAGGCGACTATGCGTGCCGGCGCTAAAAACGCTTATGTGGTCAAAGAACCTATTTTGGCGGCCATCGGCGCCGGTATCCCGATTTATGAGGCTCGCGGTCATATGATTGTAGACATTGGCGGCGGAACCACTGATGTGGCGGTCATTTCGTTGGGCGGGATAGTGGCTTCCACGTCGGTCAAACACGCTGGTAATAAAATTGACCAGGCAATCGCCGATTACATAAAAAAGACTTTTAATTTGGCAATTGGCGACAAGACTGCTGAAGAAGTAAAAGCTTCTATCGGCTCGGCCATCCCGGTGGAAGAGGAATTGGTCTACTTAATCAAGGGTCGTGATTTTATGACCGGTTTGCCGCGTTCAGTGGAAGTGCGGACCAATGAAATTGTGCGGGCGATGGACAACGAATTAAAGGAGATCCTTCGGGCGATCAAGGTGGTTTTTCAAGAAACTCCGCCCGAACTGGCCGCCGACATTATTGACCAGGGGATTACGATGACTGGCGGTTCATCGCAACTTCGCAATTTGTCTGAATTGGTTTATCGCAAGACCGGGGTTAAGGCTTACTTGGCGGATGAAGCGCTTTTTTGTGTGGCCAAAGGGACCGGCATTGCCTTGGAACACCTTGGCACCTACAAGAAGAGCATCATCAGCAAACGTTAATTTTGTCGGTTCTTGGTTTTTGCGTTCTCGTTTTTTTAAATGCTAAATGGATTTTTTAAATAATTCCAATTTACATCATGCTTATCTTTTGGTGGGACGACCGGAGGACTTTTTGCCCAAGCTTCGTTTGTTGCTTTCGGAACGATTAGGGCTGGTCAACCTCTTGGCTAGTCCGGATTACATTGAAGAAAGTTATTCTTTATTTGGAATTAAGGATAGCCATTCCCTCAGACAGCGACAGATTTTGAGCGCCTTTGGTCAAAATGGCCGTTTCTTTGTTTTGACGATAGATTCGGCCACGATTGAGGCGCAGAACGCGCTCCTCAAGACTTTTGAAGAGCCAACCAAGGGGACACATTTTTTTGTCATCTTGCGCTCGGAAGATGTTTTTTTGCCGACATTGAAGTCCCGTTTTTTTGTCATTCGTTCCGGCGAGTCGCGCGGAAGCCAAGGGGATGACGGGATGGTTGCCAGTTTTCTTAAACTTTCTCCGGTTGCGCGCCTGGAATATGTCAAAAAAAATTTTATCAGAAACAAAACAATTGGCAAAGGTGAAGTTTTTCGTTTTTTGGATGATTTGGAGAGAGAGTTGTATGGAGGTTTCCGGTCTGTTGGACGAGGGAATGGCCTAAAAAGTTTGGCGGTCGTTAGCCAAGCCAAAAAACATCTTGCCAGTCCGCGGTCTTCACTTCGTTTGATTTTGGAAAACCTGGCGTTGACGATTTAAGGATTTTAATAACTCAAGTGTTAACTTTGAAGTTTCCCTGAATCTTTTTTGATTTCGGCTTTACGCTTGTTATTTTTTGGTCTATTATTAACTTAATTAAGAGCTAACTTTGTATCAATGTATAATTTTTTGCCATTTAAAAATCATTTACAAGAGATAGAAGAGTGGCTTGGTCGCGAATATTTGAGTGTGCGGACTGGCAAGGCCACGCCGCAGGTTTTAGACGGTGTCATGGTTGAGTCTTATGGCTCAAAAATGCCGATTAAACATATTGCCAACATTTCCATTGAGGATGCCAAAACTCTCAGAGTTACGCCGTGGGACAAGAATCAAATAAAAGATATCCAAACGGCGATAGAAAAGTCCAATTTGGGATTATCGGCGGCGCCAAATTCCGACGGTTTGCGTTTGTCATTTCCCGCTTTGACCGAAGAAAGGCGGAAAATGTTGATGAAGTTGGTAAATGAGAAAATGGAAGAAGCGCGAGTGTCGGTTCGCAAGGAACGAGAGAAGGTTTGGAGTGACATTCAAGAGCAAGAAAAGGCCGGTCAAATTTCTGAGGATGATAAATTTAAGGCCAAAGATGAATTGCAAAAAATTATTGATGGCGTGAACAATAAAATTGCCGAACTGGCCGAACGCAAAGAAAAAGAAATTTTTGGTTAGTCGAGGTGTTATTTGTGTTTTTCTCGCTTTGTTTTAGAAAGTTTTAGCTTTAATTTCTGATTTTTAATTTAACAATATGACCGCTATCATCTTCATCATTATTTTGGCGATTTTGATTTTTACTCATGAACTGGGTCATTTTTCGGCTGCCAAAAAATTTGGTATCAGGGTGGATGAGTTTGGTTTTGGTTTTCCGCCAAAACTGCTTAGCTTTAAGAAGGGAGAGACGGAGTATTCAATCAACCTGATTCCGATTGGCGGGTTCGTCAAGATTTTTGGTGAGAATCCAGATGAAGAATCAGAGAGTGGCCCGGATAATGCGCGGAGCATGATTCACAAGCCGCGTTATATTCAGGCCGTTGTCTTGGCCGCCGGTGTCTTTTTGAATCTGGTTTTGGCCTGGGGGCTTTTTTCGGCCAGTCTTTTTATTGGTATGCCGGTCGCTTTGGCCGATTTGCCGGCTGGAGCGCAAATAAAAGAAGAAAGGCTTTTGATTACCAGTGTGGTAAAAGATTCACCGGCAGACTTGTCGGGCCTATTGGCGGGGGACACTATTTTATCGCTTTCCAATGATGCCGCGAAAGTCGTTTTGCCGACCACCGAAGAGGTGCAAGATTTTTTGCAAGCCAGGGAAAATCGTCCGGTAGAAGTCGCTTACTCTCGGGGTGGCGGCGAAGAGTTGGAAGAGGGAATTTTAACGGTGGTGCCTAAGGCGGGGGTGGTTGGCGAAAAGGCCGGCATCGGTGTCTCAATGGAACGAGTTGGTATCGCGCGCTTGTCTTTCTTCCAATCAATTATCACTGGTCTTGAATTTACTTACCGCATGACGATTGTGACAGTTGTCGGTTTTGTCGATTTTGTCATCAGTTTGTTTACGGGTGGCAGTCAGGCTTTGGCGGAGGTGGCCGGTCCAATTGGTTTGTTTGGGATGGTTGCGGATATCAGCCAACTTGGTTTGGTTTATCTGATTAATTTTACCGCCGTTATTTCTATCAACTTGGCGGTTCTAAACTTGTTGCCGTTTCCGGCTCTGGATGGCGGCCGCTTGCTTTTTTTGGCCATTGAAGCTGTTAAGGGCTCACGTCTTAACCCCAAAATCGCCAATACCTTGAATGTGGTCGGTTTCTCCCTGTTGCTGCTCTTGATGGCCGTGGTGGCGGTGAGCGACATTTTGAAAATAATTTAAGGTCAATGGTATAAGCCAACATCCTGGAATTGTGTCAAGTAATTTGGCTGTTCCAGGATATTTGAGACAGTTTCTTTACGAACCTCTTTTTTTGGTTTAAGATGAGCATATGTTTCAGTCTCAATTATTCTCAAAAACCAGGCGGGAAGATCCTAAGGGCGAAGTTTCCCAAAATGCTAAATTGTTGATTCGGGCCGGTTTTATCCATAAGGAGATGGCGGGCGTTTATTCTTATTTGCCACTTGGTTTGAGGGTTCTGAATAAAATAAACGACATCATTCGTAAAGAGATGGATGCTTTGGGGGCCGTGGAGCTTGAATTGACCGCTCTGCAGAATCCGTTGCTTTATGAAAAGACTGACCGTTGGAGCGGCGACAAGGTGGATATTTGGTTTAAGACCGAGCTGCAGACCGGTGGCGAGCTGGGTCTTGGTTTTACCCACGAAGAGGCAATTACCGAATTGCTAAAGAACCACGTTAGTTCATATAAAGATTTGCCGCGTGCTATTTATCAAATTCAGACCAAGTTTCGCAATGAGACTCGCGCCAAGAGCGGTATTTTACGCGGGCGCGAATTTTTGATGAAAGATCTCTATTCCTTTCATGTTTCCGAAGAGGACCTGGACAATTTTTATGACAAGGTCAAGGGCGCTTATGAAAGAATTTTTGAACGGATTGGTTTAGGCGACTCAACCTATATCACTTTTGCGTCCGGCGGTGTCTTTAGTAAATATAGTCACGAGTTTCAGACTTTGAGCGAAGCGGGCGAGGACCTGATTTATTTGTCAGAGGAAAAAAAGCTGGCGGTTAATAAAGAAGTTTTGAATGATGAAACTTTGTCCGAATTGGGTCTTTCTCGCGATGAGCTATCTGAGAAAAAATCCATTGAAGTTGGCAACATTTTTAAACTAGGGACTCGCTTTTCTCAGTCCCTTGGACTTTACTTTAAAGATGAAAAAGGAGAGTCGCGGCCGGTCGTGATGGGCTGTTACGGTCTTGGCCCGGCTCGCATAATGGGGGTGATTGCTGAAATCAAATCTGATAATAAAGGTTTGGTCTGGCCGCGCGCCGTGGCGCCGTTTGATATTCATCTGGTAGTTTTGGGAAAAGAAGTTGGGTTGTCGGGTGACCGCGAGGCTTTGACGGAGACCGCCAAGACGGCCTTGGAAATCTATGAGGAGTTAACGGCGAGTGGGAAAGAGGTTTTGTGTGATGATCGCGATTTGTCGGCTGGTGAAAAGTTGGCCGATGCCGATTTACTCGGTATCCCTTTTCGTTTGGTGATTAGCGATTCGGCGATCAAGAAAGGGAAGTTTGAGTTAGTTGATCGAGCAACGGGAGAAATTGAATACTTATCGGAAGCGGAATTGCTAAATAAAGTTCGGTAAGTTAAGTCTAGATTAAAAATTAAAAAGTCAGGTTCTGTTAAATTACAAACAAACTTATAATTTATTTTAATTCTCAACTTCTAATTCCTATTACAAGATGTGGTACGATAGATTTTTTAAAAATTTGACAACTGATGTGGGGATAGACCTTGGCACGTCTACGACTTTGGTGTATATCAAAGGCCATGGGATAGTTTTGACGGAACCATCAATCGTGGCGATTAACCAAAAGACTGGCCGAGTGGTGGCGGTTGGGGATGACGCCAGTGAAATGATTGGTCGTACTCCGGCGCACATTCAAGCAATTAAGCCGCTGGAAAATGGTGTTATTTCAAATTTTGAGGTGGGCGAGGAAATGATTGCTTGCTTTTTGCGTAAAGCTCTGAGTTCGGTTGGGAAGGCATATTTTCGACCACGGGTGGTGGTGAGTGTGCCTTCAGACATCACCAACGTGGAACGGCGGGCAGTGCGAGACGCGGTGATGAATGCCGGCGCGCGCGAAGTTCATATTGTAGAATCGCCGATGGCCGCGGCCATTGGTATCAATATTCCGATTTATGACCCTGTTGGCAGCATGATTGTGGATATTGGCGGCGGCACCACCGACATTGCTGTTATTTCGCTTGGTGGCGTTGTGTGTTCCAAAAATTTACATATTGCCGGTGAAAAATATAACCAAGATATTGTGAATTATATTCGCGACGAATTCAAAATTTTGCTTGGTGAAAGAACCGCTGAGGAGGTAAAAGTTTCCATTGGCGCAGTTCTTAAACAACCAGTGCCGGGCGAAGCCTTGATCCGCGGGCGAGACCTGGTAACCGGCTTGCCGCGCGAAGTGGCGGTGACCGACTCTGATATTCGCGAGGCAGTATTCAATTCAGTTGTTTTGTTTGTGGACGCGGTAAAGGAAGTTTTGGAATCTACTCCGCCGGAAGTAGTTTCAGACATTATGCGTCGGGGGGTTATTTTGGTCGGGGGCGGTTCCCAGGTGAGAGGCTTGACCGAGCTCTTGGAAAAAGAGATTGAGATACCGATTCATTTGGCGGAAGACCCGGGAACGGCGGTGGTAAGGGGGACCGGCGTCATTTTAGACAACTTTGAATCACATCGCGACATTCTTATTGATAATGAAGATGATTTACCCCCAAGATGATTTTTTATAGTTACCGCCAAAAGAGCCGAAATTGGCAAAAACCGGTGATTGTTTTAATCATAATTTTCGGGTTGCTACTTGTAGGTAATTTTTGGGCGCAAAAGTTCTTTCCGGTGGCGGCTAGCATTGCCTTGCCATTTGGCAAGGTGGCTGACGGAGCCGGGTCTGGCTGGCTCAACTTTTTTGCTTTTTTCCGGGCTAAAGAGGACATTCTTCGCGAGAACGAAAAACTGGCGCGCGAAAATTTTGATTTAAAATTAGCCTTGGTCAATCGTCGGGGATTAGAAAAAGAAAACCGTGAATTAAAAAGATTGCTTGGTCTTTCTAATCAGGAAAGTAAAAAATCAATTGTGGCCAAAGTCTTGCTGACCCCAAATGTAATTGCGAGCGGGGTTGTGACATTGGATGTTGGACGAAAAAACTCTGAGATTAAACCAGGCGATCTAGTGGTTTACAATGATAAGGTTTTACTGGGCCGAGTTTTGGAAGTGCGGGATTACCACACGAAAGTCGGGCTAGTTTCTACCAATAAAGTCATTTCGGTTTTAATTGGTAAAGAAAATTTGCCGGCAGAAGCCACTGGTTTGGGTGGCGGAAACTTTTCTATTACTTTGCCTAAGGGCGCTGAGGTGGTTAAGGGCGACGTGGTAATCGCGCCTGAGTATGGAGGTTACCTGTTGGGGCTGGTGGATGTGATAAAAAAAACCAATGCTGATCCTTTCCAAACAATTCTCTTTAACGCGCCGATAAATATTTTTCAGATTAAGTGGGTTGAGGTTTATGCTGTTTAGATTTGCCGCCGCTTTTATCTTGATGGTTTCGGCTCTTTTTTTCCCGTGGTGGTTAAACTTGGTTTTGCTTTTGGTTTTTATTTTCAGCTTTCCCAATTTTTACGAAGCGGCGATCGGTGCTTTTTTGTTTGATGTCTTGCGCCAACAACCAGAAACTATTTGGCCAGCGATGTCCGTTACCGCCGGAGTGATTTTGTTGGTTTATTTAAGCGAGCTTGTGAAGCGGCGAGTTGTTTTCTATCATTAATCGGTTATTATTTAAATATGTTTTATCGTTCACGTCTCAAATCACGAGAGCTTAATCCTGATGAGGTTTTCCTTGATTCAAGCAATTTGCCGGAGTTTGATAACCAGCAGTTTGAAGGCCGTTTGGAAAAGGCGATTAGCCGAAAGACCATTCTCTTTTTTCTTTTGATTTGTTTGGGGGTTTTTATTATTTTTGTTTTGCGAACCGGCTATCTTCAGTTGGCTAAGGGTGAATACTACGCCAACCGAAGTTTGAACAATACCCTGAACTTGTTAACGATTTTTCCGGAACGCGGAAACATTTATGACCGCAACGGCGAAGAGTTGGCTTGGAACGACCAGGGTCGAAAATATAGCGATAATCCAGCCTTTAGTCATATCCTTGGTTATTTGGGCTACCCTTCGCCGGAGGATATGGCTCAAGAACTTTATGAGTCTAAGGAATTGATTGGTAAAAGTGGCGTGGAAAAGCAATACAACAAAGAATTGGCGGGCATTAAGGGGGTAAAAATTATTGAGGTGAATGCGCGGGGGGAAGTAGCTTCTGACCATGTGATAAACCAGCCGCAAAGTGGCCAGGATTTGACCCTGGCCATTGACTACAAAGTGCAAGCCAAACTTTATGAAATAATTGGCAGTGTGGTGACTGATCGTGGTTTTACAGCCGGCAGCGGGGTGATTGTTGATACTCAAACTGGTGAAGTTTTGGCGATGGCTAGTTATCCGGGTTATGACCCGAATGCCATTTCGCTTGGCAACGACCCGGTAAAAATAAATTCTTATTTCGGCGATAGCCGTAATCCGCTCCTAAATCGTTTGGTTCTCGGGCTGTATACGCCGGGGTCGGTTTTTAAGCCGTTTATGGCCGCGGCCGCCTTGGCGGAAGACGTCATTGAACCGCAAAAAACCATTTATAGCGCCGGCCAACTTGAAGTGGTCAATCCTTATAATCCAAAATTAAAAACGATTTTCAAAGATTGGAAAGCGCACGGCGCCGTGGATATGCGAAAAGCCATTGCTGTTTCATCAAACGTTTACTTCTATGTAATTGGCGGCGGCTTTGGCAATCAAAAGGGTTTGGGTATAAAAAATATTAAAAAATACGCCGAGATGTTCGGTTTGGCTCGTCTGACCGACATTGACTTGCCCAGTGAGGCGGTGGGGTCTATTCCGAGTGTTGAATGGAAGGCCGAGAATTTTGACGGTGAGCCGTGGCGAGTCGGCGACACCTATCACACAGTAATCGGCCAGTATGGCGTTTTGGTGACGCCTTTGCAAATGGCCAGGGCTTACGCGGCGATCGCCAACGATGGCAAACTAATAAAACCGACTGTGCGGAAACTAACTTCGCCCAAAGAGATTCAAATAGTAGCCTCTCTGCCGATTGAATCAAAGGATTTAAAGATAGTCAGAGAGGGGATGAGGCAAGGCGTGTTAGAGGGGACGGCGGCCGGTTTGAATACACCGTCTGTCAAAATTGCCGCCAAGACTGGTACCGCTGAATTGGGAGTAAGTAAAGAAAAAGTCAATTCTTGGGTGACTGGTTTTTTCCCTTATGATACCCCGCGTTATTCGTTTGTGGTCGTGATGGAAAAAGGTCCGCGCAGCAATACGATCGGCGGAGTCTTTGTCATGAGGCAATTATTTGATTGGATGAAAATTCATACTCCGGAATACTTAGGGGATGCTGATTCTAATCCAGATAAAACGCAGACGCACGCGGATTAAGTGTGAAAATATGCTCAATGGATTTAAATGGCCCCAACAACTAATGGTTAACAAATGCAATTTGTTAAATTCATCGCCAAAAGTTAGTCTATTTTCATCCGTGTTTTGTCTGCGCAAATCCACCGCTTAATCGGCATAAAGGGTGTTGATTTTTCCATGAACTTGGGCTATAATTGTCATAATATGGCTAAAAAAACGCAATATTTGAGTGAAGAAAAATATCATGAACTTGAGGCGGAATTGGCTCATCTGAAAGTCGTGGAACGCAAAAAAAATGCTGAGGATTTGGAATATGCCAAGTCGCTTGGTGATTTGTCGGAAAATGCCGAATATCACGAAGCGCGCGAAAGACAGGCTGATGTGGAAGACCGAATTGCGCAGATTGAATACTCTCTCAAAAATTCGCAAATTGTCAAAAATCATCACAGTGGTCAGGTGGAGGTTGGTACAACGGTAATAGTTGACAAAAATGGTCAGGCGGAAACCTACCAAATAGTTGGCGCGGAAGAAGCTGACATGGCAGCCGGCAAAATTTCTTATGAATCGCCCTTGGGCTCGGCTTTGCTTGGCTATAAAAAAGGCGAGGAGGTTGCGGTTGTAACACCAAAAGGCAAAACCAAGTACAAAATAGTAGACATAAAATAAAAGTCGGAAAAATTTCCGGCTCTTATTTTGGACTTCAATTTTTGCCGCTTTTTGCTATACTATATTTTATATCAGTTTTCTTGGTTTTTAACTTATAATTTCTAATCCTTAACTTAATTTATGGCTTCTCTTGAAGAAATACGCAAAGAACGCCTGCGCAAGTTGGACTTGCTCAAGCAAGCCGGTTTTGAACCTTATCCGGCCAAGACGGAAATTACGCATTCATTGTCAGAAAGCTTAAATCGTTTTGACGAATTAGCCACCGAACAGGTCAAACTGACTGTTGGCGGACGGGTGATGGCGTTGCGTGTTCAAGGCGCGTTGGCCTTTTTTGATTTATTTGACGGTACTGGCAAGCTTCAAGCGCTTTTGAAAAAAGATGACACGCCGGAAAAATTTAAATTGTTGGAAGAGGCGGTTGATATTGGCGATTTCATCCAAGTCTCAGGCGCCTTATTCACAACCAAACGAGGTGAAAAGACGGTCGCAGTGGAGGATTGGAAAATGCTCGCTAAAAGTCTGCGCCCTTTGCCTGAAAAGTGGGCTGGTTTGCAAGACGAAGAGGAAAGATTACGCAAACGTTATTTAGATATTTTGACTGACTCTGAAACGCGCGAGGTTATTGAAAAGCGTTCTGTTTTTTGGCAGACTATCCGTCAGTTTTTGCTTGAGCGAGGCTTTAAGGAAGTTGACACTCCAATTTTGGAAAATATGCCCGGTGGCGCCGAAGCGAGGCCTTTTGTGACCCATCACAACGCTTTGGATTTGGATGTTTATTTGCGAATTGCGCCGGAACTTTGGCTCAAACGTCTTTTGGTCGCTGGTCTGCCCAAAGTGTTTGAAATCGGACGAGTTTTCCGTAACGAGGGGATTGATGCCGAGCATCTGCAAGATTATCAAGTAATGGAATTTTATTGGGCTTATGTTGATTATGAACAGGGAATGAAATTAGTGGAAGACCTTTACAAAGAAATTGCTCAAAAAACTTTTGGCACACTCCAATTTAAAATCAGAGATTTTGCGGTAGACCTTGGCAAACCTTGGGCGCGTTATGACTACACTGAAATCATCAAAGAAAAAACGGGGGTTGATATTATGACAGCCGACCTGGCGACGATTGAGAAAAGGTTGCAGGAACTTGCGGTTGATTATGACAAAGACGGTTTCAATCTGAATCGGGCAATTGATAATCTTTGGAAATACTGTCGCAAACAAATAGCTGGGCCGGGTTTTCTGGTTAATGTGCCGGTCATGATGGAGCCGTTGGCTAAACGCCGCGCTGACAACCCAAATATTGTGGAGCGCTTTCAGGTTATTCTGGCCGGTTCGGAAAATGGCAAAGGGTTCAGCGAATTGAATGACCCGCAAGACCAGCTTGGTCGCTTTGAAGAACAAGACAAACTACGCGTTGCCGGTGACGAAGAAGCTCAACGCAAAGATGATGATTTTATTGAAGCGCTGGAATATGGTATGCCACCGGCTTGTGGTTTTGGCCTAAGCGAAAGATTGTTTAGTTTTCTTTTGGATAAACCGGTCAGAGAGGGCCAGGTTTTTCCCTTGCTTCGTCCGAAGAAATAAATTTCAAAAATCAACCTAAGAGAGTGCTCACGCAATTCTTTTTATTGGCGCCAACATGGGGAAAGGGAACTTTGAAGCTTTTTCATTCATCTTTAATTTAGCCACCGCTCTTCACCGTGGATCTGTAAATTTTTATGGTCACGTCTGCTATCCTTATTCGTTCTAAACAATAGGTGAACATTTATTGTTGACCATTTAATTATGAAAAAAAT
>ENA-UPSM01002444-UPSM01002444.1-activated-sludge-metagenome-genome-assembly--contig:-NODE-2444-length-22563-cov-5.231962_pt1 | contig 22563 bp, 20 predicted proteins | sample MGYA00238181_ERZ773283 | MGnify/ENA primary metagenome ERZ773283 (study PRJEB29023, sample SAMN05720199) | activated sludge metagenome | isolation source: Anaerobic digester | place: Japan...
CACACGGGCAACGACTCCCCCGCATCGAACTGCACGTCGTGGGTCTGGATGTGGGTCTTGTGATACACCCCCACCCGTTCGCCCTCGGCATTCCACAAACCCGCCGCGTTGTATGCTTTGCCGTTCTCGAGCGACGTAAACCCGAAACAGATCCACATCGAGCGCGAGCGCGCCTCCTCCGACACCCTCTGAAGATAGCGGCTGCTGTTCAGATCCTGAGCCACTGCGACAATACGCTCGCGGGTCGAGTCTTTGGCCGGCGCGGCGTATCCGTCAAGCCAGCATTCGGGCGTGATGAAGATATCGACGTTCTCACCCCTTGTGGCGTCCAGAAGTTCGAGGAAGGCGCCGAAGTTTTTATCCAGATTCCACTTTTCCGGCACGGCGCGCAGCAGACCCAGCCGCACGCTTGTTCGCGGCGGCGCCTCGCCGTCTTGTCCCGCAGCTGCCAGGCAGGCGGTCCCCACCAGCGCGGTCAAGGCCAGAATACGCGCCATGTCCGTCTCCCATCAGTGCAGTTGGATTACCCACATTCGAACGCGCCGCGGAAGCTTTCGGCGCGCGCCCCGAACCTGAGAAGAGGGCCCTCAATAGACTTCAAACCCAGCAATGACGCCAAGGGCTTGATTCCGCTATTCTACCATGTGCGATCCTGTTTCCGGGTGAGGAGGAGAGAATTGCTTTGGGGGTCTTGAATATGCATGACAAGTTCTGTGCGCCCGGTGATGCGGTGTCGCTTTCCGCAAATCGAGAGGACCACGGCGGCCGATGAAGCGTGTGGTTGGGGTCGTGCAGGCGCGCATGGGCTCCACCCGCTTGCCGGGGAAAATCCTGGCGGACATAGCGGGCAGACCCATGCTGGCGCTGGTTATGCAGCGCCTGGCCCGGGCTGCCGCCGTCGACGAGGTGGTCGTCGCGACTACCACCAACGACAAGGACCGGCCTATTACCGAGCTGGCGGCCCGGATGGGATTCCGGTGCTGCATGGGCGACGAAGAGGACGTGCTGGCGCGTTATCTGACTGCTGCCCGGGAGACAAATGCCGGGATCATCGTCCGGGTCACCTCAGACTGCCCCTTGATTGACCCCGCCCTGGTCGATGAGACGGTTTCACTCTACTTCAACGAACATGCCGATTATGCCGCCAATTGCTGTGTGGACTACCCGTTTCCGCGCGGGTCGGAGGCCGAGGTATTCAGCGCCGCGGCCCTCCGGAGAATCGAGCCTCTCGCCCGGGAACCCTATGAGCGCGCGCATGTCACCCCCTATTTCTACCGGCGCCCCGAGACGTTCAAGATCGCTTTTCTGGAAGCGCAAGGGCCTTACCGCCGGCCGGACCTGCGCGTGTGCGTCGATACCCAGGAGGACCTCGACCTGGTGCGGGCCATATACGAGCGCCTCGATACAGGCGGGAACGATTTTTCGATACTGGATGTCATACAATTACTCGACCGCGAACCGGCGCTGAAAGCCATCAATGCCCACATCCATCAGAAGAAGCTGCAGGAGGGGTAGGCGCCGACTGTGGAATACAGGACAGCCGCGAAATGTCTCCTGAATTGACCGCGGCCTGCTCTCGCGAAGGAAGGAAACCATATGTCGCACACCGTTTGTCTGATTCCGGGCGATGGCATCGGCCCCGAGGTTGCCCAAGCGGCGCGCCGGGTTATCGATGCGTCGGGCGCCCCCGTCAACTGGCTCGAATTGCCCGCCGGGGCTGGAGCGCTCGAGACCTGCGGCGAAGTACTCCCCGACAAGACCGTCGAGGCAATCGAAGTGCACCGCGTCGCGTTGAAAGGGCCCATCACCACACCTATCGGCAAGGGGTTTCGGAGCGTCAATGTGCAGTTGCGCAAACGGCTCAATCTGTATGCCGCCGTGCGTCCAGTGCGCAGTCTGCCAGGAGTCAAAACCCGCTACGAAAACGTCGAACTGGTCGTGATACGCGAAAATACCGAGGGTCTGTACTCGGGACTCGAAAACGAGGTCACCACGGGCGTCGTTCAAAGCCTCAAGATTGCGACCCGAACAGCGTGTGAACGCATCGCGCGTTTCGCATTCAACTACGCACGCGAACGCCGCCGTCACCGCGTCACCGTCTTCCACAAGGCCAACATCATGAAGTTGTCCGACGGGCTGTTCCTCGATTGCGCGCGCGAGATTCACGAAAAGGAGGCGCCGGACATCGCGTACGACGAATTGATCATCGACAACGGCTGCATGCATCTCGTGCGCGACCCGGGCAAGTTCGACATCCTGTTGCTCGAGAACCTCTACGGCGACGTCGTCAGCGATCTGTGCGCCGGTCTCGTGGGCGGTCTCGGTGTCGTGCCAGGCGCGAATATCGGTGACGGGTGCGCCGTGTTCGAAGCCGTACACGGAAGCGCCCCCGACATCGCTGGCAAGGGCGTCGCAAACCCGCTGGCCCTGATCATGAGCGGCGTGATGATGCTGAACCACCTGGGCGAAACCGCCGCCGCCAAACGTATCAAGACCGCCTACGATCAAGTGCTGCGCGACGCAAACCCCGGTGAAATCACCCCGGATATCGGAGGACAAGGCACAACCGAATCGTTCGCCAAGGCCGTTATCAGCCGCATGGAGTGCAACGGGCATCAATCAGGGGAGTGAATTCCTCCGTTCCGCGTGTTAGGCTTGTGCAAAAGGGCGCAGAAGCAGGAGGAGGTTCAACAATGCGGGACACAGAACATGTAGCACAAGGTCTGTCCCCGGAGAGCGTTGCGGGATTTCTGTTGAGGCTGGCTCTGGGGGTGCTGTTTCTTTTTGCTGCCGTAGGCAAATTTCTGGGCCCGGGTCCCATCGGATTCGCAAAATGGATTCTCCAGGAGTTCGACGGCACCTACCTTCCCAGGGCTCTCGTGCTTCCCTACGCATTTACCCTCCCGTACATCGAGTTCCTCCTCGGATTGGTGTTGATTCTCGGGCTCTTCACCAGGGCATCGCTATTCCTGGCGGGAATGCTGCTCATCAGCCTGGCGTTCGGGAAAATGGTCCAGCAGGACCAAGCGACCGTCGCCGACAACCTCAATTACGTGTTTATGGCCGCCGTGGCATTGTGGTTCGCCTGGCGGGACAATCCCATTTCGGTTGACAGGCTCGTGTTCCGCAGAGGACGGAACGAATAGCGCGCGCACGCGGCGCATCCGAAAGAGGAAAACCATGGCGCAGCGCTTTCAAGGCAAGTCCGTGTTCATAACAGGCGCATCCTCGGGCATTGGCGAAGCCCTTGCCCACGCGTTCGCGGCCGAAGGCGCGCGCCTGGCCCTTACCGCGCGGCGGCTTGACCGCCTCCTCAAAGTTCAGGAAGCGCTCGCGCAAGAAGGCGCCCAAGCGCTCGCGCTCCAATGCGATGTGACCGAACGCGCGGCTCTGGACGCAGCCGTGGCGCAAACGGTCGAGACGTTCGGCGCCATCGACGTCGCCGTCGCCAACGCGGGGTTCGGCGTCGCCGGACCCTTCCAGAAGCTGCGTACCGAGGATTTCCGGCGGCAATTTGAGACCAATGTGTTCGGATTGCTCGACACCGTCTACGCCGTCCTGCCTCATCTTCAGGCGTCCAAGGGACGTCTGGCGCTCCTTTCCAGCGTGGCGGGCCGTGTGGCATCACCGGATACATCCCCCTATTCGGCAAGCAAATTCGCCGTGACGGGGCTGGCAGAAGCCATCTACTACGACCTCTTGCGCGACGGCGTTTCCGTGACATGCATCGAACCCGGGTTTGTCGAGAGCGACATCCGCATGACAGACAACAAGGGGCGATTTCACGACGACTGGAAAGACCCCGTGCCGCAATGGCTGGTCGTGCCCCGGTCTCGTGCCGCCCGCGCCATCGTCAACGCCATCTACAAACGAAAGCCCGAAGCCGTCATTACCGGACACGGCAAGGCCATCACGTGGCTCGCACGCCACTTCCCCCGCACAACCCGGTTCATCCAGCGCCACGGAACCGTACGCAGACGGAACAGATAACTCCCCACGCCGGCGAATACGCCAAGCCGAACACTGGCACCCAAACCAGCACCCTCAAGCAACCCTTTTCCATCTACCCTCACGGCGGCGCCGGGTTCGCACCGGTTCGGAAACCCAAGCCCTGCCCATCCCGCCAAGAGGCTGAGAGGCCGTTTCTTGACATTCCGTCAAATTTCCGCTAGGGTAGCGCCTATCATAGGAGTCCGCCGTGCAGGGCCAAGCGTGTACGGCCTCTAACTCTGGTGCAGAAGATGGACTCCGTATCCTGTGTCTGCCGCCGTCGCGGAATTCATCTCAACATATACAAAACAGGAAATCATGGAATTTCAAAACGCACCCCGTTACTCCTGCCCGCCGGCAATGCCCCTGGCGGCAGGATGGCCGCGCAGGCGTCTCTATTGTAGCCTGTTCACGGCTCTCACATCCTTGAGCGTGCTCGCCGTCTTGCTGAGTTTCCGCATGGAGCCTGTTCACCCCTATCGCTTCGGCTTCCTGATGATTGCTTCGGCGTGCTTCTTGCTTGTGGCCGTCCTGGGCGGGGCGCTGCGTTCCGTCTACGGCCGGTTCATTTTCACCGGGCTGCTCTGTTGCGCTCTCGGGGACTACGTTGGATTTCGCAGCTTTGTTTGGGGCGCGATAGCATTCCTGGTGGCGCACGTCTTCTTCGTGGCGGCCTTCTGGACCTTGGGTGTGGATTGGAAACGGGCCTTGCGTTTTCTGCCGTTCCTGTTGTTGGTCGACGCCGGCATTCTGGCATCGCTTTACCCGGGCATTTACGGCACCGATCGCCCGGTGGCCTTTGCCTACATCGTGTTCATCTCCGCGATGGTGGTGTTTGCGTTCGGCGTGTCCGCGCCACAGCGGCGAACGCTTATTCTGGCGGCCGCAACCCTCTTCTACTTCTCCGACATCTTCGTCGCCCGGTGGCGGTTCACGGATACGGGCTCAATCAACGGCTATTTCTGCTATCCCATCTACTACGCGGCATGCGTCCTTTTCGCGTGGACCGTGTGTATGCGCCCTGACGAGCGTCCCCTGGTTATGTACCGTGTCGAATAAGCCACTCGTGCATTATATGCTGATTGGATTGCGCGTGTTGTGTGTCTGCGGAACGGCCGCGGGATGCGCGGGGATGCTGCTGGCGTGGTCGGCGGGAAACGGCGAACTGGCCCGAGTGTTGCGGTTTGTCGCATCCATCTCCCCCCTTTCGCTGGCCGCCGCATGTGGCGCGTTGGCCACCTGGTACGGACGGTGGACTCTCCTGGCCCTGGCGTATTGCGGGTTCGGTGACTGGTTGCTGGCATCCCACGGTTTCGTGCCCGGCCTGTTCGCGTTTCTGATGGGACATGTCGCGTTCATGGCCGCCTCTCTTGCCCGCGGCATCGACACGAAGCCGCTCGCAATGTCCTGCGCGGCGCTGATGTTGCCGGCATGCGCCGTGCTGGCATGGCTGCATGGCCGGATACCCTCTCAGCATATCGTCCCCGTCCTGGCCTATCTCGCCGTCATCTCGGCCATGGTGGCGTTCGCTGTGGGCGCATCCTGGCGTCACAAGGCCCCCGTGCTCGTCCTTGCCGCATGCACGTTCTACGTATCCGACCTGTTTGTGGCGCGGAGCACGTTCGTCCGGGGCGGTCTCATCAACGCGGTGTTGGGCCTGCCCCTCTATTACGCGGCGCTGGTACTATTCGCTCTAAGCACGCTCGGCGCCGCTTCGGATGAAATAAAGCAGGCGCCGTCGAGCATGGTAGAATCGAAGAACCGAACAATGCCATGACAACGACAATGGGGTTCCACGATGAGCCGACACGCCCATAATCCACGCCCATATATCCTGGCGTTCGCCGTCCTCTGCTGCATCCCCCTATCCTGTGTGAAAATGCCCGGCGACCCCAGCGACGACGCGGACCAGGGCATTCTTACCTACACCTATCGCGTAGTCAACGCATTTCCGCACGATCCCAAGGCATTCACCCAGGGACTCGCCTTTGAAAACGGGTTCTTCTACGAAGGAACCGGACTCCGGGGAGAATCCTCGCTGCGCGAGGTTGTCGCCGAGACCGGCGCCGTAGCGCGGATGGTCCCGCTCGAGAGCACGTATTTCGGCGAGGGGGTCGCCATTGTTGGCGACCGCATTATCCAACTGACGTGGCGCAGCCATCTCGGCTTCGTCTACGAAAAGAGCACCTTCAAACGCACCGGACAGTTTACCTATCCTACCGAAGGCTGGGGGCTGGCATACGACGGAGACCGGCTCATCATGAGCGACGGAAGCTCCTATCTGTATTTCCTGGACCCTGCTACCTTCGAACGGACGGGCCAGGTGCAGGTGACCGGGCCCGATGGGCCTATCGCCCGGCTTAATGAACTCGAGTACATCAACGGCGACCTCTACGCGAACATCTGGCGAACGGACCGCATCGCGCGAATCGAGCCCGCCACGGGCAAGTTGCTCGCCTGGCTCGAGCTCGAGGGCATCCTCGCCCCCGAAGACCGCAGCGGCGACGAAGATGTCCTCAACGGTATCGCCTGCGACCCCGCAACGGAGCATCTATTCGTCACAGGCAAGCTGTGGCCCAAGGTTTTCGAGATCGAACTGGTAGCAACCCAGTGACTGGCCGACTCCGGCCTGTTTCACGCCTTCGGAGCGGGCTGGCGTGTTTCGTGCCGCTGGCGCGCGCCCGCCCCGGCCCGTCAGGGTTTGAGAGCCATTCAGAAAGCCGGTCAGCGGCTGAAGGCGGTTTCCACCGGGCGCTCAAAGATGAGTTCGTAATACGTGGATACCCCATAGACACCAAGACTCGGCGCGAAGATGGTCACGAGCCGCCAGCCTTCGCGGGCATGGCGATGCACCGTCTCCCGGTACTCTTGTTCGGCATGATTGCGGAAAATGCCTACTTTGATCCGCACAAATCTGTATTCAAAGCGCTGTTGCACGGATGCGCCTCCCTTTCCTCTGACTACAATCCAAGGCGGAGGCTTATTCGTCGGGATACATGTCCGGCCGGAGACCGATATTGACGATGCTGCAGGCACGGATCGGGCTGAGCCCCAGTTCGCGGGCACGCTGCTCCAACGCCTCGTCTTCGGAACCCGGATTCAGAAAGAACTCGCCGGGCTGTTTCGCCGCGATGGCCTCGAGCATCGGCATCCCGACCCTGGCGGGCACGTACATCGAAACGCGGTCGACCGGACCGGGCACATCACCGATTGACGCGTAGCACTTCAGCCCCTCGACCTCGTCCAGTTTCGGGTTGACGGGATAAACGGTCCAGCCGCCGTCTCTAAACGCCCGGACCGCTTTGTTGCCGTACTTTTTCCGGTCGCGTGACGCGCCAACAATGGCAATGGTCTTGCTCATGAGATCCTCTCCTGTTGCCGAACCTTCGGGGCTTCGCGGAAAAGAATGCCTTGCCGCATCAGGACGGCCAGCGATCAGAAATAACGTTTCACACCCAGGGTATATGCCGGACCCTCGAAATCCCAAGCCCGGTCCAGAAAGAAGTTGTATCCGGCGTTGAAGGTCACGTGGGTGCGGCCGGTGATGGGCGCATCCAGACCTACGTTCGCGCCAACGCTCGACACCAGCCAGCCATCGTCCAATTTCAGGCTCACGATATTGTCAAAGGGTTTGAAGCCCACCTTCGCCTTGACTTCATAGGTGGCATAGGTACAGGTATAGCGGAGGCCGACGACGGGTTTGACCCCCCGGAAACGGTCCGTCCACGTCTCGTATTTTTTCTGTTCGACCTGTCCCAGGGGCAGGTAATCGAGGCCAAGACCGGCATACGCGGCCCCGCGCTTGATCTCGAAATCGGTATGAAGCGGAAACAACAGAATGCTCGGATCGGTAGCCTTGGTCCGGACCTTCCCCGACGAATACCCGCATTGAAAGAATACCGTCCAGCGGGGCGACACCACGCGGCCTATACCCACATGCAGCGGCCAGATCAAGTAGTCATCACGCAGATCGCCCACGGTATAAACATCTTCAAACGATGGCGCGAAGAACCGCATCGCCGGGTTAAAGAACCTGTCAATGAGTTCCTCGCTCTCAAGGCGCGGATACGTGTTTACCCCTGCAATCAGAAAGAACCATTTGGCCTGTTCTGCCTCTTCGGATGCACGGTTCTCCATGTTCGCGGAATGGTCGGTGAGAACAGGCGGCTTGTCGCAAACCGTGCCGTTCTCGAGCCCGCCGGCCTGGGCCAGCGCCGACGTGCCCAACACAATCGCTCCCATCACGGACGCATATACTCTCATTGCCTTATCATGTCCGTTCGGGTCCCATCCTCCGGCTGTTTCCGCCAAAGCGGCAGCGTTAAACCGTGACGGCCCTTCCATGCCCTCGCCTACAATATCTGAAACGCGCGTTGCGGTTCCGCCGTTTACAGCATGAGACCGCAATTGGCACGTCCCGTCGAACAAGGGTATACTATACTTCCATCGGAGATCACCGAAACTCAACCAAGAGGACCTGTTTTGTCATGAGAAGCGATGTTGTCAAGAAAGGTTTTGAACGCGCCCCCCACCGTTCGCTCCTCTGGGCGACCGGCCAGATTAGATCCCGCGAGGATTTCGACAAACCCTTTATTGCCATTTGTAACAGTTTCACCGAGATCGTTCCAGGACATGTCCACCTGGATCAACTCAGCAAGCTCGCCAAGGAAGCCGTGCGCGAGGCCGGGGGCGTCCCCTTCGAATTCAACACCATCGGCGTCGACGACGGCATCGCCATGGGACACACGGGCATGAAGTACAGCCTTCCGTCGCGCGAACTCATCGCGGACTGCGTCGAGAGCATGGTGCGCGCGCATATGTTCGACGGGATGCTCTGCATTCCCAACTGCGACAAGATTGTGCCCGGCATGCTGATGGCGTGCATCCGCTGTAATATTCCCACGATCTTTGTCTCGGGCGGCCCCATGGCTACGGGGCGCGCACGCGACGGCCGGGCCATCGACCTGATCACCGTGTTCGAGGGCGTTGGCGCCTATAAGCAGGGCACGTTGAACGACGAGGACTTATTCGACCTCGAACGCAATGCCTGCCCCGGATGCGGCTCGTGCTCGGGCATGTTCACCGCCAACTCGATGAACTGCCTCTGCGAAGCCCTCGGGATGGCCCTCCCCGGCAACGGGTCCTATCTGGCCATATCGCCCGAACGCCGGGAACTCGTGCGGGCAGCCGGGCGCCAGATCGTCCAGCTCGTCAAGGCCGACCTCAAGCCGCGCGATATCATCACCCCGAAATCCATCGATAACGCCTTCGCACTGGACATGGCCATGGGCGGCTCGACCAACACCGTGCTCCACACGCTTGCCATCGCGAGCGAGGGGGGTATCGAGTATCCCCTTCAACGGTTGAACGAGGTCTCGGCCCGCGTGCCGAATATCTGCAAGGTCTCGCCATCGAGCACGGTACACATGGATGACGTGGACCGCGCCGGGGGTGTTTCGGCCATTCTCGCCGAATTGGCGAAGAAGGACGGCATTCTGCATCTCGATTGCCCCACCGTCACCCAGAAGACTCTCGGCGAAAACATCGCGGGCGCGGTGTCGAAAGATCCGGAGATCATCCGCAGTCTGAACAACGCTTACTCCCAGACGGGCGGCCTGGCGATACTGTTCGGCAACATCGCCCCGGAAGGCGCCGTGATCAAAGCGGCCGGCGTTGACCCGGACATCCTCCAGCATACCGGCACGGCCATCTGCTTCGAGAGTGAGGAAGAAGCCATGGCCGGCATCCTCGGCGGGAAGGTCAAAGAAGGGCATGTCGTGGTCATCCGGTACGAGGGCCCCAAGGGCGGACCAGGCATGAAAGAAATGTTGTCGCCCACCTCGGCCATCATGGGTATGGGCCTCGGCAGCAAAGTCAGCCTCATTACCGATGGCCGTTTCTCGGGCGGCACGCGCGGCAATTGCATCGGCCATGTGAGCCCCGAAGCGGCCGCGGGCGGCCCCATCGCCTTGATTCAGAACGGCGATACCATCGAAATCGACATCCCCGCACGCACCCTCAACGTCAAACTGAGCCAGAAAGAACTGGATACGCGCCGCAAGACCCTGGGACCGCCCCCCGACCGCAAGTTGACCGGTTGGCTCAAGCGCTACCAGCGCGTGGTCACCAGCGCCAACACGGGCGCCGTGTTACAGTAAAGACCTCACGACACCTATCGCGCCCGGCGCGCTCCACGGCAAGCGCCGGGCGCTGGCCTTGACCCTCGAGCTGTGAAGAGTCCGCCGGTATCAGGACGGGCGCCAGGATATGGTGGCGCATTCGGCCTCTGGTTGTGTATGCTCTCTACAGGCTAACGCTGGAGGAGAGCAACACCGTGTCAGGCCGGAACGATGCTCGCTTCGCGGACAAACGCGTGCTGGTGCTGGGCGGACTGGGGTTCATCGGAAGCAACCTGGCTATTCGGTGCCATGAACTCGGCGCCTTGGTAACCGTCTACGACTCGCTGACGGCGTATGGCGGGGGAAACGTCGCAAACCTCAACGGCTACCGGGCATCGATCAGGGTCATCATCAATGATATCCGCGATTACAGTCTCCTCAATCCGGTAATCGCCGAACAAGACATTATCTTCAACTGCGCGGGCCACACGTCTCGTGCCTATTCGATTCGCGACCCCCTCCTGGATATCGCCGTCAACTGCAAGGGCGCGATGAACGTGCTGGAATCCGTGCGGCAGGACAATCCTGGCGCGCGCATCGTGTACTTGGGGACGAGCACCCAGTGCGGACCCATGCTTCTGAACCCCATCGATGAACTGCACCCCGAGTTCCCCCTCGACATTTACTCCGCGAACAAGAGTGTGGCTGAGAAGTACCATCTCATCTACCACCACATACATGGGCTCTACACCGTCGTGGTGCGGCTGGCGAACATTTTCGGGCCGCGGGCGCAGATCAAGAGCAGCGACGGCGGGGTGCTCAATTTCTTTATCGGACTCGGACTTCAGGGGAAACCGCTGACGATCTATGGCGAAGGCGCGCAGAGGCGCAATGTTCTGTATGTGGACGATTGCGTCGACGCCCTTCTCGAGGCGGTATGCAGCGATGGCTGCCTGGGCGAAGTGCTCTTCGCCGCCGGAGAGAACGAATATTCCATCGCCGAACTTGCCGAGATGGTCTGCGGCGCCTTTGGCGGCTCCAAGCTGGAACACGTCCCGTGGCCGGAATCCTGGGCCGGCCTCGATGTAGGCAGCGTCGCCATCTCGAACGACAAGATCAAACAGTATCTCGATTGGCGGCCAAAGACGGACATCATGACCGGCCTCGAGCATACCCGCGCCTTTTTCGAGAGCCGCCTTGAATCCTACCTCTGAAACACTCCATTATCCCCATCGCCGCTTTCAACAGATACGAAAATGAGGGCGATTATGCCGGAAGCAAGTGTCCTATTCCGTGTGATATGCGTGGCGGCTGCCGTGCTCCTGTCAGGGATGGCGCCGGAGGCCGCATCGGAATTGTACGGCGTGAAGGAGGTCGTGGATGTGGCCCCCGTATGGTCGGCCCACCCCGTAGGGTTCTGTCTGCTCACTCATGGCGATCAGCAATATGTGGCCTTCTACGACGCGGACCGGCGGATGACCGTGGCCCAGCGAACACTGGACACCACCGAGTGGACCATGGTACGCCTCCCCGAACAAGTGAAGTGGGACAGCCATAATTCGGTCACCATGGCGCTCGACGCGGCAGGCTGCATCCATCTCTCCGGAAACATGCACTGCGCGCCGCTGGTGTATTTCAAAACACGCGAACCTGGAAACATCACCACCTTCGAGCGTGTCACGTCGCTTGTGGGCGAGTTCGAGGACAAGTGCACCTATCCCGCATTCGTGACCGGCCCCAAGGGCGAGTTCATCTTCGAATACCGGCACGGGTCAAGTGGCAACGGAATAAACCTCTTCAACGTCTACGACCCCCAAACGCAATCGTGGCGGCGGCTGGCCGATGGCCCATTGCTCGATGGCAAAGGCGAGATGAACGCGTACCCCATCGGTCCCGAGACTGGCCCGGACGGGTGGTATCACATGGTCTGGGTGTGGCGCGACACGCCGGATTGCGCCACGAACCACGACCTCTCGTACGCACGCAGCAAAGACCTCGTGCTCTGGGAGACCAGCCGGGGCGAACCGTTGACGCTGCCCATCACCATCGACAACTGCGAAATCGTCGACCCCGTTCCTCCGGGCGGCGGCATCATCAACGGCAACACCCAAATCGGGTTCGACATGCAGAACCGGGTCATCCTCAGCTACCACAAATTCGACGAAGCCGGAAACACACAGATCTACAATGCGCGCCTGGAAGACGGCGCATGGAAGATATACCAGGCTTCGGACTGGACAAAGCGGTGGGAATTCAGCGGCAACGGCGCCATTCAATTTGACGTGCGCCTCAGCGGCGTGTCCGTGGTGAACGGCAGCCTGGTCCAATCGTTCAGCTCTCCCGAAAGCGGCGGGACCTGGGAACTGGACCCAGCAACCCTCAAGCCGGCAGGAAAAGCCCGCCGTGGACCCGCCAGGTCCGTTGTCGGCCCTGAGAAAGATCGGCAACCCGAAAGCGATTTCCCCGGAATGCGCGTGCAGTGGCGCGGCGATGCCTGCAAACAATCCGATGAAACGGACTGGTATGTGCTGCGGTGGGAGACATTGGGGCCTAATCGCGACCAGCCGCGCGAAGAACCGTGGCCGGCCCCCAGCATGTTGCGGGTCTACAAGATGGGCCTCTCCGTTCAAACAGGAGACTGACCGCTATGTATCTTCAAGTCTTGGGCTCGGGAAGCTGGGGCCTCGCTCTGGCGCGCCTCCTCGCGATCAACGGCCACCGCGTGCGCCTCTGGGCGCGCGAAGAAGACGGACCCGACATGCTCCGCGACGAGCGGCGCAGTCCCCACTATCTCCCCGGCGTCACGCTTCCCGGCCAGATAGACGTCTCCCGCGAAACCGACCCCACTGCCGAAGCCGTGGTCCTTGCCGTGCCGTCTCACGCCATGCGGGCGGTAGTCAAAGCGCACCCGTTTTCCTCCAATGCCATCCGCATCAACGTCGCCAAAGGTATCGAGAATGATACGTTGCTTCGTATGGACGAGGTGATCCGCGACGTGAGCGGACCGTCCCCCGTGGTCACACTCTCGGGGCCGAGCCACGCCGAGGAAGTCGCCCAGGACCTGCCGGCGTCGCTCGTCGTCGCGGGCGATGACGCCGGCGTGTGCAAGAAAGTTCAGCAGGCATTCATGTCGGATGTGTTTCGCGTGTACACAAGCTCCGACATCATCGGAGTCCAACTCGGGGGGGCGCTGAAGAACGTAATCGCACTTGCTGCCGGCGTGTGCGACGGGTTTCAGCTGGGCGATAACGCGAAAGCTGCCCTGCTCACCCGCGGACTCGCCGAGATCACGCGGATGGGCGTCGCCATGGGCGCCGAACCCCTGACATTTGCGGGACTCAGCGGAATGGGCGATCTCATCGTGACCTGCACGAGCCGCCATTCGCGCAACCGCGGCCTTGGCGAGCGCATTGCCAGAGGAGAAGCCCCAGACGATTTCGAGAAAACCTCGCACATGATCGCCGAGGGCGTCCGCACAACCAAATCAGCTGTCGCGCTGGCCCGCAGATTCAACGTCGAAATGCCTATCACTGAGCAGGTCTACCGGGTGCTCTTCGAAGGCGCCGACCCGAGCCAGTCCATCGCCGCCCTCATGCAACGCGGCCCCAAACCCGAGCTGAGGGACTGACCCGGCGCGGCTGGCGCAAGAGCGCGAGCCGGGTCTGGCCCGGGCGTTCCCCTACTCTCCCAGTTCGAGCACCTGGCCGTCTTGGAGCAGCCGTGCGCGAAGTCTGCCGTAATCGATTGCCTGGACGTCGCAGCCGCCGTCAATGGCCTGGACGGCGGCGGTGGCGGCGCTCTGCCCGAGGATCATGAACACGGGCTCCATGCGGATCGAGCCGTAGGCGATGTGCGACGACGAAACGCATACCGGCACAAGCAGGTTGGTGCATTCGGCCTGCTTAGGCACGATGGCCCCGTACGAAATCGGGTATGGTCCGCCGGGACCAATCTGGACGTCGCCCTCGTTGAGCACATAGTCTTGCCCGTTCGCGACCTTCACCACGTAGCGCTGTACGTGGTGCGAATCCATGTTGTACGAACCCATGCCGATGGGCATCGGCGTCGGCTGGGTGCGCCGGAGATGCAGTTCCGTCATCACGAAATCACTCACCATGCGACGGGCTTCGCGCACGTAGATCTGGTGAGGCCAGTAGCCGTTATCGAGAAACTCATCCTTCGCCAGCCCATATTGTTTCATCTCGTTCTGTATCGCCGGCGGCACGCGCGGATCGTTGGACAAGAACCACATCAGGCCTTTCTGGTACATCTCGTGTTCGCGCACGATCTCCGCGCGCCGTTCGTAGCTGGCCTCGGGGTACTCGTAGTTCATGCCGATGTTGTCGGTCGAAAATCCGCCGTGGTTATTGGTATCGGTCTTGGCGTTCGGGATGGGGTCGAACTTACGGAACACCTTGTCCCATCCCGTGGCGAGGTTGCGCGCTAACAGCTCGTACTGCATCGCGTCGTATCCCTCAGGTTTGGAAAAGGCGGCGCGGTTCTCGGGAACCTTGGTCAGGCACATGCGGAAACAATAGGCCTGTACGCGGCGGTCGCCCGAGCCTTCTTCGCCGGGGCCCCCGTCGTGTACCCGCGGCACAAGACCGCTCGACGGCTCGCCCGGCACGAGATACGGCGACACGGGGCTCTCGAACTGGTGGTATGTCGCGTTCTGGGTCTGAACGCCGTTCAGGGTCTCGCCGTACACGCTGTTGGCTTCGCGGCCGACGGTATAGGTCACGCCCGCCACTGCCATGAGATCGCCCTCGTAGGTCGCGTCAATGAACATTTTCCCGCGAAAAATCCTGCCGCTCAGCATGCGGATGGCCGAAATGCGCCCGCCTTCCTTCGTGACGCCACCGCCGCGGTCCAGCCACTCATTGCGGTACACGGGGATGCCGCATTCCTTCACGAAGCCCTCATAGATCTGTTCCGCCACGTGAGGCTCGAACACCCACATGGCCTTTTCGCCGGGTTGATGCGCGCCGCGCCGCAACGCGGTGTATTGCTCGTGGGTCTGGTACTTCCATGCGCTGTCGTCGCGGTAGTGAGCCGCCACGCGCTCATAGAACTCAAGCGCGATGCCGCCGATGACTTCCTTGCGTCCGGTATCCGCCCAGCCCAGACCGCTCGACGACAAGCCGCCGAGATGTATGTCGGGACCCGCGATGATGGCCGTCTTCCCCATGCGCACGGCCTGCACAGCGGCCGCAACGCCTCCCGAAGTGCCGCCGTAAACGATGACATCGGCTTCGTGCTGTTCCTCCCCCATCGCGGCGTATCCTCCCAGGCATGATGCCAGAAACGTAAGTGCTGCCGTTGCCAAACTCGTCCCTCGTGTCATATTCGCCTTGTGCCTCCACACCGCGCCCAAACGCACGATTACCCGTTGGTCCAGTTTCGTATCACTGCAAAACCGCGTTCGGCCGCGGCCATGCGGGCTCTAGCAACCGTAAGTTCCAGCGAGAACGTGTCCACGCTGGAGCTCTCGAGGAATTTCGCGATGATCGCTTCATTAGGGATGATGCCCTCGCCCACATGGCAGCCCGCCACATCGGCCAATACCGGCCGCGTGCTACGGGTCCAATCCTTGATATGCACGTAGACCGTGCGGTCCGCCAGTTTCTCGAAGGCATCGAGGGGGTCCTCGCCGCAGAAATAGAAGTTGCCCGTGTCGAACACGAAGGCCAGACCCGGCACAGCATCGAGAATCTCGAGGCAATGGCCGGAAGCGCACTGCAACGTTGGCGCAACGCCGAAATTCTCGATCGCGAGGGTGATCCCGGCATCCCGGGCGTCGGCCATGCATGCCAACAACGCCTCAGCGACCATTTTCCGGCCATCCTCGGGGACGATGCCGTCCCCGAGCGTGCTGCCCGCCGCCAGAACGAGCCGGGCGCCCATCGACTGGGCAAGCTCGATGCCGTTGAGGAGCGCCTCGACGCCCTTGTCGCGTGTTGCAGGGTTCGCGCTGACAAAAGTGCACATGACATCCAGGCACGTCACTTCGAGAGACGATTCGGCGAGGTTGCTCCGATACGTATGCTGGATCTCGGGCCCTTCCATCAGCCGCGGCGACGTGAGTTCCACTCCGTCGAAACCGATCTCCTGCAACCCGGCCAGCATGGCCACGTCGTCCAGTTTCCCGGACGCCAATTCCTCCCCGAAAGCCATGGTCATGATGCTGATCTTCGCCATATCTCTCCTCGAGCGCGGCCACCGTGGCGCACATCCCGCCGGTTGCGCTACGAGGCATCATATGCTCTCCACGCCCGGATGTCATCTCCGCAAGGAGCAGGGCAAATCTGAACGGACCGCGCGAAGGGCCGCCGCCGGTCCGGTACTCCCTGGATTTCATCCTTCGTGCTGCATGCGGTACACTGCCGTCCGGCTGATGTGGATAGAATGGGGGCTGGAAAGCACATCCCGTTGAATCGCTCGCGAATGCGTCGTTCGCATCGACGCCGGCAGAGCCGGGTGTGCGTGGTCCAACAGTGAGGACTTTTCCGCACCATGGCGCGACGGGCGCATCAATCGCCCGAACCGAAGGAGCGCGATATGAAACGGCGGACATTTGTTAAAGGACTAGGTGCCGCGGCATTGAGCACCGCTGTTGCGGGCACAGGACGTACGTCCTACGCGGCCAACGCCAACGAAAACCTTGTTATCGGGGTAATGGGCTGCTCGCGCGGGTTGACCGTGTGCAAAGACTTCCTCCAAAAAGGCACCCGGGTGGCCTATGTCTGCGATCCGGACGAGGAACGGCGCAACCGTGCGAAAGACATAACCAACGCCGGCAAAGCGGTGGCGGATTTCCGAGAGATTCTGGATGATGCGGCGGTGGATGCCGTGGTGATCGCGCCAACCGACCACTGGCATGGGCCCATGGCGATTATGGCCTGCGAGGCCGGGAAACACGTGTATGTCGAGAAACCGTGCGCGCACAACATCCGCGAAGGACGGCTTATGATCGAAGCGGCCCGCCGCGCCAACCGCGTGATGCAGGTGGGCTCGCAAAGCCGCAGTACCCAGGTGCTCAAGAATGGCATTCAACTTGTCCGCGAGGGAGCCATCGGCGACGTGCTCATCGCGAAGGCCTGGAATAGTCAGAAACGGGCCGACATCGGGCATGCCGAATCGTCCGAGCCCCCGGCGGGATTCGATTATGACCTCTGGGTGGGGCCTGCGCCCATGCGGGCATACCAGTCGAATTGTCACCACTACACCTGGCATTGGTGGTACGACTTCGGCACGGGCGACGCTGGCAACGACGGCGTGCATGAGCTCGACATCGCCCTGTGGGCGCTGGGAGTGGAGACGCATCCGTCGAAGGTTTCGGGTTACGGCGCGAAGATGTTCTTCGAGGATGACCAGCAGTTTCCCGATTCCCAGTACGTGACCTTCGAGTACCCCCAGGCCGGCGGCAAACTCAAGAGCCTGGTGTACGAGCACCGCATCTGGACCCCCTACACGCAGCAGGGTTTCGAAAACGCCAACGCGTTCTACGGCACCAACGGATACATGATTCTCGCCAAAGGCCGCGGCTGGCGGATGTTCGGGCCCAAAGACGAGCTGCTCAAGGAGGAACAGGGAGGATTCTCGGTACCCGAGCATATCGACGATTTCGTGAACGCGATTCGAGCGGGCGGACGCCCCAGCGCGGACATCGAAATCGGACACCGCGCGGCGACGCTCGCGCACCTTGCCAACATCCTCGCGCGAACCGGAAAGGGAAGCTTCCGGTTCGACCCGGAGAATGAGCGATTCGTTGACGACCCGGAGGCCAATGCCATGGTCTCGCGCACCTACCGCGAAGGGCACTGGGCCGTGCCGCAGGGGGTGTGAGGATGCCGGGCCCGGGCAGCCGCGAAGGGCAACCGTAAGCGGCCCGCGGCGAATTGCGAGGCGTCTCCCCCCGCGAAATGTCCTGAGCGCGTGCCCGCTGCGACGAGGTTTGTCAACCGCGCAGCGGTGCTATCTTCTCGGATCGTTTCCTGCCTTCAGGCCGAGCCCCGTTAAGCCCAGGAAAAGGAGCACCCCTTGTATGATGAACAGGCCTGCCGTCGCGCCCAGCAATCCCTGCAGGGGATGCGGGTCCAGGCGGGATGCCCATGCCAGGACAACCCCGTAGCAGAGCAGGCGCAGGGCCGTCCACGCATACGTGGCAGCACGCCTCTTCTCATGCGGCAGCATTGCGAGTTTCTCGGTCTGCCGGGCCAGAATCCAGAAAGCCAGGAGCCCCACAATGCCCCCGCCTAACAAGCCTTTGCCCAGCGCGGGAGACACGAAATACCCGCCGGCGGCCGCGACTCCTGTCAACGGGAGTCCTACTCCCACCGCCATCCGGCGAAACCGCCTCAGTGCTTCCACAACGTCTCCTTCGCGAGAAGTCGGCGCCGCCCCTTACCGGTCTGACACGCCCTTTCTCCCGCGGAGGATGATTATATCCTGGACAGCCGCGGGAATGTTCCGCACTGCGGGAGAAAGGCCCGCGGTTTTGGGAAGCCGCACGGGTATCTGAGCCGTGAGCCGTTCCCTGCAGCCCCCGCCCCCGAAGTAACGCGTCCCGGGGTTTTGCAGCGGCGAGTCTTTTGCCTATTGACTTCGCCTCGGCATGTCGCGAAACTGGAGGATGGCCGGGGTGCGCCCCCGGTATTGGACAGCAACACCGAATCCGCAGGGAGCAGAATGATGACGCACGCATCAGACCAGCAACCGTCCCGGCGCATGTTTCTTGGGCGCCATGTTGCCGCTGCGGCAGCAATGGCGCTCAGCAGAAGGGCTCGCACGCAAACCGCTCCCGCACGCAAACCAAACCTCCTCTTTCTCTGGACGGACGAACAGCGCCCGGACACCATGGCCGCGTACGGCAACCGCGTCATTCACACTCCAACGCTCAACCGTCTGGCGCCAGATTGCGTGGTCTTCCGGAACGCCTATGTCAGCCAACCGGTTTGTACCCCCTCGCGCTCGACCGTGATGACGGGACTGTGGCCCCACATGAACGGCTGCACGGAGAACAATATCGCCCTGCCGCAGGACGTGCCTGCGTTTCCCGAACTCTTGGCGGACCCGGCTTACGCCACGGGCTATTTCGGAAAATGGCACCTCGGCGATGAGGTGTTCGCCCAGCACGGCTTTCAGGAATGGCGCAGCATCGAAGACGGCTATTGGCGCTATTACCGCGAAGAGAGGGATTCGGCGAAAAAGAGCGATTATTGGCATTTCCTGCGCGGGCTCGGGCACGAGCCTTCCGGCGCCCGCGGCGATTTCAGCCGGGGATTCGCGGCCGGCCTGCCGTACGAGCACTCCAAACCGCGATTCCTCGAACTCGAGGCATGCGAGTTCCTGCGGCGCCATCGAGACCAGCCCTTCATGCTCTACGTCAACTTCCTCGAACCCCACATGCCGTTTACGGGACCGTTCAACGATGAGCACTCGCTCGACGAGGTCTATGTGCCCGCGAATTTCGATGACCCTCTCGAAGAAAATGAGTCCGCGCAATATCGCACGCTTCGCGACTATTACCTCGCAAACGGCTGGAACGATATGCCTCTCAAGACCGAGGCCGATTGGCGCCGCCTCATCGCCAATTACTGGGGGCTGGTTTACGAGGTCGACAAGGCCGTCGGCGGGATTCTGCAAACCCTCGAAGACTTGGGGTTAATGGACAACACCGTCATCGTCTACACGAGCGACCACGGCGACATGATGGGCTCCCACCGCCTGCTCGCCAAGACCGTCAGCTACGAGGAGTCCGAGCGGGTGCCGTGGCTCATGCGCATTCCTGGCGTTCCAGGGCGGACAATTGAGGAGCCGGTGAGCCACATCGACCTCGTGCCCACTCTTCTCGACCTCATGGGTTCGAAAGCCGGCGAATCCTTGCCCGGCAAAAGCCTCGTGCCCTGCATCCGCGACCAGCGCAGCCCCGGACCCGTGTTCGTCGAGTGGCACCCGGGCGAAGGCGTCGTTTCGTCGAGGGTCAATCCCGGCGGCGCGGCTCGCGCGGCGGACGCCCCCAAAGGCAACGCGTTCCGCACGGTCGTCACGTCTGATCGCTGGAAACTCACCCTCCACACCCGCGAGCATCATCAGCTCTACGACCTCTCCAGCGACCCCGGTGAAACGAAAAACCTCTTTGGCAAATCCGAACACACGGACAGGGTCCGTGCTATGACCGAGACGCTTCATGCCTGGCAGAAGGAAGTCCGGGACCCGCTTGACATCGGTGTCTGAGCGTCACGCCGGTCCCGTTCCCCCCTGCGGCGGAAACGCTATTCGCTCTGTTGCGGGAGGAGGTTCTCAAACAACTCCCGCAGGGCGGCGGTGATAGTCACGGAAGCGGCCGGTTCGAGATAACTCGAACGGGCGCGCCAGGTCTCGTAACCGCCCAGCTTATGCTGTTCGGGCGTGGGAAGGTACCCGTTGTAGCCGTTTGCCAGCTCGATGGTAAACGCGTCGGCGAAGGGGCTCTCGGCCTTGATCTCGAGCCCGATCTCAGCAAAAGCTTCACAGGGGATGGCCGCAATGCTCAGCTCGCCGACCCGCAGCGCCTGAACAAGCAGCGAGACCTTCTCGGGATACTCGCTCAGCAACACGGTTTCCCGTGCATAGATCTCCGCGAGCGATTTCATCTCGGGACCCTCGGCGGCAGCCACAATCTCTTTCGCACGCGCCACGTCTTCTTCGCTGGGCAGGCGGACGCCGAGTTCCAGTTCTTTTACAGCCGCGCCGAGGGCGGCCCAGTCGCGCCACTCAAGGCTGCTGTAGGCTGCGTGCACGACGTCCGCGGCCGCATGCGCCACGTGCGTCATCTGCTCGCCGGGCTGCCTGCTCTGCCCGGCCTCGCGAAAGTTGATGTTGTTGACGTCCCCGCTGGTGCCGTTGGACATGATACCCACGAAGGGAGGAGTGAGCCGGTCAGCCCCAAGCAGTTCCTGAATACGGTCCGCGAAAACGCCATGATAGTCGGCCGAGACCTGCTCGCCGCCAACACCGCCCACGTAGTGAAGCGAATAGTTGGCAAGCAGGGCAATCGGACGGCCGTCTTTCGATTCAACCGCGATGAACGAAATCTCGGGATCCGTGGGGCCTGCAGGGCGGATGAGGTCTTCGCTGGCGCGCGCAGGGTTCATCTTGACCGCGTCGTCGCGGCGCCCGAATGGGTTATCGGGCATGCTCTCGGGCTTGAGATACCACCGCCGGTTGAATACCTCGCCGGGAAGCTCGCCGCTGCCCCACGCGATGCGGGCGGGTTCGAGGTTGTTGACCGCGCGCCGTACGCCGTCGGCGATCCGCCGCTCGAGAAACGGCAAGTAATCGGTGTTGGGCTCGCTCTGGAAGATTCCTGTCGCGGTCGGGGTGGAATGGCTGTGCGTCGCGGCTATCAGGACATGGTCCGCGGGAATGCCCGTCTCCTGTTCAATCAGCGTCTTGGCGGCATCGAACACATGGCGCGGAATGAGGCAGTTGTCGACAAGCACCATGGCGAGCCGGGTTGCGCCGTCGTCGAGCGCCAGGCACCGCGCATGCAGTTCATCGCGAACATGCGTCGCGGCGCGATCGCTCATCCCGCCCCCAAGCGACACGCCCAGAGACGGGGTCACATTGCTCGCGGCCGCGCCCGCCCGGAACACGCGGCCCTCAGGCGCCTGGGCCCCGGCTTCGTCTCCAGCAGACAGGGCCAGAAAAACCGCCAAAACCAGACACACGGGTTGAAACATGCTCGTATTCATTGCTCGATGTTGCTTATGCGACACGTCAACCACCTCTCCGTTATTGCCATTGCCAGAAGACATGCGTTTCGCTCCTACAGTAACCATCCGTATACCCTGTGCATATTCCCGTCAAGCACTGTCACACACCCGATGCTTTGATGACCTCGAGGGTCTTGCGCAGGGCGGTTTCGGCCACTATCTGCGGCTCCTGCGCATAATGCTCTTCGTTGAACATCTCGACTGAAAGCGGGCCTTCGTACCCGATCTCTTTGAGCTGCTGAAACACGCTTGCGAGCGGCAGGATGCCGTCACCGGGGTAAATGCGGTGTTTGTCGGACATTTCTTCGCGGGGCGGTTCGGCCGGAACGTCGTTGATATGGAAGTCGGCGATGAAGGGGCCCCGGACATGGCGGATGCCCTCGAACCCCGAGCCGCCGCGGTAAAGATGAAACGTGTCCATAATCAAGCACGCCTCGGGGATATTCGCGTCAATAGCGATACCGGCCGCGTCGCCGAACCGGTAGATGCTCTCCATGAACCCCACGAATTCGAACGCCACCGAGATGCCGTATTCGTCGCGGCCGATTTTGACCAGGTCACGGTAGCATTGGGCGCACCATTTGCGGTCGACGTCGGCGGGTTTCCCGGGCGGAATGCAGGCCGCGTGTTGCGAACCCGCGGCGGCCATCATGCGCATGCGGTTGCGCGTGGGCGCAAGCGAGGCTTCCCATTGCGCG
>ENA-UPSM01002460-UPSM01002460.1-activated-sludge-metagenome-genome-assembly--contig:-NODE-2460-length-22469-cov-4.853797_pt1 | contig 22469 bp, 18 predicted proteins | sample MGYA00238181_ERZ773283 | MGnify/ENA primary metagenome ERZ773283 (study PRJEB29023, sample SAMN05720199) | activated sludge metagenome | isolation source: Anaerobic digester | place: Japan...
AAATAGAAGCTCAAAAACCAAAGGCTATGATGCTTCTTATTGAATTTAAAAATACTGATGGTTTAGCAAATATGGTAAATGATATGAGACAGAGAAATATTAAAGGACTTTTAATGGTAAATGCTGATTTTGTTGAGAAAAATGTTGAAGTAATAAAAGCAGTATTGGATACTGATGTAGTTGAAATTGTAGCATCTTATGATCCTAAACCATTTTGGGAAATGAGTTACGACGAACAATATGCAATTATTACAGATATGATAACAAGAATTGAGAGCACACTCGATACTAACGTTAGAGTTATTAGTTCTAGGTATATGGCTTCAGATGAAAATACATTAAAAATTGCAGATGAACTTGGGATTGAGTATATAACGGCTCGTGGTACTACTGAGCTTGCTACTACGATTTACAAACCAGAGGAATATGATGTTAAAATTATTTCTGTTTCAAATATTGATGTACCTGAGTTTAAGTACGGTAGTTTTTGCGACTATAGTTTTTACGAAAGATCTGGAAGCCCTGATGATATGGGAAGAGAATATGAAAGAGCTATTACAAATGAAAAATTTATTGGTGTGTCACATACATACATAGGAGGACAAAAAGCAAGGTGGAATGATATGTGGCATAGTTTTTGGGATGATTATGAAGTAGAGTGGGTTGATCTTGATGCTTTAGGTACTATTGATAAAGTAATGCCTACTTGGCAAATACCTATGAACACTAATGCACCTTATACCCCTGAGAAAATTCGACCTGCGATTTCTTATGATGAGGAAGTAGATGTAACGAACCCTTGTGAGGTTGAAGATCTGACCGGTTCGAAAACTGATGATAAAAAAGTAACTAACAATAAAGTTGTTGTGTTTCATAATAATACAGGCCCAATGTGTCTTGAGATGTTGGAATTTTTTAATCAAAATGATATTGAGTATGAAGAACACCTGAATATAGAAGAGGAATTTACTACTTTACTAAGGTCATATAAAGCAGATTTTACAGAAAGTGAGGGTGTTTCTACTTCTTTTGGATATTATCCTATGATATTTGTTGGAGATCGTGCATTTTCTGGATTTGATTCTACTGTAGGTGAAGAGATTATGGATGAATTAGATCAGTAATTCAAAAAGAAATATTCTAATAAGTTAGGAATGCAACAAATTGTGGATCGTCAACAATAATTAGACAGTTACAAATATGATTAAATCATTTTCATAATAATAGAACCATAAAAATTGCTTGGTTTTGTTTACTTATTGGGTTAGAAATGTTAGTATTAAATTGGTTGATTAAATTTTGTAGGCGTATATGTTTGGTAACTTATTTTGGATATTTTTTGATAGTAAACTTATACCCGGGAATTAGCCAAGATGATTAAGATATTATTGAGCATAGGTGAATAAAAAATACCTTTTTATAATTTTTGTGTTATCTTTTTGGGTATTTATAGCTATCACTTTAGGGTTAATGCTACTGGAACGGTTGAAATTATAAATGTTGATAAAACACCAGACGATAGTTCGGTTGAGGAGTTAACTGTGGTAGGGGATAAATTATTTTTTGCTGCTTATGATCCTGTTTATAGTTGGGATTTGTGGATAACTGAAGAGACAAGCTTATCTACTGTACCTGTTAGGGAACATGATGAAAGTTATAGATACTGTGTCCCAGAAAAGCTAACGGCTGTTGGAGATCTTTTGTTTTATACTTGTTATGATATATTTGCAGGAAGAGAACTATGGCGAAGTGATGGAACGGAGGCTGGAACTTTTTTGGTTAAAGATATTAACCTTGGAATAACACCAAGTGACTATAGCTACTTTACCATTTTTAATAATAATTTGTACTTTTTTTGTAGACGACGGTGTGCATGGATATGAATTATGGAGAAGCGATGGGACGGAGGCTGGAACTTATATGTTTAAGGATATAAGCATTGGAAGTTTGGGAAATGTCCCTTATTATTTGACTCGCCTTGATGACATTATCTTATTTAATGCAGGTGATGGCTCGAATGGTTATGAATTGTGGCGTACCGATGGTACAGATATGGGAACCTATATGGTAAAGGATATTTGGCCTGGACCAGATTCAGGAGAGCCACAGTATTTTGTTTTATTAAATCAGAGAATATACTTTATTACTTATTCTCCAGAAGAAGGGGAAGATTATTGGGAGATTTGGAGTACAGATGGTTCGACGGAAGGTACAGTTAGAGATATTAGTTTAACAGTTGAATATGAAAGTATCTATCCTGAAAATTTATTTGTATATAAAGAATGATTCTCTTTGGTGCTGAAAACTCAATTTTTGAAAATGAACTACATGTTTTTCATCATGGTGAACATGAATCCCCAGCAGATACATTTGCTCCTACTATTCAATTAAATGAATGGGAAAATGTTTTTACAAGATCTAGAAATCCTACATTTTCAGGTCATGCATCTGATGATATTGGGGAAGTGGTAGCGATTCAGTATAAAATTGGAGATATTTGGAATAATTGTTTGGCAAGTGATGGCCTTTTTGATGAACAAGAGGAAGAATTTATTTGTGAAATTGAAAACTCGCTTGCAGATGGTGAATATAGAATATATTTTAGAGCTGAGGACAATAACGTTAATTTAACTGATATAAGTAATTATTCATATTTTGATTTTCTTTTCTTGAAAGATTGATTAAATATACTCCGTGAATTAGTATGTTTTTTAGAGGTGAATTTTTGAAAACTAATTCTATTATTGAAATAGATAATGTAAGGTATGACTTTAGAATTGAAGGTAATGAGTTAAGACTATTTAAGCACAATGAAAATTTAACACCTTCTCCTATTTTAGTTAAAGATAAAAGTTTCGATATTATTAAAAAAATTTCAGATACAGCGTTGTCAATGAGTATTCCGGTAGGGATAATTGTATTGAGTGTGGATTTAGTTAATTTACCTACAATTATTTTTCAATTTTTAGCAAAAATATTTTCATTGTTTGGGATATTTAAGAAAGGGAATAAGACTGGTTTTGTTTATAACAGTAAGACCAAAGAACCGGTATCAAATGTAATTATCAGATTATTTAAAGAGGGCAAATTGGTTGCTACGACTGTTTCTGATGCGAGAGGTGCATATTACTTTGATTTAGATGAGGGAAGTTACACACTTGAAGCTAGAAAGTTTGGATATAGGTTTCCCAGTAAACTATTTATTAATGAGGATTTTGTTTGGGGCAAATTATATAAGGGTGGTAATATTGATGTTATTAAGAAGGATTTGTTGTCAATCTCCATACCACTTGATCCATCAGAGTGGGTAATAAATCTGTTGAATTTAAGAAGAAGCATTGCATATGGAATTGGAGTGGCTTTATTATTTTTATGGAGGGTAGTTGTTCTAGTTGGTTTGTTTTCAAGTGCATTTTTAGTTTTATCAAACCTAACAGTCGGTAACGCTTTATCATTATTTTGGTATTTGTTTGTAATCGTAATGTTTTACTTTAATAGAGTGGGAGACAATTGGAAATATGGAAAAATAACTCATAATGGGACACCTCTATCTGATGTTGCTGTTGTTGCTAAAAACATTTCTGTTTGATTATTTCTTTTGCCGTTAGGTGATTATTTGCTGGTTTGTTTTATAAACGGAATCAACTACAGCAATTGCCAAATAATTTGCTAAAAGATTACTTCCACCAACACTCATAAAAGGAAGTGGAACGCCGGTTGCAGGTGTTAAACCAGTGTTCATACCGATGTTGATGAAAATTTCAAAAGTGAATTTAATTGCAATTCCCCAACAAATTAAACTTCCAAACTTATCATTTATTCTTGATGATGTGTACATTATTTGTACAATCATTACTAGATAAAGTCCTAATAGTATTATTGACCCAAGAAATCCAAATTGTTCTGCAAATGATGCAAAAACAAAGTCAGTTTGATATTCTGGAAGAAAATGAAATTTACTTTGTGTTCCCTCTCCTAAGCCTTTTCCCCAAAATTGTCCAGATCCAATTGCAATTTGCGATTGTCTTATTTGAAAAGCTTTTTCGTCTGATACAAATGAAGTTATTCTTTCTTTTTGATAGGTTTTTAGTTTATTCTCCCAAAGCCAAATGGATCCAACTATTGCCAAAAAACCAATTATTAATGCAATTAAATGTACAAATACTATTTCAAGTTTTTTAATTTTTGTTCGTTTTATTAAGAATATTATTGCAATGATGGTTAATATTGCAAGGGGCATTATCGCAATAAGTAGGTTTAAGCTTCCATTTTTTACTACGAAATATAATAAAGATCCAATCAATACTGTTGGTATTGTGGACAATAGCAATGGTGGATGTTCAAAACCATTTAAAATTAGCATTATTCCGATAGCGAATGTTAGTATTGTCATACCTGCGTCGGGTTCTAAAAATATAAGTATAGCAAAGGAAATTGTTACAAACAGTGCTATTAAGAAGTTTTTCCATTTTCCCCAGAGTACATTTTTTGTTGTTAAGGATAAGATTGCGCTATTAATAATTATTAAAGCAATTTTTGCAAATTCTGATGGCTGGATTAAAACTCCAGAAACTGAATACTCGTCATAACTTCCAATTACAAACCATCTTTTTGCTCCTTGAAGCTTTGCTCCAATAATAAGTACTCCAGCTAATACAATAACTGTTATAGAAATTAATAATATTAAAACGATTGGTTGTTTTAAGTATGTGTAATCGATCTTACTTATAATGTAGTAAGCTCCTAATGCAAATATTGCAAATAGTATTTGTTTATAAATTGTACTGGCAATAGCACCATCAGTTCCTTTCGTAGCTACAAGAGTGAATATCCCTAAAATATTAATAACTAATACGTTTATTATAAGTAGACTAATGTTTCCTGTAAGAACCTGTTTTAATGTTTTCATAATGAGATATTGTATACAAAAAATGGAAAATATGCATCTTTTTGTGATTCATATTCATCTTGGTTGAGTTAAAGTTCTAATTATGATATGATAACTGAGTTGTTTAGATATTATAAAGTAAAAAGGTATATGTTATGGTTACTGAAAGTTCATCATATGGTGCAGACAATATTACAATCTTAAAAGGATTGGAAGCGGTGCGTAAGCGTCCAGCTATGTATATCGGTTCAACGGACGAACATGGGTTGCATCACATTATTTACGAACTTATTGACAACTCAATTGATGAAGCTATTGCAGGATTTTGTGATACTATTTGGGTAACTATTCACAAAGACGGATCACTTACTGTACGTGATAATGGTAGAGGTATTCCTGTTGGTATTCATACCAAAACAGGTAAATCTGCACTAGAAATTGCTATGACTAATCTTCATGCTGGTGGAAAATTTGATAAAAAATCATATAAAGTTTCATCTGGTTTACATGGTGTAGGAATGAAGTGTACTAATGCATTATCTGAATGGATGTTAACTCGTGTGTATACTGACGGTGGTATTTATGAGCAAAAATATGAAAGAGGAATCCCAGTTACAGAGGTTGAAAAAAAAGGCGATACTAAAGAACATGGAACCGAGCATACTTTCTATCCAGATAAAGAAATATTCAGTACGACAGAGTTTAAGTTAAACACCATTGTTAAAAGATGTCGTCAACAAGCATTTTTGGTTGCTGGATTGATGTTTTTCGTAACTGATGAAAGATTAGAGGAACCTAAAAAATATTCTTGTTATTTTGAAAGCGGAATTAAAAGTTATGTGAGAATAATAAACTCTGGAAGTACTATATTAAGTGGAGTTTTTACCTGTAATGATACTGTTGATGATGTGATGGTTGAAATTGCACTCCAATATCGTGGATCAAACGATATGGAGATTAAATCTTTTTCAAATAACATTCTTAATGTTGAAGGAGGAATGCATGAAGTTGGTTTTAAATCAGGATTAACAAAGGTTCTAAATGAATATGCCAAGAAGAAAGAATTGATAAAAAATATAAAAGATCAATTAACTGGAGATGATGTCAGAGAGGGTTTAACTGCTATTGTTTCTGTAAAAGTTAGAGAACCTCAATTTGAGGGTCAGACTAAAATGAAATTAAATAATCCTGAGGTTAGGGGTGCTGTTTATAAAGTTATGTATGACAAGTTTCTTGAATATTTGGAAGAATTCCCTGATTCCGCTAAGGCAATAATGGAAAAATGTTTTCTTGCAAGGAAAGCACGTATTGCTGCAAAAGCTGCGAGAGAAAGTGTTATGAGAAAAGGTGTACTTTCAGGACCAACTTTACCTGGTAAATTGGCTGATTGTACAGAAACGGACCCAGTTAAGTCGGAATTATATATTGTTGAAGGAGACAGTGCAGGTGGTTCAGCAAAGCAGGCAAGAGATAGATTTACTCAGGCAGTTTTCCCTTTGAGAGGAAAACCACTAAATGCTGAAAAGGCAGGTATTGCAAATATTCTTAAAAATAAAGAATTAGAAGGGCTGGTTACTGCTATGGGTGCTGGAATCGGAGATCAAATAAATTTGGAAAAAATAAGGTATCACAAGTTGATCATAATGACTGATGCAGATGTTGATGGCTCTCATATTGTAACATTGGTTTTGACATTCCTTTTTAGGCATATGAGAAAAATGATTGAAAGTGGATTTGTTTATGTAGCTCAACCACCATTGTTTAAAATAGTTGATACTAGAAAAAATGTATTTTGGGTTAAAGATGAAATTGAGAGAGATAATAAAGTCGCAGAAATTTTGGCAAATGGAAACAAAATTGTTAATGTACAAAGATTTAAAGGTCTAGGAGAAATGAATCCTGAGCAGTTGTGGGAAACGACAATGAATCCTGAAGTAAGAATCCTCAAACAAATAAATATTGATGATGCTGAGGAAGCAAATAGAATTTTTACCACTCTGATGGGTGATGAAGTTGCTCCAAGAAGAAGATTTATTCTCGAGCATTCACAATTTGCTGAGCTTGACATCTGAAATTTTGAGTTTTAAATTCTAAATTTTAAATTAATTTAAAATTCATAATTTATAATTTATAATTTTGAAAATGTGTCATATATAATACCAACAGTTTTAGAAAGAACAAGGAGTGGAGAAGTTTCTTATGATTTGTATTCGAGACTATTGAAGGATAGAATAGTTTTTGTGCATGGAGGGGTGGACACTGACATGGCAAATATTGTTGTCGCTCAACTTTTATATTTAGAAAAAGAATCTACCAAAGAAGATATTCATATGTATATCAATTCTCATGGTGGCTCAATAATGGATGGAATGGCAATTCACGATACAATGAAACATATTAAATGTGATGTCTCGACAATTGTTGTGGGGATGGCTTTATCAATGGGAGCTTTTCTATTAGCATCAGGTACCAAAGGAAAACGCTTTGCCTTGCCTAACAGTACGATATTGATTCATCAACCAATGCTTACACTTGAAGATACTTTTCAAGTTACAGAATTAGAAATACAAGCTGAACATTCAAAAAGAGTAAAAGCAAATTTACTTGATAGCTTTTCTAAATATACTGGTCAATCAAAAGAAAAGCTAAAGAGTGATATGGAAAGGGATTACTGGTTAAATGCAACAGAGGCAAAAGAATATGGTATAATTGACAAGGTTTTAAAAAGTAGTTAAAAATGTGTTGATGTCCGATTAGCTCAGTTGGTTAGAGCACTCCGTTGACATCGGAGAGGTCGAAGGTTCGAGTCCCTCATCGGACACCATATTGAATTAATATAGTATTTCTAATATTAATTAGATTTCATTTGTTATTTTTTTATATGAAACATTCAGCAATTAAAATATTATTTATGATTTTAATAAGTTTTGTTATTGGATTTATATTGATAGCCCCAAAGGTTTATGCGGAGGATTCTTCTCAAGAAACTTCAGAGAATTATGATACTTCCGAATATTATCTTTTTCATAGTGAAACATGTCCACATTGTAAAAATGTAATTTCCTATCTAGAGAAAAATGACGTAATCGATAAAGTAAAGCTTATGGAAATTCCAAGTTCAACAACCGATTCTCGTGATAAAGTATGGGAAAATCAAGAATTGATGGATACTGTGTCTATTGAACTCAATATTCCAGAAGATCAACGAGGGAGTGTGCCTTTAATGGTTCATGGGGATGAATATAAGATGGGTTCAACAGAAATTACTGACTATGTTAGAGATGAATTTGATATTGTTGAGAAAAAACCTATGAGTCCTGCGGTTATTGTGTTACTAAGTGTTGGGGGAATAGGTATTTTGGCAGTGTTAATGTATAAAGTTGCTTTATCCTAGAAAATGGGATTATCAATTCCTGAGTTTTATAGGCAAAACAGAAGGGAAATGTTAGACTTTATAAACCTGTATCAACGAACTTATTCTAATTCATGTAATTCCGATCAAAAAATAAAAGGAGTTGTTGCTCCTTATGGTGATTATTCTTATTATCTGGGGTCAACAATATCTGTATTTAATCCTTTTTGGGGTAATAAAGAACTAAAATCATCTTCAAATGTGGTTCTTATTTTTCATACTAATCGCATAAAAGCTCCACAAGCACTGATACTTGGGGGTAAGAAGTGGGAAACGCCGTTGGGGGAAATCAATGGAAATCCTGAATTTGCCTACAGTATGTCGAAAGCTATTGCTGAAGTAAAAATATCAGACTTAAGCGTGGAAAATGAGTTACCAATAAAATATATATTACCATTAATACGTTACTATAATGTTCAAAATACAAATATTGTTCCAGTAGCCGTCTCAGATGCTGTCTCAGGTACCAGTATTACTAACATATTAGATTATTTAAATAAAATTCCGAATACGTATTTTATTATTTGCGGGAATATAGTTAAAAGTAAAATTAATCTTTCAAGTCAACCAATTATTGAGGGAATTGTTTCTTCTCTCGTGGATAGAAACATTACTAAGTTAGGCCAATTAATTCAATACACATCATTTCCAAATTGTTTTTTAGGGTTAATTAATTTCGCACTGAACAATGATTTCGTGATAACTAGAAATCCAGAGGTGGATGATTATGTATTTAGAATTAGAAGTAAAAGACTGTTGGGTGCAATATCCTTTATGGTAAAAAGGCCATAAAAATGGTATAATACTTGTTATGGAAAAAGATAGAAACATTGTACAAATATATATTGGAAAAGAGACCATTGTATCTGTCGTTTTAACCTTATGTGGACTATATTTGGCCTTTATTATGTTAAAGCAAATTTTTGATGTAATTTTGCTTCTTTTTATTGCATATATCATTTCAATTGCACTGAGACCTTCAATTGACAAATTAATCAGTAAAAATGTCAATAAAAATTTGGCGATATTGCTCATATATTTTGTGCTAGTATTGTTTATTCTTGCACTGTTTTCTTTCATTATTTTTCCAGTAAAAGCACAGGTTGATTCATATGTCAGTAGCGGAAATGTTAAAGAACTTATAGATGGAATTGCTTCGAAATTAGGATCTCTTGAGGGGTTTTTAGGACAATTCGGTGTAAATTTAAATAAAAATGAGATTGCTAACAAAATTACTAGTCAATTATCAGGAACTGACGGTCTTTTAGAAGGAGTTTTAATGGGTGGAGTTTCTTTTGCAAATTCAATACTTACAGGACTTTTTTCTCTTTTCATTGTTATAATCGCTTCAATTTACATCACGTTTGCGTATGATGGATTTATGGTCTGGGGGTTGAAATTAATAAAAAATACTGAAAAAAGAAAAGAAATAAGTAACCTGATAAGATTAATTAATGTAAAATTAGGGTATTGGATTCAGGGGCAGATTATTTTGATTTTAATTATATTTCTCTCCTCATTACTAATACTTACCATTTTTAAATTTCCACTTGCTCTACCTTTGGCTTTAATAGCTGGTATGTTTGAGTTGGTACCAACAATAGGTCCTTTTATTTCAATACTTTTTCCAGTAATTATTGCACTAGTTATGGGAAATGCTGTTCAATTAGTTGGAGTGACTATTTCATATCTAATAATTCAACAGGTTCAGACGTATGTTATCAGTCCTAAAATTATGTCAAATGCCATAAAAATACATCCATTTTTAATTTTGCTTTCAGTTCTTATAGGTGGAAAACTCATGGGACCAATAGGTGCAGTATTGGCTATTCCATTGGCAGGAATATTAGGGATAGTTTTCAAGTTTTATATTCTTAAAGAAAAAGAAGAGAAGTAAAATAGAGAAAATTAGTTGTTGATTACTTTTCTAACAACTGTTATAATTAGTCTGTCTAAATTTATTCTGCCCAAAAGTGCCCTTCCAGTTTTTTAAAAAAAGAAAACAAATGCCACCAGAGCAAATAAAAGATGATGTGTTTTTGATCTTTCATGATGAAATTACAAAGGCAGTGGTTGAAAAATATTCTAATGATTTAAGACTTCTGTGTGGTAGAAAAGGTTACAGCATTGCTCAAATAACTCCATTTGATATACCAATTCCCGATTATTTCATAATAAGTTCAAATATATTTGAAATACTTTTTATGCAGAAGTTGATGGAGTATAGGGATAAGGATAAATATGATGCTTTAAAGATTGAACCTCCTTCAGTAATAATTCCTGATGAAGTATCGAGAGATATATATAAATATTATGCGAGATTATCTGGCTTTTCAGATGCTTGGATAGGTATTAGACCTTCAATTGTTCTACCCGATTATGCAGAAAGTGTCAATTTTTCAGGACAGATTCCAACATTTCTAAATGTTAGAGGTGAAGATGATTTAATCTCTGCAATTGAGAGAACTTATAAAAATTTTTGGGATAGGGATGTAATAAACTTCCTTATTAATTCTGATGTAAAAATTTCTGATGTTAGACTTGCAATCGTTGTTCAAAAAATGGTTCAATCTGAGTCTGCTGGAGTAGTTTTTACCTCTAATCCGATAACAAAGGATAAATCACAAGTTATGATAGAAGCTGTGTATGGTTTGGGTGATACTATTGCTGATGGGTTACTTACGCCAGATCAATATACTGTTTCAAAAGATTCTTTAGAAATTATAGAAAAAATTGTATCCCCGCAGGAATGGATGATGGTTAGAGATTTGCCAAATAAAAAACAACTAAATGGGCAAAAAAAAGTTGATATTACGGTTCCTTGGCAAAAGAAATCTAAACTAGATGATGTCTTTATCCAACAATTAACCGAGATGTCAGTAATGTTGGAAAAAGGGTTAAGTAAGGAATTAGAAATAGAGTGGGTTTATGCTTCAGGACAACTTTGGTTGTTGCAAATTAAAGATAGCTTTGATTATGTTTTATCAAATAATGAGGAAATCCCAGCAATTGATATTGAGTTTCTCGACAAACTTGTTAAAAAGATGGATAAGACTATGCCATTGAAAAAACAAGAGAAGAATACTCTTCCGCTTATTGTTAGTGCAGTAACTAATGGAATTGATAGAGTAATAAATGGAAGAGTGATGCTTGTAAATCATGAATTTAGTTCTGAAAGTGCAACAATAGCACAAACTTTGTTTAGAAATGATTTAATTCTCGTAACTGATAGACTTGATAGTAGATTTATCCCATTATTGGATAAGGTTATTGCTGTTATTTCGGATGAAGGTTCAGTAGCAAGCGATTTTACAGTTGAGGCTACAGCTAGAGATATTCCAGTATTAACTAATACATATACTGCTACTTGGATACTTAAAAATGGTGAGTCAATAAGAATAGAAACCAAAGAAGGAAGGATTTATCCCACGTCCGATGATTTTGTTTCTGCATTGGAACAACGAGCAAAAGAAAAGCTTGAAGAAAAAATAATTGAGAAAGAAGATGATGTTTCAATAGAAGTTCCCGAGGTTAAGTTGCCAGAATCTCAAATTAGTTTTGATAAGAATGAATTTGTTGATAAAAAATTAATAACACAAGTCTGGGTAGATGTAGGTAAAAATCTTAAAGTACCTAAATATTCTAAATCAAATGCTGTTGAAGGATTGTTTTCTATTAGTATAAAAGACGTAATAAAAAAGATTGGAATTTCTCCATACTACGGTTTAAAAACTCCTAACCGAAAAGAATATTTTAATAAGATTATAGAAACAATTATCCCATTAGTAAGTGAGGCAAGTGACAAATCAATTGCTCTTTCTATTGATATTCCTACTAAGGTTCAATTTTATAATAAACTGAAGGATCACCCTGTATTGGATGTTGAAAGATTTGATCCTTATCGAGATTTACTACCAAGCATTTTAATTGCATTAAGAAAACTCCATACAGTTTATAGAAAACGAAATATATGGTTTACTATAGAGAATTCACGTACAGGAGCTGATGTCCAGATGATCCAACAAGTGATAAGAACTGCAGGTTTTAGGAGGTCATCATTACTTAAGGTTGGAGCTACAATAATGTATCCTTCACTTGTTTATGATTGGGATGCATTTGTTGAAGATGGTATTGACTATATAGTTATTGATATTGATACCTTAGTTTTGAACATATTCTCTTCATCTGATTTAGAACCCAAACAATATACTTCAAGTATAATGAGTGGAATTATTGAAGAAATTGTAAGAAAAGCTAATTTATCAAAAATACCAACATTTATTCAGCTTCATCTTACATCTTATGAAGAAGTTCAGACAATTTTGAAGTCATACATTCATTTAGGAATTTGTGGCTTTATATTGAGGCAAGAATTGTTAGACAGACATTTTAACCAATGTATTAATCTAATCTCCACATCTGAACAATCGCTTATACTAAAAAATAGTTAACAATTTGCTTCTATTTTAGTTCAATGTGTATATCTTTTATATGTCTTATAAATATGTTATTATACTTTTACTTTAAATATCTGATTTATGACTTATCATTTATAACTTATAACCCCTGACAAACAATGACTCCCCTTATGTCTCAGTACAATGCTATCAAGCGTCAGTATAAGAATGCTATTTTGTTGTTTAGAATGGGCGATTTTTATGAAACTTTTGGGGATGATGCTGTTTTGATATCAAAAATACTTGAAATAACTCTTACCTCTCGTGATAAAAACAAAGATAATACTGCACTTGCCGGTTTCCCTTATCATGCGTTGGATACGTATTTGCCCAAACTGGTTGAAAAAGGTTATACCATAGCAATTGCTGAGCAAGTTGAAGATCCTGCTTTAGCTAAAGGAATCGTAAAAAGAAAGGTTACAAGGGTGATTACTCCGGGAACTATTTTGGATTCTCAGCTATTAAATTCAAACAAATATAATTATTTAGTTGCTTTGACTTTTGATAGGGGAATTTATGGATTGGCTGTTACAGATATTTCAACTGGTGATGTTTCTTGTACAACATTAAGAACAGGGCGTGAATTACTCACAGAACTTGAAAGAATATCTCCATCAGAAATAATAATAGGGCAGAATAATTTACCTGAGGATTTGTCATTATATATCGTTCATCCACTAGATTTTAAAGCAGTTGATAAGGAAAAGATAAATAATTTGATAATGTCACATTATAAAATTCATAATTGGGGAGGAGTTGGATTTCAAAAGGATGAATTACAAACTGATTCATTGGTTTTATTATTTAGTTATATAGTTGAAACTCAGTTCGAAATTCCTAAGCATATTAAAACACCACAAAAATATGATATTTACGATAGTATGATATTAGATGCTGTTACAATAAGAAGTTTAAATATTGTTAATCAAAATGGATGTGGTGCAGATTTATTTTCAGTTTTGAATAAAACTCAAACTGCAATGGGTGCTCGTTTACTATTTAATCTAATAACTCATCCTCACATAAATAGAGACCAAATAATAAAAAAACTTGACGATGTTGAAACTTACATTAATGACAACAAATTTGAAGAGGCTCGAAACAATTTAAAGGGAATATCAGACATTGAAAGAATAATTGGAAGATTAGGAAGTGGCCGTTGTATTCCAAGAGATTTGTTAGCAATTAAAGATTCTTTGTCGAAATTCATTACACTTTGTGATAAAGATTTGTTATTAAAATGGAAACAAAATTTAGATGAAATATCTGAAATAAAAAAAAATTATAACTGATATTGAGGAAGCAATAAGAGATAATCCTTCAAACGATTTGTCTGTTGGAGGATATATTAAGGGAGGTTTCTCAGAAGAGTTTGATACTGCATTTGCCTTTGCAAACGAAGGTGGAAGATTGTTAAAAGAATTAGAGGAACGTCTCATTAAAGAGACAAATATTTCTACAATAAAGGTTAAAAGAAATAAAATATGGGGACATTATGTTGAGATTACAAATAGATACAAAGACGCTATCCCATCTAATTTTATCCACAGGCAAACTTTAGTAAATGCCTCTAGATTTACAACTGCAGAGTTGATTGAGTTGGAAAAAAGAATTATTCAGGCAGAAAACAGTATTATTAACTTAGAGTTATCAATTTTTAATGAACTTGTTGAATCAATTTATAAAAGAACTTCATTATTACAAAAAGTATCAATAGAACTAGGTTATATTGATCTTATATCAAATTTTGCATATATTTCGGTGCTAAGAGGCTATGTAAAACCTGAAGTATTATCAATTTCTGATAGAAAAATTAGCATTACTAATGGAAGACATCCGATTGTATCTGAAGTGCTCAAAGAGACATTTATTCCTAATTCAACAACCTTAGATGAAAAATCTTTTGTTCATATTATCACTGGGCCTAATATGTCAGGTAAATCAACATATTTACGTCAAGTAGCTCTGATTATTTTAATGGCACAAATTGGGTGTTTTGTTCCTGCGGAATCTTGCGAATTTAGTGTTTGTGATAGAGTTTTTACGAGAATAGGGGCATCAGATGATATATCCTCTGGTAGAAGTACATTTATGGTGGAAATGAGTGAAATGTCAAATATTCTTAAAAATGCATCTAGAAATAGTCTTGTTTTGCTTGATGAAATAGGAAGAGGGACAAGTACTTATGATGGAGTATCTTTAGCATGGGCTATTGCCAAACATATTGCTGAAAAAGTTGGAGCATTTACACTTTTTGCGACACATTACCATGAACTTATACAATTAAAAAATTACACATCTGGAATTGAAAATTTTACAGTATCTGTACTGGAGTCGGATGATAAAAAGGAAGTAACGTTTCTTTATAAAATTGAAGAAGGGGAAACTGATAAAAGCTATGGGGTTTATGTTGCTAAGATTGCTGGAATTCCGGAAGAAATACTTGATGAAGCAGAGCAAATTTTATCTGGTTTTGAGCAAAAGAAATTGTTTTCTAAGTTACCAAGTGAAAAAATAATAGCCTCCAAAGTTCAATCAGTTCCACTTTTTTCAAATTTAACCGATCCTAAATGGGAAAAAATTAAAGAAATTATTAATTCGATACAACTGGATGATACTACTCCAATGCAAGCCTTATCTTTACTTGCACAAATTAAAGACATTAATAAAGAGTAAAATCCAAAATTTATTATTAATCATTTAACTTAATTCCCATAATTCTCATTCGGTATCCCTTTCCATGTATATTTTCAATTGTTAATCCATACTTATTTTTTATTTTACTTTTTACTCGTCGCATAATCGTACATACACGGGCTCTTGATGTCGTAATATCTTGGAATATAACACTTTTTATTGTTTCGTGAGTTACAATACCGTGCAGGTTTTGATATAAAAGAGATACAACCTTTGATTCTTTTGAACCAAGTTGTGATTTTATTTCACCCTTGTAAGCAACCGTCCCAGAATCAAGGTCAATTAATAGTTGTCTTTCATAGATAAATCTTTCTTTATATAAAGAAGTGAATTGAGCAGGATTAGTGATTTTTTGTACCAAATAAAAAGATTGTTCAGCTCTTTTAAAAAGATTTATTGTCTGTAATCTGAAAAGAGTAGGATCAAAAGGAATTTGGAAAATATAATCAACCCCCATTTGGTATGCTTTTTCTGAAAAATTTGTATCTGAATTATTATTTATAACAATAATTCCAATGCAGTTATTAACCTGTTTTATATATAAGGTTAAGTCGAGAGCATTTTTGTCATATATAATACTTTCAATAACTACTAAAACAACATCACAGTTAATAAGAAATTTGTTAAATTGAGAAAAATCTTCAGCACTTATAAATTTCCAACGATTTTCTTTACTACATTGAAATTCAACTACTTTTTTTAATAAGGGATCTTTTACCAAAGAAACTACATAAGGTTTCATATATTTGGGACAAAATATATAGCACGAGAGCGGCTACAGAAGAAATAAATCTTAAATAGCCGCTTTCATTTCATTTTACCAAACAGCCTTCTTAAGGACGCTGCTTACCTTGAATCTTACAACTTTATGAGCTGGAACTTTCACAGACTCTCTAGTTCTTGGATTCATTCTAACGCTTGCAGGTACATTAACTGCATAAAGCTTTCCAAGGTTCATTAATTTGACCTCATCGCCTTTTTTAAGACTATTGGCCATTTCCTTCAAAAGTGCATCTACAGCTGCTGTTGCCTTTTTCATAGGAACATCAGTCATTTTTGCAACTAATTTGATCATTTCTGTCTTTGTCATAATAGCTACCTCCTTTCTTTTTTTTTAGACAGAACAATGTATTATCGTTCTATCAATAGTAAGAATACCTAAAAAATCAACAAATGTCAAGTATTCAGGCACGACATCAAACGAAACACAGAAATAAAAGGTTATCTACAGAAAATTTTAACTATTGTTTTTAGATATTGTATCTACGTTTTTTGTTTTAGTTTATTGCTTTGTACAAAACGATAAACTAAAACTAAGATAGTTACCAATGATGTCAAAAATAATACAATAATTGCTTCTCCTGTTCTAGATAGTTGTTGATCATTCTCAGCGTCTTGTTCGTTATCTTCGTTTTCGTTATTTCCAGCTTCATCGTCTCCAGCTTCATCGTCTCCAGCTTCATCTGTTAATAAGTTCATTCCTCCACTTCCAGCAACTCCTTCAATTCTCCAATAATCGATGCCCGTATAGTTTACACTGGATATGCCCTCTTCTCCATAAAATTTGTTATAGCCATTTTCACAATCAGTATTTATTTCGCCAATTGAATCAACTCCGGGGCAAACACGAGCTCCTATCGAGTCTTCAACTTTTGGTATATATAAATAAAATGGTAAATATGCACCTTCTGCTTCAGAAAGCCCATGTATATATGATTTGCCAGTATCAATATCAACCTCTCTTAAGACATTGCTCCAATCCCTGTCATTTCTTAAGTCGACAAGTACTTCTGCTACAGGAATTGTTTCCTTTCTATCTGGTTTCCCCAACTTTGTACAAAACTTCCGTCTGAACTAAATTTTTGTACTCTTTCTGTTTCGTAGTACTCAGTAGTATAAATATTTCCAGAAGATTCAGAAATTGCTATTCCGTGTAAGGAGGAAAACTGGCCCTCTTCAATCCCAGGCTCACCAATTGTGTATAAAAGTCTGCCCTCATCCTCATATCCATATGGATCTAGTGCAAAAATCGTGTCTATTTCCCTGTCTGTGACAAATAGTACACCATCTTTAACAAAAATAGATGAAATAAATTCCAATGGTACATCTGAACCAGGATATATGGTTGTCTGTTGAACTCCATCCGAATCGAGAATAACGATCTTTGCGTCCCCAGCCTGGGTTTCTGTCAAATATATATATCCCTCACTATCGACAAAGATATCTCCAGCCTCCCTTATACTAGTTAACCAATCATCAACTTCAACATCAAATTTCCTCAAGAAATTACCATCTTTGTCAAATTTCAAAACAAAGGCATCCTCACCATAAAAATTAGAATCAAAAATATATACATTATCGTTATTATCTAGAGAGATCGCTGCTGGAGATATAAAATCCCACTCCTCACTTGTGTCGTTGCTCCATTTTCTAATGAAGTTGCCATCTTGATCAAAAACCTGAACCCTATAATTTCCTGTATCAAGTACATAAACCAAATCCTGGCTTGAAACATCAATACCATTAAATGCTGGGGGGTTTTCTAACTGCCCATCGCCAGTACCTTCGGAGCCCCAGCTTGTTATAAAATCCCCCTCTTTGTTAAATTTCTGAATTCGCAAAGCATCCATCTCGTGAACATATACATTTTCATCACTATCAAGTGCAATACCACCTGGGCCCTGCAAAAGGGTGTTAAAATACACCTCACCCTCAAGAGATACATGTACACCCACATCTCCATATGAGCCATATTGTGTACCCTCTGATATGTCTTGTTTGTCAACTATATATAAAAATGTATCTGCAAGGCCTTTTATTTGATAGACGTTCTTATATCTCACAAGACGACAGTCTGCATCGCTTCTGTCTGATCCACTACGCCTTAAAGAGGATACTACATAATTACCTTTTGAATCGATGATTAAACTTAATCTATTAAAATCTGTCATGTAGTATGTCGTATAACTTGATACATCTATAATGTTATTACTAGACGTATCAAATAAACTAATAGCTAAAGAGGGAGGAGCTTCCGAGTTTGGCATAGAATACAATACTAGGTATTTTGGCTGGCACCAACTTTTTGACAGATTACTTGGTGCGCATGTTTCTTCAACAAGCACTTTCGAGTTAGAAGTATCATCAAAAATTCCAATACAGCTTGAGACTTCTCCATATGAGTGGGTACATTTAAGTTCTGGATCTAAAGCTAGTTGTCCCATGTTATTATATGCAAACATAACAACATGTTCTTCATGAATATCCCAAAATTCATCTCCAACTTGTTCCTTTATTCCTAAAATACCTGAAACGACCAATCTGTCATTTTTTCTGTCATATCCGATAGATTGAAACTCCAAATTTACTGTTGTCTTTCCTGGTTCCGAACCTTCTACCTCTTGTCCGCCAGCGATAATACATCCGTACTTGTTGTCTGTTCCAACACCATTTATACAACTACCATCCCCAAAACTTTCATCTAAAGTCCCATTAAAGTTCACTTTCATAATTGATCCGTAATACGAAGCTTCTTCATCATATCCAGATAGGGAATCTATAATCGAGGATATGTATAAATGGTCGGATGAGTTAACCATGCCTGTTGGTAAGGTTGATGTCCCCATTTGATAGGCAAAACAACCATCAACCGCATTCGGACATGTACTATCCCCAAAACTACTATCTAGAGTACCGTCAACATTAAATCTCCACAAAGCAACTGAGAAAACCGATGATTCATCTGCAACAGGCGACAATATATAGTACTTATTGTTAGCTTCCCTTATTGTTAAGCTAGGTTCATATATTGGGTTAGTTATAGAATAGGTTTTTATACTACAACCATTTTCTGGGTTTGTTGGATCAGTGCTTCTGCAACTTCCATCGCCAAATGAACTATCTATGCTTCCATCACTATTTAGCTGTAACAGGACTAGCGCTTCACCACCAGTTGAAACATTCAGAAAACCTAAAAGCAAAATTTTTCCATTATCCAACATGAGTATATCTTCAAATTGAACAAAGCTACCATCTGTTCCCTTTATAGAAATTTCTCTTGCGCAACCATCTTCACCAAAGGTTACATCCTTTTGACCATTTTCCAATATTCTACATAAAAAACTATACGTATAGTCATATCCTTCATAGAGAGCATGTCCTGCAATATAATATCTATTTTCAGAATCAACAGCAATAACCGTTGAAAAGTCATCAATTTCGTTTCCAGTATCAAAAAGGGCCCCGGTATCGTACTCATCACAAGCCCCACCTTCGGTACAAAGGCTTTCATCTAAGCCACCTATATAGGCATTGACTGGAAAATTGGTGTTACCTAAAAAATCATTTTTAATTATGATGCATGAAATGACAATAGTTCCCAGAAGAATTAAGGTAAAAAAAAGCGAATGCTTTTTCATGAATTTTTTATTATAAAATATTGATCAATTAATTATATTAGTTTTAGATTTTTAAGTCAACTCTATTGAAAATATCATTTCAACTTTTACATACACCTTAAATGGCATTAATGTGTCTGTGTTATTAGGAGTTCACTCTATGCTTCTGTGATTATAATTGACTTATAACTTTCTCTAAGGTAAAATACGGAGTAGAAAGTTCGTTTTTGGAGTACGAAGGATTGGTCAAAATTAATAGAATAAAAGACTGAAAAGTTATTGGAAATTAATAATATGGAATCTGAAACCAATAAATCTGTGAAACCCATAAATGTTATTATGAAACATTTCTAATACCGCATTTTATTCTTTTTTGGCCATATATTGAATAATTTAAGTATTAATTATATGTGGTACGCTATTTTAGGAATGTTGGTTTTGGTTGGGAGTGTAGGAAGTTATGTTTTTGGTAAGAAAAGTGTAAAGTCTATACAGCTTAGTGAGGATGAAGCTATAAAAAAAGCAAGTGGAAAAGCTCAGGATATTATAATCGAGGCAGAAAAGAAGGCTATTCAAACTAAAAATGAGGTTGAATCTTCTATACGAGAGCTTAGAGGAAAAGTTGATGAGCAAGAAAAACAAAATTTACAAAGAGAGAAAAATCTTTCTGAAAGAAATAGACAATTAGATGACAGGGAAAGTGGAATTACTGAAGAAGAGGAGAAAATCAAAAAAAGAAGGGAAGAACTAAAGTTGTTGCAGGAAAATCTTAATAGACAACTTGAAAAAGTTGCAAGAATGAATCAAGAAGAAGCCCAAAAAGCTCTTTTAAAGGAAATAGAAAATGAGGTAAAACATCTTGCTGCAAAGAAGATAAAATCTGTATTAAATACTGCAGAAGTAGAAGCAAGAGATAATGCTAGAGAAATTCTTATCAGAACGATGGAAAATGTGGCTACTGACTTTGTGTCTGAAACTACTACTACTACGATAAAAATTGAAGATGAAAAGTTAAAAGGACGAATTATTGGAAAAGAAGGTAGAAATATTAGGGCATTTGAACAAGCCACCGGTGTTGATGTCATTATTGATGAATCTCCGGAACATGTAGGAATCTCATGTTTTGATCCGCTAAGAAGAGAAATTGGTGTTCAAGTAATGAAACAATTAATTGCTGATGGGAGAATTCATCCTGGAAGAATAGAGGAAATTGTTGAAAAAGTTAAAAAAGAAATCTCTGAAGAAATAATTAAAAATGGAAAAGTACTTGCCGAAGAGGCAGGATTTCTTGATATAGATCCTGATCTTATAAAGACTTTAGGAAAAATGAAATATAGAACAAGTTATGGACAAAGCCTGATGGGTCATACATTGGAGGTTATGAAGATCGGTGAATTATTAGCAATTGAAGTAGGGGCAGATGTTGCTGTTGTGAAAAAAGCTTGCTTACTACATGATATTGGAAAGTTACTTAGTCAGAAAATTTCTAAACCTCATCATCATATAAGTGGAGACATCGCAAGAAAATATGGTTTTGATGAAAAAACTGTTAATGCAATTGAATCTCACCATGGTGATATTGAAGCTATGTCGGTTGAAGCAGTTATTGTCCATATTGCTGATGCAATTTCTGGAGCAAGACCTGGTGCTAGAAAGGAATCATATGAAAGTTACATTAAAAGAATTCAGGCCTTGGAAGATTTAACTATGAAGATTGGTAAGAATAAAATAAATGAAGTGTTTGCGATCCATGCAGGAAGAGAAGTAAGAATTATTGTAAAACCAGAAGAAATTAGTGATGAGGATTCAACTTTATTAGCTCATAAAATTGCAAGAGAAATTGAAAAAACACAAACTTATCCTGGAACTATTCAGGTAACTGTGATTCGTGAAACAAGAGCATTAGATACAGCTAGATAAAAATGAAAATACTATTTATTGGAGACATTTGTGGAGAAAATGCGAGAAAGGCGGTTGGGCTTATGGTACCCAAATTGCGTAAAGAGCATCACGTAGATGTTGTTATTGCAAATATTGAGAATTCTGCGCATGGTCGTGGTTCAACTCTAAAAATTGTAGAAGAGTTAAAGAGTTATGGGGTTGACGTAATGACCTCAGGCAATCATATTTGGCGACAGAAAGAATATGGCGATTTCTTAGATGATCCAGGGTATAAAGTTATTCGTCCAATTAATTATCCTGATGATGTAGTTGGGATAGGTTATACAGAGTTTAAATCCTCTAATGGTTTACTTCTTGTAGTAAATGTTTTGGGGTTTGATTTCATAGTAAATGTTGAAAGAACAGTAATTGAGCCATTTCGCTATATGAAGCAGTTTTTTGACGAAATAAATATTGATAAGTATGATTCAATTTTTATTGATTTCCATGCAGAGGCGACTTCTGAGAAAAAGGCTTTTGGTCTATATTTCGATGGTATGGCTAGTACAATCGTTGGCACACATACTCATGTTCAGACAGCAGATGAAGAGATATTGCCTAAAGGGACCGCATATATTACAGATGTTGGAATGGTAGGGCCTAAAGATTCCGTTTTGTGGACTAAGAAAGAAATTATTTTCGATCGCATGATGTATCCTTATGGGCAGATGTTTGAA
>ENA-UPSM01002463-UPSM01002463.1-activated-sludge-metagenome-genome-assembly--contig:-NODE-2463-length-22458-cov-6.842834_pt1 | contig 22458 bp, 28 predicted proteins | sample MGYA00238181_ERZ773283 | MGnify/ENA primary metagenome ERZ773283 (study PRJEB29023, sample SAMN05720199) | activated sludge metagenome | isolation source: Anaerobic digester | place: Japan...
CGGGTCCAGGTCACCGAACTCGCGAACCTCGACCTGCTCTGCGACCATCACCACGATCTCAAGACGCTCGAGGGCTGGCAGCTCGTCTCGGGCACCGGCCGGCGGCCGATGGTCCCACCGGGCGACGCTCGACATCCTGGCCACGTACCGGATGACGAGCCGGAGATGGCGGTCCCGATCGTCGTGTCGGATCTCGATGCGACCCCGATGCCGGTCGAAGCCGACGCAGAGCCAGTATCGCGGCTCGGGTCCGATGCTCGCGTCGCCGATCTCGCCGCCCGCCTCGCCCGGATCAGGCAGAAGGAGGCGGAGCGTCGTGCCCGGAGGTTGGGGCAGGACCGCCTGTTCGACGCCGGTTGATCGACGCCGGCGTGGCGGGTTGGGTGGCGGCGGGCGACTGTGAGGACGGGGCAAAGTGGGCGAAGCGGGCTCAGCCCGCCGCCTCGGCGCGACCGTCAGGACGTGAGCGGTGCCGTTGCCGGCGCGGTTCCGTCGAACCAGTCGAGCACCCAGTCGGCTGCGACTGTGTCGCCGCGCCAATCGGTGTGGGAGAGGCAGCGGTCGGTCACGATGTTGAGCGCCCCGTCGAGCGCTGCGCCCGTGAAGGGCACGATCGTGAGGTCGCACCACGAGATCATCGAGACGTACTCGACGTCACCCCACGTCTCGTCGCCGGCGTTGAGGTTCGCGAGGAACGGGCCGTCGGGCTTCATGTCGCAGGTCGACTTCGACCAGAACGCGAGCTCGCACACGTTGGCCCACACGGTGCCGTGGTTGGCGCCGGCGATCGACGCGAACTTGTCGACCTTCCCGGCGCACGCACCGAAGCGGATGCACGAGCGGGCTTCGATCGCCCCCATCGAGTGTGCGATCACGTTGACCTTCGGTGCACCGGTCCGGGCGAGGACCCCGTCGACGAAACTCCCGAAGTCCGCGATCGTGGTGGCGCTGGGCTGACACGTGTCGTACGAGAAGACGCTGACGTCGTCACGTTCGTAACCGCGGGCAACAGCGTCGTCGATCCACGCCCTCCACGTCTCGGCGTCCTCGAACCCGCAGAAGAACTGCCACCCGTGGATGATGACGACGGGCCGACGAACCGACGGCTCGCCGCGGACACTGGTGGCCGGCGGCGACGGCGGGGGAGCGCACGCCCCCACGATCAGGGCGACGACCATCGTCAGCACCGCCCCGGCTCGAGTCCGTCGTGTCCCCAACTCCCACAGCCGCATCGGGACAGGTTGCCGTGTCGGCATCGGGGGATGCCAGATCGAATCTGGAGATCCCCGTGGGCGATCGACTCAGTTGCCGTACTTGAGGGCGCGGCCCATGGCATTGCGGACGTCGCGCTCGGCGTCCTTCTTGGCGAGGTCCTGGCGGCGGTCGCCCTTGGTCTTGCCCTTGCCGAGTGCGATCTCGACCTTCGCCTTGCCGTCCTTGAAGTAGATGCGAAGGGGCACGATGTTGAGCCGGTCGGCGAGCTGCTTGCGGCGGATCTTCTCGATCTCACGGCGATTCAGGAGCAGCTTGCGGACCCGGAGCGGATCGTGACCGGAGTACGCCTGGCTGAACGAGTACGGGGCGATGTGGAGGTTGTGCAGCCAGAGCTCGCCGTTCGACAGCTGGGCGAACGCGTCGACGATCTGGACCTTCGATTCGCGGAGCGACTTCACCTCGCTGCCACGGAGCACGATGCCGGCCTCGAACGTGTCCGTCAGCGTGTAGTTGTGACGGGCCGCCCGATTCGTGGCGATGTTCTTGATCTCGGGGGTCTCGCTCTTCTCGGCCATGGCGGGTTCGATGCTACCGAAGGCGGGGTCGGCGCCCGCCGGGCTTTCGGCGGCCTAACGTTCAGGCGTGCTGCAGCTGACCTCCGCCGTCCACACCGCGATGCTGGCCCACGCCTACGACGGGCTGCCCGACGAGGCGTGCGGGCTGATGGTCGGCAGCCTCGGCGACGGCCACACGGCAACCGTCGACACGTTCGAACCGTGCCCCAACGTGGCCGAGTCGTCGCGCATCTACTCGATCGCACCGAAGGACTTCATGCGCATCGAACGGGCGGCCGACGATGCCGGCGCCGACATCGTCGGGGTGATGCACAGCCACACCCACACCGAGCCGTACCCGTCGGTCACCGACGTGAACCAGGCCCCCGACCCGTCGTGGCACTACGTGATCGTGTCGCTCCGCGACGAACTCCCGATGCTGCGCTCGTACCGCATCGTCGACGGCGGGATCACCGAGGAGGCCGTGGTCGTTTCCGGCTGAGCCGATTTCGAGCTGGGTACTGTCACTGCAGTAGAATCCTTACCGAACAGGTCGGGAATTGACCTGGCTCCTCCAACGTTCTGGAACCTCGATGACCGTCTTCTCCTCCGTGCTCGACATGATCGGCAACACGCCGATGGTCGACGTCTCACGCCTCAGCCCCAATCCGAACGTTCGGATCCTCGGCAAGATGGAGGGCCAGAACCCCGGTGGCTCGGTCAAGGACCGCATCGCCCGCCAGATGATCCTCGAGGCCGAGGCCGACGGCACCCTCTACCCGGGCGCCACGCTCATCGAGCCGTCGTCGGGCAACACCGGTATCGCGCTGGCGATGATCTGCCAGGAGCGCGGCTACCACATCAAGATCCTGCTGCCCGAGTCGGTGTCGATCGAGCGCCGGCAGATGCTCGAGGTGTTCGGCGCCGAGATCATGCTCACCCCCGGCGGCGAGGGCTCCAACGGCGCCGTCCGCCGAGCCATCGACCTGGCCGCCGAGAACCCCGACTGGGTGTTCCTCTACCAGTACGGCAACGAGGCCAACCCTCGCGCCCACTACGAGACGACCGGCCCCGAGATCTGGGCGGACGCCCCCGAGATCACCCACTTCGTGGCTGGCCTCGGCACGTCCGGGACGCTGCTCGGTGTGGGCACCTACCTCAAGGAGCGCAACCCCGACGTGTCGATCCTCGCCGTCGAGCCGCCTTCCGGTGAGCTCGTCGAAGGGCTCCGATCCCTCGAAGACGGATACATCCCTCCGGTCTTCGAGAAGTGGGGCGGCTACGAGCTGCTCGACGGCAAGTCGATCGTCCGGCCCCGCGAGTCGCTCGAGTACACCCGCAAGCTCGCCGGCATCGGCATCTTCGCCGGCATCTCGTCGGGCGCCGCGCTCGCCGGCGCCTGCAAGGTCGCCGGCCGCATCGAGTCCGGCACCATCGTCTTCATCGTGTGCGACTACGGCTGGAAGTACCTGTCGACGGGCGCTTGGACGGTCGACCTCGACGAAGCCGCCGCCAACGCCGAGAAGATCATCTACTTCTAGGGCTCAGCGTGCTTCGTCACGCCGGTGGCTTCACCATCTCGTCGGCTTCGCCGACCAACGAACTGTCTTGATGGGCGCCGGCCCGACTTCGTCGACCGTCGCCGGGTCCGGGTTGCGAGATCGTCGTGATGGGCACCGGCCCGACTTCGTCGACCGTCGCGGGCCCGACTTCGTCGACCGTCGCGCGTTTCTGATCCATTTCGACTACTGCCAGTCGCACTCATGTCAGGTACCTTGACTCTCAGCCCGCGCTGGAGGGGGTGGACATGAGCGATCAGGAGATGGTGGCCGCTCGAGCGGCAGGTGAGGACGTGTTGAGGCGCCGCGGCTTCTTCGCGAACGTCGACCGGGCCCGGACGTTCGGTGGTAACTCCCTCTCGGGCGTCCTCGACGTCGCCGGGGTTGCAACGCTCATCGTGTCGGCCGTCCTCGTCGTACTGCTGCTCACCCACCATGCCTCGGGTCCGACCCGAGAGGACGACTGGCTGACGGCGGCGGTCGTCGCGATCTGCGGCGCGACATGTGGCCTGTGCCTGTTCGCGATGTCGCGTCTGGTCACCTACGTGAAGGCCTGCGCGGTGCTGCTCGCCAAGTCGAGCGCCGACGTCGAGTAGCCACCTACCGTGTGGCCATGAGCACGCTGCCCGCCATCCCCGCCGCCCTCCACGTCGACGACGCCGACTGCCCCTGGGTCGACTCCTTCATGGGGTTCGAGTTCAAGCTCGTCCAGGTCCGCATCTCCGAGGGCCTCTGGGTCATGCGCAACCGGTTCCAGCCCGGCGCCCGCATCCAGAAGCACAAGCACACCGGTCCCGTCTACGCGTTCACGATGTCGGGTTCGTGGAAGTACGAGGAGTACGACGACGTGAACCGCGCCGGATCCTTCCTCTACGAGCCGGCGGGCTCCACCCACACGCTGATCGTTCCCGACACCAACACCGAGGTGACCGACGTGTGGTTCGCCGTCTGGGGTGCCAACCTCAACCTCGATGCCGACGGCAATGTCGAGAGCGTGTTCGACGCCCAGTTCATCCTCGACGGCTACGTCGGTCTCTGCGAGGCGGCCGGGCTCCCGACGCCCAAGGTGCTCATCGGCGAGTGACGTGCCGGCGGTGACGACCGGCGTCGGCGCTCAGTCGGGGCCGAAATCCCACCCGTGGTCGTAGCAGGCGTCGACGATCTCCTGCCGGTCCATGAAGTGGAGCGGCAGCCGATGCTCGCGGTCGAGCGTCGACAGGACGAGGGTCTTCGAGCGGAGGGACCCCTCCTTGGCGATGCGAAGGCTTCCCGCCGAGCGAGGAATCCGGCGTCGCTCGGGTTCGAGGCCGCCCGGCTCGAGTCGGATCTCGTCGTCGGCGATGACGAGCGACGTCGGATTGCGGATCGTGTAGATCCACAACCCGACGATGCCGAGGGCCACGAGGATCAGCGCGCCGATGGCGATCTGGGTGCCGGTCTCGATGGGCTCGGTCCGGAGCATGGGCGAGAGGATTGCGAGGGCGAGGAGCGCGAGTCCGGAGGCGAACCCGAGGTTGCGGCGTCCGGCACGTTCGGCGACGACCGTCGGCCCCACTGTCGAGGTCATCGGTCGGTCGTCGCCTGGACGCCGGCGATGATGGCCTCGAGGCCGTAGCCGAACTGACGCTCCGCGGCGGCCTTGCCGCTGCGGCTGGCACCGCCGCCGGGTCCGCCCAGCTCCACCAGCGTCGAACCCATGAGGTACCGGATGAACGTGCGGAAGACGAGCAGCGCTTCCTGCTCGTCGAAGCCCCGCTGTTCGAGCAGCGCCCGCACGTCGTCGGCGGTCCGCAGCAGGGCGTTGGGACGCCGGCCGACGAGGAGGACGCGGAACACCGACGGGTGTTCGATGGTGAGCGAGCGAAACGACCACGCCAGCGTGCGGACCGCGTCGGGCCACGAGGCGTCGGGAGCGGGTCGCTCGAGTGAACCCATGATCCGGTCGGCGATGCCCTCGACCAGCGCCTCCTTGTCGGCGATGTGGTGGTAGGTCGACATCGTCGACACGCCGAGTCGGAGCGCGAGGCGGCGCATGCTCAGCGCGTCGGGGCCGTCGTCGTCGAGCAGGGCGATTGCCTCGTCGACGATGCGCTCCCGGGACAGGGTGGTGGTTGCCATGACGTCGCAATCGTACGCCGTACGAGCTACAGTCATCCGAAACCGTACACCGTACGAAACCCACTCACGCCACCCGTGTCCGTCTCCGGCTTCGTCGGAGGCGCCTTCGCCCAGGGGATTCCATGACCGACGCCAGCACCCGTCCCGACCACGACGTCAACGACGTCGACCACATCCTCGCCATGTACAGCCGGCGCGACGTCGACGCCGTGGCGCACGCGGTCGAGCTCAACGCCGACGCGCTGTTCACGTGGGACTACGAACGCAGCCGCCACGCGCTGTCCAAGCTGTACGAGAAGGCGAAGGGCGCGCAGTGGAACGGTGCCACCGATCTCCCCTGGGACACCGACGTCGACCAGGAGAAGGTCGCCACGCAGCTCGTCGCCAGCAGCATCGACCGGTTCAAGCAGCTGCAGAGCATCCCCGGCTCACCGTTCAGGAACTTCGGCGACAAGGAGTGGTTGCAGGTCGGTGTCGAAATGCAGAACTGGCAACTCAGCCAGTTCCTGCACGGTGAGCAGGGTGCGCTCATGTGCACCGGTCTCATCACGGCGACCACGCCGTGGATCGACGCCAAGTACTACGCCGCCACCCAGGTGGTCGACGAGGCTCGTCACGTCGAGGTGTTCGCCCGCTACCTCGACGAGAAACTGAGCGGCACCTACCCGCTCAACCCCAACCTCGGTGGTCTGATCGACGACACGATCAGCGACGCCCGCTGGGACGTCACCTACCTCGGCATGCAGATCATGATCGAGGGGCTCGCGCTGGCGGCCTTCGGTGCCATCCACATGGTCACGCCCGACCCGCTGCTCAAGCAGCTGCTCCGCTACGTGATGAGCGACGAAGCCCGTCACGTGGCGTTCGGTGTGCTCAGCCTGCAGGAGTACTACCAGGGGCTCGGAGCCGCCGAGCTGCGCGAGCGTCAGGAGTTCGCCTTCGAGGCGGCCGAGAAGCTCCGCAACCGGTTCTTCATGGTCGAGGTGTGGGAGCGAATGGGTGTCGACGTCAACGACGTCCTCCGCACGATCATCGACAATCCGCCTCCGGCCCAGACCGACTTCCAACACCTCCTCTTCTCGAAGATCGTCCCCAACTGCAAGAAGCTCGGCATCCTCGATGCCGGAGACGGGTGGCTCCGCCAGAAGTTCACCGAGCTCGGCATCATCCAGTACGAGAGCTGGACCGACACCTCCGACGAGTACGAGACCTTCGCGTTGGAGAACCTTCCCGCCGCTGGCTAGCCAGCGGTCGACGGACCCCGGCGGCGCTAGCGTTGCCGGCGATGACCGCCGGCCCCATTGCCATGTTCGACTCCGGATTCGGCGGGCTCACGGTCGCACGTGCAGTCATCGACCTGCTCCCGCACGAGGAGATCGTCTACCTCGGCGACACCGCCAGGTATCCCTACGGTCCTCGACCCCAGGCCGAGGTGCGCGAGTTCGCCCACCAGATCGCCACCGAGCTCGTCGAGGAGCAGGGCGCCAAGCTGCTGATCGTGGCGTGCAACACGGCGGCAGCCGCCGCGCTGAGTGAGCTGCAGGAACACTTCGACATCCCGGTCGTCGGCGTGATCGAACCAGGCGTGCGGTCGATGGCGGCGGCAACCCGTAACGGACGCGTGGGCGTGATCGGCACCGTCGGCACGATCGAGTCGGGCGCGTACCAGACGGCCGTCGCCGCCGAGGCCCCATGGGTCGACCTGTGTGCGCTGAGCTGCCCGGGCTTCGTCGAGTTCGTCGAGCGTGGCGAGTTCCGCAGCCACCAGGTCCACGTGCTGGCCGAGCGGCTGCTGGCACCCGCCATCGACGCCGGCATCGACACCCTGCTCCTCGGGTGCACGCACTACCCGTACCTGGCGCGCACCATCGGCGACGTCATGGGCCGCGACGTCGTGTTGGTGTCGAGCGCGGACGAGACCGCGTTCGAGGTGCGCCGAATCCTCGACGGCTCCGATCTCGCCCGGTCCGTCGACCTTCCGGCACCTGAGCCCCGGTTCCTGACCACCGGCGACGTCGACTGGTTCCAGGTGCTCGGCAGTCAGCTGCTCGGCCCCGAACTCGACAAGGCCGAGCAGATCAAACTTCCTTGATGGCCTCGGCCACCTCCGCTCAGGCTCGCTCCTTCGTCCCTCAGGAGCTGCTCACGCTTCGGTACCTCGGCGTCCTTGACGGCCTCGGCCACCTCCGCTCAGGCCGGCGAGGTCAGGAACCACTTCGGACGGGCATCGTCGGGGGTGCTCAGCTGCACACCCCACGACTTCAGCACGATGGCCGGGGCGCCGAGCACGAGGACGTCGCCCACCTGCCGCACGAACCGGCTCTGGTGCTTGATGTCGCCGATGCCGGCCTTCTTCTGGTCGGCGTAGAACGCCGGCTCGTTGGCGACCGCGGACTCGAGACTGCGGGTGTTGAGGTTGACGGTGCCGTCCGACGTCGTGGTCCACGGGAGGAGCGCGCCGAGCGCCGTGAGCGATCCCTCCGACACCTCGCCGAGGTCGAGGTTGACAACGACCACCGGGGCCCCGGCGACGCCGTCGACCACAGCGATCGTGTACGGCGTGTGCTGGTACGCCATCGCCCAGCAGAGCTGACCGAGCAGGCCACTGGCGGCGGTATCGCCCGTGATGGTCGCTCCGTCCTCGACGATGTCGACGCTCAGGACCGGGCCCTCGTCGGCTCGAGGCGAGAGCACTGTGTACACCGCGCCGTCGAGGTGGGTCTTGCGCCGGTGAACCTTCAGCCGCTGTTGCTCCATGGCCGGGGACGTTACGCCGGTCGGCCCGCTTTCGCGGGTACTTGTCCCCAGCAGGTGATGACAAGTACCCGCAGAACCGGGGGCATTGAGGGCCGAGGGGGTCAGTTGACCTGCCGCTCGATGCCTTCCCAGTAGGGGGCGCGGAGGCGGAACTTCTGCAGCTTGCCGGTGGCCGTGCGCGACAGATCGTCGCGCACCTCGATCGAGGTCGGGCACTTGTAACCGGCGTGGGACGTCCGGCACCACGCGATCAGTTCGGCCTCGACCTCCTCGTGCGACTTCGCCGCGAGGTCGCTTCCCGGCACGAGCACCACGAGGGCTTTGATCGTCTCGCCCCATTTGTCCGACGGCACCCCGATCACGCACGCCTCGGCGACGTCGGCGTGGTTGAAGAGCGCGTCCTCGACCTCGATCGAGCTCACGTTCTCACCACCCGTGATGATGACGTCCTTCTTGCGGTCGCTGATCGTGAGATACCCCTCGTCGTCGATCGTGCCGCCGTCGCCGGTGTGGAAGTAGCCGTCGATGATCGCCTCGTCGGTGGCGGCGGGATTGTCCCAGTAGCCGTTGAGGATGTGGTTCGATCGAGCGATCACCTCGCCCTGGTCGTCGACTTGGAGGTCCACGCCGAGCGCCGGTGCCCCGGCGCGGCCGAGCTTGACGGCGCGTTCCCGTGGCGTCAGATCGTCCCACTCCGAGCGCGACCGGCTCATCGTCAACAGCGGCGACGACTCGGTGAGCCCGTAGATCTGGATGAACTCCCACCCGAGTTCGACCTCCACACGCTCGATCGTCCGCGTCGGCGGCGGCGCGCCTGCCATGACCATGCGCACGCGGTCGCGGCCCGGAACCGGGTCGAACTCGCCGTCGGCGTTCGCCGCCGCGGCGTCGAGGACCATGGCCCCCACCGCCGGGGCGGCGCACAGGTAGGTGACGCCGTGCCCTTCGATGCGGCGGAGGATCTCGGCGCCGTCGACCTTGCGAAGGACGACGTGCGTGCCGCCCATACCGGTCACGCTGAACACCTGGCCCCAGCCGTTGCAGTGGAACATCGGCAGTGTGTGGAGGTACACGTCGCGGTCGTTCACGCTGGCCTGCCAACCGAACACGGCGGCGTTCATCCAGAGCTGGCGGTGGGTGCAGTCGACGCCCTTCGGCCGCGCCGTGGTGCCCGACGTGTAGTTGAGCGTCGCCGTCGCGTCCTCGTCGGGCTCCCAGGCCCGGGGCTCGGTGTCGAACTTGAACAGCACAGCGTCGGATTCGGCGCCGATCACGAATGTGTGGGCGCACTCGATGTCCGCCATGGCATCGGCGAGTTCGGGATCGACGAGGAGCACCGTGGCGCCGCTCTGCTCGACGATGTAGCGCACCTCCTCGGGATGGAGGCGGAAGTTGATCGGCACGAGCACCCGACCCCATCCGCACACCCCGAAGAACGCCACGAGCAGGCGCGCCGAGTTGTGACTGACGACGGCGACGCGTTCGCCCACGCCGACGCCCAGCGCGTCGAGGCCGGCGGCGAGCGCCGCCGCGTGTTCCCCGAACTCGCGGTAAGTCAGCGAACCCCCACCGAGCGGGGCCGCGGGCTGATCGGGCTCATCGATCACCGCAGTGCGATCGGGGTACACCCGGAGCGCTCGGTCGAGGTAATCACGGACGTTCAGGTGGACCTTCATGAGGAGCCTTTCGGGACGAGGCGGACGGGAAGATGGCGGATCGAGGTGTGCTTGTTCGAACGGCCCCATTCGATGGGACCCGTCGACTCGAACTCGTCGACACGATCGGCGAGGACCTCGAACATGACGGTGAGCTCGCGGCGGGCCAGGGCGGCGCCGAGGCAGTGGTGGATGCCGTGACCGAACGCAAGGTGCGGGTTGGGCGAACGGCCCACGTCGAACCGACCGGCGTCGGCGAACACCGACTCGTCGCGGTTGGCTGACGGGTACCAGTGCGCCACCTTCTGTCCTGCCGCGATGCGCTGACCGCCGAGCTCCACGTCGCGGGTTGCGGTGCGGCGGTTGTAGGCGGTCGCACTGGTCCAGCGCAGGATCTCCTCGACCGCTGTCGGGAGCAGCGAGCGATCGTCGACCAGGCGACGCCACTCGCCGGGCCGTTCGACGAAGGCGTGGACCCCGCCGGCGATCGAGTTGCGGGTCGTCTCGGAGCCGGCCGTGAACAGCAGGCTGAAGAACGCCTGCTCCTCCTCGGGGCTGAGCGGCGGGTCGGCCGCCAGCACCTGCCCGAGCAGGTCGCCGTCGATCGCGGCACCGTGACGCGCCACGGTGGTGCGCCGCTCGGCGATCGTGGCGTCGCCGTACGCTCGGAGTCCGAGCCCGGCGGCGGCGTACTCGTCGGTGATCTCGGTCAACGACCGGTCGCCGTAGTCGAGGATCGTGCTCGTCCACTCGAAGAGCTGGTGACGGTCGGACTGGGGGACCCCCATCAACTGGGCGATCGTCTGCAGCGGAAGCTCGGCCGCGACGTCGGTGAGGACGTCGACCGTGCCCTCGTCGGAACAGGCGTCGAGCGCGTCGCCGACGAGCTGCTCCGCCAGTGCCCGTAACCAGTCGTCGAGGCGGGCGATGGTGCGCGGGGTGAACGCTGCCTGCGTGATCGACCGGATCCGCCGGTGGGCCGGCGGGTCGGTCATGTTCATCATCACGCCGGTGACGAACCCGGCGGGCATGTCGACGAGGGTGGTACCGCCGTTGCCGTCACGACCCGGGCCGGACTCCGAGGAGAACGTCTCGGGGTCTCGCACCACGGTGAGCACGTCGGCGTGGCGCGTGACGCACCAGAACCCCTCGCCGTCGGGAGTGTTGGGCGTCGGTGGATGCCACCAGACGGGGGCGACGCGGCGGAGCCGGTCGAACGTGTCGTGCGGGAAGCCCTGGGCGAACCGGTCGAGGTCGCACAGGTCGAGCGTCGCCAGCCATGTCGCGTCGTCGTCCACGTCGGTGGTCCCCACGGCAGGGGAGTCTTGCACCGCCCACGCCACGGAGTCGGCTTCGCCGGCGCCGTCTCATGCCAGAACTAGGGTCGCGCCCATGAGACCAGACGGCCGCGCCAACGACGAACTCCGCCCCATCACCATCGAACGTGACTTCACGACCACCTCCCACGGCTCGGTCCTCGTGTCGTTCGGCGACACGAAGGTGCTCTGCACGGCCACGGTCGAACTCGACGTGCCGCGGTGGATGAAGAACACCGGCAAGGGATGGGTGACCTCGGAGTACTCCATGCTTCCCGGTTCGTCGCCGGACCGCATCGGTCGGGAGCGCAAGGGGCCCAAGGGCCGCACGCACGAGATCGAGCGGCTGATCGGCCGGTCGCTGCGGGCCGTCGTCGACATGAAGGCGCTCGGTGAGCGCCAGATCCACCTCGACTGCGACGTGTTGCAGGCTGACGGCGGCACTCGCACCGCATCGATCTCCGGCGCGTGGATCGCGCTGCACGACGCCTGCACCCGCATGGTGCAGGCCGGGCTCGTCAGCCGACACCCGGTGCTCGACCACTGCGCCGCCGTCTCGGTCGGCATCATCGAGGGGGAGCCCCGCCTCGACCTGCCCTACGTCGAGGACTCCCGCGCCGAGACCGACATGAACGTCGTGATGACCGGCGCGGGTGGCCTCGTCGAGGTGCAGGGCACCGCCGAGGGTGTGCCGTTCAGCCGCGACGAGCTGACGTCGTTGCTCGACCTCGCGACGGGTGGCATCACCGAGATCGTCGCGCTGCAACGCGAGATGGTCGCCGAGGCGCCCTCGGCCCGCTCGTTCGACAAGCGCTGATCCGGAGCGTCCGGTGGCTCTCGCCGTCGCTGCTGCGACCGCCAACCCCAAGAAGTTGCGAGAGATCGAGGAGATCTTCGCGTCGGCCGTCGGTGACGGCGTGGAGCTGTTGCCGCGGCCGGCGGAGCTGCCCGATGTCGTCGAGGACGGCGACACGCTCGCGGCGAACGCCGAGCTGAAGGCCCGGGCGGTGGCCGACCACGTCGACGGTGCGGCGATCGCCGACGACACCGGCCTCGAGGTCGACGCGCTCGACGGAGCGCCGGGGGTGCGTTCGGCGCGGTTCGCCGGTGAGGACGCAGTCGATGCCGACAACGTCAAGCTCCTCCTCGAACGCCTCGAAGGAGTCGACTCGACGCACCGGACGGCCCGGTTCCGCACGGTCATCTGCCTCGCCCGTCCGGGACGTGAGCCGTTGTTCGCCGAGGGAGTGTGCGAGGGCCGCATCGCGCGCTCTCCGAGCGGTGACGGGGGGTTCGGGTACGACCCCGTGTTCGTGCCCGACGACGGCGACGGGCGCACCTTCGCCCAGATGGACGCGTCGGAGAAGCACGCGATCAGCCACCGGGGCCGGGCGATGGTCGCTGCGGCCGCGCTGCTCCGGGAGTTCCTCACCGATGAGCGGTGAGCTGCGGCTCGATCCGCTGACGGGCAACTGGGTCAGCATCGTCGGGAACCGCCAGGCGCGCCCGAACCTGCCGGCGACCGGCTGCCCGTTCTGTGTCGGTGGCCTCGAGGCGCCGGAGCCCTACGACACCAAGGCGTTCGTGAACCGGTGGCCCGCCTACGCCCCCGGCGAGCCGGTCGATCTCGCGGCGGCTGCGGCGACGGGACGCGCCGCGGCGGTCGGCGCTGCGGAGGTGATCCTCTACTCCCCGGTGCACGACGGCTCGCTCGGGTCGCTGGGCGTGGCGCAGGTCCGCAAGGTCGTCGACCTGTGGGCCGAGCGCACCGCGGCACTCCTGGCGCGTCCCGAAGTCGAGTACGTGCTCGTGTTCGAGAGCCGTGGCGCCGAGGTGGGGGCGACGATCCATCATCCCCACGGGCAGCTCTACGCGTTCCCCTTCGTGCCGCCGCTGCCGGCGACCGAGGCCGGGCGCTCCCGCGACATCGGTTGTGTGGTGTGCTCGTCGATCACGACGGAGCTCGACGTCGCTGAGCGTGTGGTTGTCGACGACGGCGAGTGGGCGGCCTGGGTGCCGTTCGCGTCGGGCTATCCGTACGGCGTCGACCTGGCGCCGCGTCGGCACGTGGGTTCACTGGCCGATCTCGACGACGCCGGACGCGACTCGCTGGCCCGGATCCTCACCGATGTGCTGGGCCGTTACGACCGACTCTGGGCGGACGACCCGAAGCGCAGCCCCATCTTCCCGTACCTGATGTGGATCCATCAGGCTCCCGCGAATCACGACGGCGAGTACCACGTGCACGTGCACCTGGCGCCACCGCAGCGGGCTCCCGGCGTGGCTCGCTACGTCGCTGCGGGCGAAGCCGGCGCCGGCACGTTGTCGAATCCCATCGTTCCCGAGGACGCTGCGGCCACGCTGCGGCGGGCCTGACCAGACGCCTGTTCTCGCCGGCGCCGCCGCACGGTGGCGTCACCAGTTGCGCAGATCGATCGGCCAGGTGTCGACGACCTCTCCGTCGCGAACGACGTGGACCCGCTCGTGCAACGCCATCGTGGGGTCGATGTGCGCGGGCCACATCTCGACCCGCTGTCCGATCGTGATGCTGCCGGGCGGGTCGGGCACGATCGTCGCGTGTTCGTCGGAGGTGAAGAACAGGGTGTGGGGGCCGACGACGGTCGGTTCGCCGTGGTCCATGCCGAACGCCTTGAGGCCGGCGTCGGCGACGACGAACCCGGCCTCGTCGTTGCGAGAGATGACCGTCGCCCACACCGAGAGTGCCTGGCGGAAGGGCAGGTCGAGCTGCTGGTAAGCGGTGTCCATGAGCAGGTACGAACCCGCCTGCACCTCACCGGCCCACGTGTGGAGGTCGTAGGTGCCGGTGCCGCCGGCCGAGGTGACGTCGCCGCCGACGTCGCGGTGGGCCCGACGCAACTGGTCCATCGACAGCTCGACCTGCTCGGCGCGCCAGACCCGGTCGGCGTTGCCGACGACGTGGCCCTCGTACCCCATCACGCCGCGCACCTCGATGCCCGCGGCGCGGGCGGCGTCGGCGAGCGCTCCGGCCCGTTCGGGCGCGATGCCACAGCGGGGGAGCCCGACGTTGACGTCGACCAGCACCTCGAGGGGGCCGTCGCGCTGCGCGTCGACGACGGCGGCGAGCGTCTCCTCGGAGTCGATCGCGATCGTGATCCGCGAGTCGGTTGCCGCCCCGACGGCGGCGAGGTGCCGGAGCCGATCGACGTCGAGGGTCTCGTTGGCGAGCAGCAGGTCGACGCCGAGGCCGGCCTCGGCCATGCCGACCATCTCCCGCACCGTGGCGCAGCAGAACGAGTCGGATCCGGAGCGGACCGCGGCGTAGCGCGCCAACTCGGTGCACTTGTGGGCCTTGACGTGTGACCGCAGGGCGGCTCCGGGGCGAACCGTCGCCATGGTGTCGACGTTGAAGTCGAGCTGGTCGAGGTCGATGACAAGCGCCGGGGTGGGCAGGTCGTGGGGCGTCATCGCCGCACGCTATCGCCGCGCCGTCAGTCCGGTTGGTGGACGGGGCAGAACTGGAGGGGCCGTCCGCCGACTTCGATCGTGCGCAGCTCGGTCCCGCAGCGACGGCAGTGGGACCGGTGGTACACGTACAGGCGATCGTCGCCCTCGATGCGGGCGAGGGGGCGGCCGATCTCGCGGGGATCGGTGGTGACGATGCGGTTGAGGCGAACGCCCCGCCGCAGCTGCCGTCGGGCCTCGACCCACAATCCGTCGATCTCGTCGGCGGACAGCGACGACGACGGTCGGAGCGGATGGATGCCACGGAGGAAGAGGATCTCGGCGCGGTACACGTTGCCGATGCCGGCGATCACCTGCTGGTCGAGGAGGGTCGCTCCGATCGGTTTGGTGGTCCGGCCCAGACGCTCCCCGAATCGGCGCGCGTCGGCGCTCCGCCGGAGGGGGTCGGGGCCGAGGTGGGCGGTGATGGCCGCCTTCTCGCCGGGATCGACGAGGTCGCAGCGGGCCGGCCCGGTGAGGTGCCAGGCGACCCGGTCGTTCTCGAGGCGGAGCCGGATGGTGTCGCCGGCCGGGGCGTCGGGCGGTTGGGGACGGAACTTGCCGATGAGACCGAGGTGGACGTGGAGGAGCACACCGCCGCCGAACTCGCAGAACAGGTACTTGCCGTAGGCGTCGCTGCGCACGAGCGGTTCGCCGGAGATCAGTGCCGCCCCGTCGGCGAACCGGCCTTGCGGCGAGGTCGCGGTGACGGGCCCGCCGGCGAGCGTGGCAGCGAGATCGTCTGCGAGGCGGTGAATCGTATGTCCCTCGGGCATGGCGGCCAGTATTACGGTTGTCGGTCCCCGGCGAGGTCGTCGCCGGGGCGCCCCCAAGGAGTGCCCGATGAGCTCGCTGCCGCCACCGCCGGAGGACCTGCCCGAGCCGACGGGCCAGCCGGTACCGGGGCTCGGCCATCCCACGGGTGCGATTTCGGGGTCGTGGCCCGAGCCGCCGGTCGACGCGCCGTCGCCGTTCGCTCCGCCCGGCGGTGGCGCGTTCGCTCCGCCCGGCGAGGGGTTCGCACCGCCCGGCGGAGGGTCGCCCGAGACCGGGCAAGGGTCGGTCCCGCCGCAGTTCCCGCCCCCGCAGGCACCGCAGTTCCCGCCGCCCCAGTTCCCACCGATCGCCGGCCAGTACGCCGCACCTCCCGGTCCCGGGCTGCCCGCTCCACCGGGAGGCTGGATCCAACCCGAGGCCTACGGCGAGGCGCCACCTCCGCACCTCCCACCACCCGGCGGACCCGGCGGCCCAGGCGCTCCCTACGGTGGGGGCTACCAGGCCTATCGGCCCGGCATGCGCGCCCCGAGCTACGCCGGGTTCTGGTCCCGTCTCGGGGCGAACTTCATCGACAGCCTGATCGTGGGTGTGGTTCCGGCGATCCTCTACGGCGTCGGCATCGCGACGTCCCCGCAGGACGCGTGCACCACGACCTACGACTCGAGCGGCGGGGTGTACACGTCGTGCGGCGCCGATCTCGGGGCCGTCGGTCCGTACCTCATCGCAGCGTTCCTCGCATACGTCCTGCTGTCGTTCTTCGTCATCGTCCGCCCGATCGGTCTCACCGGTCAGTCGATCGGCAGTCGGGCCACCGGGGTCCGGGTCATCGACTCCGCCACGGGCCGACCGATCGGGGTCGGCCGGTCGTTCGGTCGGTTCCTGGCAGCACTGTTCATCTCCCGCTGGTGCTGCAACCTGGGGTTCCTGTGGATGCTGTGGGACGACCGAAAGCAGACGTGGCACGACAAGCTCGCCACGGCGATCGTGGTCGACGCGTGAGCGCCGCAGCGATCGTCGGGGTCGGCGAGACGCCATTCCACCGGGGCTCGCCGCTCCTCCCCGTCGAGCTCATGCTCGAGGCATCCCTTGCCGCCCTCGACGACGCCGGCCTCGACCGGACCGACATCGACGGCATCTGCCCGCCGCCGGGCTACACCAGCGCCGAGGAGCTCGCCGTCAACCTCGGGGTGACCGACCTGGCCTTCTCCGCGACCTCGTCGCTCGGCGGAGCGTCGAGCATCGCCGCCATCCGCAACGCAGCGCTTGCGGTCCGCGGTGGCGCAGCGTCGTGCGTGCTGGTCGTCGTCGGGTGGAACGGGTTCTCGTGGTTGCGCCCCCGCGAGGGCGTCCCGGTGCCCCGGCACGGTCTCGCGCTGACGTCGGCTCAGGACGTCGTCACCGACGTGATGGTGCCCCAGGGCGCCATCGGGCCACCCCAGTTCTACGCGCCCGTCGCCAACCGGTACCGACACACGTACGGGATCGACGAGCACGATGCCGCGGCGTTCGCACTGACGATGCGTCGCCATGCCGCGAACAACGACCTCGCCGTCATGCGCGATCGCCCCCTCACACTCGAGGACTACCTGGCATCGCCGATGATCTCCGACCCGTTTCGGGTGCTCGACTGCTGCCTCGAGACCGACGCTGCCGCGGCGATCCTGGTGACCTCGGAGGAACGGGCCCGCGACCTCGCCCAGCCGGTGGTCTCGGTGCTGGGCGCCGGCGAGGGGCGCCCCGATCCACCCGACGACATCGCCGGCCGCGACGACCTCCTGCACATCGGGCTCCACGGGGCCGCCCAACGCGCCTTCGAGGGATCCGGCGTCGGTGTCGGCGATCTCGACACCGTCGGCATCTACGACTGCTTCACCTACATCGCCCTGCTGCAGCTGGAGGCGCTCGGGGTGTGCGGACCGGGTGAGGCGGGTGCGTTCGTGCGGAGCGGCGCCGCCGAGCTCGGTGGGGCGTTGCCGGTGAACACCCACGGTGGCCTGCTGTCACAGGGGCATGTGTGGGGGATGAACCACGTCGTCGAGATGGTGCGTCAGCTCCGGGGCACCGCCGGTGCCAGTCAGGTCGCCGGCGCCGAGGTCGGCGCGGTCACCGGGTGGGGCGACTTCGGCGATGGCACCGCGATCGTGTTGGGGGCGGGCCGATGACGGGGTTCCCGGAGTCCGACCCGGGCGCGTCGGGCCTCCACGCCCGTTGGTACGAGGCCAACCGGCTCGCCGGTCGCCTGACGGCCCAGCGCTGCGAGTGCGGCCGGTGGCGTACCCCTGCCCGCTACCGGTGTCCAGGGTGCGGCACCGACGTGTGGTCGTTCGAGCCGGTCGCTCCCGTGGGACGGGTGGTGAGCTGGACGATCACCCGCCGTCCGCTGCACTTCGCGTTCGCCGAGGCCGTGCCCTACGGCATCGTGGTCGTCGTCACCGACGAAGGCGTTCGCTTCCTGTTGCAGTACCGGGGTGACCCCGACGAGATCACGATCGATGACGAGGTTGGCATTGCGGTCGATCGCTTCGGGGTGCCGTACGCCGATTCCCGACCCGACTGACCCGACTGACCCGACTGACCGGCCGACGCGGGTCAGTCGCAGCCGGGCACCGGGTTCCGCAGCTCGAGTTGTGGCACCCCGGCGGCGTCGGGGCCCGTGTAGCGCCAGTACTCGGTCTCGGTGCGGAGCCACCCGCTGGCCCGAACCTCGTCGAGTCCGTCGGGCCCGGCCGGCGTTGCGTAGTCGAGGGCGGGGTCGGTCAGGCGGTCGGCGTCGATCGCCGTGATGACGATCCGCTTGTCGTACTCGCACGCCGTCTGCTCGGCCGCCGCGACCGGGCCCCCGCCGTGGGTCACGAGCACACCCGCAACGGTCGCCGATGCGGCCAGCGACATGAGGACACCCATGGCCGAGAAGCCACCCTGTCCCCGAGTTCGGACGCGGTTCGTCCACCAACCAGCCTGCTGCATGTCCCCAACTTCCTGATTCGTCGATTGACCTCACTTGGTTCGACGGCTGCAGGAATCGTCTTGAGAAAAGAGTCGCCCGGTCCCTCAACTTCCGGCGGACGCGGTCGAGGGCCTCGATCAGTCGTCGGCGTGACGCACGATCAGCACCGGGCACGGCGCATGGTGCGCGGCGTACTCCATCACCGATCCCGAGACGAGGCGGCGAAACCACCCCTTGTCGCTTGCGCCGACGACCAGCACGTCGGCGTTGCGTTCGGCGGCCAGGCGGCAGATCTCGCGGCCGGCGTCGTTGCCTTCGACCACGGTGACGGTGGCGGGTTCCCCGAGTGCGGCAATCGTCGATTCCAGATCGGACTGGGCCCGTGCCTCATCGGCGCGGTGGGCGGCCTCGGCCTCCTCCTCGGTGATGAGCGGCCCCTCGAATCCGCCGGCGCTGTCGTTGGGGTCCTCCTCCTCGGGGATGACGCGTACGATCTCGATCTCGAGATCGGGATGGAGCAGCGCGACCGCTCCGTGCGCGGCGGTGATCGCTGCGGTCGTCCCGTCGGTGGCGATGAGTGCCTTCATGGGTGCTCCTCTGTGGATCGGGCGAAGTCGGCTCGATGACCTGGTCCGTACTTCAGCACAGTTGTGCCTGCTCCGTCGGGGCGCGCCATCGAACGCCGGCGGAACCTCGTCGGCGGTCAGCGCAGCTAACCTGACCGGAATGTCTTCAGATCTCTCGATTCCCCCGATGATGAGCAACGGCTTCGACCCCGCCGGTGACGTCCAGAACAAGCTGCTCAAGAACCGCATCGTCATCCTCGGTTCCGAGGTCAACGACCAGATCGCGAACCTCATCGCGGCCCAGCTGCTCTACCTCGACGGCGAGGACGACTCGGCCGACATCTGGCTGTACATCAACTCGCCCGGCGGCTCGGTGACGGCCGGCCTGGCCATCTACGACACGATGAACTTCATCAAGCCCAACGTGGCCACCGTGTGCATGGGCCTTGCTGCGTCGATGGGCCAGTTCCTGTTGTGCGCCGGCGAGAAGGGCAAGCGCTTCGCCCTGCCGAGCGCCCGAATCATGATGCACCAGCCGTCCGGCGGCTTTCAGGGCCAGGCGGCCGACATCAAGATCCAGGCCGAGCAGATGGTGTACATCAAGCAGATGCTGTCCGAGCGCATCGCCGAGAACACCGGTCAGACCGTCGAGCAGATCATCAAGGACTCCGACCGTGACCGTTGGTTCACCGCCGAGCAGGCCAAGGACTACGGCATCATCGACCGGGTCATCGTCCGCCGCGGCGAGACGAGCTGATCGCACGTCGACATCGATCGACAACAGAAACGGCCCGCTCACTCGATCGAGTGAGCGGGCCGTTCTGATTGCGGGGCGACCTCGGTCGGGTCGGGTCAGCCTCGGAACACTTCGACGACGTACACGAGCCCGCCGTTCTGGGCGACGCCGATCCCGACGGAGCTGTAGCCACCGTTGAGGATCGCCTCGCGGTGCTTCGCCGAGTTCATGAACCCGTTGTGGGTCTCGTCGATGCTGCGGGCGAAGCCGACGTTCTCGCCGAGCACGGACCAGCTGCCCTCGATGCCGTCGGTGAGCCGGCTGTGGGAGAGCGAGCGGCTCGCCGCCAGCTTCTGCGCCCACGCCTGCGCCTTGTCGGCGGCGTTCTCGTCCCAGGCCAGTTCGGGGAGGCCACGCCTGGCCCGCTCGCTGTTGATGAGGTTCTGGGCCTTGCCGCTGAACTCGGTCGGCTTGCAGCCGGTGCTCAGGGTCGCGACCCCGAGGAGACAGACCGTGATGAGCGCAAGTACGCGGAAACTCGGACGACGGCGTGACGTGTCAGTCATGGTGCTCCTCCAGCAGAACCCCTCATGTAGGCCGAGAACCTAACACGACTCCGAGGCCCAATGTTGCATTCTGATGACGAAAGGATTACGGATTGAGCTTCAACCCACAACTCCTGTCGGCAAAATCCGCGACGTGTTGAGCGGGTTCCTGAATCTCGGCCAACTGCTGGCGGAGCAACGTGAGGTCGACGGGGACCTCCTCGCCGTTGGCACCGGGTGCCTTGGTCACGGCGCGCACCGCGCCGCTGACCGCGTCGACGACCATCCGGACGTCGTCGTGGATCTCGTCGGGAGCGATGTCCTGGAGTTCACGGAGCGCTTCGAGGCGCTCGGTGATCCGCCGCTGATCGTGCTTCTCGATGGCGGTGACCAACTCCTCGAGCTGGTAGTCGTCGCGCAGGCGACCGCAGAACTGGTCTTCGCTGCTCGTGCACGCGGTGAGGCCGACGGACCCCGACAACACGGCCATCGCGACCGCCCCGACCCGTCGGCGGAAACGGGCGGCGTCGTGGCGCACGATCACGCCCCGGTCGCCGCCGCCTCGCCGAGTCGCCGGATCTCGGCCGTGGCATGGCCCAGCCCCTCGGGATCACGGAAGAGCGCACTGCCGGCGACCAACACGTTGGCCCCTGCTGCGGCGGCACCCGACACCGTCGCCGGTGACACACCGCCGTCGACCTCGAGGTCGCAGTCGTAGCCGCCCTCGACGATCCAACGCCGGATCTCGGCGACCTTCGGTTCCATCGACGACAGGTAGGCCTGCCCACCGAAACCGGGGTTCACCGTCATGACGAGCACCATGTCGACGAGGTCGAGAACGTGACGGATCGATGACGCTGGTGTTGCAGGGTTGAGCGCGACGGCAGGCGACGCGCCCAGCTCGCGGATCGCCCCGAGCGTGCGGTGCAGGTGGAGGCATGCCTCGGCGTGGACGATGATCACCTGACAGCCGGCTTCGACGTAGCGAGCCATCAGCTTGTCGGGCTCGACGACCATGAGGTGCGCCTCGAACGGCACGGCGACGAGGTCTCGGGTGGCAGCGATGACGTCGGGCCCGAAGGTCAGGTTGGGGACGAAGACGCCGTCCATCACGTCCCACTGGATGCGGTCGACGCCGGCCTTCTCGAGGGCCTGGCACTCCTCGCCCAACCGGGCGAAGTCGGCGGGGAGCACGGACGGGGCGATGTGGATCTCTCGGTCGGTACCGGGCGTGTCGAGGGACATCGCCCCAAACTAGCGCTGACCGCACTGGCGGCTCGCCGCTGACCGCACTGGCGGCTCGCCGCTGACCGCACTGGCGGCTCGCCGCCGTACCCTGCTGGACGTGGATTCGATCGAGATCGTGGTGGACGCCTCCGAGGCCGAGCTGGCCGGGGGCATCATGTGGGCGACCGGCGTCGCGGGGATCGAGGAACGCTCCCAGCCCGATGGGCGGGTGAAGCTGATCGCCGGCGTCCCCGAGGAACACAGCGACGACGTCGCCGCAGCGCTCGACCGGCACTGGCCCGTCGTTCGCGGGCGGATGGACCCCGACCAGTGGGTCGACAGTTGGCGGCCGTACGCCAAGGCGGCGCGCCTGAGCGGGGGCATCGTCGTGCAGCCGCCGTGGATCGCTCCCATCGCCGAACCGGGCGACCTCGTGGTGTCCCTCGACCCCGGTCGAGCCTGGGGTCACGGGGCGCATCCGTCCACGCTGCTCGCCGCCGAGGACCTCCTCGCAGCCGGAGGGCTCGACGGTCGGCGCGTCCTCGACGTCGGGTGCGGCAGCGGTCTCCTCGCCATCGTCGCGGCGATCAGAGGAGCCCACACCGTCGTCGCCGTCGACATCGACCCGGCCGCCGTCGAGGCGACGCTCGCCAACGCGATGGTCAACGGCGTGGGGGACCTCATCGAGGTGTCGTCCACGCCCGTCGCCATCGTCGACGGTCCCTTCGACCTCATCGTGGCCAACATCGGCCTGTCCGTGCTGGCCGACCTCGCCACCGTCCTCACCGGACACCTGGTCGAGGGCGGAGCGATCATCCTGAGTGGGCTCCTCGACGATCAGGTCGATGCCGCAATCGCCGCCTATCCCGCGCTCACCGAAGTGCGGCGCCGCGAGCTCGACGGGTGGGGCTCGGTGATCCTCACTCGCTGAGGCCGACAGATCGATCAGGTCGGCGGGGCCTCGGTCACGACGCCGTCGGCCTCGTCGGCCGCCTCGACCTCG
>ENA-UPSM01002469-UPSM01002469.1-activated-sludge-metagenome-genome-assembly--contig:-NODE-2469-length-22447-cov-6.471106_pt1 | contig 22447 bp, 16 predicted proteins | sample MGYA00238181_ERZ773283 | MGnify/ENA primary metagenome ERZ773283 (study PRJEB29023, sample SAMN05720199) | activated sludge metagenome | isolation source: Anaerobic digester | place: Japan...
CCTACATCTCGGCATCGATCATCATGCAGCTGATGGGGACGATCTTCCCGGCTGTCGCCAAGCTGCAGAAGGAAGGCCAGGAAGGCCGCGCCAAGCTGACGCAATGGACTCGCTACTTGACAGTGGCTATCGCTGCAGTCCAGGCCATCGGCGTTTCCGTGTTCCTCCAGAACATCACCACCCGGGATGGCGGTTCGATCATTCTCGACATGTTCCGCACCGGCGCAGGCCCTGCCGGCTTCACGGCCTTGACGGTTTTGACGCTGACTGCAGGAACGATGTTCGTGATGTACTTGGGTGAGCAAATCACGGCTCGAGGCATTGGCAACGGCACCAGCTTGATCATCTTCATCGGCATCATCGCGCGCATTCCGCACGCGGTTTGGAACGAGGTCCAGCTCTTCCTCTCAGGCGAACACGACATCGTTCGAGTCGCCCTGATCGTCGCCACCATTTTCGCCGTCATCGCGTTCATCGTCCTGGTCGACCAGGGAATCCGTCGCATCCCGCTTCAGAATCCACGCCGAATGGTCGGGCGGAAGCTGATGGGAGGGGCTGCATCTTTCCTGCCATTGAAGGTCAATACGGCAGGCGTGATACCGGTCATCTTCGCTTCGTCGCTGATGTTCATTCCTGCGACCGTCGCGACGTACCTGCCGAACGTCAACGTGATCCAGGATTTGGCTCGGTTCTTTTCGCCAGGCCATTGGGTCTACGCCGTTGGCTTCAGCTTCCTGATCATTTTCTTCGCGTACTTCTACACGGCTATCCAGTACAATCCTACGGATATCGCCGACAATCTCAAGAAGTCCGGCGGGTTCGTTCCTGGCATCCGTCCCGGAAAGAAGACCGCCGAATACATCGACTACGTGCTGACCAGGATCACATTGCCGGGAGCCATCTTCCTGGCGATCATCTCGGTCGGACCGTACTACTTCAAGGAAAGCTTGGGCACCAGCTTCTACCTGGGAGGCACTTCGGTGCTGATCTGCGTAGGTGTCGCCCTGGAAACCTTGAGGCAGCTCGAAGCCCACCTGATGACTCGCCATTACGAAGGCTTCCTGGAGAAAGGCCGCATTCGCGGTCGCCGGGGGTATTAAGAGTGGCAAAGGAAGAAGGCATTCAGGTTGAGGGCAAGGTCGTCGAGCCCCTCCCCAACGCGATGTTCCGCGTGGAACTCGAGAACGGGCACCTGATCCTGGCTCATATCAGCGGAAAGATGCGAAAGCACTACATCCGTATCTTGCCAGGCGACAGGGTTTTACTAGAATTGTCCCCCTACGATCTTTCGCGGGGACGGATCGTCTACCGCCACAAGTAAGGACATAGTTCGATGAAAGTCAGGGCATCCATCAAAGTCCGTTGCTCGGAGTGCAAGATCGTCCGCCGGAAGGGCATCGTGCGCATCATCTGCAAGAAGAACCCCCGGCACACCCAGAAGCAAGGGTAATCCAGAATGGCTCGTATTCTCGGTATCGAAATCCCGAACAGCAAACGCTCCGAATTCGGACTCACGCACATCTTCGGCATCGGTCACACCCGTGCCAAGCTCATCCTGGACTCCACCGGGATCGAGCGCACCAAGAAGATTGGCGAGCTCTCCGACGAAGAGATCGGTAAGATTCGCGCCTACGTGGAAGCCAGCTTCCCCGTGGAAGGCAATCTTCGCTCCCTCCTTGGCATCACCCTGAAGCGTCTTCAGGACATTGGTTGCTATCGGGGCATTCGCCACCGTCGTGGACTGCCGGTCCGTGGCCAGCGCACGCGCACCAATGCTCGTACGCGTAAGGGTCCGCGCAAGACCGTGGCGAACAAGAAGAAGTAACCCTTAAACTCATCGAAGAAAAGCACAATGGCCGAAAATCTGGAAGTCCAGGCCCCGGAAGTCGCCGACGCTCCCGAACAGAGCGAAAAGCGCCGCAAGGGCAAGAAGCGTGCGGATTCCACGGGCGTGATTCACGTCCTGGCTTCCTTCAACAACACGATCATCAGCATCACCGACCAAGCCGGAAACGTCCTGGTCTGGGGAACCCCCGGCAAGGCCGGATTCAAGGGATCGCGCAAGAGCACACCGTTCGCCGCTCAGGTGGCCGCGGAAGCCGCAGCGAAGATCGCCATGGACATGGGCGTTCGCCGTGCGGATGTGCTCGTCAAGGGCGCTGGCTCCGGACGCGAAGCTGCTGTTCGTTCGATCAAGGCCACAGGCCTCGATATTCTCTCGATCAAAGACGTGACGGGCATTCCGCACAACGGATGCCGTCCTCGTAAGCGCAGGAGGGTCTGACCCAGTGGCTGTTTATCGCGGTCCCGTTTGCCGGCTTTGCCGGCGCGAACACGAGAAGCTCTTCCTCAAGGGCGATCGTTGCTTTACAGAAAAGTGCGCCATCGAACGTCGCAACGTCGTTCCTGGACAGCACGGCATGCTGCGTCGCCGCCAGGCTTCCGAATACGGAACCCAGCTGCGCGAAAAGCAGAAGACCAAGCGCACCTACGGCCTGCTCGAAAAGCAGTTCCGCGGCTACTTCGAAGAAGCCGCGCACGCCAAGGGTGTCACGGGTGAAAACCTGCTCCAGCTCCTCGAACTCCGTCTCGACAACATCGTGTTCCGCATGGGCTTCGGCCCGAACCGCAACACGGCTCGTCAGCTGGTTCGTCACGGGCACTTCCTGGTGAACGGCAAGAAGGCTTCCATTCCTTCGATGCGCGTCAAGGTCGGCGATATCGTCGAACTCCGCGAAGCCTCCAGGAATCTGTCGATCGTTCAGGGTGCGCTGGCCGGTGCCAGCCGCCGACCCGACGTCGAGTGGCTCTCCGTTGATAAGGTGAAGCTTGCTGGCCGCGTGCTCTCTACGCCGGTCCGTACGCAGATCCCGACACCGGTCAATGAGCAGCTCATCGTCGAGCTCTACTCCAAGTAAGGAGAGCCTCCATGAAGTGGAAAGCGCTTCAGATGCCCAAGGGAGTCGCAAAGGACTCCGCCTCGGGCGACACCTTTGGGAAATTCTCGATCGAGCCCCTCGAGCGCGGTTGGGGAATCACGGTGGGCAACGCCCTCCGTCGTGTTCTCCTCTCGTCCCTCCAGGGAGCTCGTGCCGTCGCCATCAAGATCGAAGGCGCGCCGCACGAGTTCGGCACGATTCCGGGCGTCAAGGAAGATATCACCGATATCGTCCTGAACCTGAAGCTCCTCCGCCTCAAGCTGCACTCGGATCGCGACGCCAAGCTCAAGCTGGACGTCACGGGCGAAGGTGAAGTCAAGGCTTCGGCGATCGACGCCAACCCTGACGTCATCATCCTCAATCCTGACCTCCACATCGCAACCCTGGACAAGAACGCCAGCCTCTCGATCGAAATTCGCGTTTCGTCGGGTCGCGGTTACGTCCTGGGCGACGACCTGAAGCGTCCTGAGGATCCGATCGGCTGGATCTATCTCGATACCCACTTCTCGCCGGTTTCCAAGGTGAATGTGGTTGTCGAAGATACCCGCGTCGGGCAGAAGACCGACTTCAACAAGCTGACGCTGGAAATCACCACCGACGGAAGCATCACTCCGGAAGACGCGCTGGCCTACGCCTCGAAGCTTCTGGTGGATCATTTCGAGCTCTTCATCAATTTCGAAGGCGACCTGGAACAGGCCGACACCTCCGAAAACGACGGCGAGCGCGAGCGCATCTGCTCGATCCTGAAGATGCGCGTCGACGAGTTGGAACTGTCCGTCCGCTCCAGCAACTGCCTCCGCATGGCGAACATCCACACGATCGCCGATCTGGTGCGCAATTCCGAGCAGGACATGCTCAAGTACAAGAACTTTGGCCGCAAGTCGCTGGTCGAGCTCAACGGGGTCCTTCAGGGCCTGGGTCTGGGTTTCGGCTTCGACGTCGACCGCTACCTCAACGACTGAGGCAAATCGAGATGAAGCACGGAGTCAAGACCAATCGTCTGGGTCGCCCCGCCGGGCACCGCAAGGCCCTTCTGTCCAATCTGGCCACTTCGGTCCTGCGTCAGGGCTTGAATGAAAACCAGATGGAGCGCCAGGTTCGCACCACGGTGGCCAAGGCCAAGACCGTGAAGCCCCTCGTCGAGCGCCTGATCACCTTCGCGAAGAAGGGTGATCTCTCGGCTCGTCGCGAGGCGGCTCGTGTGATCCATGATCACGAAGTGCTCCAGGGACTGTTCGAGAAGATCGGCCCCCGCTACGCTGGCCGCGCCGGTGGCTACACCCGCGTGCTGAAGCTGGACCGCGAACGTGCCGGTGATGCCGCCGAAATGGCGATCATCTCGCTCGTCGAAGACACCATCGAGAAGAAGGCCTCCAAGCCCAAGGCTCCCAAGGCCGCGGCGAAGAAGGTCGACATCACCGAAGGTTCCGCCGACAAGGCTTAATTCTTTCCTTCGGGAAGGAATCGATTCGAGCCCTTGCGCACTGGTTGCGCAAGGGCTTTTTGTTTGGGAATGAGGTCTGCCCGGAGACCGGGCTTCGGACGTCAATCAAGACTCCCCGCAGCACCCCCCCCCCTCGACTCCGCCCTCCGGCGCCACTCAGGGCAAGCTCGGGACAGGCTGCGGGATATTTCTTTAGCCAGCGATTTCGGGTCCACGAAGCAAGCATTCAGGAATCCGACTCGAAGAGATCGAATCAGCGGGCGATGGATACCCTGGTGGCCTGGATCAGGGCGTTCTGCCGGACGATCGCGACGACGGCGACCCCGGATGTGCCGACAAGATCCAGTTCCGCGCGCTGGGCGCCCGCGGGAATCGAGATCGTCCTGACCTTCGTTCCGTCCGGCCGGAGGAGTTGGACCACTGTGGCGACATCCGATGCGGAGGTCAGGTCCAGCTTCAGGATCGAGGATTCGACCTTCAATTTGACGAAGGGACGCCCGTCCAGGCTTGCGGATCGGGTGGCGATTCCGGCCAAGGCGGACTTGCGCAGAAGGCGCACGCCGTACAGACCGCCTACCATGCCCGACGCGGCCTGGAACTTCACGGTGACGGTCTTCTTTCCCGAGACCAGAGCGTCGGGAAGTGGGTACTCGACGTTCACGAATTCCGATTTCCGCCATTTGTCGACGAGCGATTCGGTTGCCACCTTCTGTCCGTCGACGAGGATGTCGAAGGTTCGGGCGCACGAGGTCTCGTTGCCCCAGTAGCGGACCCAAAGGGACGGACCCGGTTCGTCGTTGGTGGACAATTCGTAGCTCACCGATGCACCGGCCCCTCCCGTGCAGCTCCCGCCGTCGCGGTAGCTTTCCCCCTGGTAGGTCCCCGCCGTCGTATTGGTCTGCACCATGGCGTGGTCGACTTCCGGCTGCTGCTGGCCTGGGGCGACCCGATCGATCGTCCGTCCTTCCAGGAACAGCGCCGCGGCTTGTGCCGCGGAGAGGCTGTCGAGGGTTTTCTGATCGGTCACGAGCATCCAGTACATCATGTAGCGGGCGTCGTGGATCTTGTAGAAGGGCTCGAAGACCAGCGAGGTGTCCTTCTTGGCTCCGAACAAGAAGGGCGCCTTGAACGTGAGCGGTTTTCCGGCGACAGGAACCAGTCTCGACGCGATGGAGTCGGGCTTGGCGGCAAGCATGGGCGCCTGGGCGAGATTCAGCTGCGCACCGCCGGCGATGTGGCTCCATCGGCCGTCGTCGGCGACAAGTCCCGTCAAATTCTCGGTTCCGGTCTTCGCGCCCAGGACGATGGGGCCGTGCAGGATGGCGCAGTAGTTGGCGACGTTGGGCAACGGTTCGACGGAGGTGCGCATGGGCAGCAGGACGGTGACGACGTCGCCGGTGCTCCAGGTGCGGTCGATCTCCACGTACGACGACGCGTCGGATCGGCTGGAGACGGTGTCGTTCCCGACCACCACCTTGAATTCGTCGGCCCGCACCCACGAAGGGTGCCGGACCAGCAGACGGAATTTGGTAGGTGCTGTGGCGGTGATCGCGAGCGTGGTCCTGTCTTCCTCGGGGAAAGCCGTGGTTTGCGCGATCTTGACGCCCTTCTCCTTCCAGTCGAGCTCGGTGGCCATGAACAGGTTCACGAACAGCGAATCGTTCTTGCGCACGTAGGCGAACTGCGCGTACTTGGCCGGATTCTCCATGCCCGATCCCACGCAGCACCACATGGCCGAGTTGACCTTCGAATAGTTGCGGTAATGGCGAGGCCTGGCGGAGGTGAAGTAGACGTAGCCACCGTGGCTCGGATGGATCATCGACAGGACGTGGTTGAACAGCGAACGCTCGTAGAAGTCGGCGTACTTCGCCCGAGGATCGATCCGGAACAGGTCTTCCGTGAGCTTGAGCATGTTGTAGGAGTTGCAGGACTCCGGGCCTTCGGGGACGTTCAGGTAGTCGGCGTATTTTGACGCGTCGGGGAAGTACTCCTGGCGGCTGTTGGCGCCGATGGCGATGCTGCGCTTGCCGGTCACCGTGCTCCAGAAGAACCGGGCCCCTTTGGTGTAGGTGGCGTCGCCGGCGATTTCGGCGATCCGGGCGAAACCGACGGCCTTGGGGACTTGGGTGTTGGCGTGCCGGTTGTCGAGATTGTCGGTGTTGGCGGACATGGCGTTCAAGAGCCACTTGTGCGACCATTTCCTGGCGGCATTCAGGTATTTGGCGTCTTTTGTCATGGCGTACGCGTCGGCGTAGACTTCGTTCATGCCGCCGTATTCCGTCCCCATCATGGATTCCATCTTTGCGTCCGTCAGGCCGTTGGTGATGGTGATGCCCCAATCGCAAAGCTTGAGGAACATCGCCTTCGCCGTCTCGTCGCCGGCGTAGACCCACGCGTCGCGCAACCCGGCGTAGGTCTTGTGGATGTTGTACCAAGGAACCCAATAGCCGTTTTGCGCACCGGCGTCGCCGCCCTTGAGCTTCAGCCACATGGCCTTGCCGTTGGGGACGCCGCCCAGGTACCCCACGAAGTTCGCGTCCTTGCCGTTGGCATCCTGGGCGCGATTGAGTTCGCCGATCACGTAGGCCATGCGCGTCTTGACCAGGGCGTCGCCGGTCGCGGCATAGTGCATCGCCAGCGCGCTGAGATAATGACCCCCGACATGTCCATCGAGCCCGGCCCAGTTGGGAAATGCGGCGCCTTTCGCCGCCAAGCCGGATTCCTTCAAGTAGGGCTGCATGAGCCGATCGACATCGTAGGCGAGCAGTGTCCTGCCGTTCAGATCCATCCTCTGCTTGAACGGTCCGTCCAGGAGCTTGACATCCCCCAAGGGGAACATTTCGGGGTACAGTTTGTCTTGCGCTACCGATTTCCCGGCATGGACAAGATGCAAGGCGAGCGCGATCAAGGTGGTCTTTTTCATGTCGTCGATCTCGGGATGAGGTGGGCCGGGAATGGTGGCGAGGAGCGCGGTTCACCGGGCGGCTTCAGGTGAGGGATGGAATGAAGCATGGGGCCATCGTTGGATGGAAGCCACCGGAATCGTGTTGGGTCGATTGCCGTTCTGGCAATGCAAGGCGCGCCGAACGGGGGGATTGCCAAAATGGCACGCGACAACCGCCGGAAGTACACCCGGGCGAACGGAATCCCGGCGTACCTTCGGCACATGAGATTGCGTCCGGGCATCGACTTCGTCCGAACCCATGCGGAAGGCGTGGTGCTTTCGAGGAAAATTCTTCTGAACCTGTAAAGAGGTGGGCGCTCGGCGCTACGGAAATTCTTGAACCCGGAGCCCTGCGAAAGCGCTGCTTTTGTCAGAATGGCAATGGCCAAGGAACAGGACGGATGGCAGGAATCCGCGGGCAGTCTTACGTTGGTACCCATGGATGTCGGCTTCGACTACGATGATTACCGCGATGTCTTGAAAGCGGTTTTCGAACGCCGGAAAGAATCCTCTCCGCAGTTTTCCTACAAGGCGCTTGCCGAAATCCTTGGCATCGACCCCGCGGGCACCTTCCGCGTCCTCAACAAGGAGCGCCACCTCCCCGCGCGTTGTGTTTCCCGGGCGATCGATTTCCTGGGGCTCACGGGGCGCAGCGCGGAATATTTCGTTCTGATGACCTCGTACGGCCGGGAACGTCGGAAGGTCGCACGACAAGAAATCCTCGACAAGGCGCAGGAGCTTCGGGATGTACCTCGCCGCCGATTGGAAGAGGACGAGCTGTCGTTTCTGCGGGATTGGTGGGTTGTGGCGGTTCGATGCGCGGTGGAAGTTCTCGAGGGGCGAGCCATCCCCGAGGAAATCGCCAGTCGGATCACGCCTTCGGTTCGCATCGAGGATGTGCGCACCGCGTTGGATCTTCTGGTGTCCTTGGGGATCGCCAAAAAGGCCCAAGGTGGAACGCTCCGGATCGTCGACCAGCATTTGACCGTCGACGGACGAAAAGGCCGCCTGGCCGTCGCCGAATTCCAACGGAAGATCCTGGAATTGGCGGCCGAGTCGGTGGATCGATTCCCTCGGGAAATCCGCGACATCTCCACGCTCACCGTGACGGTCGACGAAGACGCGTTCGGGGACATCCGCGAAATCCTCAAGGATTGCCGACGACGGATCCAGGCGAGGGTTGGCGACGTCGCTCGGCCCGACCGGGCGCTTCAGGTGGCGTTCTCCATCTTCCCCTTGATGCCCGCATCGAAGGCGGGGAGATGACGTCCCCGACAAAAATCGGATGCGCCTTGGCCTGTGCGCTGTTCGTTTCCGCCTGCGGCCCGGATCGGGTGGCCGGGGGAACGGTGGAAACGGAAAACCTGTCGATTTTGGTCTTGAGGGCGGATTCCGTCGCCCCGTTCGCGATGCGGGTTGGATCGTCGCCTGTCGTCGCCACGCTGCGGCTGGATTCCACCAATTTCGATTTCGATCGCGCCGGGGCGTCCGGACAAAACCTGGTGGCCGAGACGTTGGATGGGACCCCGATTCCGTTCGCGATCCGCCGGTGGGAAGCGAAGGATCGATGGGCGCGCATCCAGGTGCGGATCGAAGGGGAGATGCTGCGCATGGGCTCCCGGTTCCGGTTGCGTTCCACCGGCGACACCCTCGGAAAGCCGGATTCGAGCGCTGTCTGGGCGGGTATCCCGGAGGCCTCCCGGGAGCGATGGATATCGGTTCTCGTGGACGATTTCGAGCAGGGCGTCCTTCGCACGCGCCTTCCCATCGCAGCTCCGTGGTACGTCAAACAGGCCGATTCCGCGACGATTTCCACCCCGACATTGGTATCGGCCCAAGGCGGGCGGTCCGGCACCGCGCTCAGGTTCGAATACGACGCACCCTCCACGCTGCCAGGATACGTGCTGATCGGCACCACGCTCGCGAGCCACCCGGTGAACTTCGGAAGCTTGGATTCCATCGTGTTCTGGGCCAAGGGGAACGGGGTTCTTTCGGTGTCGCTCGACCACCAGGCGCCCGAAGGCGGCGTCACCAAGACGTGGATGCACAACACCCTCGATTCGAACTACACGCGCTGGTGCGTCCGACCCGAGGACTTCGATCCGGCTGGACCCGGGGGTGGGAACCTCGGTTGGGGCAGCGTCCACGATTCGGTCACGACCCTTTCCATTTTCGCTTCCGGCAGCGGAACCGTGACTCTCGACGACATTCGCTTTTTCGGCATGCAGGCGGACGACTTCCGCTGATCTCGGTCCGACCGGAATCCATCGCTAGCCGAATCAGGGTAGACGTATTCCGATGTATCGGGATTGGCTGGCCAAGGGCGTGCGGCGGAAGCGTCGGTGCTCGGACCGGCAGGGGCCAAGTCGAGTAGTTTTGTTCCGCGATGGCCGAACCTCACCTAAAGCCCGGTATCCAGCGGCGACTGGAGGATCTTCCGACAAAACCCGGCGTCTACATCATGAAGGACGCCGACGGGGAGATCATCTACATCGGGAAGGCCAAGGTCCTGAAGAATCGGGTCCGCAGCTATTTCCAGGGGCGCGAGACGGACCACAGGGCCGCCATGGTGCTCCACAAGCACGTGGTCGACATCGAGTGGATCGTGACCGACAACGAACTGGAAGCGCTGATCCTCGAAGCGAATCTGATCCGGCAGCACCGGCCCAAGTACAACGTGCTGGCCAAGGACGACAAGCATTTCCCCTATCTGCGCCTGACGCTCGGCGAGGCCTTCCCGCGATTGGAAGTCGTCCGCCGGGTGGACAAGGACAAGCACAGGTACTTCGGGCCGTACACCGACGCCAAGGCCATGCGCCAGACGCTGGGGTTGGCGCGGGAGCTGTTCCGGATCCGCGACTGCGAGCTGGATCTGCGGACCAAACGACTCGAACGCGCCTGCCTTTCCTACCACATCCGCCGCTGCGACGGCCCGTGCATCGACGCGATCACCGAAGGCGAATACGAACCGATCGTGCGGCAGATCGTTCTTCTGCTCGAAGGGCGCAACCAGGATCTGATCGCCGAGCTCCGACGCGAGATGGAGATCAAGGCCGCCGCCCTGGATTTCGAAGGCGCGGCGCGCCGGCGCGACCAGATCGCGTCCCTGGAAACGATGCGTGCGACCCAGAAGATGGACCTCGGCGAATTCGTGGACATCGACGTGCTCGCGCTTTCGCGCGAAGGGCGCTGGGCCTGCGTGACGCGATTCCAGATCCGCGGCGGCGCGGTGCTCGACCGATCGCACCACATCGTGAAATGCCCGCTGGAAGAAGACGACGCCGAAGTCATGGAGCGCTCGATCCTGGAGTTCTATCCGCCCGGCGTGCAGGCTCCTCCACCGGAGATCCACCTGTCGACGATGCCCGGCGAAAAGGACCTGCTGGAAGAAATGTTGGCGGAACTTGCCGGACGCAAGGTACGGCTTCAGCAGCCCAAACAGGGAGACTCGTTCAAGACGATCCGGATGGCGATCGCGAACGCGCGGATGCTCCTGGTGGAGCATCTGGCCAAGCTCGAGACGCGCAACCGGGTCTCCCACGCCGTGGCGGCGCTGCAGGAATCGCTGGGCCTGCCCGAACCTCCGAGGCGGATCGTGGGATTCGACATCTCGCATCTCCAGGGGACGGGAACCGTCGCTTCGATGGTCTGCTTCCTGGATGGCCGACCCCACAAGGCCGGGTACCGGCGGTTCCACGTGAAGACGGTGGAGGGGATCGACGACTTCGCGTCGATGCGCGAGGTGGTGGGGCGGCATTTCCGGCGCGTGCGCGAGGAACAGGCCGACCCGCCGGATCTTGTCCTGATCGACGGCGGCAAAGGACAGCTGGGGATGGCGGTGGAGGCGATCCGCGCCGAGGGATTCCCCGAGCAGCAGTTGCTGGGCCTGGCCAAGCGGATCGAGGAGGTGTTCCTGCCGGGCCGCAGCGAGCCCATCCTGCTTTCGTTCCATTCGCCGGCGCTCAAGCTCCTGCAGCACATCCGCGACGAAGCGCACCGCTTCGCGATCACGTTCCAGCGCACCCAGCGCACCCAGACGATCGCCAGTTCCTGGCTGGACACGATTCCCGGAGTCGGCCCCGCCAAGCGCAGCCTGCTGTTGCAGCAGTTCGGGTCGGTGGCGCGGATCCGGAAGGCCGGCGAAGCCGAACTGGCCGATGTGGTGGGTGCGCGGTTGGCCACGGCGATCCGGGAGGCGATCGAGAAGGATGGGCAGGAGGGCGAGCCCGGAATGCTGATGGCGGCGGAGCCCGAGGGATGACCTCGGATCGCTTCGACGCACGGTGTCAATTCCCGGATGAAGAGGATCGGCATGCAGAAACGGCCGAACCTGTCTAAGATTCCATCTTTCGCCAGCACCTGATTGCGCAAGTGCCGACCAGGGTTGGTTCACGGAGATTCCATGAGAAACGCGACTCGCTTCGACCTGGTCCAGAAGGACATCCCCGAAGCCTGGTACAACATTTCCGCCGACTTCCCGACGCCCATGGCGCCCCACATGCATCCGGGCACGCAGCAGCCGGCCAAGCCCGACGACATGCTGGCGATCTTTCCGCCTTCCATCGTGGCGCAGGAGTTTTCCACCGAGCGTTGGATCGGGGTACCCGACGAGGTGCGCGAAGTCCTGTCGCTGTGGCGCCCGACGCCGTTGATGCGTTCTGTGCGCCTGGAAAAAGCGCTGGATACCCCGGCGCACATCTATTACAAGTACGAAGGGGTTTCGCCCGCGGGCTCGCACAAACCGAACTCCGCCGTGCCGCAGGTCTACTACAACAAGCAGGACGGCGTGAAGCGTCTGGCGACGGAAACGGGTGCCGGGCAGTGGGGCAGCTCGCTGGCGATGGCTTGCAAGCTGTTCGGGCTGGAATGCATCGTCTACATGGTGGCTTCCTCCTACAAGCAGAAGCCCTACCGCCGCATGGCCATGGAGACCTGGGGAGGCGTCTGCCACTCCAGTCCGTCGAACGAGACGGAATTCGGCCGCAAGGTGCGGGCCGAGGATCCGCACACCGCGGGCTCGCTGGGCATCGCGATTTCGGAAGCGGTGGAGGACACCGTGACCCACCCTGGCACCAAATACGCCTTGGGCAGCGTCTTGAACCACGTGTGCCACCACCAGACCGTCATCGGCCTGGAAGCGATCAAGCAGATGGAAATGGCGGGGGAATACCCCGACGTGGTCGTGGGATGCGCGGGCGGTGGCTCCAATTTCGCGGGAATCGCCTTCCCCTTCGCCCGGTTGAACCTGACCGAAGGCAAGAAGACGCGCCTGTTGGCGGTGGAACCGGCGAGCTGCCCGTCGCTGACCAAGGGCGAGTTCCGTTACGACTTCGGCGACACGGCCATGACCACACCGCTTCTGAAGATGTACACGATGGGCAACGACTTCATGCCCCCGTCGCTGCACGCGGGCGGCCTGCGCTACCATGGCATGGCCCCGCTGGTGAGCCACCTCATGAGCCTGGGCATGATCGAGCCGCGCGCCTACGAGCAGCACGACGTGTTCGCGGCGGCGACGCTGTTCGCCCAGACCGAAGGCCTGATCCCGGCGCCCGAATCGAGCCACGCCATCAAGGCCGTGATCGACGAAGCCCTGGAAGCCAAGAAGGAAGGCAAGAAGCGGGTGATCGTGTTCAACCTGAGCGGCCACGGACTGCTGGATCTGGCCAGCTTCGAAGCCTACCGTACCGGCAGCTTGAACATGTGATGACCGGACCCCGCCGCCCAGGCGGGAGGGGGCAGGCGAGGATCGCGGTGGCCGCCACCAAAACGTAGGGGCGATTCACGAATCGCCCTATCGCGTTGCGGAAGGCGCGGCCACCGTAGCCGAGACGAGGGGGAGGCCCCCTTCACCGGAATTTTGAACTGCCCCAAGAAATCGTTTTGCAATCCACGCTAGACTACTCTAAATTGGAATACCTCAAGTGAGAGTATTTCAACAGGTGGATGGATGAACCGATACGATCTCGTTCTTCTGGGCTTCATCGCCGAGAAGGAATCGAGCGGATACGACATCGTCACCACGATCAAGCGTCGCGAGCTGGATCGGTGGGCCAAGATCAGCACCAGCACGGTCTACAACCGCCTGCTGCGGCTGGAAAAGAACGAGTGCATCAAGGGACGCGTGGAACGCGACGGAAACCGTCCCGAACGCACGATCTACGCGATCACCGACAAGGGGCGCAGTCTGCTCCGCAAGGAAGTGGTCAAGCACCTGGTGGGCTTCAACGACGACCCCCGCCAGCTGGGGTTCGCGTTCCTCTTCGCGACGCGGCCGCTGGAAGTGGCCAAGCAGCTCACCAAGCACGCCGACGAGCTGCAGACGCAGATCGCCGCGATCGAGAAGATGATCGCCGAGGAACCGCGACCCACGCTGTATCCGGATGGCCCTTTCCTCAACTGCATGGCGCGCGACCACATGCAGGTGGAACTCAAGTACACCAAGGCGGCCATCGAGATCCTGCGCGATCCCGAGAAGGCCAAGAAGCTCAACGGCTGGTTCTTCCTGAACTTCGGCAGTCGCGAGTTCACCAATGGCGAGGAAATCGCCATGCCCGACACCAACTGACCCCCAACTAACCCAACCAATCCACCCAGACGAGCCCGGAGAGATCCATGTCCAAGTACGGCTACTTCGACGACGCCAAGAAGGAATACGTCGTCACCAACCCCGCCACTCCGATCAAGTGGTGCAACTACGTGGGCACGCTGAAGTTCGGCGGCATCGTCGACACCACCGGCGGCACGCTGGTCTGCAAGGGCGATCCGGCCCTCAACCGCATCACCAAGTACCTGGCCTGGATGCCGAATTCCGACTTCAAGGGCTCGACCATCTACATCCGCACCAAGGATTCCGACGGCCGCATCGAGGTGTTCTCGCCGTTCGTGACCCCAACCCTGATCCCGATGGACAAGTGGGAATGCCACGTCGGTCTTTCCTACAGCCGCTGGAACGTGGAGTACAAGGGCCTCAAGATCCAGATCACCGCCTTCGTGCCGACCGGTTCGTCCGTGCTGTTGCAGGACATCGTGGTGACCAACACCGGCGCGCCGATTTCCGTCGACATCGTGCCCGTGTACGAGTTCTCGCACTTCGACGCCCTCAAGCACCTGACCAACGCCGACTGGGTCCCCCAGACCATGACCACCAAGGCGCACCCCGAGGCTTCGGGCCAGGTGATCCTGGAGCAGTACGCGTTCATGAAGCGCGACTTCGAGGTGAACTACTTCGCGGCTTCGCAGCCCTGCGCCTCGTTCGAGACCGACCGCCGCAAGTTCCTGGGCAACAACGAAATGGGCTCGTTCGCCCGTCCGCTGTCGCTGTTCGACGACAAGCTTTCCAACTCCACCTGCGTGCGCGGCGACAACCTGGCCGCCCAGCAGTTCGCCGTGGGCACCCTCGCCACCGGCGCCAGCTACCGCGTGGTCACCCAGTTGGGCAAGGAGAAGTCCATCGCCGTCGCCAAGCCTTCCATCGAGAAGTACCGCGATCTGGCCAACGTGGACGCCGCCTTCGCCGAGCTCGCCAAATTCTGGGAAGAGTACCTGACCGCCATCCAGGTCAAGACGCCGGACGCGTCCTTCAATTCGATGGTCAACGTCCACAATCCCCGCCAGTGCCACACGACCAAGAACTGGTCGCGGTACCTGTCGCTGTACCAGCTGGGCTTCGGTTCCGACCGCGGCATCGGCTTCCGCGACAGCTCGCAAGACCTGCTGGGCGTCATGAGCCACATGCCGGAAGAAGCCCGCGTGCTCGCCGAAAACCTCCTGAGCGTCCAGAAGCGCGACGGTTCGGCCATGCACCAGTACTTCCCCTCCACCATGGAGGCCAACGAAGGCGACTCCCGCGAAGAGGCGGACCGTCCCAAGTACTACGGCGACGACCACCTCTGGATCATCCAGACCGTGGCTTCCTACCTCAAGGAGACGGGCAACCTGTCGTTCCTCGACAAGGACATCCCCTTCTACGACAAGGACAAGACCACCGGCAAGGCGCTCGAGACGGGAACCGTCTGGGAGCACCTCTGCCGCTCCATCCGCTTCACCTGGAACAACCGCGGGCAGCACGGCCTTCCTCTGCTCGGCTTCGCCGACTGGAACGACACCGTCAACCTGCCCACGGGCGCCGAATCGCTCTTCAACGCGAACCTCTTCGGCAAGGGTCTGATCGAGGCCATCGCGATCGCCAAGGCCACCGGCAAGACCGCCGAAGCCGCCGAGTTCCAGGGCTACTACGACCAGATGAAGAAGATCGTCAACGACGTCGCCTGGGACGGAAAGTGGTGGAAGCGCTACTTCGACGAGAAGGGCAACCCCATCGGATCCAACGAGAACACCTACGGCAAGCTCTACACCAACGGCCAGAGCTGGCCCGTGATCTCCGGCTTCGCCGAAGGCGAGCGCGCCCTCACCGCGCTGCAGAGCACCTACGAGATCATGAACACCAAGAACGGCATCAAGCTCTCGTGGCCCGGCTACACCGGATTCGACCACAAGCTCGGCGGCGTGTCCACCTATCCCCCGGGAGCCAAGGAGAACGGCGGCATCTTCCTGCACGCCAACCCCTGGGTCATGATCGCCGAGACGCTGGTCGGCAACGGCGACCGCGCGTTCCAGTACTACAACCAGATCAACCCCGCCGCCAAGAACGAGATCCTGGACGAATTCGAGTCCGAGCCCTACTGCTACCCCCAGAACATCCTGGGCGACGAGCACCCGCAGTTCGGCCTGGGTCGCAACGCTTGGCTTTCGGGCACATCGTCCTGGACCTACCAGGCCGCCACGCAGTACATCTGCGGCGTACGCACCTCGTTCGACGGCCTCGTGGTGGATCCCTGCATTCCCACCAAGTGGGACGGTTTCGAGATCACGCGCAAGTGGCGCGGTGCCACCTACAAGATCACGGTGAAGAACCCCTCGCACGTGTCCAAGGGCGTCAAGTCCATGGTCGTCGACGGCAAATCGGTGGAAGGCAACGTCGCTCCCGTCTTCACCTCCGGCGAACACGTCGTCGAAGTCGTGATGGGATAAGTCGGGATCTGACAGCAGGGCGGCATTTGGGCCGCCCGCGATGATCGAAGCCCGTCGGGATGACTCTCCCGGCGGGCTTTTTCGCAGCCTGCCGCGAACGTTCCGGAAACGACGAGGGCGATCCTGCAGGATCGCCCTCGATCAAAAAGGAATCGCCAACGGCGTTATTTCTTCCGGGCGGCGGCCTTGGGCTTGGCGGGAGCGTTGATGGAACCGCCCGCGGCCGGTGCGGGTGTCGCGACGGGAGCTGTCACAGGTGCGGGAGCGGGCTCGGCCACAGGTGCGGGAATCGGAGCCGGAGCCGCCTTGGCGGCGCGGGCGGCTTCGGCTTCGCGCAGCTTGCGGGCTTCCTCGACGCGGGTCTGCGTGCGCGCGACGTCGGCGGCGTGCGAAGAAGAGGGCGCAAGCTTCTGGACTTCCAGGTACTTCGCGAGCGCCGAATCGAGTTCGCCCTTGTATTCGTCGTAGATCGCGAGGTTGTGGTAGGCGGCGGCCTTGTCCTTGGTGGATCCTCCGAGCGCGGCCTTCCAGGTCGAAATCGCGCCTTCCCAGACGCCGTCCTGCGCCGACTTGTTGGCGGCCTTGAACGACTTGTCGTCGCCGCTTTCGAACGTGCGGTTTTCCGTCACGTAGTAAGGAGCGATCTTCTTCACCAAGGCGGCGTCGGCCGAAGCGAAGCTCTTGCGCACCAGGGTCTGCCAGGATTCGATCCGGTCGCGCGCTTCGCCGGCGTAATCGCCGGAAGCGGTGGAGGTCTGCAGGCCCGAGGCTTCGGATGCCGCGATGACGGTGCCGGTCTTGTCGGCCACGGTGAAGCGCACGCGTGTGGACGCCTTGCGCCGCAACTCGTAGACGCGACGGGTCTTGCCGTCTTCCTTGGATTCCACCTCCTCGCCGTCGTCCTTCACCTCGTAGTAGGACGAGCCCGAAATCACCGCGTCGTAGTCCTCGCCGTCGGTCACCGTGAAATAACCGTTCTGCGCGATCGCCTGGCGGAGATCCGACAGATTCTGCTTCTGCAGGGCGGAGTCCTTCTTGGCGGCCAGCGCGTTGGCGCCCGCGTCCACCGCGGCGTTCACCACGGCGCCCAGCAATCCTTTGCCCGACACCAGATCCAGGTCCAGATCGCCGGTGACGTCGAATTCCTTGATCTTGACCGTCTTGACGCCGGGGAGGCTCAGTTCCGGTGCGCGTTGGATCTGCAGTCGCGTCGACGAGGCGCATCCGGCGACCAACAGCATGGAGGCGGAGAGCCCGAGGGGAAGAATGTGGCGGAGTTTCATGAAGGATGCGATCCTTTCGCGGTTGGAACACGCGTTCTTTGGGGGGATCGGTCGGAAGCCGACCAAGCCCCAAAAGATGCATCGTCCGCGCATCGGACGCCACTCTTCGGATGCGAGGGCGGGACCTAGATTTTGGCGCCACTCGCAGGGCTCCGGATTCGGCGCCATCGGGGAAAACAGATTAGGAGTCGCGCATGAAGTACGGCTATTTCGACGACGAAGCCCGCGAATACGTGATCACCCGGCCCGACACGCCGCGGTCCTGGGTCAACTACCTGGGCTCCCGCCTCTACGGCGGGATCATCACGCAGAACGCCGGCGGCTACAGCTTCTACAAGTCGGGGGGCACCGGACGGATCCTGCGCATGCGCTTCAACGGCGTGCCGGTCGACCAGCCGGGTAGGTACATCTACCTGCGCGACGACGACTCCGCCGATTTCTGGTCGGCCACCTGGCAGCCGGTGGCCAAGCAGTTGGACAAGTACAAGGCGCGGATCCGCCACGGACAGGGGTATTCCATCTTCGAATCGGAATACGCCGACATCGCCACCGAATTCACCTGCTTCGTGCCCAAAGGCCAGGCGTTCGAATATTGGGCGATCAAGATCACGAACAAAGGCAGGAAGACGCGTCGCCTGTCCACGTTCTCCTACGCGGAACTGGCCAACAACTGGAACTTCAAGCAGGATCTGGAAAACCTGCAGTACTCGCAGTACACGGTCCAGATGTCGATCCACGACGGCATGATCCGCTGGCGCAACGCGACCAATCCCGGGTTCAACGAGCTGTGGTTCGGGTTGGCGGGGGCGCCGGTCGCCAGTTTCGACACCGATCGCGACATCTTCCTGGGGCCCTACCGGACGCAAGCGAACCCACTGGCGGTGGAACGGGGCGTGTGTTCGGGATCCCTGGCCGTGGGCGACAACGGTTGCGCGAGCCTCCAGGCCAGCATCGAGCTCAAGCCCGGCGAAAGCCGCGACCTGGTCTACATGCTAGGAATGGGATCGCCGATCGAAGGCTGGGAAGGCCTGCGGGCCGGCCGCGAGATCCTGCGCGAATACGGCAACACCGAACGTCTGCGACAGGAATTGGACGCCACCAAGGCCGAGTGGGGAACGGTGATCGACACCCTGCAGGTGCAGACGCCCGATCCCGAGCTCGATTCCATGGTCAACGTCTGGAACGCCTACCAGACCCACATGACGTTCAACTGGTCGCGGGGCGTGTCGCTGGTGGAGGCCGGCGACCGCGACGGATTGGGCTATCGCGACACGGTCCAGGACATGCTCGCTGTCACCCACGCGATCCCCGAGGCGGTGGAGGAGCGATTGGATCTGATCCTCACCGGCCAGACCAGCGCCGGCGGTGGCATGCCGCTCGTGAAGCCGCTTTCCCACAAGCCGGGCCACGAAAAGGCGCCCACCGACGAACAGTACCGTTCCGACGACACGCTGTGGTTGCCCATCACCGTGTCGAATTTCGTCTACGAGACAGGGAATCTCGCATATCTGGACAAGATCCTTCCCTATGCGGACAAGGGAGAGGCCACGGTGTACGGCCACCTCAAGCAGGCGCTGCAGTTCGCGATCGACCACAAGGGCCGCAACGGCCTGATCCAAGGGTTGCACGCCGACTGGAACGACTGCATCAAGTTCGGGACCACGGGCGAATCCGTCTTCACCACCTTCATGTTCCATCTGGGGTGCCGCATCGTCGCGGATCTCGCCAGGCTCAAGGATCTTCCGCGCGACGCGAAATGGGCCGAAGACCAGGCCGCGGCCATCCTGGCCGACATCCAGAAATCGACCTGGGACGGCGATTGGTTCCTGCGGGCCATCTCGGCGACCGGGGGTACTCTGGGTTCCCGCAAGAATCCCGAAGGCTCCATCTACCTCAATGCGCAAAGCTGGGCGGTCATTTCCGGAGCGGCCACCTCCGAGCAGGCTTCGCGGTGCATGGAATCCGTCAAGAAGCACCTGGCGACCGAACACGGGCTGCTTCTTTGCGACCCGCCCCACCGCAACCCCGATCCCCACATCCAGTTGCCGTTGCTGGTGTACCCTGCGGGGCACAAGGAGAACGCGGGCATCTTCTGCCACTCCAACGCTTGGGCGGTGGTGGCGGAAACGATGCTGGGCGACGGCGACCAGGCGCACGAGTACTACCGATCCTACCTGCCGGCGCGCTACAACGACAAAGCCGAAATCCGCCAGGTCGAACCCTACGTCTACTGCCAGTTCACCCACGGCAGCACGTCGCCTCGCTTTGGCCAGAGTCGGAACCCGTGGCTCACGGGTACGGCCTCCTGGAGCTACATCGCCGCGACGCAGTACATCCTGGGGCTGCGCCCGACCGTGGATGGATTGCGGATCGATCCGTGCATCCCCAAAGGCTGGAAAGGCTTTTCCGTTCGCCGGCGTTTTCGCGGCAAGTGGCTGGTCATCACGGTCCAGAACCCCAACGGCGTGAGCAAAGGCGTGAAGTACGTCATGCTGAACTCGGAAACGATCCAGGGGGATGTCGTGCCGTTCGCGCAGCTCAAAGAAGAGAACAGGATCACGGTGATTCTGGAAGGCGACGCTTGAGAAGAATTTTTCGGGTCGTTGAAAAAATCTTCCACACGAAGCCTTGACGGGCGGGGGAGTCTCACCCTATATTTTCTCTCCCTTCCAATGACGCGGTAACGCGACACACGAAGGGCCCTCTCTCGAGAGGGGTGCTCCTTGTGAGCAATCTTTGACAAGTTGGGCGCGCGTGAAGGCGTGCAATAGAGTGACTCGTAGAGTCGTCTGTCGCTGTGAGGCGGTGGGCGAAGAATTTGCGAGGGAGAGTTGTGAGGTTTTAAGTATGAAAAGGGCTTATGGTGGATGCCTAGGCACCATCAGGCGATGAAGGACGCGGCAAGCTGCGAAAATTCTCGGGGAGGCGCAAACAGCCATCGATCCGGGAGTGTCCGAATGGGGAAACCCGGCGGAATTTTTCCGTCGACTCATAGCTGAATACATAGGCTTTGAGTAGCTAACGCAGGGAAGTGAAACATCTCAGTACCTGCAGGAGAATAAATCAAACGAGATTCCCTAAGTAGTGGCGAGCGAACGGGGAGTAGCCCAAACCGTCGATTCATCGGCGGGGTTGTAGGACCTGCATTTAGTGCGTGGATACTAGTCTAACAGGCATGGAAAGGCCGACCATAGCGGGTAATAGTCCCTTTGACGAAAGTTGATGCGCATGAGCGGGTATCCTGAGTAAGGCGGGGCACGTGAAACCCTGTCTGAATCTGGGAGGACCACCTTCCAAGGCTAAATACTCGATGGTGACCGATAGTGAACGAGTACCGTGAGGGAAAGGTGAAAAGTACCCAGAGATGGGAGTGAAATAGTACCTGAAACCGTAAGCCTACAAACTATCGAAGGAGTGCATGACACTCTGACGGTGTACCTTTTGTTTAATGAGCCAGCGAGTTAGTCGTCAGTAGCAAGGTTAAGGGCCTCAGGTCCGGAGCCGTAGGGAAACCGAATCTTAATAGGGTGTTGAGTTACTGGCGCTAGACGCGAAGCCTTGTGATCTACCCATGGCCAGGCTGAAGCGGGGGTAAAACCCCGTGAAGGGCCGAACCTTATCAGGTTGAAAACTGACTGGATGAGCTGTGGGTAGGGGTGAAAGGCCAATCAAACTGGGTGATAGCTCGTTCTCTCCGAAATATATCTAGGTATAGCGTCACATTGGAGTCACGGGGGTAGAGCACTGATTGGACTAGCGGGCACACCAGCTTAGCAAACCCAGCCAAACTCCGAATACCGTTGACTTTAGATTGTGGCAGTCAGCCTGCGTGAGATAAGTTTCGCAGGCGAGAGGGGAACAACCCGGACCATCGGCTAAGGTCCCCAAGTGAATGCTCAGTGTAAAAGGATGTGGGATTACTCGGACAACCAGGAGGTTGGCTTAGAAGCAGCCATCCTTTAAAGAAAGCGTAATAGCTCACTGGTCAAGTGATCCTGCGCCGAAAATTACGAGGGTCTAAGCATTTCACCGAAGCCGTGGACTTGCGTAAGCAAGTGGTAGGAGAGCGTTCCGTACGTCTGAGAAGGTGAGGCGCGAGCCTTGCTGGAGATACCGGAAATGAGAATGCTGGCATGAGTAGCGATAATGCGGGTGAAAAACCCGCACACCGTAAACCCAAGGATTCCTGGGTAAAGCTAATCTTCCCAGGGTTAGTCGGTCCCTAAGGCGAGGCCGAAAGGCGTAGTCGATGGGAAGCAGGTTAATATTCCTGCACCGATCAATGTGTTCGAAGGAGGGACGGAGTGAATACAATCAGCTTCCTGATGGATGGAAGTTTGGGCGCGTAGGAGGTTCGGTAGGCAAATCCGCCGGGCGCTACTCCGAGACGCTTGAGGAAGTGCGTTGCTTGCAACAAACCAACTGATTGGAAGGGCTTCCTAGAAAATCTTCTAAGGTATAGCATTGACGACCGTACCGCAAACCGACTCAGGTGGGTGAGGCGAATAGCCTAAGGTGCTTGAGAGAACTGAGGTGAAGGAACTCGGCAAATTAGCTCCGTAACTTCGGGAGAAGGAGTGCCAAAGCGAGTGTAGGAGCACATCCGAAGCTTGCCTTGGTCGCAGAGAAATGGCAGAAGCGACTGTTTACCAAAAACACAGGACTGTGCGAACCCGCAAGGGGCTGTATACAGTCTGACACGTGCCCGGTGCCGGAAGGTTAACAGGAGAGGTCAGCGCAAGCGAAGCCTTGAATCGAAGCCCCGGTAAACGGCGGCCGTAACTATAACGGTCCTAAGGTAGCG
>ENA-UPSM01002472-UPSM01002472.1-activated-sludge-metagenome-genome-assembly--contig:-NODE-2472-length-22416-cov-7.317830_pt1 | contig 22416 bp, 23 predicted proteins | sample MGYA00238181_ERZ773283 | MGnify/ENA primary metagenome ERZ773283 (study PRJEB29023, sample SAMN05720199) | activated sludge metagenome | isolation source: Anaerobic digester | place: Japan...
CAAGTACGCCGCGTTTCGTTCAACCAATCTCGGACTTTTTCAGCAGCCTGCTAGACAAGCCCGGCGCGGCCGCCCGCGCACCGAACGCCGCCTGCGAGCGCTCCGCCGCGGAAGCGATTGGTTGGGCCGGCGCGCTGGCGCGCGTCGCGTCGCGGCGGTTGCGTGCGGCCGGCCCACGCGACTTGGGCCGTGCCACGACTCAATGCGCCCCGGCAAGGCGGGCCGCCAGCGCCCGCAGCGTGAGGCGCTGCTTGCCGAACGGCTTCACTGCGCCGCGCGTCTGCGCCTCGAAGGCCGCGCCGGCCACGATGAGCAGCAGCGCGTCGAAAAGCGCCGTCTCGGACGGCATCTCTGGGCAAGGGGTCGGGTGTGTCTTCATGGTGGTGTGGATGGGCGCCGCCGGTCCGGTGGAGCCGGGAGCGGTCAGGCGCGGTCGGGTTTGGTCATCGCAGCGCCTCTTTGCAGGGAACGCGCCAGCTCGCGTTTTCCCTGCAACTTTTTCGCGGGCCGCGGGTGCTGGAGGCATGAAAACCTTCCTGAAGGTCTCCCTTCTCCTTGGGCTGATGGTGTTTGTGCTGCTCACACTCCCCGCGCTCACCAGCCACCTCTTCGGTGGATTCATCGGCGGCCTCGCCGCGTTGGCGCTGCTGGTGATCGGTGGCGTCCTGATTCTGGGACTGCTCGCCGTCGGCGGTGGGACCGCCCTCCTGGTCGCTTTGGCGCTGTTGCTGGCCCTCGCCTGCAGCGTCGTGGCGATCGCGCTGCCCATCGCGCTGCCCGTGCTCCTCGTCGTGGGGGCGGTCGCGCTGATCACCAAGCTCGCCCGGCGCAGCACCCCGCCGCCGGTGGCCGCGTGATGCTTCCGATTTCCTCGGATACACGGTTCCGTCTCGGAGCGGGTCCCGCCCACGCGTCGGCGCCCAGCGCCCGTGCGTCCGGTCTTCGACCGGACGCCGACAGCTCCCGCCTCGCCCTTCGACCCACTCCCCTCGCGTCCGGTCGGAGACCGGACCTACGGGTGGAGCATCCGGGATGCTGCCGCGTCGGCCCGAATCCGTGCTGATGCGTGCGCCGCCGTGCGGGCGACCTGGCGACACTCCCGCACCCCGCCTCTGCTGTTGCCCCGGCCGCGCGATGGCGTCACACCCGGCCGCGATGAATTGGAAGGAGCTTTGCCGCCTCGCGCAGGAAACCGTCGACCGCACGCGCGCCAAGCTGCCCGCGGAGATCCGCGTCCTCGCGGAGCAACTCCCGGTCTCGCTCGAGGCGTTTCCCGAGGGACCGATGCTCGAGGACGAAAACGTCGAGCCCGACATCCTCGGACTGTTCGTCGGCCCGCACCACGGACAGGAGGCCACCGCCGAGCCGGGCCCGCCGCCGCAGATCCTGCTCTTCCTTGAGAACCTCTGGGACGAAACCGACGGCGACCTCGCCCGCTACCGCGAGGAGGTCCGCATCACCTACCTGCATGAACTCGGCCACTACCTCGGCTGGGGCGAGGACGAGGTGGCGCGGCGGGGGCTGGCCTGATCACCCCGCCGGCTCGCGATTCCGCCGCAGCAGACAGTCCGAGGTGGACGGTGTTGCCTCCAACGCTGTCGCGCGCGGGAGGTGCCGCGGGCAACGTTGGTCCGCGAGGAACCGTGAGCCTGCCACCAAGCCCACCGCCGCACCCGCGAGGTGCGCGAGCGGCACGGCGACGAAGGCCGCGGAGGTGTCGACAAAAAGCGTCGCGCCAGTGGCGAGTTCATACGCCGATTTGCCCACGAAGCCCGCCAACGCGAGCGCCGGCACGCTGCCCTGGAGCGGCGATCGCTCGTGCCAAGCGTCGCGGAGCAACTGCGCGAAGAACGCGGTGAACAGCGCCGAGTCCACACCGGAGAGCCCGCGGTAGAGTTGGAACTGCGGCGCCGCGAACCAGAGCGCCGCGGAGATCGCGAGCGCCGAGCCTGCGACGACGAGCGCAAAGGTGCGGCGCGAGCGCCGTTCCAACAACGCGCCGAATACGGCGAAGACGAGCAAATCCCAGGCGAGATGCTCGCCGCCCCAGTGTGCCCAATGCCCGGTGACAAGCCGCCAGAGCTGGCCGGCGGCAAGCGCGGCGCGATCGTACTGGCCGGCGGCCGCCGCGCCCGGGATGAGCCCGACCGCAAGAGCGAGAGCGGTGAGCGCAGCGGTAAGGAAGGGGAAGCGACGGGGCACGATGATGTGGTTCCGGTTAACGAAGGGGATACATCCCAAGGACGCCATTCTTGGATGGTCCGCGCGATGGCTCTGCATTCCTGGTCTTCCAGAGGCAGACCGAGAGTGCGCCAGCCGAAGAACCCGCCGAAAGGACCTGAAGCAGCCACTGGATAGCCCCTTCCACATAGAGGTGCTTGTTCGCCTCGCGCAGGTCGCTCACAACAGACTGAAGCTCCGGGTTTCCCTCCTTTTCGAATGCGAGCACCTCAAGCCGTTCACCGGCGGCGGCCGCTTTCCTTGCCGTGACTCTGGACGGGAAGCCAAGAGTAGCGAGCAGTGCGAGACCGAGCGAAAGCGCAGTGCAGATGACAACGGATTTGAGTTTCACGATGAGTGCGTGCGAGCCGGTGGAGAACGGAGGCGAAGCGAAAGCGGCCCGGGCTGGACGGGAATCAGCCCGGGCCGCGGTTCACCGCCGGCCGTCGCATTGCGCGAGCGACCGGCTCAATTCTTGGCAGGTGGCTGTGCTCGGATTTCGAGCGCCCGCTGCCGCTGCCGCGCGTTGGGACGCAGCGCATCCACCAAGGCCTCGGTGATGTCGACGGTCTCCCACCCTCGCTGGGCCGCGAGCGCAGCCTCGTCCCATTTCGAGACGAGCACGGCAATGTCGTGGGCCTTCCGGACAGCAGCCACTTCGGCGGGGATCTGCGCGAGGATGTCGTCGACCGGCTCCTGGCCGAAGGCCTGGCGATGCAAAAGCTTCTGCTGCGCCTGTCCTTCGGCCTCGATCCGGGAGACGGTGGTGGAATCGCGCGACTCGCGGGCTTTGCGGCGTTCGGCTGTCGCCGCGGCGAGCCGCTGCTCGTGCACCGGCGAACCGGCGTAAGCGACGGCGATGGCGCGTGAGTCATAGACACCGATGCGGGAGCCGGTGGCGGCCGAATCAGGAGCGGCCACGGCGCGGCCCGTGCCACAGCCCAAGGCGAGTGCGGCACACAACAGGGAGGAAGCGAAGGTCTTCATGGGATTGGGCAATGTCGAGAGACTCGACGGTTCAGAGTTGCTCGCGCTCGCGGCGTTTGCGCTCGGCCACGCGCACGAGAGCGACGGCGGTGAGGAGCGTCAGGAGGAGTGCGACCACGCTGCCACGGTCGAGCGCACCGCCGCCGCTGCCGCCGCCACCGATCGAGGGCGCGGGGCGCGAGAAGGCGGGCTGCGCCTGGTCGACCTGGGCGTCGCGGGCGGGCTGTGCGGCGCGCACCGTCTGCGCCTGGCGCTCGGTGGCCACGCGCTGCTGGTTGCGACGGTCGATGCCGCGCTTGGCGAAGCTGGCGTCGTCGAGCACGACCATGGCGGTCTGGTCGTTGACGATCTGGTACGAGGTGCCGAGGTCGCGGATGGCGGCGTCGGCCTCCTTCGCGTCGGTGTCCCCACGGTCGCGGCCGGCCTCGATCTGCTCGCACAGGCTCATCGCCCAGAGGCGCTCGATCTCGGGATTCTCCGTGTCGGTCTCGGGGAAGTTGAAGGTGGTCGCGTAGGTCTTGTCCTCGCCGGTGATGCGGGCGCGCAACTCAACTTTCGCCGGGCCGGCCTGCTCGTAGCGGCCGAACACGACAAGCTGTTGGCCGCGGTAGAGCTTGCCGGGGTAGTCGCCGGTGGTCTCGGTGACACGAACACCGCCGATCTTCAGCTGCGCGTCGTGCATCGCCTCGAAGCAGATCTTCGACTTCGCGAGCAGGATCTGGCCGAGGATGTCGTCGTCGTTGGAGACGCCGGTGTAGAAGCCGCCGCTGGCCTCCGCGGCCACGCGCAGGAGCGGCCAGTTGGCGCTGTTGCCCATCAGGAAACCGAAGACGCGGATGTCCTGTTTGCGCAGCAGCTTCGCGAACTCCTTCGGGTCGACGACGCCGGTATTGGTCACACCGTCGGTCACGAGCACAAGCGAGGTGGCGCGGTCGGCGTCCGTGTTCTGGAGACCGAGTTGGAGGCCGTCGTAGAGGTTGGTGCTGCCGCCGGGCTGGAGGGCCTGCACGGTGGCGAGCGCGCGCTGCACGGCCTCGGGCGAGGCCGCCGTCCAGGGCACGACCTCGCGGGCGTTCTCGTTGAAGGTGACGATGCGGAAGCGGTCCTGCGGCTTCATCTCGCCGAGGGCCTTGCCCACGCCGCGGGCGAGCGTGGCGATCTTGCCGTCCATGCTGCCGGAGACGTCGAGCACGTACACGTAGTCCGCGCCGTTGGTGAGCGGGGCGAGGTCGACGCCGGGGGTGACAACCATCATGAACGTGCCGGGTTTGTCAGCGGCAGCGCGATACGGGATGACCTCGATGCGCCCGGGCAGGCCGTCCTGCAGGCGGTAGTAGAAGAGGAAGTCGCGCTCGAGCTTCGCGGCGGTGCGCTCAAGCTTCACGCGGTAGTGGCCGTCGGCGAGTTTCTCCACGGCGGCGGCGGTCTCGAAGCCCGGCACGCGCACGTCGGCGATCGGCGCGGCGCTCTTCAGCTCGAGCGAAATCGAGAGCTTGCCCTCGACGGTCTTGTTCTGCGTCCAAAACGAGGCGCCGGCATCGTCGGTCCCGCCGTCCTCGAGCGGGTAGAGGTAGCGGCCCACGCCGGTGTCGAGCTCGAGCGGCTGGTAATAGACGAAGCGCACGCGCGTCTCGGCGTTGGCGCGCACGGGCGAGACGCGAAATTCGAAGGTCTGGTAGGAGTTCTTGGTGGCGAGGCCGGTGTCGTTGCCGGCGGCCTTCTCCTCTTCGTAGACCTGCTGCGCCTGCTGCTTCGGGAGAACCTCGCCGTGGATCTCCTTCTCGCCGGCCCAGATGGTCATCTCGGACAAGCTGGCGCTCTTCGGCACCGGGAAGGCGTAGAGGGCCTCGAGGTCCTTGGCGTTGGGGTTGAAGAAGGTCTGCGTGACCTCGGTCCGGGCGAAGCCGTTGTTGATGACGATGTCGACGTGGTGGTCGCGAATCTGGATCGGCGACTGGGGTGCGCCGATGGGCGTCAGCGTGCCGGAAGCCGTAGCCAAGCCAGTTCCGAGCAACAACCCAGTGGCGGCGAAAAGCAGCGAGCGGATGGTTTTCATGGTGTGCATTTGGTGAACGCCACCCCTTTGCTCACGCCGTGCCATTCCGGCCGCTAATAACATATGTCATTGATAACCATTATTTTCCAAATAGGCTCACGGTCGTGAGGTTATTTGGTACTAACATTTTTTGTTACTCGCCTGCCGTTTATTGATAGCTATCATCCGGTCGCATGGGGCAATTCAGCGCTGCCGAAACGGATTTCGCGGATGCCGTGGCGCGGTTGGTCTACGCCAACCCGTTCCTGCCGGAGCGCATCGAGGCCGAGCGCGACGCCCTCGCGGCCGACTTCGTGCGCGAGGGCTCCGAGTGGAATCTGCAACCAGCCGATTCCAGCGCCGGTGGCACCGGCGCCCCGCAGCCCAACCTCGCCCTGATCCGCCGCCGCGTCGATGCCCTCGTCGAGCGCCTCGCGACTTCCTGGCCCGTGACCGGCGCCCGCCCTCCCGCCGCGGCCGACGCGGAGCGCTTCGCCGACCTCGTGCTCTTCGCCGCCTTCCACCGTTACTGCGCGCGATTTGACGAGACCATCGCCACCGCCGAGGCCACCGGCGCCTACCGCGCGCCCTACTTCCGGGAGTTCGCCACCGAGATCGAACGGCTCCTGCGCCGCCCCGGCGTCACTCTGCTCGACGAGTGTCCGCCCGAGGCGTTGTTCGCCTTCTTCTTTCAGGTACGCCGCGCCTTCCTGCACATCCACCGCTCGCTCGTGGGCGCGTCGCGCCCGATGGCCCGGTTGCGTGCCGCGATCTGGCAATCGGTCTTCACCCACGACCTGCGGCGCTACCGCCGCTGCCTCTACAACCGCATGGGCGAGTTCACCACGCTCATCACCGGCGAGTCCGGCACCGGCAAGGAGCTCGTCGCACAGGCGCTCGCCCTTTCGCGCCATCTGCCCTTCGACGTCCGCCGCGGCGTCTTCGCCGGCACGCCGGGCCAGCTCTTCTTCCCGCTCAACATCGCCGCGCTCTCGCCCACCCTCGTCGAATCCGAACTCTTCGGACACCGTCGCGGCGCCTTCACCGGTGCGCTCGCCGACCGCGCCGGCTGGCTCGAGGTCTGCCCCGCGGAGGGCACGGTCTTCCTCGACGAGATCGGCGAGGTCGACGCCTCGATCCAGGTGAAACTGCTCCGCGTGCTCCAGGCGCGCGGCTTCCAACGCCTCGGCGAGAGCGAGCCGCGCCGGTTCGCCGGCCGCATCGTCGCCGCCACCAACCGCGACCTCGAGGCCGAGATCCGCGCCGGCCGCTTCCGCGAGGATTTCTTCTTCCGGCTCTGCGGCGACCAGATCGCCACGCCGGCGTTGCGCGAACAGCTCGCCGACTCGCCCGCCGACCTCGCCCTGCTCGTCGGCGTGATCGCGCGCCGGCTCGTGGGCGAAGCCGAGGCGCCCGCCGTGGCCGACGAAGTCGTTTCCTGGATCCAGCGCGAGCTCGGCCCCGCCTACGCGTGGCCGGGCAACTTCCGCGAGCTCGAGCAGTGCGTGCGCAACATCCTCCTGCGCCGCGAATACCGGCCGCGCCCCGCCACCGGCCGCCGCGGCGGTGCACCCGACTGGGACGCCATCCTCGCCTCCGGCTCCTGGACCGCCGAGCAGCTCCTCGCGCACTACTGTCGCAGCGTCTACGCCCGCACGCAGAACATCGAGGAGACCGCCCGCCGCCTCGACCTCGACCGCCGCACCGTGCGCGCGAAACTGGCCGCCGCCGTGCCACCGGCCTGAGCCACCCAATCAGCCGCGATTCGAGCAGCCGAGTTCCGCGAGGCAGAAGACCGAGACGATGCGACCGAGAACGAACGACTCGGATCGTGCCACCCACGGTTGCGCACCCGTCGCTCGACGCGCGCCCCTCGTCGGGATCGAAAGGTCTGCAGTGACCTTGCCTGCAACTTTCCGCGCTCTACCGGGTATTGGGAACATCGCCGGCCTTCGTTCCCGCCGGCCTGCCTCCGAAATTCCAGCACCATGAAATCCGTCCTCCGCTCCACTCTTCTCGCCGCGGCCTGCGCCACCGGGCTCGCCCTCGCCTCCGCCACCGCCGCCGAACCGGGCTTCGTCGACTTCGGCCCCGCCCTCGCCGGCGCCGCCAGCACCAAGTGCGTCGAGATCAACCTCCCCGAGCCGCTGCTCAACTTCGCCGCCGTCCTCGCCAAAGGGAAGGATGCCGACGCCGCCGCGCTCATCAAGGACCTCAGACAGATCCGCGTGAACGTGCTCGGTCTCGACGACCAGAACCGCGCCGACATCACCGCCCGCGTCCAGAAGGTGCGTACCGAGCTCGCCGCCCAAGGCTGGCATCGCGCCGTCAACGTGCAGGACAACGGCGACGACGTCGCCGTCTTCGTGAAGCTCGGCCGCGACTCCGCCATCGAGGGCCTCACCGTCACCGTGCTCGCGAAGAGCGACGATGCCGTCTTCGTGAACATCGTCGGCAACATCGACCCGGCCCGGATCGCCGCGCTCGGCGAGCGCTACGGCATCGACCACCTCGCGAACATCCACTGCAACCCGCCCGCGCCTGCCGTGCCCGAGGCCGCCGCCGCACCGGTCGCCAAGAGCTGATCAACCAGGCCGGCGCCGCCCCACACGGCCGTCTCCAGGCCGTGGACAGACGCGGACGGCGAAGCCGCAGGCTATTCCGGCGCGTCGCCGCAGGCCAAGGCCGCCGGAGTGGCACGGCGCCTGGGCTGAGCCGGCGCGTGCAAGCTCGCGCCTCACGCGGGAGGAACGGTTTCGCCTCAGCTGGCGTTGAGCAGCGCGAAAGCGACGCCGGCCAGCACGTGGTTCAGGGCGAGTAACGCGAAGAAAGACCACACGCTGGTGGCCAACGCCACGCGGACCGAGGCACCCAGGTCGCGACTGAAGCTGCAGCGCTGCAGCATCACGACCAGCGTTGGCGCGACAAAGCACGTGGCCACCAGCAGCTTGCCCTTGAGGGTGAGTTCCACGACCCCGAAAAACGCCGGGAAGAGCAGGTCGGACACGATCGCCGCGGCGAACAAGGCCAGTCCGCACGCCACTCCGCAGAACAGGTAGCCGCTGACCAGCATATCCACTTCCCAATAGCGGCACGCCAGCACGAGCATGACGAGGGCCGCGAGCGCGCAGACGACGGCCCGGAGCGCGCCGAAGACCAGCAGCCGCCCCAGCGCCGAGCTCTCCTCCGCCTCATCGCCCGCCGCCGTCTCCGCCGCCCGGGAAACGGTGGAGGCCGGAGCTCGCGCCGCCGCCCCCGCCTCGCCACCCGGGCGCGCGACCGCCACAACGCGTCGCTCGTGTTCGCGCGCATGGGGCGAAGCCTCCGCCGCCGTCGCCACCACCACGCCGAGCAGGAGCACGGCAGAAAGGATTCGAAGTATCCGCATGCCGGCAGGAAGGCGGCGCCCCGCCGCTGTCGCAATTCCCCGGGGGCGGACGGTCCGCAGCGCCCATGGACGGACAATTTCTCGACCACCGCGGGCCGGCGCCCACAATGCCCCGCGCATGATCACCGCCCTCGGTTTCGACGCCGACGACACCCTCTGGCACAGCGAGACCATCTTCGAGGACTACCACCGCCGCTTCCAGGCGCTGCTCGCCCGCCACCACGATCCGAGGACAGTCGAGCAGGCGCTCTACGCCACCGAGATGCGCAACCTCGACCTCTTCGGCTACGGCGTGAAGAGCTTCGCGCTCTCCGCCATCGAGACCGCGATCGACCTCACCGGAGGCAAGATCCCTGCCGAAGAACTGCGCGCCCTCATCCAGGGCGCCAAGGACATGCTCGCCCACCCGGTCGAACTGCTCGACGGCGCCGCCGAGACCGTCGCCGCGCTCGCCGCCACCTACCGGATCATCGTCATCACCAAGGGCGACCTGCGGCATCAGGAGCGCAAGTTCGCCCGCTCCGGCCTCGCGCCCCAGGTCGTCGCCTGCGAGGTGGTCTCCGAGAAGGACGAGGCGACCTACGCCCGCGTGCTGGCCCGCCACGGCATCGCCGCCGGGAACCTGCTCATGGTCGGCAACTCGCTGCGCTCCGACATCCTGCCCATCCTCGCCCTCGGCGGCCACGGCGCCTACATCCCGTATCCGTTGATCTGGGCGCACGAGAAGGTCCCCGCGCCGACCGATAACCCGCGGTTCCACGCGCTCGACAACCTGCGCGAACTCCCCGCCCTGCTCGCCCGGTTGCGCGGCGCCGGCTGAGCCGCAGCGGTCGCCCCTTCGCTCAGCCCGCCTTCGGCCAGTCCGCCGCCGCCCACTTCGCGGCGTCGAAGCCCACCAGCCCGCAGTCCGGTCCGAGCACGAAGGGGCGCTTCACCAGCCGGCCGTTTCCGGCCAGCAGTGCCAACGCCGCGCCTTCGTCGAGCGTCGGCAGCTTCGTCGCCAAATTCTGCGCGCGGTATTCCAGCCCGGAGGTGTTGAACAACCGGCGCAGGTTGCCCTGCTGCCACTGCAGCATCCGCCGCAGTTCGGCCTCGGTCGGCGGCCGCTCGACGATCGCGCGCTCCTCGAAGGCCACGCCACGCTCGCGCAACCACCCGAGCGCCCGCCGGCACGTGCTGCAGCGGGCATAGGCGTAGACGACAACCGGTGCGGTGGACATGGGCCCGTGGTTACCGCGCGGCCCCACCGTTGCCAAGCCCGCACCCGCGCGGCGCGCCCGCACGAATCCGGTTTGCGCCCCGCCACCCCGCCCGGAAGATCGGCCGATCATGTTCTCCCCGGGGTCCCTCCGCTCTCCGCTCACCAATGGCGCCACGCGCGTGCTCCTGCTCGGCTCGGGCGAACTCGGCAAGGAGGTGGTCATCGAGCTGCAGCGCCTCGGCTGCGAGGTGATCGCCTGCGATCGCTACCAGCACGCCCCGGCCATGCAGGTCGCGCACCGTTGCCACGTCTTCCCCATGCTCGACGCCCAGACGCTGCGCCGCGTGGTCGCCGCCGAGCAGCCCGATCTCATCGTGCCCGAGATCGAGGCCATCGCCACCGATACGCTCGTCGATCTCGAGCAGAACGGACAACGCGTGGTGCCGACCGCCCGCGCCGCCCAGCTCACCATGAACCGCGAGGGCATCCGCCGCCTCGCCGCCGAGGAGCTCAAGCTGCCGACCTCGCCGTACCGTTTCGTGGCGACAGAGGCGGAGGCCACCGCGGCGGCCGCCGCGCTCGGGTTCCCCTGCGTGCTCAAGCCGATCATGTCGTCGAGCGGCCACGGCCAGAGCGTCGTGAAGTCCCCCGCCGATCTCCCGCGCTGCTGGAAGTACGCCCAGGAGGGCGCGCGCGCCGGCGCCGGCCGCTGCATCGTCGAGGGGTTCATCCGGTTCGACTACGAGATCACGATGCTCACGGTCTCCGCGAGCAACGGCATCCAGTGTTGCCCGCCCGTCGGCCACGTGCAGATCGACGGCGACTACCGCGAGAGCTGGCAGCCCTGCCCGATGAAGCCCGCCGCGCTGGCGCGCGCCGAGGAGATCGCGAAGACGGTGGTCGGTGCGCTCGGCGGCTGGGGCCTCTTCGGCGTCGAGTGCTTCGTGCGCGGCGACGAAGTCATCTTCAGCGAAGTGAGTCCGCGGCCGCACGACACCGGCCTGGTGACGATCGGCAGCCAGCAATGGTCCGAGTTCGCCCTCCATGCCCGCGCCATCCTCGGCCTGCCCGTGCCGCCGATCCGGCTGCTGCGCCCGGCCTTCAGCGTCGCCCTGCTCGGCGAGGGCGACGGCACCCCGGCCTTCTCCGGCCTCGACCGCGCGCTGGCCGTACCGGAGACGCACCTGCGCCTCTTCGGCAAGCCCGAGTGTCGCGGCCATCGCCGCCTCGGCGTCGTGGTCGCCACCGGCGAAACGGTCGAGGAGGCGCGCACCCGCGCCCGCGAGTGCGCCGCCGCGGTGAAGATCACCGTCGAGTAGCTCCGGCACTCCGCGCCCTTCGCGACGCGCCGGCGGTTGTCTCGCCGGTACAGCGCGATCGTGTCCAGGCAATGGACTGGCCGGACACCTCGGAGCCGCAGATGTGCGGTCGTGGGGCCGCAGCTTGCCGAGGCCGCTTGGGCGGAGCCTGGCTGAGCCGGCGCGAGCCGATCACAGCGCCGCTTTGATCGCGGCGAGCTGGGCGGCGTAGCCGGCCTCGTCGAGCAGGCGTTTGTCGGCCGGCATCATCTCGAAGGTCGAGCCCCAGGAGGCGCCACCCTCGTATTTCGGCACGAGATGGAAGTGCAGGTGCGGCAGCTTGTCGGAATACGCGCCGTAGTTGATCTTCTTGGCGCCGGTGGCGGTCTTGATCGCCCGCGCCGCCCGTGCGACATCCTGCATGAACAGCGCCAGCTCGGCGGCCGGCAGCTCGAACAGCTCGTTCACATGGCCACGGTAGGCGACCACGCAGCGGCCGGGATGGGTCTGCTCACGGAACAGGTAGAGGGTCGAGGCGCCCAGGGGCGCGATCTCGATCATCAGGTCGTGCAAGCGCTGGTCCTTGCGGCAGTAGAAGCAGTCCGGCAGTTCGCTCATGGCCGCCCCAGCCAAGCGGCCGGGGCGGGCGAACGCAAGGCCCGCGCGCAGACTCCGGGCTCCGCCGGCCGGCGCCGCGCCCGCTCAGTATCCAGCGATCCCGCTCATTGCGCCGCCGGCTGCGCCGCGCCGATCGCCGCGAAGTGCACCCCGCCCACGCTCACCGCCTCGGCGGCACCCGGCATGACCACATTGTGTCCCCGCGCGAGCGCCAGCGCCGGATCGCCCGCCGGCGACAATCCCGCGGCGACGCGCACCTCGGCGGCCACCGCCGGCGACAACCGCAGCGTCGTCAGGAAGCCGCTGTTCACGCAGATCGCCGGCACGCCGGAGGTGACCGTGAGACCCGGCGCGTTGCGCCGCGCCCAGTTCTCCAGACAGCCGACCAAAGCGGCGTAGGGCAGCGCGGCATGTTGTCTCCAGTAGTCGAGCTCCTCCACGAACGGCCCGCGCCCGATCACCCGCCGATAAGCCCGGTCGAGCACCGCCCGATACTGCTCGTCGCGCTCCACCAGCGTCCGGCGCAGTCGCTCGACCTGCTCGGCGTAGGTGCCGTTTTCGGCGGCCAGCGGATCGGCGTCGTGCGCGCCGGGTTCGCCTCCCAGCGCATCGCGCCAGGCGCGGTTGGCGACCCCGCGGCGCTCGCTCTCGGAGGCGGCGAGCTGTCGCCGATGGCGGGCGAACAGATCGGCCATGCGGTCGTCCGCATAAGGTTCCCAGTCCCTCAGCTCGGCCGTCGTCGGCGCCCGGCCCAGCGCGAGGAAGAACGAGGCCGAGAGGCGCTCGGTCGCCTCCGCGGCGCCGGCGGACACGACTGCAACCAAGGCCGCCGCGGCGACCACGAGGGGAAAACGGGGGAAGGGCATGGCGCGACAATGCGGCGGACTCCGCCGCCGACAACCCCTCCCGTTGTCGCAACAGTCGAACTGGCCGGCCGGACGAAGTGCCAGACCAAAGACAGCTTGCCCCGCCGCCGCCGTTCGGCCATGGACCAATGCCGAGTGGCGGGCGTCCGGTCGACAGGCAGGATGGCCCGGTTCGGAGAAAAGGATTCCCTATGAAACGCCTCCTGGAAAAAGTGACCTCGGTCCTCCGGTCGGAGACCCGCCCGGTGCCCGCGAGCCAACACAAGGCCGGGCACAAGGTGTTTGTGCGCATCGACGAGCCGCTGACGGCCGATCGCCGCCTGCGCAAGTACCAGAAGCCGCTGCACCAGGCCCTCATGCTCGCCCATCTCGGCCACGTCACCAGCGGCGGCTCCGTCCAGGGCACCGACGGCACGATCCACTGGATCAGCCTCGAGCTGCAGTTGCGCGACCTCGACGGCGCCCTGCACTTCGCCTGCGGCAAACTGCGCGAGCTCGGCGCCTCCGCCCGCTCGACCGTGAAGTACCAGGAGGCCGGTTCCACGGTCGTCCGTCCGATCCGCTGAACCGCGGCGCCGCGCCTCGCGGCCGCCAGCGACGCCCCGCAAGACGGCGCAGGCCCCCGCCTGCTTGACTCACGCCCGCTCGTCGGCGTTTCCGGCGTCTCCACGCCCGCGCGTCACGACCCGGCTCAGCCACACCGCGAGCCCGAAGACCACCAGCGCGCCGACCACGCCGGCCGCCGCTGTCGCCAGCCCCTCGTGGCCGATCCACGGGAAGACGTAGTCGGGCATCGGCGCCGGCGCCGCCTCGCGGGCCGCATGCTCGAAACCGAGTCGCGCCGCCACCGCCTCCAGTCCGTCCGGCCACGGGCAGGCGAACGGCGCCACAAACAGCGCCACCCCCAGCGCCGCCAGCAGTCCGTGGCGCACGAAGCCGCGCGCACCGCCCGCCGCCGCCGGCAACGCACCTGCCGCGCCGCCGACCAGCTCCGGCCGGGTCCGCGCGACCGCGGCAAACACCAGCGCGCTGATCGCGCCTTCGCCCAGCCCGATGAGCATGTGGATACCCGTCATCGCCGGCAACGCCACCGGCCAGGCCACCGTGCCCGACCACGCGAGCTGCCCCGCGCAGGCCAGCGCCGCCGCCACCGTCGAGCACCAGCCGGCGAACGCCAGCGCCGCCACCTGCCCGCGCAGCCCCGGCAGCAGTCGGCTCACGCCGCGGAACACCGCCAGCCCCACGCACGGCGCCACCACCGCCATGTTGAACACGTTGGCCCCGAGCGCCGTCACTCCGCCGTCCGCAAAAAGGAAACACTGCGCGATCAGCACCGTCGTCATCACGATCACCGCCGCGGGCACCCCGAGCAGCGCCGCCACCAGCGCGCCGCCGATCAAGTGGCCCGACGTCCCGCCGAGCACCGGGAAATTCACCATCTGCGCGGCGAACACGAACGCCGCGCCCAGCCCGAGCAGCGGCACGCGCCGCGGCGGCAAGTCGCTCCGCGCCTGCCGCAACGCAAGCCCGAGCCCGCCCGCCGCCAACGCCGCGGCCGTCACAGCGGTCTTCATATCGAGGAATCCGTCGGGGATGTGCATGGTGCGTGGTGGGGCCGGATCACAAACGCGAATTCCCCGCCGAGGCAATCCCCCGCGCGCCCGCGGTGGCGGCCGCGCCCGACTCACTCCACCAGCGGATGAGTCGCCGCCACCCACTCGGCGACCGGCACGCCGCCCTGCAGGTGCTCGACGACGATGCGCTCGCAGCGCTCCGGCGTGACGCCGCCGTACCACACACCCTCCGGATACACGACCAGCCACGGCCCGCCGCGGCAGACGCGCAGGCAGGCGGCCTTGGTCCGCAGCACCGGGATGCCCGTCTCCTTCAGGCGGCGTTTCAGCCAATCCCACGTCTTCAGTCCGTCCAGGGTGCTGCAACAATCCGGTCCCACGCACAGGAAGACGTGGCGGCGCGCGCCCGCGAGTTGCATCGCGGCAAACGCGGCGTCGGTGGAGTTTCGATCGGAGGAAGGCATGGCGCGGCGGAAAGCCCTCTCCTAGTCCCTCGCGCGGGTTGTGGCAACCGCACCGCCGCCACGGGATCGTCTCCCGCTCCCGAGCCGAGCCCGGAACCCGCGCGGCGGCGCCATTCCGCGGTCACGCCGCCGGAGTCGCCGCGTTCTTCTGCCGCTCGTACCACGCCTCGAACAACGCATCGATGCTCTCCTCGGCCTCGAAGTAGCGGCGTTCGAGGGCCTCGAAAAGCCGGTGCGCCTCGGCGCCGAGCAGCCGGAGCTGTTCGGCGCGCACCTGCGGCTCGGGCGACGGACCGCCGCCGCCGAATTGCGCGTTGGCCTCCGCCGCGAGGGCCGCCAGCTCGTGCGCCCCGATCGCCCGCAGCGCGGCGGGCGCATGGAAGGCGAGATCGCCGCGCCGGCTCAGGTAGTAGCCGGCGAACCCGTGGTTGGCGACGCCTGCGGCGAACTGCCACACCGTGGCGAGGATACGTTCGGCCTCGGTGAGGCCGGCAAATCCGGTCTTCCTGAGCTGGTCCATGGCGCGTTGGGCGGCGAGGTCGACGATCATGGCGGGGCGGGTTGAGATGGCCGCAATCTAGCCCGCCCGCCCGCCCGCTCAATCGCCACCGGCAGGTTTCCGGTGACAGGATCGTGACGTTTCCCCCTTTCTCTCCGGCCGGCCGGGGCCGCGCCGCCATCGCGCCAGCCCGTGTTTTCGGGTTGGAGTCGGCCTCACCGGCGGTGTCTGCTTCCGGCATGAACCCCACCGGATGGAGCCACCTCGCGCGCGCCGCCGCGCCGTGCGCCTGATCCGCCCGGCCCCCGATGTTCGCCGTCCTCGAAACGCTCCTGATCGCCGCTGCGCTCTTCGCGGCCACCAACGCCGACGATCTGGTGCTGCTCATCGTCTTCTTCGCGCAACCGGGTTGCCGCCCGCGCCGGGTGGTGTTCGGCGCCCTGCTCGGCCTCGCCGCGCTCACCGCGGCGAGCTTCGCCGCCGCGTGGCTCGCGCTCGCCGCCCCGGCGGACTGGTTGCCCTGGCTCGGGCTCGCCCCGCTCTATCTCGGGCTGCGTTGGCTGTGCCGCCCCCACCACGACGAGTCGCCCACCGGGGCGGCGTCCTGGCAGACCGTCGCGCTTGTGACGATCGCCAACGGGGCCGACAACCTCGGCGCCTACATCCCTGTCTTCGCCCTCCAGACTTTCCGAGAAAAGGTGATCACCGCGGCGACGTTCACCGTGCTCGCCTTCGCCCTGTGCGCCCTCGCGTGGGTGGCGGTGCGGCATCCGACCTGGGGCCCCCACGTCCAGCGCTGGTCCGCCCGGCTCGGCCCGTTCGTGCTCATCGCCATCGGGCTCTGGATCGTCGCGCAACATCCGGTCTTCGGCTTGGGACGCTGAACCCGGCCGATCGCCCGGTTGCGCACTTGCCCCGCCCGGCGATCGTTGGGCAACATCGCCCGCTTGTCCTCCGCGTCACCAGTCCAGCCGCCCGCCGCCCGCGCCCACCAGCACCGCGGCCTGGCGCTGCTGCTCGCCGCCCTCTCGGCGCTCGGGCCGTTCTCGACCGACACCTACCTGCCCTCGCTCCAGGAGATCGGCCGGCAGTTCGGCGTCTCCGCGGTGCTCGTCCAGCAGAGCCTCACCGCCTACATGGTGCCGTTCGCGATCATGACCCTCTGGCACGGCGCGATCGCCGACGCGCTCGGCCGGCGCCGGCCGACGATCATGCTGCTCGCCGGCTTCGCCGCGGCGTCGATCGGCTGCATGTGCGCGTGGAATCTGCCAGCGCTGATGTTCTTCCGCGCCCTGCAAGGAATGACCGCCGGCGCCGGGCTGGTCATCGGCCGGGCGATCGTGCGCGATGTCTTCGACGGCACGGAGGCGCGCCGCATGATGAGCCAGGTGGCGATCATGTTCGCGGTGGCGCCGGCGGTCGGCCCCGTCGTTGGCGGCTGGTTGCACGTGTGGTTCGGCTGGCGCTCGGTCTTCGCCTTCCTCGCGCTGTTCGCGGCCGCGCTGTGCTGGTGGTGCCTGCGCGCGCTGCCGGAAACGTTGCCCGCCGAGAAACGCCAATCGCTCCACCCGCGCCCGCTGCTCCGGGGCTACTGGCAATGTCTGCGCTCCGCCCCGTTCGTCGCCCTCGTGCTGGCCATCACGCTGAATTTCGCGGCCACATTCACCTACATCGTCTCCGCGCCGGCCTTCGTCATCGGCCAATTGCACCGCGGCGAGACGGAGTTCTTCTGGCTCTTCGGGCCGGTCACCGCGGGCATCTTCCTCGGCGCCCATCTCTCCGGCTACCTCGCCGGGAAACTGAGCAGCCGCCGCACCGTCGCGCTCGCCTACGGCATCATGGCCGCCGCCGCGCTGGCCAACGTCGCCTTCCACGCCCTGCACGCGCCGGGCCTGCCCTGGAGCGTGCTCCCGCTGGCGCTCTACGGCATCGGCACCTCGCTCTCGATGCCCTGCCTCACCCTCATGGCGCTGGATCTCTTCCCGGAGCGCCGCGGGCTGGCCGCCTCCTGCCAGGCCTTCGCCCAGAGCGGCGGCAACGCCCTCGTCACCGCCGTCCTCGCCCCGCTGCTGTGGGGCTCGGCGCTGCATCTCTCGCTGGGCATGCTCGCGTTGATGGCGACCGGCGCGTTCGCGTTTCTCGCGTACACGCTCCTGCTGCGCCACCACCGCGCCCCGACCGGGCCGCTCACCTGAGCGCCCGAGGTAGAGCCGGGCCGAAAGCTCGGATGGTTGTTCCGCTCCGGATGAAGAACTGCGCTCTCCGCCGCGCGCCCCACGTCGACAACCTCCCGCGCGGCGGACGCCGTCCCCTCCAAACCCAACCGTCTCTCTTGGCTGAAGGCAGTTCGGATCGGTCACAGAGACAGAGGAGTCACGGAAGGAGATCACAGAGGGGAACGAGGGGAAGCAAAGGCTGGTCCGGCCTACTCATCCCAATGGTGAGCCTCTCTGGTCTCCGCATTTTTCCGGTCTCTCTGTGTCCTCTTCCCTGATCTCTGTGCCCTCTGTGTCCAACGGCTTCATTCAGGCTGTGCGGCGCCGCTTTTCAGCCATCCAGCCGCTCCACCCGTCCACGCCGCACTCGACCACGCCAAGCCCGCGCCCAGTGCACGCGTCAGCCCCGGAGCTCAGCCGCCGATGGCCTTGAGGGCTTTCTCCTCGAACTCCTTCCCGGCCTCGCGCGGGACGTCCGGATTCGCGGCGAGGGTCAGTCCGAGCTTTCCGGCTGCCTGGCGGACCGCCGCGGGCCGGCCGAAGACAAAGGCAGCGGTCTGGTCGCCTGTCTCGACCTGGACAAAACGCTCCTCGGCTCCCGCCTCCGCCAGCGCCCGATGGATCGCGGACACCACTGCGCCAACGTCGTACCAGTCGCCCAGGTCGCGCGGGGCGATGCGGTACAGCTTCCCGGCGTGAACAAACTGGAGCGTGTACCGTCCGTTGTCCTTGGCGCGGGAGCCTTCCACATAGTTTTCGAGCACCGCTTCGGGGCGAAACCGGTCCGCACTCGCTCGGGCGAACTCCAGCACCAGCAAGTCATGCCGGTTGGGCACCAGGCCGGTCTCCGTGTCGAAAACCAGGGCACGACCGGCGACGACGAGAAACGCCAGGCCGTCCGCTGGCGGGATCGCATCTTCGACCGTCTCCAGGCGCTTCACCGCTGCGGCCGCCTCGTCGGCCGTCAGGAGTTGGCTGGAGACGCAATGTTCCGCGCAATCACGCGCCGTGAGTGCGACCGTTTCCCCCTCCTGCCCCGCAGCGGTTTCGATCGCGACCCCGGTCTGCGCGGAGAGGGTCGCGGCGACGGAGGGAGCCAACTCAGCCAGCTCCCCCATCGCCTGCCGCCGCACGAGCCGCCACTCCGCACCTCGAACCAAGCTGGCCAAGGCCTCCTGCGCCTCGTCGGCCGGCAGCACCTTCCGAAAGACTTCGATCGCGGACATCGCGGCGCCATCGATGGAACGCTGGTCCTTCTGGGCGCAGAGGTAGTCGGAGATCGTCTTGGTCGCTCTGCGCCGCAGTGCCTCATCCGCGGTCGCTTCGCACAACGCGACGACCGCCTCCAGCCCGGGCGCGCCCTCGAACGGTTTCACCGGCTGCAGACGGGCTTCCAGCCGCGGGAGAAGCTCGGCCGAGGGGAGCAACCACGCGGCAGCCAACAACAGGTTGTCGTCGGCCGCGTCGCCTTCCCGGGCCAGGCGCGTCGCGATCCGCTCCGCCGCCGCGGCGATCCGGCGCATCCCGGCGATTCGGAGCGCCATCCTGCGCACCCTCGCCTCGGGCGCATCGACCAAGGCGGCCACCAGATTGCCCACGTCCTCCGGCACTGCGCCCGAATCCGGTAGCAGATCGCTTCCCGGCGACAAAAGAACCAACGCGGCCTGCGGCGAAGCCTCCGCCTGTGCGGCCAGCTCGGCCAGCGGGACCGCCACATCGAGTCGGCGCAGGGCCAGCATGGCGTGCAGCCGCTTCTCCGGCGAACAGGCCGCATCCACCCGGATCCGCTGGAAGGCCTCCCGCGCACGCTCCGGGGCGGACCGGATCAGCGCAATCGACTCCGCGTCGTAGCTACGGACCCCGGCCGGTTCCGCCAGCAGGGCGGCCAGCGCCGCCTCGCGCCGGTCCGAGGCCAGTTGCCGCGCCTCCGCCACCGCACCCGCATCGGCGTACACCTCCACCACCGCAAGCTCCTCCTGCCGCCCGCACCCCGCGCCGAGGATCGCCCACCCGAACAAACCCGCCAGCCGGCTCCAGGTTATCTTCATGGTTCGATCACAGATACTCGCTCCGCCATGACAAGAAGGATCCCCACGCCGCTCACGCGGGAGGAGCCGGCGACACAGCGCAGGCACCGTGCAGGGCAAGACCATCGGCGGACGCCACCACCGCGCCCCGGCCGCAGCGACGACCGCCGGCCCCGCCACCTGACGCTCACGCATTTCCCTGCCGGGGAAATGCGTCGTCCGGGATTCGACTGGCTTCCACCGGTGGCGCAGCGCACAAAAGCCCACAACATCCCCGCCGTGAGTTCCTCCCCCGCCACGCTCGAAGAGAAGTACCGCCGCCTGCTTGAGGTGATCGCCGCGCACGGCCGCGTCGCGGTCGCCTTTTCGGGCGGCGTCGACAGCAGTTTCCTCTGCCGCGCCGCGCGCGACGCCGTGGGCGACGGCGCCATCGCGATCACCGTCACCGGTCCGATGATGCCGAGCGACGACCTCGCCACCGCCAAGCAGATCGCCGCGCTCACCGGCATCCGACACCTCTTCATCGACGACCCCGAGCTCGACGAGCCCGTCGCTGCCAACCCGATCAACCGCTGCTACCACTGCAAGAAGATCGAGTTCGCCCGCATCGCCGAGGTCGCGCGCCAGCACGACGTCGCCACCGTGCTCGACGGCTCCAACCTCGACGACGAGGGCGACTACCGCCCCGGCCTCACCGCGCTCTCCGAGCTGAAGGTCACCAGCCCGCTGCGCGTCGCCGGTCTCCGCAAAGCGGACATCCGCGAGCTCTCCCGCGAGCTCGGCCTGCCCACCTGGGACAAACCCGCCGCCGCCTGCCTCGGTTCGCGCGTACCCTACGGCGAACGCATCACGCTCGAGAAACTCCGCGCCATCGACCGCGCCGAGCAGACGCTCCGCGCGCATGGTTTCCGCCAGTGCCGCGTGCGGCACCACGGCGACATCGCCCGCCTCGAGGTTGCGCCCGCCGAGCGTAGCCGTTTCTTCGATCCCGTGCTGCTCGACACCCTTTCCCGCGAGATCAAGGCCGCCGGCTTCCGCTACGTGTGCCTCGAACTCGAAGGCTACCAGATGGGCAGCCTCAACCGCGTATTACCCTCCGAAGCCTTGGCGAAGGATGGCGCCCCTGCTCCCCATGCGTGAAGCTTCTCCGATGGTGGGTCGGGCTTTACGCCCGACATCCGAGGTAGGGCGGTTTCTCCGAAACCGCCGCAACCGTCAGCCCGCATCTGGCACCCTTCGCCGCCACGGACGTTTCGGAGAAACGTCCCTACCGCCCCATGCCTGAGCACGCCGCCAAAGTCCTCTACTACGACTGCTCCGCCGGCATCTCCGGCGACATGCACCTCGGCGCGATGGTCGACCTCGGCGTGCCGCCCGAACACCTCGAAGCCGAGCTGAAGAAGCTCGGTCTGCCCGGCTGGCGCCTGCGCTTCACCCGCGACTCCCGCAAGGGCATCGGCGGCACCCGCGCCGACGTGCTCCTCGACGGCGAACCCGATCCGCTCGCCGGCTCGACCGTGGCGCAGGCGTCCCTGCCTGCGGCCCTTGGCTCCGCCGCCCCTGTAGCCGGCCTCCCGGGCACAACCACCTTCACTCCAGTCGCCAAACTTCACGCACCGCTCGTCCCCGGCCACGAGCCGCACGAGCACCGCAACCACCGCGACATCGTCGCGATGATCGAGCACAGCTCGCTCGCCGACGGCACCAAGCGTCGCGCCCTCGCCATCTTCGCGCGCCTCGCCGAAGCCGAGGCCAAGATCCACGGCATGCCCGTCGCCGAGGTCGGTTTCCACGAGGTCGGCGCCGTCGATTCCATCGTCGACATCGTGGCCGCCGCCATCGCGCTCGAATGGCTCAAGCCGGATCGTATCCTCGTCTCCACCATCGAGCTCGGCGGCGGCTTCGTGAAATGCGCCCACGGCCGCTTGTCCGTGCCCGCGCCCGCCACCGCCGACCTGCTCCGCGGCGCCCCCACGCGGCTCGGCACCGTGCCGTTCGAGGCCACCACGCCCACCGGCGCCGCCATCCTCGCGGCCAGCGCCACCGAGTTCACCGACCGCACCGATTTCACCATCGAGCGCATCGGCTACGGCATCGGCCACAAGGACGGCCCGATCCCGAACATCCTCCGGCTGTTTCTAGGAACCGACATACGCCGCGAGGACACCGGCGCTTCCGCTGTCTCCGCTCCGCCGGAGACAGCTGCCGCGGTCGCACCGTGCGAGAACGCAACGGTGCTGGAGTGCAACCTCGACGACATGACCGGCGAGACCGCCGGCTACGTCCTCGAAAAGCTCCTCGCCGCCGGCGCGTCCGACGCGTGGCTCACGCCCATCGTCATGAAAAAATCGCGCCCGGCGCTGACGCTCTCGGTGCTCTGTCCGCCGGAGAAGGAATCCGCGCTCACCGAGCTCATCCTGCGTGAAACCACCACCTTCGGCCTACGCCGCCGCGAAGTCGGCAAACTCGCCCTTGAGCGGACCTTAGTGGAAGTCGCCACCTCGCTCGGCAACGTTCGCGTGAAGACCGCGTGGCTCGACGGTCGCCCATTGAAGTCGAAACCCGAGCACGACGATCTCCGCCGCCTCGCCGAAACCCACCACCTCCCGTTGCGCGAAGTCGAGCGCCACATCCTCGCTGAGCTCGCCCAGCGCGAAACGAAGCCCTGAACCGGATTGGACACAGAGGGCACAGAGGGCAGAGGAGAACACAGAGGAGCCACTCTCACCCTCCCATCCAAACCGCCGTGCACACCCAGATGTCGCCCACTGAAGCACCTACGACAAACCTCTGACGCTCCGTGCCCTCCTTCCCCTCCGTGCCCTCAGTGACTCGTCCGTCCTCTCCGTCCTCCGCTCTTCCTTCCCTTCTGTCGTCCCCATACGTTTTCGTCTTCTCTCCGTGCACTCCTCCCCCTCTGTGGCCTCTGTGACCTGCCGGTCTTCTCCGCCTTCTCCATCCTCCGTCCTTCGTTCTCTTCGTTCCCTTCTGTCGTCCCCGTCCGTTTTCGGCTTCTCTCCGTG
>ENA-UPSM01002475-UPSM01002475.1-activated-sludge-metagenome-genome-assembly--contig:-NODE-2475-length-22397-cov-150.038985_pt1 | contig 22397 bp, 18 predicted proteins | sample MGYA00238181_ERZ773283 | MGnify/ENA primary metagenome ERZ773283 (study PRJEB29023, sample SAMN05720199) | activated sludge metagenome | isolation source: Anaerobic digester | place: Japan...
TGGATCTGCACCGGCGCGATTTTTCGATCAACACGCTGGCTCTCCGCTTGGATGAACCTTTCTTTGGCAAGCTGTATGACTTTTGGGGCGGTTACCATGACCTCCAAAACGGCATCATCCGCGTTCTCCATGCGCTTTCTTTTGTGGATGATGCCACACGCATTTTACGGGCGCTGCGCTTTGCTGCTCGCTTTGAGTTCCGCATCGAGCCGCGCACCCTCAGCCTGATGCAAGCCAGCCTTTCAATGCTGAACGAAATTTCCGGCTCGCGCTTGCGCCATGAGATAGATTTGATCTTGCTCGAGCCAAAAGTGGTCGATATATTCGTCGCCATGGTGCGCACCAATGTGATGCAAGCCATCCATCCTAAGCTGCCTTGGAGCTTAGAAATCAAGGAGCGCTTAGGGTATCTCAACGCACCAGCGGCACAAGCAGAATGGGAGACCACGAGCAGCGAAAAACAGCTAAACATCCGCCAAATTTTTGGTTACATTTATTGGCTGGAAGATCTCCCCAAGCAGGATTTGGAGCGCGTCGCAGCGCGTTTACGCTTGCCTGCTAAGGTGATTCAAAATATCCGCCAAGCAGCGGAATTGCGCACCCAGCTTCCAGAGCTAAGAAAAGAAAAACCTAGCACCATCACCGCTGCACTCGAAGCTATCGACCCATTGGTCATCACTGCGGTTTATCAGAGCACCCCAGAAGCAACACTTCGGGAACCACTACGTGCAATGATGCTTCACTACAGGCACATAAAGCCAACGGTGAATGGGGATGACTTGCGTGCCATGGGCTTGCCTCCATCGGCGCGTTATCGTGAAATCTTGGATGCATTGCGCAAGGCTTGGTTGGATGGTGAAATTAGGACGCCAGAGGAAGAACAGGCATTCCTCCAGCGTTTGATTGAGAACGACAATGGTAGAAACGGTTAATCAAGCGACTTTTTATCTGCCAAACGGCGGGGGGATTATAGTGCGTCCGGCACATGAAAGCGATTTGCCCGCGATGGAATGGGAAGGGCAATATACTCACTTTCGCCAGCTCTATGCCGACCACTTTGCTGCCAGCCGTCTCGGCACCACGCTGATATATATCGCCGAGACCTTAGAGGGCAAAATGGTTGGGCAAATCTTCCTGCAGCTCTATGCACGCAACGCCGAACTAGCGGATGGAATACATCGTGCTTACTTATTTTCGTTTCGGATCAAACCAGAGTACCGCAGCCAAGGCATAGGGAGTTTTATGCTCCAATTTGTGGAAGATCAACTTTTATCGCGTGGATTTGATAGCATCCGCCTAAACGTGGCGCGAGCAAATGTGCGTGCTCGCAAACTCTATGAACGGCATGGTTATCACATCATTGGTGTGGATCCCGGCGTCTGGCGCTACCAAGACCATCTGGGCGAATGGCACACTGTGCACGAGCCTGCTTGGAAAATGCTCAAGAAGCTGCGCTGAACCTAAAGGCGTTTACTGCTCATCCTCTGGTTCGTCTGCCTGCAGGATTTCCTCTTCAGGTTCGGGCTCTTCAGGTAACTTTTGCTCAGTTTCAAGCTGAGGTGTTTCCTCAGGCGTTAGAGCTTCTGCTTGCGCTGCAGCTTGGTTCTCGGCGATCCAGCCTTTCAATGTCTGCACCACCTCTTGGTAATCCTCGTCCGGCAAATAGTTCGTGATTACTAAAATGTCTTTCCCTTGTTTAGCGGAAATCAACATGCCGTACTTCTTCTCGGTTGCACTGAGCAAGTCGCTCTTGTTTAGGCGCAGCTCTGGGTATCGCGGCTGGTTTTGGACTAAAGTGTCATCGGATAACTCTAAGCTATAGTTCTCCCAAAGCTCCTTGCGTTGCTTATACGCACGATTGCCAGAATATACAAACAAGATTGCAATTAATGGAATCATCCAGAGGAGCGAGCGCATTGTTTCCTGCCCCCAGTTGAGCGCTACAGAAATAGCGACTAAAACTAAGAAGGTAATGCCGTATACCTTCAGGATGGTATTCTTTTGCTGCGGTAATTTAGCTGGGTCAAGGCGGTAAGTTTTCATAAGTCTGATGCCTCCGTTATGGTTAGCAGTATTATACTCTTTGGGCTTGGGAGTTATTTTGCCTTTGCACATGAAGGATGGATTCGATCCTTACTTCTGGTGCCTGCATGCCCAGTTTTTATTCGTCTCCTGAGTGTTTAGCCTACCTGTAAGGTAGCATGCAAGGCTATTAATCCTTAAATCTCTAAGAAACTGACCGATCTATGATGAAATCAGTGATTATAAATGCCTGGAATGCGGGAGACTTGCACCAAGTTCCTCTCTCGGTACTTACAGGGCTCACTGCACACTCCAGAGACAGGCGAAAAAAAAGAAGATTAGTTTTTCGAGACCCTCATCTTAAATTTTTGAAAATTTAACCGAATTGTTTGATATAATTCACCTTCGGCATTGCGCCAAGAATGAAATCTTTACACGACGCACAAAGCGCCGTGATATTATGCAAAATTATAGGAAAGGTCAACACTCATGAAAGAATTTTCTACAGCCTCAGTACGCAACATTGTGCTTGCGTCCCATAGCAGTTCCGGCAAGACGATGCTCACCGAAGCCCTCCTCTACTATACCGGTGCAACTACCCGCCTCGGTAAAATCGAAGATGGTACCACAGTCTCCGACTTTGACGAAGAAGAGCACCGCCGTGGGATCTCCTTATATACCTCGGTCATTCCAGTTCTCTACAAAGATCTCAAGCTGAACTTGCTGGATACGCCTGGCTATATGGATTTTATCGGTGAGGTGATCTCCGCGATGCGCGTGGCAGATTGTGCCGTGGTGTTGATAGATTCCGTTGCCGGCTTGGAGGTCGGCACAGAGATGGCGATGCAGTACGCTGCCCAGTTCAACCTGCCGATGATCATGGTTGTAAATAAAATGGACCGCGATAATGCCAATTTTCAAAAAGCGATCGCATCCGTTGAGGAAGGCACAGACTACCGCCTCATCCCGATGCAGCTGCCCTGGGGAGAAAAAGCTAACTTTCAAGGTGTGATTGACTTAGTGAGCATGAAAGCCTATAAAGGCGATGGTAAAACGGTTGTGGATATCCCAGCGGAGTATAAAACCCAAGCAGATGAAGCGCGCCTTAAATTAGTTGAGGCTGCAGCCGAGGGTGAAGATGCCTTGCTCGAGCGATATTTCGAGAATGGTGGGCTTTCGGACGAAGAAATCTTGCAAGGAATGCGTAAAGCCATTGGAACCAGCAATGTCATTCCAGTGCTTGTGGCAGCCGGTGCCCACATGATCGGCATTGGGCCATTGCTGGATGCCTTGATTGCCTTAGCACCCTCCCCGCTCGATCGACCGGCTGCTGTGGCGCAATCCCCTCAAGGCGAGGTGAAGTTAGAACCTTCCGATACGGGACCGTTAGCTGCCTACGTTTGGAAGACCACTGCAGACCCCTTCGTTGGGCGTCAGACGTTCTTCCGTGTTTATTCCGGCGTGATGGTCTCCGATTCTCGCGTTTGGAATGCAAATAAGGGTGAGGAAGAGCGCTTAGCTAACGTTCAGGTACCTTTTGGTAAAGAGAATTTGCCTGTGCCGGCTATTCATAGCGGCGATATTGGCACGGTGGCAAAGTTGGCTGTTACCACAACGGGAGATACCCTCACCACGCGTGAACAAAACCTGATCCTGCCCAAGCCAAGCTACCCTAACCCGCTTTACCGCGTGGCAGTTGCCCCAAAGACGCAATCGGATGCAGCTAAGATGAGCAGCACCCTGACGCGCCTGTGCGAAGAAGATTTAACCCTTTCATGGGAAATGGAACCCGCCACCAAGCAAACGCTGCTCTTTGGTATGGGCGATCAACACATCGACGTGGCTGTTCGGCGGGCAGAGACCAAATTCCAGCTTTCAATGAACTTACTGGAACCGAAAGTGCCCTACGAAGAGCATATTACCAAAGAAGCCAGCGCCATGTATCGCCACAAGAAGCAAACCGGCGGTGCCGGTCAGTTTGGTGAGGTTCACCTACGCGTATTCCCCATCCAAGATGAAGATTTCACCTTTAGCAATGACGTCTTTGGCGGTGCAATCTCCAGCAGCTATATGGCACCAATCGAAAAAGGCATCCGCTCCGTGATGAAAGAAGGCGTTATAGCCGGCTACCCGGTGCATAATGTTGGTGTCTCGGTGTTTGACGGCAAAGAGCACCCGGTCGATTCTAAACCGATCGCCTTTGAAATTGCCGGGCGTGAAGCCTTTAAGTTAGCTTTCAAGGATGCCAACCCTGTGCTTTACGAGCCCATTATGAAAGTGACCATCACCGTGCCCGAAGCCAACATGGGTGATGTGCTGGGCGACCTCAACACCCGCCGAGCTCGCGTGCAAGGCATGGAAACCGATAAAGGTCGCTCAGTGGTTACCGCAATGGTGCCGCTGGCAGAAATGCTGCGTTATACTACCACCCTGCGCTCTATGACTGGGGGACGGGGTTACTTTACCATGGAGTTCGACCATTATGACTTGGTGCCAACTCACCTGACCCAAGCGATAATCGAGGCACGCCAAAAAGAATTAAAATCCGAAGATTAGTCTTCGTTTAAGACCAATACAGCCGCCCTGGTTTGGACGGCTGTTTTTGTTTTAAGGAACTCTCTCAACTTTTGGTTCAATTTTCAACTCTGAAAGCAGAGCTTCCGCCACAGGGATGCAGTCTGCTACCACGCGTTCATCAGCTACCTCGAAGATTGGGGCGTGCGGGTCTTTATTCACCGCAATGATGTAAGTCCCTTCGGCTAAGCCAGCTAAGTGCTGCACAGCTCCAGATATGCCAAAAGCTAAGTACACTTTCGGCGCAATAGTAATGCCAGTTTGCCCGACCTGATGCACATACGGAAGCCAACCTAAGTCCACCACTGCGCGGGAGGCAGCTAAACCTGCGTTTAGTGCTTGTGCCAGATCTTGGAAGAGGGGCAAAGCGCGTGGGCTGCCGATGCCTCTGCCTACACCAATCACAACTTCTGCTGATTCCAAGCTCAAAGTTTCGCTTGTTGTGAGGCTTAAGGCTAACTGCTGAATCAAGGGGTTACTCGGCAGATGCACTTCAGCAAAGGTTAGGCTGCCCCGCCGGCTAAAATCGGGCACAATGGGTTGCATCACGTGCGGGCGGACGGTTGCCATCTGCGGGCGTCGATTGCGGCAAAGGATGGTTGCCATCAGGTTGCCACCAAAAGCTGGCCGCGTTTGATGCAGCAAGCCGCTCTGCGCATCAATCTCTAAGTGGGTACAATCGGCAGTCAAACCTGTCTCCAAGCGTGAGGCGATCCGTGGGGCAATTGAGCGTCCGAAGGCTGTCCCGCCAATCAGAAAAATTGAAGGCTGGTAAGCTTGCGCCAATTGAGCCAAGGCAAGTGGAGAAAGCAGCTCATCGCGCTGGTCAAGTTCTGCCAATGGCACTGCCAGCACTTCATCTGCGCCATAAGCCCAAAGCTGCTGGCTTCTCTGGGTAGCCTGCTCTCCCAGCACGATCGCGCACACACGCTCTCCGCTGCTTGCCGCGAGGCGGCGCGCTTCACCCAGGAGCTCAAAAGTCACTGGTTTGAACTGCCCCGCAAAAAACTCAGCAAAAACCCAAATTCCCCTTGCCTGAGAGTTTTGTTGGACTGCTTGAGGTAAGCGGAGCTCAATAGCCTCATAGCGGCAAGTCGGCACGCATGCACCGCAAAAAACACATGCCTCAGAGATAACTGCCATGCGCCCCTGCATGCTAATAGCACCATAAGGGCAGGCTGGCAGGCACTTACGGCAGCCGATGCATTTTTCCGGCAGTACCTGGATCTCAGCCATGCTGTTTCCTTCCTGTTTGTTTCTGCAAGCTTGCCAAGATCTGCTGCGCGATTTCTGGCAGCGTGCCTTCCACTAGATGGCAGGTTTTATCGTGCTCCGGCACAAAAGTGGCGATGACTTGCGTGGGGGAGCCTTCCAATCCAATGCGCCCAGGGTCAACATCCAGATCCTCTACTTTCCAGATGAGAATATTGGATTTCTGTGCCCGCCGGAAACCTGCCAGCGTTGGAAAGCGTGGGGTATTAATCTCCTTGACTACGGTAAGCAATGCGGGCAATTGGACCCTCAGGCGCGCATAGCCTTCGTCGACCATTTTTTGGCAAATCAGGCTCTCTGTACTAACCTGTTCGATTTTAGAGATTGCGGTGGTATGCGGAATACCCAACTTCTCGGCTAATTCGGGACCAACCTGAGCTGTATCGCCATCAATTGCCTGCCTGCCGCATAAGATTAGGTCTACTGTGCCTAACTTCCGGATTGCAGCTGCTAAGGTAGTCGCCGTAGCAAGTGTATCCGCACCAGCAAAGCGACGGTCGGTCAACAAGATGGCTTGGTCTGCCCCCATAGCGAGTGCTTCCCGCAACATCACCGCGGCACTGGGGATACCCATTGTGAGCACGCTCACCGTGCCGCCATGCGCCTCGCGCAAGCGCAGCGCTTCTTCTAAGGCATAAGCATCAAAGGGATTGAGCATCAGCTCCACGCCTTCGCGTATGATCGTACGGGTGCGCGGGTCCAGCTGAACTCGTGTGGTAGCGGGCACTTGCTTAACGCAAACGACAATCTCCATACCGCTTTCAAGCCTCCAGCGGGAACATATTCCCAGGGTTGAGCAGCCCTTGGGGGTCAAAGCAGCGCTTGAGCGCGCGCATTTCGTTCAGAGCCTGTGTGCCATAGAGCTCAGCAAGCAGAGCATGCTTGAGTTTACCAATCCCATGCTCCGCCGAAACTGTCCCCCCAGCAGCGACGACTTCCCGTGCCCATTGCTCAAAGAGCTGCTTACCTTGCGTATATTCGGCTTCATTGCGAGGGAGGATGTTCACGTGGAGGTGATTATCGCCAATATGCCCAAACTTCAGTGCTTCTAAGCCAGTTTGGTTGAGCGTATCTTCATACAACTTCATCACCCAATCGAGTTTGTCATCCGGTACAGCCATATCACTGCCCAACTTGGTCAGATTGGGATGTTGCCGCTTGCGCTCAGCAATGATGCGGTTGATGCTCTCTGGAATGGCATGGCGGAAAGCAACCAGCTTTTCCAAATCTTGGCGCGAAAGCGCTAACCAGGTGGCTTGCTCATCACCGCCTCCAGCGTTGAGCAGGTCAGCAACCCGATTGATAGCTTCATCGCGCTCGGGTAAGCTCTCAGCGGTAAACTCTGTGTAGATCGCGCTCTGAGCCGCTGGACTAAGTGCAGGGATATTCTGATGGGCGTGCAGCTGCTCTTGCTCGCTGCGGATTAGTGCTAAGCAGGCTTGATCAAAAAATTCGATGGCGGCTGGCTGCTCAGCTTGCGGAAGGGCTCTTAGGGCGTGTACATAAGCCAAGGCATTCTGCTCCCTTGTGAAGAATGCCATCATTCCCCAAGTGAAGCCTGGCTGCGGAGCTAAGGCTAAAGTGACCTCGGTTACAATGCCTAATGTCCCTTCCGAGCCGATGAAAAGATCGATAAGATCCATATTCTCATGTACATAATACCCAGAGGCATTCTTGACCTGCGGCATCTGGTAAGCTGGCAGCTGCCCAGCGATCTGGCTGCCATCATCCAAGCGCAAAGAAAACTGCCGACCTTGGGCAAATTGCTCACCGCGGTGCAAGCTAAGGCTCTTGCCGTTGGCAAGCAGCAAGCGCAACCCAAGCACATGCCGGCGCATAGAGCCATAACGGTAGGACTTTGCCCCTGAAGCGTTGGTTGAGACCATCCCGCCGACTGAAGCGGTTGTCTCGGTGATATCTGCCGGCAGGAACCAAGCACCGCTTTGCTGAAAGCGCCGCAAAGCAGATTGTGCTTGTGCACTCCAACCAGTTGTATCAAAAGATTTTTCGGCGATAGCTTTGTTGAGCTGATTGAGCTGCACGCCAGGCTGAACCGAAAGCAAGAAGCACTTCCGCACGGCATCCCATCCCATTCCGGTAATGCGATTGAGTTTGCTGAGGTTGAGGATATGCCCACCTGTAGGCACAGCACCACCCGTAATGCCCGTGCGGGCGCCTTGCACGGTGAGCGTTTGATGAGCTTGGCGAACTGCGAACAGAACTTCGCGGATTTCTGCTTCACATTCTGGGAAGGAAATGCTCTCCGCCTGTCCGGTGACTTTGGACTCGTCACTCAGGTAAGGCTGGATTATTTGGGGGTCGCTTAGAATTTGTACTGGCATCTTGCCAATTGTAAAGCAAAACTATAATAAGCTGATTATTTCTCTCAGGGGGACATCGAAGATAATACTTGTTAAACTTGTTTTCCGCCGGTCTACTAAGTGCCTACCTGCCCGTAGGGTACCATGTAAGAATGGGAAACGGTGTTGGCCAAAGTATCTGACTAGTGCAAGAGTAAAACAGCTTTATTGGGACTATTTATCCCAGCCCACCTGCCGGAATGCATCGGGTAAGCCCGAAATGATATCCTCTGGTGTGAGGGCGCGCTCCGTGAGCAGCTCAGCTTGCAAGTCGGCTGCTAACCCGTGCAAGTAGACCGCTCCGCAAACCGCCTCCCGCAAGGGCAAGCGCTGCGCCAAGAGAGAGCCAAGAAGTCCACTTAGAACGTCCCCAGAGCCTGCTTTTGCCATACCAGCGTTCCCTGATGTGTTGATCCACACTTCGTGCCTATCTTGCTCCAGTGGGAAAGCGATTACCGTGCCGGCACCTTTGAGGACCACCACGCTTGCAGTTAATGCAGCCAAGGCTTCAGCGCAGGCAATGCGATCTTGTTCGACCATCGCAGCCATTTCTGGGCAAAGCCGGCGAAATTCACCCGGGTGCGGGGTGAGGATGGCAGGTTCTAACCCGCTTTGCGTGCGCGCTCTCAGCGCAGCCCGACTGGCTTCTAGCGTTTCAGGTTCAGCAAGCAAATTTAACGCGTCGGCGTCTAGCACCAAGCGTGGAGCTTCTGCAATCGCTGCTAATACTAAGCTGAGCAGGTCCGGGCGCTTCGGTGTACTCTTGCCCATGCCCGGACCGACTAAGGCGGCATCGCAACCTTCGAAGCGTTGCTTCCAGAAATCTAATTGTGCTGTTCCTATTGCCCCCTGCTCTAACGGCTCCTCTGGGAGGGGTGCGCTCAGTAATGAAGGCGCTGCCTCGAGTACTGCTGCGTAGATCTCGGCTGGCACCGTGAGGGAGACGTAACCTGCACCGCTTATCTCGGCTGCACGCCCGCTCAGAATCGCTGCGCCTGCCAAGCCTGGGCTGCCTGCCAAGATAGCTAAGCGCCCGAAAGTACCTTTATGCGCGTCCATTGGGCGCTGCGGACGCCATGCGCGCAGCTCTTCAGCAGTCAGCGCAGAAGGTGTGTGCAGATTTTGCTGCTGCCAGACTTGCTCTAAAAACTTCTCTGGTAAGTTGAGGTCATGTACGCGTACAAAGCCAGCAGCTTTGCGCCCAGGGTAGCTTACTAACCCCGTTTTTATGTAAAGAAAGCTTAGGGTTTCATCAGCTTGGATGACCGTTGGCGCAACCTGGCCGTGATCAGCCTGCACGCCAGAGGGCAAATCCACCGCCAGCACGACCGCGCCATGCTCCTGGCGTGCTTGATTCACCTTGCGAGCTAAGCGCTCAAACTCTGGGCTCAAAGGACGGTCTGCCCTAAAACCGCTGCCATAGACAGCATCGATGATCAAACCATCCGTGGGCTCAAATTCAGAAAATGGCTGTGGGGTGATGCCCAAATTTAGGCAGATTTGGCGGTTAAGGCGTGCATCACCAGCGTTATTTGATGCCCCTTCGGCTTCAAAAACTTGCAGATGCTGCACGCGACCTAAGAGCAGCCGCGCTGAAGCAAAGCCATCTCCGCCATTGTTCCCCGCCCCACACAATACCATCACTTTTCTAAAGCCGCGTTCAGCTACAAGCTGCAGAGCCCGCGTGGCAATGGCGTGGGCTGCTGACTCCATCAATAGCAAGGTCGGGATGCCAGCCTCAGCAGCGGCTTTTTCAATAATCCGTTGTTCGTTCGAGCCTATGGTGCGCATGCTGAACCTCCTCAGCTAAATGTTCTCTTGTAAATCTTCACCAACTCTTCATAAGTTACTCGCAAAATCTTCAACAGGTTTGGCTATGATATGCACAGTTAGTCGATATAACTAACATTATAACGAATAGGAGATAACCATGAAAACTTACGTAAAAATCTTAATGCTCAGCTTACTTGCAATCTTGTTGGTATTTACCGCGAGTGTACCTGTTAGCTTAGTTCAGGCATCTGCTCCCTCTGAAGCTATCACCACTACGAATACAACCCTACCACTCAGCCCAGAGGAAGAGGCAACCCTGCTTGCCATGCGCGTAGAAGAAAAATTAGCGCATGATGTCTATGTAACTCTTTACGATCTCTGGAATATGCCCATTTTCCTGAACATTTCTCAAAGTGAAAGTCGACATACTGCAAGTATCGCTAAACTGCTCAGTGCCTATAATATTCCCGACCCTGTGGATGATAGTCAGATTGGTGTGTTTGAAGATCCAGAAATTCAAAAGTTGTATACAGACCTGATTGCCCAAGGTTCAGTCTCTCTGGCGGATGCCTATGTTGTAGGTGCAACCATTGAAGAAATGGACATCATAGATTTAGAAGAGGCTCTCGCAGAGACAGATAATGCTGATTTGGAACGGGTCTATAGCAACCTTAAAAACGGATCCATCCACCACCTCAGTGCCTTTTCGCGTGCCATAGAAAACCAAACTGGAACTGACTATATACCACGCCTTATGACTACCGAAGAGTATAACCAGCTGACATCCAGCAGAGGAAATCGCGGACAAGGAAAGCAAAGATAAGAAAAACAAAACTTGCATTGAAGCAAAGCCTGAATTGTTCAGGCTTTGCTTTTTAATAATAATCTCGCAAGGAACTTTTATACTTGGGGTTACGCAGCTTGCGTAAAGCCGTGCTCTCGATTTGGCGGATGCGTTCGCGCGTCAAGCCGAAGCGTTCACTGATCTCCTCCAAAGAATGGTTAATCCCATCGGTCAAACCAAAGCGCATCTCTAACACTTCGCGCTCACGGTCAGCCAAAGTGCCCAACGAGCGCCGCACACTTTCACGCAGGTCTTCCAGGATGACTTCTTCAATCGGTTCGGAAGCCTCAGCATCCTCGACATAATCCGCCAAGGTGCTGTTGTCTTCATCGCCTATAGGGCTCTCCAAGGAGATAGGCTCCTCGCTTATTTTTAGGATTTCCTCGACCTTTTGAGTCGCTTCATCCCAGCGGCGTAAACATGCTGGATCTAATTCTTCGCGGTTATAGTTCGCTCTTTTAATCGCCTTCTGATCTTTTTCATCGAGAAAGCCGGAATTGACAGCAATTTCGGCAAAAGTTGGCTCGCGGCCAAATTCCTGCACTAATTCGCGCTGCACCTTCATCAGTTTACTGATGGATTCGACCATGTGCACAGGGATGCGTATGGTACGCGCGTTTTCCAAGATGTAGCGGCTGACAGATTGACGGATCCACCAGGTGGCATAGGTGCTAAAACGGAAACCGCGGGTTGGATCGTATTTCTGCACAGCGCGCAGCAAGCCGATATTCCCTTCTTGAATGAGATCCATGATGTTGATGCCCCTGCCAGTATAGCGTTTGGCGACGCTCACCACCAAGCGCAGGTTATATTCCACCAACTGACGACCAGCCGCCTTAGCATTTTCGCGTAATTGCTCCACACATTGGCGGTTTTCTTCTTCGCTTGGAAGTGCTTCGGTCAACATTTCCCAGTTCGGTAAGTGTTCCTGCTGGCTGACATGGCTCAGTAAGGCTTGTAAAAAATTCGGCGGTAGCAAATAGGCATCTAAGTAAATCCGGCAAAGATCGCGGGCTAAAATCTCCCATTCATGATCCTGCCCCCAACGCTCATCGCGCAAGTAAGTATAGACGTACGAATCCTTGCTTTGTAAACAGTCTTGATGCAACGCTCGAGCTTCTTCCAGCACTGCACTAAGCCTTGGTGGCGCTTTGTGCACATGCTCGGCATCCAGCTCCACCTGTGACCAAGTCGATTTCATGTCTTTGTACACTGCTTGCAAATCTAAAAGCTTTTCTGGGGTCAGGTATGTCTTTAAGCGCTTTTCAGCCTGTACGCAGATAGCAAGTTGGAACTCGCCTTTATCGTCTAATAACTTATCACGATTAATTTCCTGCAGATAAAGCTGAATGGGTTCCCCCACCAAAGAGGCATTCTCTAAAACTGGCAGGTAGTACTCCTTGATGTCTTCTTCATCATAAACAATTTCTTCATCGTCAAATTGAGGATTGTTTTCCTCTTCATCTGAATCTAAGGAATGATTTTCCATTTTCTATGATTCCTTTTTTATTAGGTTTACCGGCTGTGCTTGTAGGATAAATTCGAGCCGCCGGCTAACGGAGATTGAAAAGCCAAGTCCAAAATGCGGCGTCGATTGAGCAGCTCGAGCAGCAAAATCTGGGCTTCTTCCTCGCTAAAGGTTTTTTCTTCCAATTCCGATTGTAAAAACTGGATTTCTTGAATGCGATCCTGCACAACATTACGCCGGATCCGCAATACAGTGCGTACTTGTTCAGTTAAGTGCTTTTCCTCTGAAGGCGGCAAGATTTTGCTCATTGTGGGTGGCTCATCTTTTTCCTCTAAACCTTCAGGTAGATTTTCTTCTAAATATTCCTTTGGGGACATTAAATCTTGTTCTAAGCTAGCCTTAACCAGCTTAAACCCTTGGCGGAAGTCGCTCTCCATAAAATCAGCTTCGTCAAAAGATTCCAGCCCGAGCAGCCCCAGCGAACGGTTCAGGCGGTAAAGCGATTCCGGATCCCGAAGGAGAGCTTGTAAAGCTTCCTTCTCCAGGATGCGGTTGCGAGAAGCGCTATCCGCCAGTGGACTCGCTTCAGGGCTTAGCATTGCTTCCCTTTGCGCCCCCCGTGAGCGCCGCGGTTGGCGTTTCTGTGGAGTGGAAGCTAATAGCGCGCGCACATCCACATGCAGTAGCCTTGCTAACTGCTCGCGGTAGGCTTCCCGTTCAACTGGATCAGCCACATCTTCAATCAAAGGCAGCACCTGGGCGGCAATTTCCCGCTTGACTTTGGCATCCTCCAGGTTCTGAGAAGCAGCTAAAGTCTCCATCACATGTACCACAACAGGTTTAGCCTTGGCGATAATCTGCTCCCAGGCTTTCGGGTCCGCAAGCACAATCTCATCAGGATCCTTGCCTTCAGGCAGTGTAGTTACGCGGATGTCTGCCCTTAGGCGCGATTCTACATGCAGCAAGCCGCGGGCATCGAAGCGCAGTTCTGCTTCTTGATCCAGCGTTTGGCGCGCGGTTTCCAAACCACGCAAGGTAGCCTTTTCACCTGCAGCGTCTGGATCCAACGCTAAGACGATGTTGCGCGAGAACTTTTTAAGTAAAGTAAATTGATCCTCAGTCAGCGCCGTACCCATTGGGGAGACAGCATTATGAAAGCCAGCCTGATGCAGACCGATCACGTCCATATAGCCTTCCACAATCACTGCTTGCTCACTTTTGCGGATCTCTCGGCGAGCCATATCCAAACCATAGAGCAAGCCGCCCTTATCAAAAAGATCCGTGCGGGGGGAGTTGATGTATTTAGCTGCGGTTTGATCCTCACTGAAAAGGATCCTGCCGCCAAACCCCGCCATCTTCCCATAAGTATCCCGAATCGGGAACATCAGCCTCTGGCGGAAGCGGTCGTAACTGGTGCCATCTTCCCGCAGGGTTATCAGCCCAGCGGATTCTAACAAGCTTTGGTTATATCCTTTGCGTTGCAAGGCGCTGCCCAGCGCATTCCAAGATGAAGGAGCATATCCAAGCCCCCAAATTTTAATCGTTTCATCGCTCAAGCCGCGTTGATGCAAATAATCCAGGGCTTGCCTGCCTTCATCCGTTTCTAACATTTGCCGGCGGAAAAACTGAACCGCTTCCTCCAGTACTTGCCGCAAAGCTTCTTTGTGGCTCTCGTCGGCGGAGGATTCTTGCGTACGTGGGCTTAGTTGCACACCAGCTTTATCCGCTAAGTAACGCAAGGTTTCGGCAAAATCCCAGCCTTCACGCTTCATCACAAATCGAAATATATCCCCGCCTTCATTGCAAGCTCCAAAACAGCGCCAAGTTTGGCTATCAGGGAAGACGACGAAAGCAGGCGTGCGCGTATTGGAGTGAAATGGGCAAAATCCGATGTAGTTTTTGCCAGTTCGGCGCAATTTGACCGTCTGAGAAACGATATCGACGATATCTAATTGCGCTTTAACTTCATCAACGACGCTCATCCCCACTCCTCGGAAACATCAGCTGTGTGCTGGCTAAAGAACCTTTTCGTCAAAGGACTTGAGTGAGCTAATGTAGTTGGCGCGTTCGTAAGCGGTGGGGTTTGGCACTTTGTCGTAGCGCAAGACCCCACGCATCTGTTTAACGGAATCATATCCATTCCGGTCCATCCAGTCATTAAAGTTCCGCAGCATGGTGGCGGCAGCGCCAATGCCATGTTGCAAGAATTCCGAGACAACATAAGTTACATTTGCTCCAGCCATTACGCCTCGCACCATATCCTCAGCGGTGTGCACGCCACCGCTTAAGGCAAAGTCTGCCTTGAGCTGTGCAGAGGCAATTGCGATCCAACGCGCTGGCAGGGAGAGATCGGCACTACTGCTAAGCGGCGCCTTTCGGATGATATCCAGCGACTGGATGTCAAAATCTGGCTGCATAAAGCGATTAAACAAGACAAAGCCTTCTGCTCCGGCTTTATAAGCCCGCGCTAGAAAGTGCGGCAGTGTGGTTAAATAAGGGGAAAGTTTCACCGTCACGGGAAGGTTGATACTCTTGCAAACTTCCTCGATGAGAGTAATATAGCTCTTTTCGACCTGATCACAGGTTATTTGTGGGTCAATAACCATGGAATAAATGTTCAATTCCAACGCATCCGCGCCGGCTGCCTGAAGTTGTTGGGCTAATTTAATCCATCCTCCCATGCTGGTTCCATTGAGGCTCGCAATGACCGGGATTTCAACAGCCTCTTTAATGCGCTGCAACCGAGCAATATAGCGATCGGCAACGCTAAGAATTTCAGGCGGTTCCACCAGGTAGGTTTGCGCTTCTGGCTGGCTCTCAGTGCCCTTATTGAGGAAATAATCTAAGCGTAAGCTTTCATGAGTGATTTCTTCTTCAAAAAGGGAATTCATCACAATAGCGCTAACGCCGTTATCTTCTAATTGTTTTACCAAATCCAAATGGTTGGCAAAGGGAGAAGCACCGGCAACGAGGGGGTTTTTAAGGTTCAATCCCAAATATGTGGTTTTTAAATCAGCCATTTTTCCTCCTGCAGTGAATTATACCCATTAGAAGTAAAAAGAATAACGATGGCGTTGTATTCATGCCATCGTTATTCTACCTTAGTTAGGGCTTAATTTCTTGGAGCAGCTCATGCACCTGCACGAAGAATAAGCCAAAAGTCAAATCGACTATTTTTCAGCGGCGCTCGTTTCTCCACTCTTACCGAGCGAGTAATCCATCGCAGCCATCTGAGAGTAAATTGCCCAACGGCGGTCAGCATCTTCTTGTGCTTTACGCATCAGCTCTTCCGCGCGTTCCTCGTCCATCTGCAGTAACATGCGATAACGGGTTTCATTATAGGCATACTCGGAGACCCTAATTGAGGGTGCCTTTGAATCCAGCTGGAGCGGGTTCTTACCTGCTTCAATCAGGCGGGGGTCATAGCGGTAAATTGGCCAAACCCCAGCCTCGACTGCCAGCTTCTGCTGAACTAATCCCTGGGACATATCAATTCCATGGTTGATGCAGTGGCTGTAGGCAATGATCAATGAGGGTCCTTCGTAGGAATCAGCTTCCACAAAAGCTTGCAAGGTCTGCCGATCACTACCGCCCATCGCCACCTGTGCTACATAGATGTTTCGATAGGTCATCGCAATCATACCCAGGTCTTTTTTGGCACTGGCACGCCCGTTGCTGGCAAATTTAGCAACTGCAGCACGCGGCGTGGCTTTGGAAGATTGACCACCGGTATTGGAGTAGACTTCGGTATCGAGCACCAATACGTTCACGTCTAAGCCAGAAGCTAAGACATGATCCAAGCCGCCATAGCCAATATCATAAGCCCAACCATCACCGCCAAAAATCCACACACTCTTGCGTACTAAATAATCCGCCAAGGAAAGTAAGTTGACCAGTTCTGGGGAGTCCTTTCCTTTCAGGACCTCCTTCAACTGGGCAACGCGCTTACGCTGCTCTTGGATTTCTCCTTCGTTCTTTTGGGAGGCGGTGAGCAAAGCCTCAGCCAATTCCTCGCCAATCTCCGCTTTGTGTTTTTCTACAAGCGCAATCGCTTCGTCTTTCATCTTATCAATAGCCAAGCGCATGCCCAAGCCAAACTCAGCATTATCCTCGAATAATGAGTTGTTCCAAGCTGGTCCACGCCCATCTTGATTCTTGGTGTAGGGTGTGGTGGGCAGGTTGCCGCCATAAATTGACGAGCAGCCCGTGGCATTGGCGATCACCATGCGGTCGCCAAATAGTTGCGTAGCTAATTTGATATAGGGCGTTTCACCACAGCCAGCGCAGGCGCCCGAAAACTCAAACAGCGGTTCGAGTAATTGGGAGTTCTTGACCAGATGTAACGGAATCGTTGCCCGGTCGATGAATGGAAGCGTCAGGAAGAAATCCCAATTCTTCATTTCGCGTTCGCGAATGGGCGGCTGAGGTACCATCATCAACGCCTTGCGGCTGGGGTCGGTTTTGTCCTTCCCAGGGCAGTTCTGAGCACACATGCCGCAGCCCGTGCAGTCTTCTGGGGCTACTTGCACCGTCCAAGAATAGCCTTCCATCCAAGGGCGGCTTTTCGAAGCCGTCGACTTAAATTCTTCAGGGGCATTTTCGAGCAGTTCGTTCTTATACAATTTCACTCGAATAGCGGCATGCGGGCAGACAAAGGAGCAGCGCCCGCACTGGATGCACAATTCAGGGGTCCAGTTGGGGATCTCCAAAGCAATGTTGCGCTTTTCCCACTTGGTTGTGCCCGTTGGGTAAGTGCCGTCATTAGGCAACTTGCTCACGGGGAGCTCATCGCCACGCCGGTCGATCATCGCGCCTAAGACTTCACGCACGAACTCTGGGGCTTCAGCAGGAACCGGGCTGCGCCGTTGCTTGGTGCTGGTGACCTTATCTGGCACGGTGACTTTGTGCAGGTTCGCTAAGGCATTATCCACCGCCTCGAAGTTCTTCCGCACCACCGCTTCGCCGCGTTTGCCATAGGTTTTTTCAATGGAATGCTTGATTTGCGCGATGGCTTCCTCGCGGGGCAAAATGCCGCTGATAGCGAAGAAACAAGTCTGCATAATCGTATTGATGCGATTGCCCATGCCGGCTTTATCGGCAACTGCGTATGCATCGATCACATAGAAATTAATCTGCTTGTTGATCAGATCGCGCTGCATCTCCACCGGCAATGTATCCCAGACCTCTTCCGGTCCGTAAATAGTATTGAGCAAGAAGGTTGCTCCCTTGCGGGCATACTTGAGCATATCGAAACGATCGATAAAACTCATTTGGTGGCAGCCAATAAAGTTAGCTTCGCCTTCGTGGATTAAGTAAGGTGCATGAATGGGTTTGGGCCCAAAGCGTAAGTGCGAAACTGTGACAGCGCCTGATTTCTTGGAGTCATATTCAAAGTAACCCTGAGCATAATTGTCGGTTTCGTCCCCGATAATCTTGATAGAGTTCTTATTAGCGCCCACAGTACCATCAGAACCAAGCCCAAAGAACATCGCTTGCACCACGTCTTTATCCAGAACTTCGAAGGTGGGGTCCCATTCCAAACTCAAGTTGGTGAGGTCATCGATGATGCCAATGGTAAATTCGGTCTTTGGCTGCTCTTTTTTGAGCTCATCAAAGACTGCCTTTGCCATAGATGGGGTGAATTCTTTGGAGGAAAGACCATAGCGCCCGCCTGTGATGATGGGCATGCTCGTGAAGGGTGCTGAGCCTTCCGCCAAAGCCATTTTCACAGCGTTGACCACGTCTTTATACAGCGGCTCGCCCATCGCCCCATTTTCTTTTGTGCGGTCTAAAACAGCAATTTTCTTTACTGTAGGGGGCAGCACAGCCATCAAGTGCTTGGTGGAGAATGGACGGTAAAGGCGGACGGTTACAACGCCTACTTTTTCGCCACGTTTGGTCAGGACTTCGGCAACTTCCCGCGCGGTTTCAGCACCAGATGCCATCACCACAATCACACGGTCCGCATCCGGCGCACCGTCGTATTCCATGATGTGATAATTGCGGCCAGTGAGTTCACCGAACTTGCGCATTTCCTCTTCGACAATGCCAACTGTTTTCTCATAGAAGGGGTTCACCGTTTCACGACCCTGGAAGTACACATCCGGGTTTTGCGAAGTGCCACGGAGGACCGGCGCATCCGGGTTCAAGGCGCGCTTGCGGTGTTCAAAGACCAGTTGGTCATCAATCATTGCCCGCAGGACTTCATCGCTGATCCGTTCGATTTTGTCAATCTCGTGCGACGTGCGGAAGCCATCAAAGAAGTGCAAGAAGGGAACTCTCGAGCGCAGCGTAGCCGCGGTAGCAATAACAGCGCTATCCTGCGCCTCTTGCACAGAGCAGCTGGCAAGCATAGCAAAACCCGTTGCGCGGCATGCCATCACATCTTGATGGTCACCAAAAATCGAGAGGGCTTGGGCTGAAAGCGAACGCGCCGAAACATGAAATACGGTTGGGGTCAGCTCGCCGGCGATTTTATACATATTCGGGATCATCAACAGCAAACCCTGCGAAGCCGTAAAGGTGGTGGATAGTGCGCCCGCTTGCAGCGAACCGTGAATTGCACCGGCTGCGCCGCCTTCGGATTGCATTTCCATCACGGTGGGTACTGTGCCCCATAGGTTGGGAATGCGTTCTGCGCTCCACTGATCGGCAAACTCTCCCATCGGAGAGGAGGGCGTGATGGGGTATATCGCGATTACTTCATTAAGCCGATAGGCAACATGGGCGGTTGCCTCATTGGCGTCAGTCATGACCATTTCTTTTTTCATTACAAAGCTCCTTATTTCTGCAAACGTATTATCGCACAATAACTTCGTACTTATTGTGCGTTATTTAACTAACTTTTATTGTATCTTAATTTCACTTTTTTAGGCTCGGTTTTCTGACAATTTTACTCTTAATTTCTCATTTTTTCTGGCTAAGGGGGGCTTCCGCTTACCCATTAGCTAGCGGATTGACCCCGAATTCCTCAAGTAACGCATTCCTGAGCGAAGGAAAGCGTTGCAGCAGCTCTGGCAAGGCTAACATTAACGTCGCGATGGTTTTCCCATCTTGGATTTGCTTAGACCAAAGCTTACGATAAACTTCCGTCACAGGTTGCCGGCTGAGCTCGAGGAATTCATCCTCATCCTGTGCCAGCGGAGCTGAGTGTAGCTCCATGGCTAAGAAGGCAGACATATATTCATTGGAGTAACCTGGTACCATATAAAAGCCGCCCACCGGGATCATTAAGTCGCTATCCTGACCGGTCTCCTCGCGCAGTTCACGGCGGGCGCTTTCTAAGGGGGTTTCGCCGCTGTCCATTACGCCAGCAGGCAGCTCCAAAAGAAAGCCTCGTGCGCCAATACGGTATTGGGAGACTAAAATCACCTCGCCAGCCTTGGTGATCGGCAGCAAGGTGACGGCATCAGGATGCGCCACCAAATCATAGGCATGCTCGCGGCCATCAGGCAAGCGGAAGTGCACCTTGAGCACGTCAAATGCGTGTGCCGAGAGCACTTTTTCCTGACCCAGGATTTCAAAAGTATGCATACTCATCAACCTCTCGGGGGGTAATTATACTCGCGCTTTAACGCAAAAACCGATAAGTAGGCAATTCTGGAATCAAAAAAGGGCGCGTTTGCGCCCTTGAGCTTGAATGGAAAAAACTCGTGGATTATGGGATCTGCAGCACCTGACCAGGCGTGAGCTCGTAAGGTTCCTTCAAACCATTCACGGCAATGATTGCTTCGGGGTAAACATCGCCATAGGCACAGGCGATGCTATAGACAGTATCGCCTTCGCTCACCTCCCAGGAATCCGGGTGCGGGATAATTGCACGGTCTTCCGTCGGCCAGCTGCCCGTCTGCGGAATTTCAAGCACATCGCCGATATTGAGCCAGCTGTTGTAATTGTTCAGCGCGAGCAATTCCTCCGGGTCCACATCAAAACGCCGCGCTAAGCAGTAGATTGTCTCGCCGCTTTGCACCGTATATTGCAGCGGTCTGGTCACCACTGGCGTGGGCGGCAATGGTTTGGGCGTAGGCGTACCCGCAGGGGTATTTGTAGGCATGAGAATGCTAGATGCCGTTGCAACCACGGGCGTGCCCTCGGTGTTGGTTGTCATCACCGTAGGTTGGTTAAACTTTTCCATAATCGCCTGAGCGGTGTAGGTGGCGTTCAAGATCTGCTGATCCACGGGCAAAGGCGTGCTCGCCGAGTCAATTTGCTGGGGCGTAGCCACTGGTGCCGTGGAAGCTGGCCGCTGGCAAGCCGAGAGCATCAGCGCTCCGAGCAGCAAAATCACAAAAATGAGACCAATCTTCTTAGGCATGGTAATTCTCCAATCGTTCATCCAAATGTTGAAAATATAGATGCAAGCTTTGTGCCAGAGGAGAGAAGAAAAAAACCGGCAAGCTTGCGCTGCCGGAATTGCCAAACTTTGGTGTGGATTGGGTTAGGCTTTCTTGAGCACCGGAAGTCCGGAGTTCAATTCGACCACGACTTTGCCAGCAGGGATTTTATCCACTGTGTCGCCTTTATCGGGGTCAGTGGAGAAGTAGTACAGCTCCGTGACCTTACCGCTGGCGCGTTCCATTTTCTTGACATGCAAGAAGTATTTCTTTCCTTTAGAATTTGTGTATGTATATGCCATGAGTACCTCCTTTAGGAATATAAATGGCTTCAATAAAAGTTTACAGGGTTTATGTAGGGATGTCAAACGGAAGTTAGCCCAGCAATGCCCAATAGTGATTATTATGAAATTTGGTAAAGTCTTTATTTATCGTTTGCTTTTATTTTCCATCAATAATTTTAGATAATCATCTTTTGAGATGTGGCAATCTAAAATGCCTTTGAAAACATTAGGTTTGACTTGCAATTGTCTTGAGATGATGCTAAGGAGTGAATCTTCGATATCTTTTTTATGATTGGTAGGTAACATAGTGGTAATAGGGTTTAGTCCCTCAATCTCGAGCACATACCAAGAGTGCGGGTTATTGGGGCGACTTTTTAATGACATGCCTAATTTCTTTATTAAAATTTTTTCAACATCTGAAGGTTTATAACCCACTCTTATTGCCTTCGCTTAGCGAGGTTCAATATATTGCTCTACTGAATTAAGCGTATCTTTTTCGCAGATTCCATTATTTGAAATTTCATGAATTATCGAATAATATTCAATAAGAGCTTGTTTATAATCCTCAAGAGCGTCTTTTATCGTTTCCCCGGTTCCATAAACATTAAAAATAGGATCATCCAAAATTACCAAGCCGCTATTATCATGTTCAATTCTTAAATTTAAAGGTTTTGCAAGTCTTAGTTTTTCATCTAATGGGCCATAAAGATATAAACCGGGATTTAGACCATGTTTAATATCAGTCACTTCTCCTTTATTAGGACGAAAAAACGGTTTGGACGTAATCGCAGCCTTCTGAGAATCGAGATCGTAATAAGGTGTAGCAACAGCGACCATAGTTATTTCTCACTTTGATTAATTTCATCTTCAGAATCCAACATTTTATGAAGTAGATCATAAAATGCTTTGATTTGTTCATTCGACATATAAACTTGCGCCACACATTTCGCTTCAATTTTCTCGATTTTTGACAAATTTAAGTTGATCTCTTCCACATTTCCAATAATTAATGGGGGCTGTATCTCGAAGAAAGAAATCAAATAGTTAGATTCGGTCTTTTGAACCACAACATTACTTGCGTAGCGGGCAATCACGCCTTCTGGAATAACCCATTCGATTGGTATTTCCTTATGAGTTTCGTTATCCATTCTTGCCTCTCAATTTCAGCTAAAATAAAAATAATTGATCTATAGTTGTTATAGCCGTTTATTCTGATTTTTGATTATGACCGTATTATAAACCCAATCATAACATTTTAATTTGCTAAATTTCTACATTAATTTCTCTGTTCTTGCCGGTATCCTGAGTGCGTAATTTGCTTGTAAGGTACCATGAAAGTACAGCACATATACCGAATTCTAATCCCTAACGTCGCTGAACTTAAATATAATCAAAAATGAGTATAATATTACTATGAACACCCTCTACTACGGCGATAACCTCGATATCCTGCGGCGCTACATCAAG
>ENA-UPSM01002479-UPSM01002479.1-activated-sludge-metagenome-genome-assembly--contig:-NODE-2479-length-22371-cov-7.322056_pt1 | contig 22371 bp, 18 predicted proteins | sample MGYA00238181_ERZ773283 | MGnify/ENA primary metagenome ERZ773283 (study PRJEB29023, sample SAMN05720199) | activated sludge metagenome | isolation source: Anaerobic digester | place: Japan...
GTTGGGGATGTTTTCTTCCACCCTGCGGTGGAACATTGCAAACGGTCCCTTCAACCATTTTCAAAAGTGCTTGCTGAACGCCTTCGCCAGAAACGTCTCTTGTTATTGAAGGGTTCTCAGATTTTCTTCCTATCTTGTCTATCTCGTCTATATAAACAATGCCGACCTGTGCAGCATCAACGTCCCAGTCCGCCGACCTGAGGAGTCCAAGAAGGACGTTTTCGACATCTTCGCCAACATAGCCAGCTTCGGTGAGTGTTGTTGCGTCTGCGATTGCAAAAGGAACGTTGAGAATTTTTGCAAGTGTTTTTGCTATCAAGGTCTTTCCTGAGCCAGTTGGTCCAATGAGCATAATATTGGATTTTTCAACCTCAACGCCGGTTGATTTGAAGCCAAGCACAGAACGGTAATGTTTGTAAACTCCAACAGATATGACTTTTTTGGCCTGGTCCTGGCCAATGATGTGGCTGTCGAGTTTTTTGTGTATCTCCTCTGGAGGAGGAACATGACCAATGCGCCTTTTTATTTTGCGGGTCGACTCGTCCTGCAAAAGCTTTGAGCCAAGATTGATGCAATTTTCACATATCAGGGCACCATTGCCCTCCATCCCGCGAACACCAATAGACAATGGCTGTCCACAGAAAGAACAGATTTGTTGCTTATCTTTTTCTTCTTCAGACATTTTGCTTGCCAACTGACTCTATGACCTTGTCAACGAGCCCGTACTCTACGGCTTCCTGTGACTCCATGAAGAAGTCCCTTTCGGTGTCTGCCTGGATTTTGTCCAATGGCTGGCCTGTATGTCTGGCAAGAATTTCGTTGACAGCCTTCTTCATCCTGAGCATTTCTTTTGCCTGTATTTCAATGTCTGTTGCCTGGCCCTGCGCACCACCTGCGGGCTGATGGATCATTATTCTGGAATGTGGAAGAGCAAAACGCTTCCCTTTGGCGCCTGAAGCCAGGAGAATAGCTCCCATCGAGGCAGCTTGGCCAATGCAGATCGTTGATACTGGTGCAGAAATGTATTGCATGGTGTCATAAATGGCAAGGCCAGATGTTATCACACCGCCAGGAGAGTTGATGTAAAGGCTGATTTCTTTTTTGGGATCTTCGGCATCGAGATAGAGCAACTGGGCCACTACAGAATTGGCTGTTGCATCTTCGATCATTTCGCCGCCAAGAAAAATTATGCGGTCTTTAAGGAGTCTGCTGTAAATGTCATATTGACGCTCACCGTAACCGGTTTGCTCAATAACCCACGGAACAAGATTCATGGTTCACCTCACTGTTTTTCTGTGAGCTGAACCTTCCCCATCAAATACTCGACGGTTTTTCTTCTTCTGATAATTCTGGCGAGGTTTTTCCTGACCTGCTCATCGTTTTGGTCTATGGCCGGTCTTCTCGCATCCTTCATTGCCTTTGAGATTGCTGCAATTTCCTGGTCAATCTCTTCTTTTGAAACTTCAATGGAATTTTCTTTTGAATAGTCGTCGAGTATAACATCCAACTTGGCTTGGTTTGTTGCTTTTGGGGTTAGTTCAGCCCTGAGCTGCTCCTCATTGATAGCTCTTTTTTCCATGTACATTTCAAGTGTGATGTTCTTTTTTGAAAGGTCCCTGGCGAGCTTTTCAATTTCATCATCAACAGATGATTCAACGAGGTTTTCTGGCAACTCAATATTTGTCTTTTCAAGTAAGGCCTTGGCTATCATGGACTCAATATACTCCTCTTTGGCGTCCTTTGCCTGTTCAAGAAGCTCATTTTTTACAATGTCCTTCAAGGCCTCAACGTTTTCAACATGTAGTGTCTTGGCGAAATCATCATCAAGATTTGGCAATATTCTTTCTTTTATTTCGCCTATATTAATCTCAATTTCAACAGGTTCTTGCCCAGAAGAAATCTCGGCCATGACTCTTTTTGTATCACCCGATTTTACACCGACAAGATTTTTGTCAAAATCTTTGACAAAATCTTCCATCCCGACTTCTACAAGTTCTTCTTTTTTCCTGTCAGATGCTCTTCCATCTGTGATAACAGACCACTTGAAATAAACAAAATCACCCTTTTTGGCTTTTCTGTCCACAGGGGCCATTGAAGCGTATCTGCCTCTGATGTTATCGATGGCTTTTGTCATATCTGTATCGGTAACATCAAATTTTGGAACTTCAATAGCAACTTTGGAAGGGTCTGCAAGCTCATAATCCGGGATAAAAAAGATTTTTATTGTAAGATTGAGTGGGCCATCACCTTCAAAAGAATCAACTTCAAAAGTTGGACTTCCAACAACTCTGATTGTTTTTCCTGAAAGCATTTCTTTGAGAGCTTGCCTTGCAGCAATCTCCGTGAAATCTTCTTTCATTGACTCAATGCCAACGTGCGTGGCGAAAATCTTAAAAGGGGCTTTGCCAGGTCTGAATCCGGGGATCTTTATCCTTGAGACATTATCTTTGTATACCTGTTCAAACCCTTGACTCACCTCATCAGGGGTGAAGGTGGCCTTTCCAACTAGAGTTGTCCGGCCCTCTGGATTTGTTGTTATTTGCATGTTCACCTAAAACTTTGGAGCGGAAGACGGGACTTGAACCCGCGACATCCACCTTGGCAAGGTGGCGCTCTACCGCTGAGCTACTTCCGCGCCGCTATTTTTTGGTGCGAAGGGCGGGACTTGAACCCGCACAGGTTTAACCCTACTGGATCCTAAGTCCAGCGCGTCTGCCATTCCGCCACCCTCGCGCACGAACCTTACTTTCAAACTACGAGTTTGGTAGTATAGCAACAAAAGTTAACGAATCAAGGGGTGCTTGATGCAACTTTTTCGGAAAGAGAGGACCAGGCGTCATCGCTGGCAAGCAAGATTGCATCTGGTTTGAAGAAGGCCTGAACCAATCCAAGATTACTAAAAATCCTTATTTCCTCGCCCTTGAACATGGGGACTGTTGTTCTTATTGTTTTTACTTCTTTTTTAATAAAACCGGACAATGACGAATGGACAAGTTTTGCCATTATTTCGGCAGATTTGGGAATTGGCATGCAACCGAGTGCAAGAATTTCCCCATACTCTCCTCTATCAATCGCAAGAACTGCACCAGCAAGTCTGTTGCCCCTCAATGCCATAAATGAAATTGAGCCATCAACCTTGCCACCAGAGGTCTCTTTTTGCTCTAGAAGCCACCTATATCGTGGTTCCCTCTCAGGAAGTTCTTTGACTATTTCCAAGTCTCCGAGATCTGATGTTGCAATGACCTGGGAAGCCTCATTTTCAAACTCTTCTCTCCAGGGGGAGATAGTTATTCCATCTATATTTGGAACTTGAGGAAGCTCACCTTTTGCCCATATCATTTCAATTTGTGGCTGGACCATAAACCCAAGAGAAATCAGCGGCCTGGAAATATAATCTTCTTTACCAAAACAGATTGACTTAAATTCGATCACTTCAAGGGGGGACTGTTTGACAAGCTCGCGATAACACTCACGAACCATTTCACTTACAATTAATCCTCTTTCAGGATCATCCACGATCAACGTCGAAACGATGGAGCCAACTGTTTCTTTCCTGCTAACGCACATATATCCGACAAGTTTTGGGCCTTGTATTGCAGTTATTACGATATCAACAGATTTGATTGGCTCGCGGACACTCTGCTCAATTATCTCGTTTATCTCACCCGAAAATGAAAGATCTGAAAGTTCCCTGTGGGCAAAATCGAGAATCCTTCTTTTATTCCCGTCCCAAACTGATATTTGTGTTTGTTTCATCTAATTTTTGGTGGGATGCACAGGACTCGAACCTGTAACCGCCTGATTAAGAGTCAGATGCTCTACCAATTGAGCTAGCATCCCGTTTTGGTTCTCGCGCCTAGCAGGAGTCGAACCCGCAACCTTCGGATCCGAAGTCCGTCGCTCTATCCAGTTGAGCTATAGGCGCAACAAGTGGGCCTAACAGGATTTGAACCTGTGACCTACGGTTTAGGAAACCGTCGCTCTATCCAACTGAGCTATAGGCCCGTTTGTACAATTTTCAACCGCGCCCGGGGCGACTCGAACGCCCGACCACCTGCTTAGAAGGCAGGTGCTCTATCCAGCTGAGCTACGGGCGCATACATAAATGGTCGGGGCGAGAGGATTCGAACCTCTGACCTTTTGGTCCCAAACCAAACGCGCTACCAAACTACGCCACGCCCCGATGTCCCGGTTGCAAAGTTCCGCAACAAGAAAAGAATTATAATTGTCTAATGTTTAATTTCAAGTCTATAAGCCTAAGCGTTCCTTTATCGTCTTTTCAAGTGCGTTTGTTTCAGGATCGGACGCGTCAAGCATGCCAACTTTCTCAACAATCTGGTTTCCCTTGTCATCGAGTAAGGTAAAATTGGGGATACCCTGTTGAACAAAGACACCACCGACTTTCCCACCACTGTTGTCCCAGAAAACATTATATCCTATTCCTTCTTCTGTGGCGAAAGTTCTTGCCTTTTCAAGATTTTCTTCTGAATCTATATTGATTCCAATAATCACAAGCCCCTTGTCGCCGTATTTCTTCTGCCAATCAAGAAGCACAGGAGTCGAAGCACGACATGGTGAACACCACTGTGCCCAAACGTCTATGAGATAAAGTTTACCACCGAGTGAGGTTAGTTCCTTTTCAAAACCTTTCTCATCAAACCAAACTACGCTTTTTGACAAGCCGTCAGTTTTTGCCAATGAGACTGGAGAAAACCAGTATGAATTTTGAGTCTTGGCACCAGATGGCTTTGCAAGATCGATTATTTCTTTCGGGTTTAAACCCTGGTTTTTATCTATATCTGTCTGATTCTGGTCAGATTGTTTTTCTTCCTGGTTGTTTTTAGGGAGTTGTTGTTCTTGCTGTGCTGGCATCTCATCGATAATAATCTCTCTCTGCGGACCACAAGAAGCAGCAAAAAAGACCGCCACAAAAAGGGCGATTATCATAGCTATATTTTTTCTCATTTTTTCACCTCAATCGTTTTTGTCTTATCATCGTAAGATATTTGTGCGCCAAGCATTTCGGAAACAAATCTCAAAGGCACCATTGTTACACCATTACACATTATTTGTGGAGGCACCGAAGATGGCATGAGTTTTCTTTTTCCGTCAACGGTGGCGTAAGGATCACCTATTACCATTTCAATCACCTTTGGTCCTGTATAGGAAATGGTGACCTTTCTTTTGGTCGCATCCCAGGAGGTCCTGCCTCCAAGTGGCTCAACTATTTCCTTTACAGGAACAATCGTCCTGCCATTTTCAATCTTTGTAGGACAACGCAGTTTTGTGCCAACTCCATCCACATAACCAACATAGCTGCCAATTGTAAAAATGATGACCTTTTCTTTCTTTGGATTGGCAGCATTTGTTACTTTTTTCTGGAGTTTCCCCAAATAGTCGTATGCAGACAGTGTTCCACCATCGGATGACGAAGAAACAATCACCCAATCCTTATCCTGATTGACACAAAGAGAACAGGAGGAAGCGCCAACGGCAAATTTCCTCAAATAATTCCCATCTTTGTCAAACACTTTGACGTTTTGGCCATCCAGAACAAAGAAAATATCTTCATTTCTTGAGGCATCTATTGCAATCGGTGAATTTAATATCTCACTCTGAAAGCTCGAAAGATACGACCCAGAAGTAGAATATTTTTTGATGCTTTGTGAGTCTACCGCATAGATTTGCTTTGATGTTGAGAAATAACATGCCTTGGGCGAAGAGAGACCCATTATCTCGTATCTAAACTTTCCATAGTCATCAACCACAGCAATCTTCTTAAGTTGAGGATCCACAATAGCCACCCAATAATCGTCATTTGAACGCAAATAAACAATTTCTGAAGGATTTTTTGTTTGTCCCTTGGCTACACCCACAGGCAATATATTTCTTTTAAAAACATAGTTACTTTTGGGATCAATCTCAAACATTTTGGTTTGGGATGTTGAAGATGAAACAAAAGAGATTTCGCCAGCACACCAGCAAACAGTGATTGAGCTTGCCCTCATTTGCTGTAGTTGTGATTGCGAGATGATAGTTTGCTGGTAATTAAGGTTTTTATCAAACTTCAGGACTTTTTGACCTGAAATATCCAATACGAAGGTGTTTCCGTAAGCATCACAACTTGAATCCAGTGGTTGGGATGATATACCCATGGTGGGTATAGGCATCATAATCAAGGAAAATATTACAACAAACGACAACCACTTTTTCATATTTAATTTTTTATCCTCTTTGAATATTTTTGTCAAGAGCCAAATGGGGGGGTATATAAAAAAAGGCCCCTAAAAAGGGGCCTTTTTGTTGAAAATGGTTATCAGAGGACAAGCGCCAAAACTGCTTTTTGAACATGCAGCCTGTTTTCTGCCTCGTCAAAAACGATTGAGTATGGGGCATCAACAACCTCATCGACAACTTCTTCACCCCTGTGCGCTGGCAGGCAGTGCATGAAGAGGGCTCCACCGCTCACTTCCATGAGTTTTGGTGTTACCTGATACGGCATCATCCTCTTGACTCTCTCGGCATGCTCAGCTTCCTGGCCCATTGAGGCCCAGACATCAGAGTAGATAACATCAGAATTCTGAACGGCTTCGATTGGATCATGGCTGACTTCGATGGTTGCACCGGTGAGCTCTGCATCCTGAAGTGCATTGTCCCAGATAGTTTTATCAGGAAGATCGCCCTTTGGTGTGCAGATAACACAATCCATTCCAACTTTTGCGCAACCTTCGATAAGGCTATTTGCCATGTTGTTGGCGCCATCGCCCATATAGACGAGCTTTCTGCCACAGAACGAGCCAAATTTTTCCCTTACCGTGAAAAGGTCGGCAAGCACCTGGCATGGGTGAAGAAGATCAGAAAGGCCGTTGACCACTGGAACTGAGCCGTATCTTGCAAGGTCAACAAGTTTTTGGTGCTGGAAAACCCTGGCCATAATTCCATGAACATACCTTGAAAGAACTTTTGCAGTGTCAGCGATAGATTCGCCACGGGCAAGCTGAAGGTCATTTGAGGAGAGATATATCGGGTGGCCACCAAGCTCATGCATGGCAATGTCAAAAGATAATCTGGTACGCGTGGAGGGCTTTTCAAAAATCATTGCAAGGGTTTTGCCTGCAAGGATTGGATTGATGAGCTTTCCAACCATTCTTTCAAGTTTGAGTGTGCGGGCAACATCAAATATCTGTTCGACTTCTTCGATGGTGAGATCGTGAATGGAAAGAACTGACTTTCCTTTCATGTTTATTGCCATCAGAATTTCCCCTTGATGATTTCTTCGAGGGTCGGCTTTCCAAACACGCCAAGCTCATATCCTACTCTGACAATTGGTTTATTGGTTTTGAGGACCCTGGTTATATCGATTGGCGTTGCAGAGACAACAACATCGCATGGCACTGCATCGATAGTCTCTTTGAGGTCCTTGATCTGTTCTGGTGAATAACCCATTGCTGGAAGTACATTTTCAACGTGGCAGTACTTTTCGAATGTTGCAGCGATAGAACCAACTGCAAATGGCTTCGGTGCGATTATTTCTCCGGCTCCTGCTTTTCTTGCGGCGACGAATCCTGCGCCGAAAGTCATTTCGCCATGAGTGAGTGTTGGGCCATCTTCGACAACCAAGACCCTCTTGCCCTTAATCAATTCTGGTTTTTCAACAAAAACTGGTGAGGTTGCTTCAACAATCATGGCCTTTGGATTGCGCTGGAAGATGTTGCTTCTGACGATTTCAACGTCCTCTGGGTATGCCGAGTCGATCTTGTTGATTACGACAGTATCGGCAATCAGAAGGTTTGCCTCTCCGGGATGATAGGATATTTCATGGCCTGGCCTGAGTGGATCAACTACCACGATGGCAAGATTCGGCATGATGAATGGCAGATCATTGTTTCCACCGTCCCAGATAACGATATCAGCTTCTTTTTCTGCTTCCTTGAGAATGGCGCCATAATCAACGCCAGAGTAGATTACTGCTCCAAGATCGATGTGTGGCTCGTATTCTTCTCTCTCTTCAATGGTACATTTGTGGGTATCAAGATCAGCATAAGTTGCAAATCTCTGGACAGCCTGCTTTGCAAGGTCGCCGTAAGGCATTGGATGTCTTATTGAAACAACCTTTTTGCCCATACCACGGAGGACTTCAATAACAGCTCTGGTGGTCTGACTCTTGCCACAACCAGTCCTGACGGCAGTAACCGAGATGACCGGCTTTGAAGACTTGAGGGCGGTCTTTTGCCATCCAGCGAGCACAAAATCTGCTCCATTGGCAATGACCATCGAGCCCTTGTTCATGACAACTTCGTGTGGCTGGTCTGAGTAGGCGAACATGACTTCATCGGCCTTGAGGTCTTTTATGAGGCGTGGAAGCTCCGATTCGTCATAAATCGGTATTCCATTTGGATAAAGCTTACCTGTAAGTTCAACCGGATATTTTCTTCCAGCTATGTCCGGGATTTGTGTGGCCGTAAAAGCAACAACTTCATAATCCGGATTGTCTCTAAAGAGCATATTGAAGTTGTGGAAATCTCTTCCAGCGGCACCCATGATGATTACTTTTCTAGCCATTGTTATTATGCCTCCACTATTTCTTTAATTTTAAGCTGCGTGTATTCCTGGCGATGGCCTTTCCTCCTGCGATGATTGGTCTTGTGCCTGTAGAAAAACACGACGAGCTTTCTTCCTTTACCATGGCTCATCACTTGGGCAACAACCTTGGCATTATTGATGAACGGCTTGCCAACATTTATGTTGCCATTGTTTTCGATGAGCGTTACCTGATCGAGGGCGTAATCCTCGCCAACTTTGGCATCCAGATGCTCGACCTTTATTGTGTCGCCTGCAGCGACTTTATACTGTTTTCCACCTGTTTTAATAATTGCGTACATGGGTCCTCCATTTCAATAGTTCCAACTTAATAAGGCTATCTGATAGGTAATTCTTGTCAAGAAAAAAGGTTTGATAATTTACCAGTCGTCGGGATATTTTGGGCGTTGTCCAAAACAACTCAATCTGTGATCTGTTGTTGCGACCAAAACACATACAAAACCATTGTCATACACAGATGGCGATGCAACCACTGACCCTGTAAGTTTTTCAGACCAGAGTGGTTTGCCTGTTTTGGCGTCAACCATAAAAAACATCCCCGAATCAGAACCTGCAAAGATCACTGGTAACTGGGCGCAATTTATAAGTATGGGGCTCGACCTCATTGATTCATCAATTTTCAAGCTCCACTGAAGACTGTTTTTGAAAGAATATATCCAGCCTGATCTTCCTTCGTAAATGACTCTGCAACCAGTCTGGTCAAGAATGGCCGATGAAGTAAGCTGGTGTTCGGTGCTTTGTTTAAAAAAGACGTATGGTTTCTGCCCCCAGGCAAAAAAGTGCAAACCATAAAAATTGCCATCCTTGGCTCCAGTCATAACTGTTGCTCCATCACAAACCGGGGTGGCCTCAATTGATGATTCAGTTTTGAATTCTGACAGTATTTGCCCTGTCGAGCATTGCACACACAAAATCCTGTTGTTGGAAACGCCAACATACAGCACTTTTTGCACTGGTTCCTGGTCGCTGTATCTTACAAACTGGTTGTAATCTACGGTTGGTGCACCATAAGACCACCCACCAAGATCAATTGTCCATTTTATCATTGGTGCGAGAGACAGGGCATTGAACATATAAAGTTTTCTGTCTCCAGAACCTATCACAACACAACCATAATGGTCGGTGTCTGACTGGAAAACTGTTGGTGAACCATCAATCGGACCCGCTGTTTGGTATTCCCATATCACTTGGCCTGTATTTGTATCCATACAGTAAAATTTGCCATTCTGATCACCAAAAAATAGTCTTTCTCTGTAGATTGCCGGCGAAGATCTTATTTTACCGGATGTTTTGAATTTCCATACAAGAGAGCCATCACTCACGGCTATCTTGTACATGCTGCCATCATCACAACCAATATAGGCATAACCATTTTTTGAGAAACATGGCGTTGAGTATACCGCTTCTTTCAGATCAACCTGCCACTGCAAGATAAATGGGAATTTGTCAATGGGTTTAATGTCCATGGCTGACGTCCCATTGTGTTTTTGATCTCCCCGGAACATCGTCCAGACTTTCTTCTCCTGATACCCATAAAAAACCTGCTCTGGCGATTCCCGTGGAAAACTGAGGCAAGTTCCCCATATCGATACTTCCTCATCATCCTGGGACAGTTGATCTTCCCATACAATAAAATCACCGTAGATCCTTGGATTTCTTTGATCACCTATACCTTTTGCAACACAATATGTCTGGCCAGTGGACAGATTGAAGGCCATTATGTCAGAACCGAACCTGTCAGATCCAGTAATCACCTCATAAATAACATACTGCCCGTCTGCACAGACATTCCTGTAATTGCCTGGCTCCGTTGTTACCGTTATCATCTTACTTGTCAACACATCATAACCCTTAATAATCGGTCTGATTACACCAGCAAAGTTGGGCTCGGTGTCCTCATACCAGAAAACATACCTGTCGGCACCAATCACAAGGCCATACTCCCTGTTCAGATTTGTAGAGATTGTAAGGGTCTTTTTCGTCGCTATGTTGTAACCGTAAATATCGGTCTGCCTCGAATCTGGGGTTTCCTGCGAATTCCTATTGTCTAACCATACAACAACGTCTCTTACCATTTTGGGAGTGATTTGGTCGCCAAAATCATTACAGACTGGGATTATTTTTTTATTCGAACAGTTAAAAAGCTGAATATCCCAGTCGCCTCTTGGATTTTTTACGGTCATCGCAACAAAATTGCCAAAGAGTTCACCTGTCCCAGGGGTATCAAATTGTTTTACGAGGAACTCCTCGCCACCTTCAGAAGGTAGACCATAAATGGCAAAAGACATTGAATTTTCGTTGCCTTTAGGAACATCCCTCCAGTCTCTCCAGATTACAAAATTTTCAGAAATCTGGGGATTGTCCTGCTTATTTTTTTCCTTGCACACATAGTCAGTAGTGCCCTTTTTGAAATCAAAAATCTTTATGTCGTAGTTGTCAACCCTCAGTCTGTCAGTATTCTCCGCCCAGACAAGCCTGTTTCTGTACTGTGCCCTAGCCCCAGATTTTTTTGCGTAATTTGGTGTTGCTTTTTCTTCACCACGGACCAGATCCATCATGTAGATACGAGGCATTATCTTGCCCTCGCGATCATGCAGTCTGGTATCGAGCCAGCTCATATAACCACCATGAATCAGCGGAGCATTCTGCGTATGCTCGTAGTTTGTCAGCTTTCTGGGTTGGAAATTTGAATATATCATCCTCTTCGTGATACCAGCATTAGAGTTCGGTATTGTCCAGAAATCATGAGGAGAAATTAAAATTGCCATCAAAAAGAAAATAAGCCAGCACAAGGCCGGCCTGTTACTTAAATGGCGATTGCAGGATGGCATTTAATTACTAATTTTAGATACTGGAGTTCAATAATGCAATAGCTCCAATGTTTCTTAGACCCTCGCTCTTTTCCAGCTGCCTTTTCGAACCAGGAAGGTGTTAGTGATTGTGGACATAATTGCGGAAAATATGCCAATATAGAATATCCACACATAACCCTGATCGAAAACTTTTACTGCCAGATAGACAAGGAGAATATTAAACAGCCAGTTGTTCACTTGGCCAAATATTGACGGCCACATTGTGTATCCTGACCCTTCAAATACAGCCCAGAGCATCCATTGTGCGGCATTTATCATATTCCCAATCATAGAAAGCGCAAAAACACTTTTTCCAACCGCAATTACTGCTGGGTCTTTATTAAATACCCAAAAAATCTGTGGGGCAAAAAAATACCCGACAACAACCATTACAAAACCAAGGCAAACTCCTATTAGTACAGAATACCAGCCAGTCTTTTCCGACCTTTCCGGCTTTTTTGCGCCCAGGTTCTGACCAACCAAGGCCGAGGTCGCCTGCTGGAGACCAAGCAATGGAAGATTTACCAGCCCCGCAACTTTTCCACCTATTCCAAAAGCGGTAACTACACTCTGGCCGAAATTTGAAATAAGATTCATGAAAATTATCTGCGAGCTTGAACCAACAAATTGCGTAACAGTAGGCGTAAAACCAATCCTTAGATAATTTATCAATATCTGGAAGTCCGGTTTAAACAATCTCCCAAAAACAATTTTTATTCCACCTTTTTCAAAATGGAACTTCCAATATGGTATTCTGATGAAATATTTGTAGTAATCACCTTTCTTGTATGGCAACGCGAGGAATGTAAATCTTGATATTTTGAATTTTAAGCCATTGCAAAGCATATATATTCCGATTGTCACAGCATAGACATACGCAAGAACTGTCGCCAATGCGGCACCAACAATTCCCATTTTGGGTATCGGACCAAAACCATGAATAAAAAGGGGATCAATTACAATGTTGACAAGCGAAGACGTGGCAATAACAAACATGCTTGATTCAGCATCAGAACAACACCTAAAAATTGTATTTATCGTGTAGTAAACGAAGATTAGTGGCAACGCAGCTACAATAAACCATCCGTATAACAAGGCCAAGTCAAAAGTGCTACAAGCACAACCGACAACAAGATCAGTTTGTGCACCAGCAAATCTCACAAGATAGGGAAGAGTAAACAAACTTATGATCGTACCAGCCAGACCAGCTAAAAATTTATAAAGGATTGTTTGTTCAGAAGCCCATGCAGCCTTTTCATAATCCTTGGCTCCCCAAAACCTCGAAATGACCGTTATAGATCCAGGCCCAAAAATCGAATTCAACATTTGCATAAATGAATTGGCGACATTAAAAAAGAGTATCCCTGCCTGGGCCTGTGTGGCCAGCACTCCACCAAGCGTGCCTATCCAGAACATGTCTACTACATCATAAAGGTTTTCGAAGAGTCTCCCGAGAGCACCTGGCCATGATAGTTTTACTAAGTTTTTGAAAATGCTGCCCTCAGTGAGGTCGTGGCTTGGGTCCATAATAGAGAGAGATTTTATGCAGTTTGGACAATGCTAACAAGGAACCCTAAAAAGATAATGTTAAAAGAGTGTTTTCAGTTTGTGATTTTTTCATGTCTGGATTAGAGAAGAATGTTTCTATATAATGAAATTGTGCATGAACTTGGTATAGCAAGAAACGTCCTCGAGATAATAATAGGCGAAGCCGACCAGAGAGGCAGAAGAGCAAAATCTGTCTTTTTGAAAATTGGCCAGATATCCGGCATTGTGCCAGAATCACTCGAATTCCTGATGAAATGCCTTTCTGAAGGAACTCCAGTAGAGGGCCTCGAGGTAAAAATCGATATCGTCAAACCAGTGATGGTTTGCAAGTCATGCGGCGAGAAATTCACCGTAGAGGAGCTTTCATTCTATTGCCCCAAGTGCGGGGGTGGCGATTGTGAAACCATTGAGGGCAAGGATCTTGTAATAGAAACAATTACACTGGAGGGCGACAATGGACCTTGAACTATCAAGAAAAGTTGACTTCAGGCACGAAGAAATAGCTTCAAGGATAAAAGAAAAGCTCTATAAAAATGGCACCCTCTGCCTCAATTTTATAAGTTCTCCGGGTTCAGGAAAAACCTCGCTACTTGAAAGAACACTGGATGCGCTCAAGGAAACATACAATCTGGCAGTCATAGAGGGTGATCCTGAGACAGACAGGGACGCAAGGAGGCTGGAAAAACTCCATGTGCCAGTGATACTCATCAACACATCCGGAACCGGGGCGTCTTGTCATCTTTCTCCGGCTGAAATTGAGCAAGCAATAGACGATCTCCTCCTTGAAACACCACCACCAGACATAATCTTCATCGAGAACGTCGGTAACCTTGTCTGTCCCGCCGCTTACGATCTGGGGGAACATCACAAAGTTTTGTTGTTTTCAGTACCTGAGGGTTGTGATAAACCAGCAAAATACCCGGTGGCTTTCAGGGAGTCAGACCTCGTGCTGATAAATAAGATGGACCTTGCCCCATACTGTGACTTTGACCTTGAATCCTTGAAGAAAGATGCCCTGTCTGTTAACCCTTCACTCGAATTTATTACAATGTCGATAAAAAAAGGTGATGGCCTTTCAGAGTGGTTTTCATGGATTGAGAAAAAACTTGGTGAAGTAAGAAAACGCACCAATAGTAAATAAAAAAAGGCCCCTTTGAGGGGCCTTTTTGATAGTCTGTATCTTTTTTATCAGATTTCCCACATGGGGATCCTGACACCTTTTTTCTTTGCCACCTCGATTGCTTCCTCGTATCCGGCATCAACATGCCTAATGACACCCATCCCAGGATCAGCAATCAAAACTCTGTTCAATCTCTTTGCCGCGGCATCAGTTCCATCAGCAACAGTCACCTGCCCAGCATGGACAGAGAAGCCTATACCAACCCCTCCGCCACCATGAACGGAGACCCATGAGGCACCGCAGGATGTGCTTGTCAAAGCATTAAGGATCGCCCAGTCGGCGACTGCATCGCTGCCATCTTTCATTCCCTCAGTTTCCCTGTTAGGAGAGGCTACTGAGCCACAGTCCAGATGGTCCCTTCCAAAAACTATCGGGGCCGAGATGATACCTTTTTTTACCATCTCGTTGACTGCAACACCAAACCTGTTTCTCTCGCCATATCCAAGCCAGCATATTCTTGAAGGGAGGCCTGGAATGTTTTTAAAATTGAGCTTTTCCCTGACCATCTTTATCCATCTGACAAGTGATTTGTCATCTTTGTACATGTTGAGAACGAGTTCATCCGTCCTGTAGATGTCTTCAGGGTCACCTGAAAGCGCGGCCCATCTGAACGGGCCCTTGCCTTCACAAAATAACGGCCTGATGTAAGCTGGGACAAAACCCTTAAAAGAAAAAGCCTTCTCATAGGCAAGACCGGATTTTACAGCCTGCTGTCTTATGTTGTTTCCATAATCGAAAGTTATTGATCCCATTCTCATGAGATCGGTCATTGCTTCAACATGCTTTCTGGCAGTCTGATAGGAAAACTCAAGATACTTCTTCGGATCAGAGGCCCTTAGTTTTAATGCTTCGCTGTAAGGCATGCCATTCGGAACATATCCTCCAAGCATGTCATGCGCAGAAGTTTGGTCTGTAAGCACTTCTGGGACGAAATTTCTCTTGACAAACTCTGGCAGGACATCGGCACAGTTTGCAACAAGGCCAATGGAAACAGCCCTTCCTTCTTCCTTTGCCTTTTTGGCCATTGCAACAGCTTCATCAAGACTGTTGGTTTTACAGTCAAGATAACCTTCATTGATGCGCTGGTCTATCATTCCCTCGTCAACGTCAACAATGAGGCAGACACCCTCGTTCATGGTCACAGCAAGTGGCTGGGCACCACCCATCTGCCCGCATCCACCAGTCACCGTTATTGTACCCTTGAGTGTCCCACCAAAGTGTTTCTCGGCAACAGCGGCAAGGGTATTGTATGTGCCCTGCAATATTCCCTGGGTACCTATGTAAATCCATGAGCCTGCAGTCATCTGGCCATACATCATCAGACCTTTTCTTTCAAGCTCGTCAAATTTTTCCTGTGTGCTCCAAAATGGAACAATCATCGAATTGGAGATGAGGACTCTTGGTGCATCCTCGTGTGTTTTGAATATGCCAACCGGCTTTCCGGACTGGACAAGCAATGTTTCATCATTCTCAAGGCGCATGAGGGCCTTTACGATTGCGTCGTAGGCCTGCCAGCCTCTTGCTGCCCTTCCGGTCCCGCCATAGACAATGAGCTCTCTCCATTTTGTGGTCTGCTCCAGGTTGTTCTGGAGCATTCTCAATGCGGCTTCCTGGACCCAGCCCTTACATACAAGCTCTTTTCCCCTTCTTGCCTTTATCTGTTCGGCGGGCGCATCTTTTTCATAGGAAATATTGTATTGCGGCATTATCAGATCACCTTTTTCTTGCATACATAAGCAAAATCGCTTTGAGTGAATTCAATTTTTGTGTTCCCAAGGACAATGATGTCACCGTTTTTCAGCAGCACCGGGCCACTGATTTTTTTGTCATTTACAAAAGTCCCGGAATCCGATTTCAGGTCGACAATAACAAAACCATCTCCAGTTTCACTTATTCTGGCATGTTCAGGTGAGACAGTCTCATCATCAATCATGAAGTCGGCATCTTTTTTCGTTCCAAGCACAACGGAGCTTGTTCTGATCCTATAATGCTCAGTGTCTGACCCATAGAGGTTTATCCACGCTATGTAATGGACTTCACCTTCCTTGCGCTTCTTGACGACCTTCTCCCCAGGTTTGACTTTGTGTCTTAGCGCCCACATCAAAACAAAAACCAATGCAAAAACAAGCAGAATGCCAAGCAAGATCCAAACCCAGAGAAGATTGACAGAACCCTTTATTTCAATCTGTTTTTTCTGTTCCAGAACATCTGGGCCAACAATACACTTTAGCGTTAGCTCAACCATCGAGCCCGGTTTTGCTTCTGGCAAGCTCCTAAAAGTCACAAGGTACGAATTTCCGAGGTCACCCCTGATTTGCCCAATAAAAGGAACAATTTTTACAGTGTCAAAATCTGGAAGAAAGAGACCATTTGTCTGCTGGGCAAGATTTCTCAGATAAACAATGTCAATCCCGCCAGCAGGCGCAACGGTCACAACAGGAAAATCCGGTTTTGTTGGCTTGTTGATGCTTTCGATATCATTCCCGTCAGATATGAGGAATATTATTCCTTTCTCTGAGTCAGGCCTCGAATGCAACAGGTCGTTGCATTCAATTATTGCATCATTGATCCTGCTTATCTGCCCTTGGGCCCTCAACTTGCCCATCTGCAAAGCCGCTTCGGCTGGATTGCTGGAGAATTTTATGAGTGGCTCAATTTTTTCTGCAAAGGCCACGAGTGAGAATGTATCATTCTTTGTGAACAGGCCAGCTATTTTTGACAGCTGAATTTGCATGGCCGGGAAGTTGTAATCAAGAGAGCCCGAAATATCAACACAAAACATGACATTTATTCTTGGCCCTTCTGATTCAAACGCCCTGGTTTCTGAAGATGAGTACACCTGGTTGTCATACTGGAGGCTGAATGCTGGTTGTTGCTGGTCCAGATTGAAAACTGTGCATTTGACATCAACAGCGGGCCATGAGGATGTATCAACCGAGTCAATAACAAGGCTGGGTTTGGCAAAGGCGGAAGGAATAGTGGCAAGAAGGACCACAAATAGGCAAGCCGCCAAAAATTTTTTCATCAATCCCTCCTGACCAGCCTCACATATCTTCTCTTGCCAACTTTTATCAGAACGGGTTTTTTGGGTTCATGTATTTCTTTTGTAGGGTCATCTATCAACTCTTCGTCAATCTTCACTGCGTTTGACTGCACCAACCTTCTGGCTTCAGAGGTTGAGGGGACGAGCTCAAGTTTTGTCAAAAGCTTTGCAATCTGTATCGGGTAGTCCTCATGCTCAAGTGCTATATCCGGGATGTCGGAAGGCAGGGAGTGCTCCGAGAAAACCCTCAAGAATTCTTCCCTGCAGGATTTTCCAGCACCTTCACCATGCCAGATGTCCACAACTTTTTCGGCCATCATCAGTTTTATGTCTCTGGGATTGACAACGCCACCTTCAAAATCTTTTGTTGCTTGTTCTATTGTGGATGGATCGGCAAATGCGGCGTACTGAAGATAATTAACAATGAGGCTGTCTGGAATGCTCATCAGCTTACCGAACATGTTCGTGGGTTCGTCAAGCAGATCGACAGTGTTCCCGATGGATTTACTCATCTTTATGACGCCATCGGTACCAGGCAGTATTGGCATGGTCATCATGACCTGGGGCTCCATGCCCATTTCTTTCTGGAGTTCCCTTGCGGCAAGGAAGTTGAACTTTTGGTCTGTGCCGCCAATTTCCACATCTGCCTTGATTGCCACTGAATCAAACGCCTGAAAGACCACATAAAGCAGCTCGTGAAGATATATCGGCGCCTCGGCCTTCATTCTTTTTGTAAAATCATCACGTTCCAAGACTCTGGCAACAGTAAATTTTGCAAGGAGCTTTACTATGTCCCTTCCTTCAAGTTTGCTAAGCCATTCGGAGTTGAACCTGACCATTCCACTTTGTGGTTCGAGAACCCTGATCACTTGATCAATATATGTCCTTGCGCTGTCCTTTATTTGCTCTTCAGAAAGTGGTTTCCTGGTTTCTTTGCGACCGGATGGATCACCAATCATTGCTGTGTAATCACCAATAACAAAAATAACCTTGTGTCCCATATCCTGGAACTGACGAAGTTTTTTTAGTACTACAGCATGTCCAAGGTGAAGATGTGGCGCAGTTGGATCAGCTCCAAGCTTGATTATGAGCGGCCTGCCAAGTTTTAGCTTCTGTTCGAGACCGTCTTCGGGGATAATCTCGGCACAACCATATTTCAACAACTCCAGTTCTCTAGTCATAGTTCACCCATGTATATGAGAATGTGGCGATGCCGATCAGGTAGAGAAACAATGATCCGGCCACCGCAGGGTTCCCGACGCCAAAAAGAAGCATGAGGGAACCTAAAACAATAAAAGAAAAAGAAACTGAGCTATAAGCCTCGTATAGTTTGACCCTTGAATTTATAAAACCAAGGAAAAATGAGAGGAAGATCCCCGCCGAGGCAAATGAGTTTAGAATTAGAAAAACATTGTTTATCAAACTGTTGTCAACCACAGTATTAGTCGATGAGGCGGCAAGGAAGATCATTCCAGACAAAAATGGTATTGCAGAAATAACAACTGACGTGGCTCTTTTTGAGAAAGAAGGGCTAGAGTTGTCAAATGCCATCGCATGGATAATACCAACACTAAAGCTGGCAAAAGCCACAAAACCTACAACCATATAAGTATGGTTCTTTGTGATTGCCCAAAACAGGAACATAACAGAACCAAACAGCAAATCACAAAAAGCAAGAAACCATGCAAAAATGGCAAAATCATTCCTTCTATAGAGATATTTTCTGAGGCAATCCTGGGTAAGAAAGACGGCAAAAATTGAGGTCGCCGCAGAACATATCGCTGTCAGGAGGGTATACGAGAGCTGGTTCATTTTGAATCACCGATTGATGCCTTTTCCAGCGGAATATTGTTTCCCTTGGCATCAACCAGCGATATCAGCCCCTGTCTGTAGAGTTGTGTTATGACGATAGAAATGCGCTTCTGATCAAGATGAAGCCTCGCGGTAATTCTTTCAAGTGTATTGTGGCCATCGATTTGTTGGTACACAAGGTCCTGCATGGCAGTCTCTACGCCAACTTTTGGCGAAGCTATCCTGTTTTTTGGTACAAAAAGCGATTGCCCCCTATGCGGCTGTGGGATCAGTGTCAAATCAATAAGTTTGTATTTCAGCGAAGTGATTATCCCTGCCGATTTCAATGCAAACAGTATCCTGTATGTCGAGAGGTAACCAAGGCCAGATTTTTCTGCAATCTGCCTAGCATTGAGTTTTCCATCAACGAGTCTGAGGGTTTTCCAGTCATCAGGCTTCATGGTGAAATCTGATGAAGCCTCCTGTATATTGTCCTGCACCTCAAAAACTTCGTCTTCAAAGAAGCCTTGCGATTTTATTACTTTCCATTCCTCAAGGAGTCTTGAACCCTGAATGAGAAGGGAATCAATCGGTTCATAGATCGTCCTGAGGTCTATCCTCCCACGTTCATCGAACATAAATTCGCCTTCATCCCATATTAAAAGCTCAAAAAATGCTGCACTGCCAGTCAGTTTGGCAATGGAGCAATGGTAAAGCCTGCCAGCTTGGAAATAGCATTTGGCCTGCCTTTCACCATCATCAATCTTAAGGGCACCAGACTTGCCCTCCATGGTGATGAGCTGGAGTAATGAGTTCAGTTTGAAGCTTTTTATATCTCCGACAAGTGCCATAGGCCCTCCAAAGTCGAATTATTCAAGTCAAGTTTAATATAGGAGTCGGTTTTGTCAACTTGACCCTGGGCAAAAAACATTTATAGACAAAGATTGGTACTTTGTTACAATCACTTCGAGGATCAATGCAAAAACCAAACTTGCAGTTTTTAGGACTTTCTTTTTCGATTGTCATTGCCGCAATGGGTTTTCAGGTTGCGCCCTCTACAGTTATGGGGATCATAAAAGAGCTTAACTTCCTCAATTTTACACAAACTATACTGCTTGCAAATGCTCCCGCTTTTATGAGTGTGTTTGTAATGCTGCCCATTGGGAGGTTCCTGAATATAAAAAATCCCATCAGATGGTCATTGCCGGCAGGTATTCTGCTCGCATCCATTTCAGCATTACTCCTGTTCATGGCGAGCTATCCATTCATGCTCTCCCTCAGGTTTTTGGGCGGACTGGCAACAGCGCCAGCATATATAATTGGATCACAGCTTCCGCTGGTTGCTTTCCAGCCAGAACAAAGAAACCGGTTTTCGTCCATTCAAACTCTTGCTGCACCAATTGGAACAATACTTGTCGCACAAACTGGCGGCCTGGTTGCTTCCAGATTTGGACACACGCTTGTCTATATTGTTCCATTGTTGTTTAGTCTCATCGCTATCATTTTTGCCATCAAATTGTGGAACGCAAAGCTTCCAGAGACAGAAAAACCCACGCAAAAAAATTCCTTGTTCCCTTCAGCAAGGATTCTGTTGATGGCAATAGTTTGGGCGCTTTTTTCTGGTGCCACAGCAGGTGCTTTTATAAACACCTCTACTGAAATCGGGGTTTCCGAGGGGCTTGGAAGATCAATCGCCTCACTTGGTCCGCTATTTTTGATGGTTCCATCTTTTTTCATAAGTCCATGGGTAGGCTCAATGCTGGATAAGAAAATAAAAAGAAGAGATGCACTAATTGTTGCAGGATTGATTATGGCACTATCAATCCTTATTTTGCCAGCAGGAAAACCATTCTGGTTTGTTGGCTCAATCTTGCTTGGGCTGTCAGCATCATTCATTCCACCAGTGGTTTTTTCTTCACCAGGAAAGTTCGAGCCCCAGCACAACATGGCTTATGCACTCTCAATAATAAATCTTTTTGGAACGATAGGTCTTATAGCATCAACACCCCTTGTTGGAACAATGAGGGATGCAACACAGAGTTGGCCAGCCACAATGATCGCAGTATCAGTTTTTTGTTTTGCAATATCGCTTACAGGCCTGGCTTTTACAAAGGAGCAAAAATGAAAAAAGCAATTGTGATTATCGTAGGTGTTTTATTTATTCTGCAACCTCTGCCCAGGAGCACCAGCGCGCAGGAGAGCTGGTACCAGAAAGATGTCGAGATCGAGATACCACCGCAATCTGAAGTCTCAATCGACATAAAAGATGGGCTTCCCATTGTTGATGGGGTGAACAGCAAATGGTCTGAACTAAGGTGCCCGGAATGGGTCAGGGGCGACCTGACGCTTGCCTTCGAAAAGCTTTCAAAAACATCAACAAGGCTCTCTCCGTCCACGTTTGTGCAGGCAGCAACACTCCTGCCCGACAAAATCGAGGTGCTTACTATCTCATCATCTGGCAGAAAACCGGACGTCATAAGAGTGGGTGATTTTGAAAAAATGCCCATCCTGCCAGATTCAATCGATAATGGCGCCAGGCTTGCAATTGCAGACATTGATGGTGACGGAAATTCCGACCTTGTAGTGTGTCCCAAAAACGGTGGCTGGTACTATCTTAAGGGTCCAAGTTTTTCTGTGCCTGCGCAATCCGAGCAAACAGGCGACAGGGAATGGCTTTCCCCAATGACAATCCCATCTACACCAGACAAGGTGGTTTTTGCAAAAAACAGCGACACTTCGAAGGGCATGATCTATTACGATGGAACAGAAATAAAGAAACTGGACCAGACAAACTTTACAACGATGCTCCCAAATACTTTTGCAACACTATGCTCAAAAGGCATGATCTATGTTGACCAGTTTGGAGTGATTCGTCTTGTAGAGTCAAAAAATGGCACACCTTCAGGGTATTCATCCTCAACCGATACAATAATGCCATCATTTGATGATGAAGTAAGGCTTGCCTTCTCAGACAACCTTCTCATAGCAGGTAACAATGACGGAATTCTTCTTTCAATGGAGAGAAACGGAACAGACTTCACCTTCCAGAAAAAAGAACTTGGCACAAAACTTGTCTTTGGAAGAGACCTCAGCCCCTGCCTTGCTGACATGAACGGTGACGGAAAGGTGGACCTGGTCTGGAGAGACAGTACAGGTATATACGTCTCAGATGGGCCAGATTTCACCAAGAAAACGAAACTCTCTGTCACATCAGCCGGGCCAATTGCCGTGGGTGACCTGAACGGCGACAAAAAACCAGATATTGTCACCACCGAGAAATCGTCCATCAAAATATTGATTGGGCCAAGTTTTAATCCGCTTGGTAATCAGCCAAATGCTGAATGTGGAGAGTATGT
>ENA-UPSM01002483-UPSM01002483.1-activated-sludge-metagenome-genome-assembly--contig:-NODE-2483-length-22357-cov-5.012420_pt1 | contig 22357 bp, 12 predicted proteins | sample MGYA00238181_ERZ773283 | MGnify/ENA primary metagenome ERZ773283 (study PRJEB29023, sample SAMN05720199) | activated sludge metagenome | isolation source: Anaerobic digester | place: Japan...
CATCCCGTGAAGCGTAGTTTGTCGTGCCAGCGTTGGCCCCTTGGGCATACGGACCCCCTCAACGACGGGCAGTTGTTCTCTCACCTGCCACCCGGCGGCTAAGATCTCACCCGTCGCCTGTGGTTTCTCCTCCGGAACTGAGGGAGAGGGCGATTACTGTTTGCACGTCGGCTGCGTCGACCCTTCCTGAGCCGTTGATGTCGCAATCATGTGTCCCCGGAATACCCAGCGCGGCGTTGATGACGAATTGCAGGTCGACTGCATCGACCTTGCCGTCGCTGTTTACGTCGCCCCTTATGCCTGTTGGGGACTCATCCTCGCCAGGCCCGTCGGAAGGCGTTTGTTCGTGTCCATCTGCGGAGCCCCCCGGTTCGTATACCACTTGTGCTTGTTGCTCAGCGACGGTAGTGCGATACAGTGCCTTGCCCGCAAGGCTGGTCACGCCTGTCTTGCCTGAGTCTGAGCGTATGCGCCAGGTCAGGTGAGCGAGCAGCGCAGGCGGCCAGATCCAGACGAAGCTCAGCTCGCCCGAGTCGCCCTGGATGGGCGCGATGGCAGGCGGTTCGGAGGCGTCAACGAAGCTCTCGAAGGTCCAGCCCGGCGGCAGCGTTTCTACCAGCCCCAGGGCGGAGATGGATTGTGATCCAACGCTTGTAAACGTTACTGTGACGTCTGAGGCGTCTCAATTGGCAACGATGTCACGTGTTGCGTACAGCGCTGGCGCTGGCGCACGCCGACCAGAAAGACGGTTAACCCGGCAGGCAAGACTATGGAGTCGATTTCGCATTCATCCCAGAAGACAAGGCACAGAAAGAGGTAAGGCGGAGCAATCAGAAGCCCCCTGATGTGGTAGACAGCCTCCAGAAGAGACCTTCTCACTGTTCTTTCTTTGGTGATTGACACGAGCTTTTTCAGGACGGCCTCCTTTCATCACGCAGGAAAACCGCGGCTACTTCTCGCTTCCTTCTTCTATTGTCACGGGACATCCGTCGGGCAAGCCGTAGCCGCCTTCAACGGCCACGATTTCACCAGCGGTCAGCCCCCCGACGATCTGCACCGCATCGAGTGTCCGTACGCCGGTTTGGACTTCTGTCTCGTAGGCTTTGTCATCGCGTATCACGGTAACTATGGCCATACCGTTGCGATCGGCCACCGCGGCTACCGGAACAACGAGGGTATCGGGGATCTCGGGTAGTTCAATGACGACGGATGCACTGAGCGCTGGCTGAAGCATTTCCATTTGATTATCCACGCGCACAAACGCATCGGTATCCCCGGATTGGGCATCTGCCTCTTGGGAAAGCCGCTCTAGCCTCCCTTCGAACGTCTGTTCGCCCAGCCAGTTCGCCCTGACTGTCGCCTTGGCTCCTTCCTGCACTTGTCCCCGGTATTTCGAGGGCACCCGCACCTGCACAAACAACGATGAAAGGTCGATCACTTCCCCCAGAGGTGTCGGCTGTTCCACGTACATCCCCTGGCGCGCTGAGAGCCTTGTGACTACCCCGTCGATAAGCGATCGTATCAAGCACTGTTCAACGGCCAATTCCTGTGCTGCCACTTCCGCCTGGGCTCCGGCCAGCTTGGCCTTGGCATCGTCGATCATCTCCTGGCGGGAACCACTCTGGGCCAGCTTTGCCCGTTGTTGTGCGGCGTTAGCGGCCGCCTCGCTGCTTGCGGCCGCTGCCTTGGCCTGCTCCAACTGAACATTGGATATTTCGCCTTTCTCGAATAACGGTTCGAGCGCTTTCAGCTTTATTCGCTGCGATTCCGCACCCGCTTCGGCGTTGTACGCCTCTTGCCGGGCGACCTCGATTTCTTGCGGCAACGGTCCCCCTTCCACCATCGCCAGACTTGCCTCTGCTTCTTTCAGCGCCGCCTTGGCCTTATCCAGTTCAGCGTCGTGTGCGCGGTGATCAAGCACCACCAGTACCTGGCCGGCCTTGACTTTGGCGCCTTCATGCACGTTCACCGTCTGCACCAGACCCGCTATGGCCGACGACAGCACGGCGGTCTGTTCCGGTATGGGCACGAGCGTTCCTACCATGTTGAGCGTCGGCCAAATTGATTGGGTGTGTGCTGTGGTTACTTGGACTACAGCCGTTGGCTGTATTTCTTCCTCGTCACTCTTAGTGGTCGTAGCCCCACAGGCCGAGAGTAGCGCCGGAAAGACAAGAACGACCATTAGAACAAGACGTTTCACGCGTAGTTCCTCCTGCCCTGCGTCCGGCCCAACGTCCGGACAAGCAGGTAATAGACCGTGGGTGTTGCCACCAGCGAAAGAACGAGCGAGACACAGAGGGCTCCTATAACGCCCACCGCAAGCGGCCGCAGCATGTCGGCCCCGGCCCCCACACCGTACGCCAGCGGCAGCAGGCCGAGGAACGCCGTCAATGACGTCATCAACACCGGCCGTAACCTGCGCCGGCCTGATTGTACGAGCGCCTCGTTCAGCGGCAGGCCCCTACGCTGGAGCTGTTCCACGAAGTCCAACATTAGAATGCCGTTCTTGGCTACGATTCCAAAACCAATGATGGCCCCGAGAAACGAGACAATGTTCATGGACAAGCCCGTCAGCCACAGCGCGCCCACAACACCCGGCAGCGCCAACACCGCGCCGGTCACGATGGCCAGCGGATGGAGGAGAGTCCCAAACTCAAACACGAGAACCGCGAACACCAGCAAGACCGCCATGATGAGGACACGTGTGAGGTTGGCAAACGATTCCTGCTGCTGCTGGTACAGGCCCCCAAACTCGATGCTGGCGTTGGACGGGATTTGGACGTGCTCACGGATGGCCTTTTTGATGGCTGCAATACCGCCCCTCAAGTCGATGCCGGAGAATCGCCCAGAGACGGCGACAAACTGCCGCTGGTCTTCCCGATGCATCTCGAGCAGCCCCGCCTCATGCTCAAGATTGGAGATGTCATTCAAGGTGACACGCGTCCCCTCCTGCGACCTCAACGGCATCAGCGATATGTCCTGTTCCCGCCGCCGATACGCTGGGTCTGCCACTACCCGGACTGCCACCACGCGATCGCCCTCGAGCACGTACGACGCCTCTTCCCCCTCCAGCGCGGTCTCGACCTCTTCGCCCAGTTGCGATGCCGTGAAGCCCGCTCGCGCCGCTGCCGGCGGCACTACCCTGAAGACTGAAGACGGGCCCGCCACGATCAACCCGGCACTGACATCTACCACGCCCGGTATTTGTTCAATGTTCTCCGCTATTTCAGGCGCAAGCGATCTCAGTGTCTCGGCGTCCGCGCTGAAGATTTTGATTTCGACGGGTTCAGGCGACCAGGTGAGGTCACCAATCAAGTCGGCCAAGATGCCGGGAAACTCGAGTTCGAGTGCCGGTTCGGACGCCTCAACCTGTTCACGAATGGTCTCGACGACTTCCTCGGTGGTTTTTTGACGGTCCGGCTTGAGCTTGACGAGGAAATCGCCGGTGTTGGGTTCTGTCGCGGCAAAACCCAACTCGGCGCCCGTCCTCCGCGAATAACTCTCGACTTCCGGGGTTTCGCAGAGGATTCGTTCGATATGCCGCATCATTCGATCTGTTTCAGACAGACTCGTCCCGGCGGGGCTGACATAATCGAGGACAAACGCGCTTTCCTCCATCGTTGGCAGGAAATCGCTATCGGTATTCCTGTAAATAAGGATACCGGCCGTCACCACCATCACCATACAGGCTAGGGCTGTGGCACCGTGTCTCACGGACTGCCGCACCACGCGTTCGTATATTCCGATGATGCGCCGCAGAACCGGCCCACCCTGCTCCAACTCGTCACGCGTCTCGCCCACGCGCCCCCGAAACAGATAGATGCCCAGCACCGGTGTAAGTGTCAGAGCCAGGAACAGCGATATCAGCAGCGACACCGCCATCGTAAATGCCAGCGCCCGGAAAAACACACCCGGCACGCCATCCAGAAACGCCAGCGGAAGGAACACAACAACGGGCGTTATGGTGCTCCCCACCAACGCGGGGCCCACTTCATGAATCACGAGCTGAATCGATTCCCGCAGTCTGTGGCCAGCGCACTGCTTGGTATACATGGCCTCGACCACGACGATGGCATCGTCTATGATCAACCCTATGGCCGCCGCGATTCCCCCCAGCGTCATCAGATTGAAACTCATTCCCGCCCCGTACATCACGGCCACGGTCATCAGCAGGCAGGCGGGAATCGCTACGATGGCCACCAGCGTCGTCTTGGCACTTCGCAAGAACAGATATAGAACCGCCACCGACAACAGCAGCCCAAACGCGATACTTTCCCAGACGCTCCTCAAACCTTCGCGCACGAACAGGGACTGATCGTAAAACAGTGCCAGATTTATATCCGCCGGTTGGCTCAACCGAATGGATTTCAGTTCTTCGTGCAGTGCGTCGGCAATCGCGACGGTGTTGCCGCCCGGCTGGCTGTATACGTTCAGCAGGACCGCTTCGACGCCGTCCGCCGAAACAATCTTGTAGCTGGGGGCCGCGCCCCGTTCGACCTTCGCAACGTCTCTTACCAGAACCGGTGCGCCGTTTTCGCAAGCCACCGGGATGTCCTCAATCTCGGACGGTTTCCTCACCCGCCCATCCACCATGGCCAGGTAGAGTTGGCGGTTTTCTTCATGCAGGCCGGCCGGCGTGAACACGTTTGTCTGCTTGATGGCGTCCGTTACCTGTGTGAGGGCGAGGTGATGGGCGTTCAGCCGGGTCGGGTCCACCACGACGTGATATTCCGGTTCCTTGCCTCCCACCAGATCAACCCGGGCCACGCCTTTGAGGCGCAGTAGCCGTGGTTTGATGTCATACTCTGCCCGTTCCCACAAATCCGTAATGGCATGCGACGGGCCGGTCAGACTGATCCCGATGATGGGAAACGACGAGAACGTCAGGCGTTCGACGGTGTATTCGGCCGTGGCAGGCAGCTCGTTCCGAACTTGCGACAGCCGTCCCAGCACGTACAGTTCCGCTTGGACCATGTCCGTGCTCCAGTCAAAATACACGCTTACTTCGGCCGAACCGCGCCCCGTGGTTGAGCGGATGGTGATCGTGCCCGGCGTGCCTTTCATGGCTTCTTCGATCGGCCGAGTGACCGTCGCCATCATCTCGTCGGCGGGCATCACTCCGTTGTCAATAAGAAGAACCACGCGGGGAAAGTCCGTCTGCGGAAATACGGCCGCCGGCATACGAAACGCCGCATACACCCCGACGAGGCACAAGACCAGCGACACAAACAGGATGATCTTCCTGTGACGCACCACGTAGCTCGAGCGGGGCTCTGCGCCTGGCGTAGCGGAAAGAAGCGACATCAGCGTGCCGCTCCCTTGGCATTGTCAGACGACGCCCCTTGTGGCGGCGGCTGGTCCGGCAGGCCGGCCAACGTCCCACCTACCGCCTTCTCCAGATCAGCCAGGGCCACAGCGTAATCGCCCGCTACCGTGATGGAGGCCTGGCGTTGTTCGTTGAGGTTCTGCTGCGCCAGCAACAGGGTCAGCACCGTCTCCTCGCCTGCTTCATACATCCGCTGGGCCGTGTCCACGTTTTTTCCGGCGAGTGGCACGGCTTCCTGTAGCGACACCCGCAGCAACTCTTGGGAAGCCCGAACCGTCGCCGCAGCCCGCCGCACTTCCTCGACCACCTCCAGCAAGAGCTCCTCGTAATCCTTTTGCTTCTGTGCAAACTGGAATCGCGCCTTAGCTATCTGGGCACGGTTCTGGTCAAAGACAGGCAGGGTCAGCTCGAGGCTGGGTCCCAGCAACAGGTCGATATTCTGACTCTTCTCCAATTCGCGGTCTCGGTGCGCCTCGAATTGCTGCAAGGCATAATCTTGGAGGGCCTGGCTTGGATTGGTGAAATCAAACTCGCTCGCTGGCGGTTTCAGGCTTCGCGGGGCACGCATTTCCGTCCTTTCCGCCTCGATACCCAGCGACACACCCGGCAGCGCCGCGCGTCGTTGCCGCTGGATTTCCCTGGCGGCCGTATCCATGTCGAGCGATGCGACGCGCACGTCCAGCCGTGTTTTCCACGCCAACTCGATCAGCGCCTGATCATCGGGAATTGGTTCCGCGGACGACGGCAGCGTATCAACCAGGTTCACTTCCGCCTGATCCGCTGCCAAGCCAAGCAGGTGCTCGAGCGCCGCCGCATTGACCTTTGCGTCCCGGCGGGCGGACTCCAGGTTGATCATTCCCTGCAAGACGTCCGAGCGGACTAGGTTGAGATCCAGGATGGTGGACTCGCCCGCGTTGAACCGGCTCTCCGCCAAGTCCGCCGAACGCTTAAGCAACGCTACGTTCTCCGCTACCACCTTCTCGTTTTCCTGCACAACACACAGTTGGCAGTAAGCGATCTTCACCTGCGCCGCGAGGTCAACGGCGGAATGCACGACAGTCATTACAGCCTGTTCCAATTGGTCCCGTGCAATCCGTTTGTGCACGGGGAGCTGCCAGATCTCCATCAGATCCTGGGCCAGCCCAAACGCCAGGTTAGAACGGCCGCCGCCTTCCGGAAAACGCGCACTTAACATCAAGGTGGGGTTCGTCAGCAGGCCCGATTGAACCAGTTCGGCCCGGGAAACGCCGATTTCCTGAAATTGGGATTGAAACGCCTTGTTGTTCAGAAGGGCGACGCTCACCGCTTCCTCCGCGGTCAGGCCACCCTCCAACAGCTTGTTCACTTTCTGGATGACCTCCGATTCACTCGAAGGATCGTAAACATCATCACTGCCTGTTCGCGCGCGGATCATGGCGCTGGCCTGCGAGTAGTTATCTTGCGGGCGCACGGTAGCGCAGCCACTGACCAGGACGGTCAACATAACAATCAAGACCAGCCGCTTGTCATTCTCCATCGTGCCGCAGCCTAACCTGTCCGATACGAGGCAAATCGATCAAGAACCCCAGTTCGCATCTCAAGAAGACAGAAGTCAATTTACGGCGGCAGTATTGCCGCGGCCTTGCGCAATCATTGCCCCTTGGCAATGTTTTGCGAATCCATCGCAGGCAAGTGCACATTGAACACGGTTCCCCGCCCAAGCACACTGCGGGCTTCGACCCGCCCATCGTGCATCTTTACGATCCCCTGCACCAAGCCCAGTCCCAAGCCATTGCCCGGCTTTGAGCGACTGCGGTCAGCCCGGTAGAAGCGTTCAAATATATGTGGCAGATCCTGCTTGGAAATGCCGACTCCCGTATCTTCAACAACGATCAGCACCTCGTCACCTTGATGCGTTACTCGTATATTGATGCCCCCCCCTGAGCTCGTGTACTTGATCGCGTTGTCCAGTAGGTTGGCCACCGCCTGCTGCAGCCGGCCCCGGTCGCCGAACACCTCCGCCGGCCCTGCTATCTCCACGTTCATCTTGATTCCTCGGTCTTCGGCGGCCGGCTCAAACAATTCGCAGCTGTCCGCAACCAGAGCGGCGCAATCTACCGGTTCTGCATCAAGCCGGGCCACGCCTGATTCCATCTCGGAAATCGCAAGCATCGAGTGGACCATCGCCAGAAGTCCGTCGCACGCCTCGACGATCTCGGCCACCGTCTCCCGATGCTGCTCGAGCGTAGCCCCGTTTGTAATGGCCATTTCTGCGACGCCACGAATTCTCGTCAGCGGGCTGCGGAGTTCATGCGCAATGCTGTCGTTCAACCCCTTGGCTTCCTGGATAAGCGTCGCAATTCGGGCCAGCATCGTGTTGAAAACCTGCCCCAGCCGGTCGATTTCCCGCCCATGCCCCGTATTCGTGATTCGGCGGGTCATCTCTCCCCGTGTTATGTCCTCCGCCACGGCCGTCAGGGCCTGCACGCCCTGCATCGCCCGCCGCGCTATCCACCAAGCCGCGAATAACGCCGCCAGAAGCGATACCGCAAACACCTCCAGGCAACGCTGCCGGTACGTTGCCAGCACGATCTCGTTGTGTTCCGTGTCCACCCCCATCAGCACCCACAGGTCCGGCGCAAGCTGGCCGTAAATGGACCGGCCGTGTCTGCCGCTCCCCGTGTCTTCGAAACCGGCAAAGACCGGCAGGGCTTCACGAGCGAGGTCAGGGGGCGTCGTAGCCGTTGGGTTCCAGTACGAGAGATCGCTCGTGAGAACTTCTCCCCCCTTCCCGTCAAACGCCCGGATAAACACCTGGCTCTTGCCTTTGGCAGACTCTTCCAGCGCTACTTCCCGCCGCAGCGCGTCCAGCCCGCCCCCCTGATATATGGATTGAAATTCCCGGAATTCCGCGAACAGGCCCTGGTCCACGTTAGATTGCAGTGCGTGCGCCAGGTATCCGTAGAGCAGAAGAAAAGCCGCCAGCGTTGTGAACGCGATGATGGCGCCAGAAAGCAGCGTCAGGCGCGACTTGACGCTGTCGAAAAACCTATACCTCGGTGCGGATAACATACCCGACCCCCCGAATGGTATGGATGTATGGACGGGTGAATCCCTCGTCTATCTTGTCTCGCAGCCGGCTCAGCCGCGATTCCACCACATTGGTCTGGGGGTCGAAGTCGTATCCCCACACATGCTCCATGATCATTGTTTTTGATACCACCCGGTTCGCATTGCGCATCAGGTAAAGCAACAAGGCAAATTCCCGCGGCTGCAACTCGATGCGCTTGCCCTCGCGCCGGGCTTCGTGCTTGAGCACGTCCAGCGTCAGGTCCCCGACTGTGTACAATGTTGGTTCCGAGCTGCCCTGAGCCCGGCGGACCAGCGACTGAAGGCGTGCTATCAGCTCCGAAAACGCAAACGGCTTCGTCAGATAATCATCGCCACCCGCCCGGAGCCCCGCCACGCGGTCGTCTACCTTCTGTTTGGCGCTCAGGATGAGGATCGGCGTCTTCACGCCTTCGTCACGCACCTTCTGGATGACCGCGAGCCCATCCATCTTAGGCATCATGATATCCAGCACTGCCACGTCATACTGTCGCGAAACCAGCAGTCCCCAAGCCTCTTCCCCGTCGGACCCAACGTCTACGACAAAACCTTCCTGTTTAAGGCCATTGACCAGAAACGACAAGATCTTCTCATCGTCGTCCACAACAAGTACTCGCATCAGAACCTCCGGACTCGGCGGAAACAACGCCGCGGCGGACGGATTGCGCCGAAACGACGTATCTTTTAAGTATACGCTAGGGTTCAATGATTATCGAAGGATTGCCAAAAGGTTGCCGGCCGGCAACCTTCCCAACCTGCAATGTTCCTGAAACCTTTGCGCAACATTCACCATTGAGAATAAATGCCTATCAATGAAGAACAAACGCAGGAAGGAGTTCCTCCATGAAGACCCATGCGCCAACGCTGTATCTGCTGGCCGCCTTGGCTGCGATTGCGCTTTTCCCTTGGGCGGCACTGGCTATTGAACCAACCGTAATTGAACCCGCCGACCCTGTCACGCCACACGAGATCGCCGTCGAACAAGGCGTGCAGTACATGGATACGGGCGAGAATGAGTGGAAATCCGAAACCGAAATCTCCATCGGACTGAACAGGCACCTGAAACTGGGTGTTTCCGTTCCGTTTGTCTTCGAGGAAGAGGACAACGGCGAATTGAGCGATGTTGGCCTGTTCATGGAGGGCGTGTTTAACCCCGACTCAGAGTCCACGATGGTCGGCGGCGAGTTGCGGCTGAACTTCCCAACGGGCGAAGACAGCGAAGGGTTGGGAGGCGAGGCCCAGCTTCGGATTACGCAGCCCCTGGGCACGGGAGAAAAGCACGCCCTCCATCTGAATCTTACGGGCTTCTACGACAACGTTGAAGAAGAAGACCACCATGGTTGTTTCTCCTCGCACGAATCTACCGACAAAGAATTCAGGTTCGGCGCAGCCCTCGGCTATTCTTTCAACGTTACCGAAGCCACCAGCCTGACAACCGCGTTGTCTCATGAAGAAGACTACGAAGACTCAGATGACGCCAACCTCCTTGAGCTGGGTCTTTCCCACGATTTCGGACCAAACTTCACCGCGGGACTCGGTGTCGGGACCGGGCTGGACGACGACTCGCCTGACTTCCAGGCCAAGGCTGTGTTCCAGTTGCGATTCAAAGCCGGCAAGTAGGCGTTGTGTCTGAAGCGCCAAACGCTGCCTTTCAACTTCGATTCTCAACAGCGGTGTGATCATGAAACGTGGCGGCCGTGTGCGTGCTGATTCGGGAGGGCGCCGCCCCCAACCGGTTTTCCGCTACCGGAGCGAGCGAGGCAACCCGTCCGTCGGGGCATCGAGTAACCGCGGCCAACCAGCGCGTGCGGAGAAGGCCGAGGGGGAGCGAGGGGGGGAAATGGGACCTGGAGGAGATGCATACAGACGCTCGCGCAAGATTTCCGACTTTTTTTGCAGTTGTCTGCGTACCGCCTACTGCGTCCCGTTACCTTGTTGACCCTGGTCAGTCCCAATCCGCGTCACCAGAACTGTTCAGCAACTCCATCAAATGTTCTGACCATACGCTATTTGCCCGTCTCAACGTCGAAGAGCGCCGACACGGTCGTATCCTCCAAGACATCGAGACGGATTCGGGGATCGTTCCCTCTTCCCTCCCACTCGCGGAACCGGAATCTTTTTCCTTCGCTGGCTTGCGTCGGATTCGAGGGGTCCATGAATTGGCCGAGCCGTTCTCCGCCGCCGTACCCGTTGGGAGTTTTCATGTCAGCGGGTACAACGTCGACAATCTCAATGGTGTGGGGGCCGGGCGCATCAAATATTATCTGGAACTTTCCAAACATCGGCCCAAGCACATATTCCGTTGTCCACCGTCCGCTATGCGTCCAGTAGTCGAAGCCGTCGATGCGAAACCGCACCTCCCCTAAAGCCGGTGATGTCACAACGGTGAGTTTCGGCCCCGTAGAGCCAAGTTCGTCCTTGTTTTCCGGGACGAACAGATAAACTCTGCCTGAGTAGCTTGGTACGTGCAGCCTTCGCGTTTTGGACAGGTCCAGAATACGACCTTCGTTACTTCTATCTTCAAATCCCCCATTGCGAAGCAACTGTAGTTCGGCCGACTCGAGCGAGACGTCGTCAAACCACACTCTGCCTGTCTTGTACCGCAGCAAAGCATGCAACGTAATGCTGTGGATAGGCTTCTCCGGGTGGATCGTTACGCTTTTGGCTTGCCAGTCGTGCGTGCCGGTGTCGAAGGCCGCCACTTGACCATAGAGCGGACTACCATCACTATAGAGAACATCTGCATAAAGCGAGTAGTTGGCATCTGCATCGCCACTCACGTTTTCCGCTCTGCTCCATCCACTGATGGTGATCGGCGCGGGGGTGGCCTGACCTAACTGCACCGTCTGAACGGCTCCCGCGGCTTCCGAGACACTCGCCGTGGTGCAGACGATGCTGTGATTACCGCTGTGGCCGTTCTTGGTGTCCAATACATATCCCTGAGGACCGGACGTATCCCAGTGTTGGGCTCCCCCCCCGAAGATATCGAAGAGGCGCGCGCTTGGAATGGGCGGAAGAAGTTCCATCTCGCCGGGCTTCTCTTTGTCGGGATTCACTACAACCATTCCCCGTTCAAACACTCGATAGTACAAGCCGTTCTGTTGCTGCTCCTCCGCAACAGGTCTGCCCAAACGCAGCCGGTAGAGGTCCGCAACCTCCGGGTCGGACGGCGAGCCGCCGCTCCACACGAACCCCGCGAGCCGCGCGCTTGCATAGCAGAAGAAGGCATCCTCCCGGACACCGTAGGGCGTGTGTCCCAGGTAGCTCAGGGCCTGAATTTGCTTGCCGGAGCGCACGAAATCCTGCAGGTCAATGCCGGCCTTGTGCCAGTGCGTCTCCCAGTCAAACCAGCGCTCTTTGCTCACCCATGTGCAGATATACGATTCCAGCATTTCCGCGTCCAGGTACTTCCAGAACTCCCGGGGCAGCGAGGGCGGATTTGCCGAGTTCCCGAGAACCGCCCCGTCCGGTTTGAACTGTTTGACGACCTCGCGCACCCGTTTCAGGAGCATGGCAAACGCGTGGTTCTGGTCATCATAGAGATGCTGGTGTTTGTTGAACTTCGGCCCGAAACATTCGCCACGGCTGCCGAGGTTGTCAACGAAGACCCCGTCGGCGCCGAATTCCATGATTCGCGTCACCCAGGCTACCATTGCGTCTTGATAACCCTGAACATTGGGACACGTGGTGTACATGTTCTTGGCGTCTTCCGATTCCCAGAATCCCGTTCGTTTCAGATTGCCCTCGGCATCGATTTCAATGAAGTCGGGATGGTCCTTGAGGTTCAAATCCTCGTAGGTCTGACTCGCAAAGCCCTGATAGAATGTGACGTACGGGAAACAACGGATTCCCAGAGCATGGCATCGCGCGAAGAAGTCCCGGTTCACCGGGCAGTGCGTTATGAACGCCACCTTCGATTCCGCGAGCGAAACCCAATCTTGAACATTTGCACCGATAATGTATGTCTCCGAGTCCACCAGCCAGTCCGGCGCGGATTCGCCGATATCAAGAGTCTGGGCAAGAGCCGTTCGTTCCTCAAAACCTGCCGCGCCGCACACGACCGAAGCTGCAATGAGAAGAATGGCATTCATATTCGTGCTCCTCGGTTACTTGGCAACCCCCTGTTCACGTTGCTGAAAGGCCCGCAATAGGATTCGGTCTGACCTTGTCAAGGACTGCGTTCAATAGAATCTAGTCTGTAAGTCTTGCGCCGTCAAATGGCGTTGCGGCCTCAGTGCCCACCTGGGGTGGAGATTCCGGTCTGTTGCCGACGTTTCTCAAAAACGGTCAGAAGCTGTTTGCGTCATAAATGGCGACTACAAACGGTGACAGTACTTACTCAGCGACGCTACACATTCAGAGACCAGACTTCAGAGTTGACCGGAGACCCAGTTCGGCGGGTTCACACGGCACGTAGTACAGGTCGAATTCCCACCAGTCCCCGCCTCCGGGGCGGTCGTCCAGATAGATCGCTGCAACGTAACCGTTTTGCTCGGAAGGTTGCTCCAGCACAAACGGCCGCAGGGGTCTTGAGACCGTGTCCACGGGGACAACCGTCACTACTCCCTTCGGCAATTCCGCCACGGCATCGCAGCGTTCGACCTGCGGCGGGTCCCACCGCAGATGCTCCACGGTCACCTCGGACCCGCAGACACGTAAAATATCCTCGCCGTCGACTTTACCTCGCCAATGCAGGACCTTCACCATCTGCGCCACGCGGCTGTCGGCCACCGTTCGGTAGGCGGCCTGTTCGCGGGCCACGGCAGCCTCGATCTCGTCCATGGTTGGCGCGTCGGCGAGCGCTTTTTCCGCCATGACTGGGTCGCGAAGCGCCTGCCTGGCATTCAGCAGCAGTTGGTCCACGCCGAAGAGCTCGTAGCGGAACCCTGGAGCGGCCGCAAATTCACTGCGCGATTCCAGGAGGTCCGAGCAGGCCGCCTCAAGCCGACTTCTGTTCGCCTCGTTGGTGACCTCGCGATAAGCGAAGAACGCGAAAATGGTCCTGAAATAGCGGTTGTTCGTCTCGACCAGGAGCCGGGTCAACTCGACGGCATGTCCAATTTCCTCCGCCTGTTGCGTATCCGCTATCTGGTCGCGCACCGACAAATACCTTTCGCTCATTGCCCGGGCCGTCTCCAAGCCATGGTCAAGATACATAAGCGTTTCCGGAATCCACGGCTTACACCGCAGATGAAGCATGCGCAGGAATTCGATATGCTCCTTGCCGCCGTCGATCTGCGGATACCCATCGGCGATGAACTGCCCCACCCGTATATGCGGCAATGAATTGAACTGGCCGTACGCGGCCGGTTCGGGGTACAGCCCGTACGCATATGCCACCGGGGACATCATTAGAAGATCCGCCATGGCTTCAGCCGCAGGGGGTCCGAAATGGATGGAGGCGAAATCCCGCGCGATCTGACGAACATCCTCGTGGCTGTCCCAAGCCAACCGAAACACCGAGTAGGCAGTGAGGCAGCGCGTCTGCCAGTCGTCCGACGCGGGCAGGTCTAAACTGATCCCTTTAAGGTTGCTCTTCTTGACGTCCATCATGGTTTCCAGCCCCGCTTGGAAGTACGGGCCGGGAAATGTCGGAAACAGGGTGCCGCCGGCGTGGTAGTCCATGGTTTCGCACACGACCATGGTGTTATGCGGCGTCTGGTTGATGGTCGGGTTATAGGCTTGAAACCACCAACGGTCGTTTTGGGTGAAGCTGGGGAACAGGTAAAGATTGCGGGTGGGAACGGAGTCCGTGAAAACTGCCCGGTATACGGCGGGCTGGGAGTGCTGCTCGTACATGTTGGTGGACCATGTGTGGAGCAGGAGCAGCTTATCGTATTCGCCCACGACGACATCCCAGATCTTCGTGACAAATGTCCGATACCGTTTTGCGAGGTCCCAGTCACACCCTTCACCGCCGTGTAGCACGTCGAACGTCCTGTAGTTTCCCCGGTATTGCTGCTCGTCTGCCGTAAACGTGCATACGCCGTCCAGCTCGGGCATGGCCTCGAGCAGCCGCCGGTATTTGGCCTGTACGGCATCCCAAAACCGGGGGTCGGCAGGATTCAATGTTGCATCAAACTCTTCCAGCAGCGACGGGTGCCACGTGAAATCCGTCCCGAACGCCACGACCTTCATGTGCAACGCGTGCGCATACGTTGCCAGCTCGCGCGTGCGCGCACGATGCGCATCGTTCTCCGAACGTTCCGGCTCGGCATCCCAGGGAATCAGGTTGAGAGGATTCTCGCAGAAGACCATGTTGAGACCGTAGCGCAACGCCATGCGAATCGCGGCTTCGTCCTTGACGACGGTGCGTGTGAAACGAATCCCCAGCTCCGGGGCGCGCCTGGTGTCGATATTCGGGACCTCGCCGAGTACCCGAAGGCGGTCCCAGACCCAGTAGAGCCCATAGACATCGCCAGCCGGCGAGCCCCCTGCTATGACGATGGTCCTGTGCTCGCCGTCCCGAAGCGTCGTTATCTCGTACCCTTCGGGGTGGTCCGCGCCGTGCAGGGCCAGTCTGCCCGTGTCGCAAAGCATGCGCGTGACGCGATTACGGCCGGGTCCTCCGACGACGATGGCGTCTGCGTTGGGAGCAGCGGACTCGAAAGCGACCGAAAACGCGATTCCGGTCAGTTGGCCCGCGCTCCGCAAATCATCAAGGGCAACGCGTACGGCTTCCTCGTTTGCGTAGTCTTCGGGCAAGACCACGGTCCAGTCCGCACTCGCCGCTTCGTAGAAAAGCAGGCACAAGACTGCGCCCCCTAACACTGCCCGCATGCAAACCACGTCGGAATCCCTCCGTAATTGCACCCGTTTGTCCCGGCCCATTCTGCTCCAGGCCGGGCCGCCTTACAACGATGCGCTGCGTGTATCATGGCCTACTTGGGCGACCACAGAAATGCGCGGCGATGCAGCCCGCTGCGCGGATTTCGGCCCGGAGGCTCCGTGTGAACCAGAACCGCAACGGTGTTCGGTTCGCCAGGCTGTACCACGTTGGTCACATCGTAGTCGATAGGTGTGAAGTCGTCGAACAAGCCGCGACGTCCGCGGGTACCCTCGCCGGCGCAGAGAATCCCGTTCACCCACACCCACACGCCATCGTTATATACACCGCCAAGGGCGAGACGAAGGGGTTTCCCGGCGAGGTGAACGGGTATGTCGAACTGCGTGCGATACCAGGCGGGACCGGCGTATGGCCAGCCCCGCTCATCCTGCAAGCCCTGAATCTCCCAATTCAGAGTCGTGTCGATAACCCTCCACCCGGATTCCACGTTTGGCTGGTACCACTCGTAAAGCGTGCCGGAATCCTGCGGGTCCGTCTTGAAGTCCCATTCGCGAGGAAGCATGGTCACGAGCGTTCCGCGCGTACCATTCATCCGCTCGAGGAGGGACGCGTAGTGTTCCCGGAGCCGTTCGGCGCTTGAAGAATGGCCGGCGCCGAGCTCGTTGGTTTCGGGGAGCAGTCCCGATTGGATTCTGCCTGTCTCCGACCGAATAACGAGCATGCGGTCGATCTCCGCTGCCGCCTTCGCAAAATCTCCTTCGCTAGCTGCCTCTTCCGCCGCGAGAAACGCAGCCATGTGGTCATGGACAAGCCGCAGCACGCGGACGCGTTCCCGGAACGGCGAATCAACCGCCCTCTTTTCCGCCTCGGCGGCGAGGGCGCCCAGCCGGTCGATAACCGGCGCCAGGATGGGACGCCACAGCATGACGCGGCCCCAAGTCTCGTGGGTAATGGAGCATTCGACGGCCTCTTCCAGTGCCCAGATGTAATCTTCAACCGGTTGTGCGGCTGCGCCGTAGAACCGTGCACAGTAATCGTGAACAAGCGAAGGCACGTCGGAGTCAACGTCCCACATGAGCTTCGCCCGCACGTAGTAATTGAGATGCGTGATCATCCACGAGTTGTTGCCCTCCGTCCAGAAACCCCACAAACCCTGTTTATGGAGCCAGGGGAGGTCGTGAGCGATGCAGTGGAGAGCAGGAAACGGAAGACCTTCAAGCGACTTGCCGGGATCGTAGTCATACACGATGACGAAGTCGAGATCGCGCAACCACCGGGTCATCACCTGTTCATACAATTGGCGTTGCCAGCACGCAGGATCGCCGGTGCGGTGAATGGTGCATGCCGAGATCACTGCGGATTGAATCCCCAGGTTGGGCGCAAGCGGCTTTATGGTTTCAGGCGGACGCACCCGGTTGGCATAGCCGTTGGTCAGCAGCCATCGATCCGGAAACTCCTTGTTCACTTCGGCCGCGACATTGTTGGCGAATTCGAACCACAGGTCGCTGAGGCTGGGGTCTCCGTATCCGAACCCCATAAAGCTGGGGAAATGGCTCTTGCAGCGGTCGCAGTAGCACATTGGATGGCCGTCAGGCGGGGCAAAGCCAAAGCTCAACCTGTTCGGGTCTTCCCGGAAAGCAGCCTTGATGGTTTCCGCGGCGATGCGGACGGCCTCCGGTTCCGACATGCAGAGCATGTCGCGCATCCTCTCCCCTTTCTCATCCATGGCGTAGATTTCGGGGCAGGCATCGAAGTACTTGTCCGCTGGAGCAAGATGCGCGGTCGAGCCGTCGCCGGGCAGGTTAAGGTTCAGCTTGTTGAGTTTGTTGCGATCATACCATTCCGTAATCCAACGGCGGTCGTCGTCGTTGGTGGGCTGCCACCCGCTGTACCAGATATCGCGGACGCGGAATGAAGGATTTTCCGTGCGATCTGTATCGTTGATTCGCACGGTCTGCATCGCCGGAATGACTTCGCCGAAGGGACCGGGGAAGAACCACCGGCAGCCCAGTTCCTGCTCGAGAAAGTCATATACGGCGAAGAGCGTGCCGCGGTAGGGGCCGTCTTCATTGCCCGCCAGGATAAGGTCGTTGCCGAGGGTCTTGACCAAAAAACCTTCTTCATTCAGTTGCGGCGTGTATCCGGACGGCAACTGGATTCCCGTGGCGTCCACAGCGGCACTGCGCCCAACAAGCACACGTACCCCTTGCGCAGGGTTGCTGTCGGATTGGATGGGGAGGCGAACGCCGCTGATTCTCTCGACATTTTCCTGGAGCACTCGGGCGGCCTCTTCCGCTTGAGAACTCGGGTTTGCTCCAATGACGATCACGGCGCGAGGTTGACCGCCGTCAACGAGCACTACATCGGCGCGGACGCTGATGCAGGCAGCGACCAGTCCCCATGCAGCGGCAGCAACAGCAAGTCGTTTTGCGAGGCCCATGATTCTTTCTCCCCGTTACTCTGACCAGAATAGCAGAAAGCGCGTTAGACAGTCGCGGCAATCGTGCAAGGAAGAACCCGAAACAACTTACAACATCGATCGGATATTTTGACCACACGGAGAAAGGGGCGTGACCTTGAAAACACGCGCGGCTCAGTTCTCGGGACGCACACCCGATATCCTGATTCCCGTCATGGCGTTTTGACAGCCGGTCCTGTTTTTCAAACTCAAGGAGTGATTGCTTCTCTATACGCGGTCTCGGGACCGGCCCCGTCCGCTACTTCCACGGGGAAACCCTCCGCGCCTGGTTCAATGCCGAAGAAGTTGTCGTGTTCGTTGCAGGTCTCCGTTCGGTTCTGCACGCGGTTGTTGTAGTTCATGGGCGTCGCGACGCGATACACCGCGTTACCCGTGATTTCGATGAACCCGCTTCCCTCATCCAGGTAGATGCCGCCTGGCCCGCCCGGCCCGTTATCGTGAATGTGGTTGCCGCGAATGACCGTTCCCGGCTGGTTCGAGAGGGTGTAAACGCCTCCCCCATCGTTCCGGGCCTGCATCACGTGGTGAATGTGGTTGTTTTCGATGCGATTGTTCGCACACGGCGTACCTTTTTCATACTTGTATGGCGTGGGGTATCCGCCCCCGCCGGCGTCCGGCTCTCCCCATCCCCAACCCACCGAAATGCCGCTGTACGGCAGATCGCGGATCTCATTGTGCGCTATAACGGTGCCCTCCGTATACCCTGCAAACACCCCGATGCTGTCTTGGAACTCCACACCGATGTCGTGAATGAAGTTGTTCGTGATTCGGTTGTCCTTAACCACGAGTCGAGGGTCGTCCGGATGATGGTCGTCCCGGGTGACGTCCCCAACTTGGACCGCGCTTCCCGAGATATCGTGAAATTCACATCCGTTGACGACGTTCTCTTGCGAACCGCGCTCGATGTCGATTCCGGCGCCGCCAAGCCTGGCAAAGGAGCAGCGCTCGAACGAACACCCCACGGCGCCGTGAAGCACGACGTTGGCCGGGCTCTTGCGGTGTTCGTTCTGCACGTTGACCAGCGTTCCGCCGCGGGGAAAGAGGTTGGTGTCATCACATATGAAATTCGCTTGCACGTCGGCATGTCCGCTGCGGTTCGGCCGCAACCACGTTGCCTCCGCGAAGGCAACGCCTTCAAACCGGATATCGTGCGCCGGGTTCCCGACAGCGCCCTCGATGCGCAGAAGGGTCTCCAGCCTGGGCACGATGACTTCCGCCCCCGCGATATCCTCGCCCTCTCGCGGCATATAGTAGAGCGTTTTGGCGGGCCGGTCGAAATACCACTCCCCGGGTTCGTCGAGAAGTTCGAACGCGTTCTCGATGTACGCCGGCGACTGCGCCTGCACCCCCTCCTTCATCGAGGCCAGAAAGAACCAGGGCCGCTGCATGTGATATACCGCGCGGCCTTGTTCGTCCGCCGTGATCGACTCCACTTTGCAGATCATGTGGCTCCAGGAGTTATAGTAGCCCAGCTCGATGTCACCGTGATTGCGCCATCGGGCCATGTCCCCTGTTCCCTGCGGGAAGACATGTCCGGCGTCCGCGTCAATGAACTCCATCGCGCCGAACCGTTCGACGCCTTCCGGACAATCGCCGCGCGCGCGAACGGCCCGGCGGCCGTCCACAAAGAGCTGGCGGCAATCCGCCAGGTCCACGGCGGCGGTCCAGAGCCCACGTTCGCCCTGGCGCCAGCTCGTGACGCGAATCCCGCCGCTCAGGACGGGCTTCTCACCGGCATAGGCCTTGTACACGACCTGGTGCCCGTTCATGCCCGAGTCTTCGGACGCGAGGCGGAATGGCTGTTCAAGCCGGTAAACCCCATCGCGAAGCCACACCACTATGTCCTCGGACATGCCGCCGTTCAGCGCCCTCACGGCGTCCCGGGCGCGTTCCAGAGACCGAAAAGGCGCCTTTTCCGTGCCCCGCCCGTCGTCGCGGCCGTCGGGCGACACGTAGAACTCGGCGCCTGACGCGTGAAGAGTGGTAACCAGCGAGAAGGTTGTCAGTATTGCCGCGCATGCGGCGCTGCGTTTCAGGACAGTTCTCATGCGTTGCCCCCATTCTTGAGATCGAATTGCGTAGCCCGCATCTCAAACACTGATCACAGAATCGAGTTACTGTACCTGATACGCGCCTATTCTTTCACTGTCCTTCTCGAGGATCTGTCCGGCGTGCGAGATCACTACTCCTGGTCGCAGTGTTGCGGTGCATGCCGTCAGCGAAAGTGGGACAGATCCAGGGTTTGGGCTAAGGTATAGGTTGAGGATGGCCGGGGGCGTCGGTTAACGTCCGGGTCATCACCATCTTGAGCGCGAAGGAGTTCTCTGGCAGCTCTCGGAGCTTGATGCCCCAAGCTGGCTGGCGGGAGATTCCAGGGCTTGGCCGCAAGAGCCAGTTGCTCATACTCCTTGGAAGAAATTGTGCATGTTTTGTATCCGTCCGGTGAAGTACAGGGTGCATTGGTCGCGGGGTGGTGTGCGGTGCGGAGATCCCCCGCAAGAGCTCGTTGACAAAACACTCCACTGGATACACAATGGGAGAGAGCATGTTGCGCTGTTGACCCGCCGCCCGGTGTATCTCTTGACCGTCGCAGTCATGTCGGCGGGAAGACAGAGGTGCCAAACCGTATCTTGCACGGCAAATCACTCAGAGCCGGGAAGCAGAATACCTTGGCCACCAGACAGCAAGGGCTTTCAAGACGTAAGGTTCGTCCAAGTTCTCATGCAGACGCCGGGGCAATTCTCAGGTATGTGGGTCAGATACCGGGGAAACGAAAGGGATTCTTGCTCACTTCATTGGCCGGACAAGAAAAAACTGGGCCATATCAAGGCCGCACTCCTGAGGCTCTGCGAAGGCTGCTTGATGAATGCCGCCACTTTCTTGGAGAGAAGGGAGTTGTGCCATGAACACGCGCGTGAAGAGCATCGTGTCAGGAGTCGTCATGTTGCTGCCGGCATTCCTCTCTATGAGCTGTCCCGACGTCACCACTCCCTGCATCTCCGGTACGGACGTCCGGAACGTGGACGACACGGATGTTCCAGAATGGATCAAGGAGCGAATCCTTTGGGATCCTGGTCGTACCGTCGGCCGATTCTACGTTTCGGACCAGGACGGTTCTGTCCTGGAGAATCCTGACTATCCAAGCGGAAAACTGGTTGTGATTCGAGTCGCACCGAGCGATTGGCCGAAGAACACGGCGGTGACGGTGTCGTATATCAACGCCATCTTCTTTGAGCTAAACTTCTTTGAACCCGTCCCCTCCAAATCCGTCGCGAGCTACTATGCGGAGAACTCATATGGGGCGTTTCTTTGCACGTCCGGCGGGGTCCCCGAGTGGGTGAACCTTGTGAGCCTGACTTACTATGGGGACGTTGAGACCAGCATTACGTTCCTTCTGCATATATTGCGGGCTGCCGATGTGGATTGGCCTGCGCTTGACACCAACGGCGACAACGCCATTTCGCGGGCAGAGGCCCAGATTGTCATCCTGATACCCGATGGCAGCATGTCCAGCGGATTTGCCAGCACGCGTTACCGAACGATTGGCCTGGCGCCGACCGCAAGCGGAGAATGGTATGACTTCGGCACGCGTCCGATTATCTACTTCAGCCTGAAGGCGGAGTCACTGTCTGACGCTCATGTGAACCCTATCCGGTATCACGCCAGCGTGATTCACGAATTGCATCACGCGTTCTTCAACCTGCCGGATCGATATGGCTCGAACACTGGCACCGGCATGTACGATCACATGTCCAGAGATCGGAGTTGGCTGCATCTCACTCTGTTTGACAAGATGAAGATCGGATGGGTGCACCCCAGGATAGTAAACAAGCATCTAGAGACGTGCTTGCATTTTCCCGCGTCGGAATCGGAAGCCGCGGGGCTGGTGCTCGTCCCGCCCGAGGTCCTGCTTGACCCGGAGGCGCCGCTCGAGTACTGGGTCGTCGAAAACCGACATCGGGCCTATGCCGAAGTAGGGTACGACGACGACCTGCCCGAGAACGGTCTTGCCATTTGGTATGTCAGCGAAGGCACATATTCCAACGGCTGCGACGACGTTCGCCTTGTCAACGCCTCGTTACCGGACCAGGATCCCGATCTCTATAACAACCCTGGGTATGGAGCATTCTTCACTTATGTTCCAGACGAACCGGAACGTCTTCTGATGATGTCGGGGGGGCCGTGGTCGTTTCTGTATTTCCGGCGAGTCTCAAACCCAGGATACCAAATGACTGTGGAGTTCTAGACCCACTGCCCGCGGTACGTTGTCAGAAACCTTGGATGTTTGCCGGCCGGAGACGCCAATCCTTCCCTCGTTAAGAAGGCAATGTCTCTCATCTGCCACGGGGACCGCTTACCCCGGCCGTTCACGGGTCGCCTATTGAGTCCAGCCGTTTCGGAGCTTACCCTGTGGTTTTCCTTTTCTGTTCTTGACGGGTCGGTAGATTTTGTAGGAAGGGAGCAGGTTCCTATTTTGGCATTTCTTTTTGGGGCTTGAGATCGGGCCTATCTGTGTGTAATTACCTGCAGATGAACGGGAAGCCCAAAGGAAACGAGGCGGCGCGTTTGCGGCAGCGCAAGTTCAAGGCCTTGGAGGAACTTCGGATTCCTGCCGAGGCATTGCCGGGGTCGTTGTCGTTGACGCATCGCCGATGTGGAAAGGCCAATTGCCGGTGCG
>ENA-UPSM01002488-UPSM01002488.1-activated-sludge-metagenome-genome-assembly--contig:-NODE-2488-length-22315-cov-4.776101_pt1 | contig 22315 bp, 15 predicted proteins | sample MGYA00238181_ERZ773283 | MGnify/ENA primary metagenome ERZ773283 (study PRJEB29023, sample SAMN05720199) | activated sludge metagenome | isolation source: Anaerobic digester | place: Japan...
ATCTACACACAGAGGTACACTCTTTCCCTACACGACGCTCTTCCGATCTAGCGCCAGGCAAAGGGTTGCTGCCGTTTTTCCCATTCTTGCGTACATTTTTGACTCCTTATTCTGCGCGGGGACCGAAAACAGATACCCTTTCCCTTGCTCATGTGTCAATCCCGTCTTCCGCGCCTTTTCTAGCTCAACTGATCCAGACTGGTCATCACTTTGCGCATGGCCTCGGCCATCTGCAACAGAAACTCCTCGGCCACATCCACAAAGGCATAGCATCCGAACAGCCGGGTGCAGACATCCTCGGTAACCGGCAACGATGGGGGTGCCACGGGAGGGCCCTGGTACGACACAGGGTCGTAGAAACAGCCGCCGAGAGTCCGCCGATCGAAGCTCGTAAACAGGGGCGAACGGTGGATTAGCCCGTAGGTGAAGTTCGTGGTCGAATACCTGTCGCGCGTGATGGGGGCGCCTTCCGCCTGGAACGCCTCTTCGAGGCGGTCCATGTTGAGACGTTTCGCTATGTTGCGCGCCACTTTGAACTTGAACTCGAGGTACCCGCCGCGCTTAGTGCCTTCCCGAGGGTCAATAACCTCGATGCCTTCGATGTCCCGCAATGCGTTGTTGAGAATGGCGTAACACCGGGTTCTTCCCTCATTCAGCTCAGGCAGCATCTCCAGGGTTTCCAGCGCCAACGCGATCGCGAACGGATGTGCCCGGTATTTCGTGCCTAGGCCCATGTCCCCCAGGTGATCGAAGGTGCGCTTTCCCTCGCCGTTGGTAATCCGCCCGAAATGCCCGAGCAAGATCATCCGGTCAAGCAGTTCCGGGTCGTTTGTGACCGCTACGCCGGCCTCGCCGCCGGTAACCGCTTTCTGGCCTTGCAGACTGAAACACCCGATATGGCCGATGCCGCCCACGGGCCGTCCCTTGTAAGAGGCTCCATGCGCATGCGACGCGTCTTCGATGACCGTAAGCCCGTGCGTTTCCGCGATTGCCATGATAGGGTCCATGTCTACCACGTTGCCCCAGGTATGCACGACGCAGATTGCCCGGGTCCGGCGGGTCACTTTGCGTTCGACGTCGGCGGGGTCGATGACCAGCGTATCCGGCTCGATGTCGCAGAAAACGGGCATGGCCGAGCAATGCAAAACGGGCGTGACGGTGGCGTGCCATGTGTAGCTCGGCAGCAGGACCTCGGTGCCGGGTTTGACGCCCGCGGCGACATAGGCGCTGTGCAACGTTGCCGTGCCGCTGTTCATGCACAGGGCAAACTTCGTGCCGATCATCTCGCGAAACGCGCGTTCGAATTCGCCAATCACGCCGCCGCCGTTGGCGATGGTAATGATTTCCTCGTCCAGCAGTTCGCCTATCCTGCGTTTGGCCGCCTCAACGGGAATTCTCTGCCACCGGTCATGACCGGCAAGGGTAACGGCCAGCGGCCCTCCGTAAAGCGCAAGCTCGCTCTTAGTCTTTTCGGTATCCATACTTAGAACCCCGGTTCTCATGCCCTTGGGGCGAGACCCCCGCCCCGGATGCTCCCTGCCTGAGGCAGCAGTATACTCGAACGGAGTTTGCTGGGAAAGGTCAGGCCCCTTACGAGACTAACGCCCCTCCTGACCGCCGCGGCGGAAGGGTTCGAGGGCAGTCGCGAGTTCGCCGTATAGAGCATTGGCCCAAGCCGGACCGGTATTCCGGGGGAAGGCGTGTCCTTGCCGGAAATCGCTGGGAGCGAGCAGCACCTCGATGTTCTCGAGTCCCACGTCGGCCGACAACACAAAGAGTTCCTCAATGGCCTGGTCGCCCATGGCCAGACACCCGATCGAGGCGCTGCCTCCGTGGATAAAGATGTCGCCCCCGAGATTTGTGCGGCCGTCGGCTTCCGCTTGCTGCTTGTCGAAAGCATTGGGGTAATCCAGCTTGAGCGACAGGTAGAACGCGCTGTTCGGATTCATGCCGCTTACCCGGTACCTGCCTTCGGGGACTTGGAGGTCTCCCTCGCGCAACTTAGGTCCCGGCCCGCCGCTAGCCCCCACGATCGGGTATTCGCATATGAACACGGGATGGCCGCCGTTTTCGGCCCAGACCTCGAGCAGGCGTTCTTCTTTGAACGCCAGCAATAGGATCTTCCGGGGAGGGTAAGCCGCACCCGCGTTCTCGAAATGGGGACGATAGCGGCTTCGAGCCTCGGGTCCGATACGGTTGATGACCTCGAGAACGGTCCGTTTACCCAGCATCTTTAAGATTACCTCCTTGCGCCATCCCGGATTCAGAAGAAACACCACCGCTGCCGCCACAAGGAAGAGTACCGGAAGGCCGAATGCCAGTGCGCGTTTCACCGCCTGATTCCCTGGCATGAAGAACGGCTGACGATCTCGATACAGGCGATCTGCCTCGGACTCAATATCCTCATACGGCGCGACGCGTGTCTTTCTGCGCGCCCATATCTCCAGTCATGACGCCCAATGCACGGCCGGCCCTGCTCAGTTGCAGACGAAATCGAGTATGCGCACGGCATGGCCTTCGCTCTTTTCGTTTCGTTCTTCGGCAATGCGCAGCACGAGCTGGTGCTCGCCCGTTGCGAAAGCCTCGCCGAGGATATGGCATACGGGACGGTGGAACCGGGTGCAGTAGTGGTCGAAGAGGTCCTTTTTCTGGAAAGGGCCGCCGTCGATGCTGTATTCGATGACGCCCGCATCCATGCCCGCAATGCCCGAGATGCCCACGAGCGAACCATTGAACTTGAGCCGTAACTCCGCGCCGGGTTCAAGGCCGGCAAGCACATCCACGGGACCGCCGTAGTTGCAGGTCTTCTCGGCCTTCCATGCGGGATCGCGTTGCCATCCGGAGACAACCTCGGCTTCGGAGGGATTGACCAAGCGACCGTTTTCGTAGTTCAGAGGGTCGAGGGCAGGCGGCATGTCGTGGGGCACTATCCGCGCATCCGGGGACGGCGCGCCAGGCCACGCAGCTGCCAAAAGCCCGGCCACAAAGGTTCCGTACAATTCATGACCAAACGCGTTTGGATGACAGGAATCCCCGGAGAATCCTTCCCAGGCGAATTCGCCCTTGGCAATGCGATGCGCAACCTCTTTGGCATTGTAGATGACAGGCAAGTTGTAGTAGCGGGCAATTACGTCGTGGTCGGCGACGGCGGGCGATACGCCTCCCTGGTCAATGGCCGCCACCTTTCCCGTATCCGCAAGATACTGCACGACGATATCGATATTGGGGTTGAGTTTCCGCGCATGGCGAATGATCCCTTCCATGGCACGCATCCGGTGGACGTCGCCGGGGCCGCCGCCTTCGTCGTTCACCGCGAACTCGAGAAAGAGCAAGTCGACGGGGCCATTCTTGAACACGTCGCGCTCGAAGCGCATCGCTCCGAAGGTTGAATCCGTTCCTCCGATTCCCGCGTTCAGGAAGTCAAATCTGGTGTCAGGAAACAGCTTCTTCAATGTATCGCAGGTATGATCACGCCAGCCGGTTTGCGTGGTGATTGAACCTCCCAGAAAAGCGACCCGTCCTTCCTTGTCGCGCTCGAATCGTATGCGCGAGTTTGCGAGCCCCTCGCGCGCATCCATGTATGTTTCGCTGTGGGCATCCAATACACCGCCGCCCTCCCCGGCAACGGCGGCGGCCTCCCACGAGACCGTGCCCGAGATGACCATCACACAAACACATCCTGCCAGACAGAGAGCACGACTACGCATTGCCCACTCCTTTGCGATTCATTGACTACTCCTGAATAAAGTGTTCCAGAGACACGCTGCCTTCCAGTACCGTCGAACCGGGCGCGGAAATGACCCGCGCCGAGACCATGTGCGGTCCTCTGCCCACATCGACCCGTTCGACAAACAACGCCCTGTCCTCGTTGCGATTCGCGCCGGCCGGGACGGCGCCGGCGGATTTCGTGGCAATGACCTGGCCGTCGGATAGAAGCTCCACTTCGACCGGCCCCGAGTCGACCGCGCCAATGTTGCTCAACGCGGCGGTCAGGGAGAAGTCCCCCGATTCTTCGCGTTCGAGCCAGATGCTGCGCGGCAGAAATGTCAGGCAGGGCTTGACCCAATACTCGAAGCAAAGGCGGTCGGCGTTCCTTTGGACTGCCTCGTGGTGCCGATCCATCTCCTTGGCGCGTTCCAAGCCGTAGTCCTTGCTGCCGTACCCGCCGTTGTACCACGCGATGCCGCGCATTTCCGGAAACCGCTGGCGAATGTACCGGATGACCTCTTCTTGCTCGCCAAGAGTGGTCCGGTCGGGCCGCTCGGAAGTGTCCAAGGCCAGCAGAGTGTAGCAGTCGTTGCCGTAGGCAGGCTGAAACATGTCGGTGTTGCGGATGTAGGGGGACAAGCGCGCCTCGATTGCCGCATAGATGTCTTCCGTGCCCAGTTCGTCGGGCAGCGCCCTCCACAGGTAGGTCTCCAGCAGGAACAGGTCCGCGCCCTGGCGTACGACGCTCGCAAGTTCGGGCCGCGGCCCTCCCCCATTCCACACGGCGAAGAACCTGCGCGGATTCTCACGTTTTGCGCGCGCAAGGGCCTGCATGGAAGCGATCGAGGCTTTCAGCTTGAACGAATCGGGATATCCTCCGACCTCGTCTATCCCGAATCCGCGGATCTCGTTCCCGCTCCGAGTGAACTTATCGTAGAACGTTTGCTCGATCTCTTTGAGGACGGCATCGGGGTCGGTCTGGGCCTTTTCCTTGTCGTAATAAGTCCAACTCATTCCGCCGTATTCCCAATTCAAGGGGATTACGCCACGCTCCTCCAATCGCACGAGACTTCCCTCGCCAATCGAGGTGACGACGGTCGTCCAGCGCGCGAACGGCACTTCCCGGTACCAGGGGAAATGAAGTTTGAAGTTCCGGCCCCTAACGATGAACGGCAGAATTATCTCGGCGGCGTTGTCTGTCTCGTTCGACTCGGATATGCGGTTGGCGGGGTCGACTTCGGCGCGTACAGTGAATAAACCGTTGCTGGCAGAGGTCCATGACAAGGTGGCTTCGGCGATCGTATCCTTGCGGGCAAGGTCGAGAGATTCCGAGAAGACGGCCTTTCCGGCCATATCCGTTATTGTTATGCGGGCTGGGATTCTTGAGGGCGTTTTGCCGTCGCATTGTGCCCGCAAGGTTATCGACGCCGCGTCGCCCTCGGTGGGCAGAACGGGGTTAGTGAAAAGCCCGCCTTCAAGATAGGGTTCTGCCGACAGGTTCACGTTCGCTGCGTATGCAGCCGTGCACAGGCAGCACATAGAGATCGCCGCTACCAATACCTCTCTCATTCTCGCCCCCTCCCCTCGCCTTTGCCGTTTTGATACACACCCTTCGCCGATTGGCAAAGACGCTTGTGGTCCGTTGGCTTGTGCACGCTGACTGAAGACTCTGTTTTTCCGAAGAACAATCCGAAGCCAGAGCATAGCGCAGGGCGGTAAAATGCGGCAAGCGCGCCAAATTCCCGTCTCAGGCGATGTACCCCGCCTATTGCGGCTGGACCTCACCGCTGTAACTGAAGTCACTTGATTGCGAATGCTTTGTTTGGGATGATGCGGCTTAGCTGTGTAGATCGCTTCCCTTAATTAAATAGAGCAACGCGCCCGCGAAGAAAGCGTTGGATTTGCGAAGATCATGACGGAACAGACTCTGGAATCTAAGGACAAAACCGCCTTTCTCATACCGGACCTGAGGCAAGGCATGTTGCTTGCCGGGGTGCTGGCGGGCCTCATCCTTGCCGCCATGGTATCGATCCAATGGGTACAATATACCGTGCACCGCTACCATCCCTTCGTTTTTGAAGACGATGCACGGAAAGCGCTCGAGGACGGAGATTTCGGCCTTGCCGTTGACATCTGTACGGGAAATCTGCTCTACGCAGGCAACCAGTTTCGCAGTCATGGTTTGGTGCACCTGCTGCGGGCAAAGGCGTACTTCAGCGAGGGGAGTTTCAGCAAAGCGCTGGATGATCTAGCGGAGGCTGACACGTATTGGCGCAACAGTTTCCGGAACGCCCGTGAGGCGGACAGACAGGAAATCAAAGACTTCGCCACCGAAATGGGTAGAACCTGTCTGGCAACGGGGGACGCCGCCCAAGCTCTGTCGCTGTTTTCTCTTGCAGGCTCGGGTTCCGGCGAGGCGCTGGCCTATCTGGAAGGCCTCCGCGCCAGTCTGAGCGCCGCGGAGGCCGCGTCGTTGTGGCCCGGCGGGGAGTACCTCATTGTTCGAGACTTTGCCCATCCCCGATACGCCCTGTTTCAGACATGGACCGAGAGAACGGGCCGCACCGTCGATATGGGTCCGACAAGCATTGTTCTTTCTCCGCCGCTTCCGGTCATGCAGGCCGCGCGCATCGCCGCGAACCGTGCCCCTAAAGAAGGCATGAGCTGGTATAGCACGCCGTTCTATATGCGGATCCCCGAGAGGCCATGCAGGTTCCGGGCAACGATACTTGTGAAGAGCGGCCCTCCCCCGCGGCTCCTTCTCGGGCATTTCTATCCGGAAACTGGCCTTGGGGGGACCACCACCGGCGAGGCGCCGTTTCTGCTGAGCGATGAAGATTACGCGGTCGAAGCGGTGCTTCCCGGCCGCGGCGCTGGAGAGCCTGCCGGCTATATCGTACGCGTGGGGTTCGCTCTGCCCCGCGACGAATGTGAATACGTCATCAAGCGCATCGATTTGCTCCCTGGCGACGGGAAGGAATCCAGAACCGATGGGTAAGGGTACGCGCACGAAGAAGACGGCCTCCCCTCCCGCCCCTGCTCCGGCGCGCGCGCCGCGTTCCATGCCGCGCGTCGAGGCCGTTCTTCGGGCCTTCTTCGCGGTTCTGCTCTTGGTGGTGATTCTCGCGTTATACCCCTATACGCGGGATGCGACCGCGCCCATCAAGTATCTCCTGATCGCGTGGGGCGCGGCGATTGCGGCAACCCTTCTGCTTGTTCTGGGGACGCTCCAGGATGTTCCATGGCGGATGCCACGCGTTCTCCCCCTCATCCTGATTGCATTTATTGGCGTGAATCTGTTGGCGGCCCTTGCTTCGGATTATGTACCCAATGCGATGGTGACGTGGCGGCGATTCGCGTCGCTTTTCATTGTCTATGCCATCGCCGCGGAGGTATACCGCAAACCCCGGCATATTTCCGGGCTGATGCTGGTTGCATGCATTGGTGTCGGCATATCTACACTTTATGCGGTCGCTCAGTATTTTGGGCTGGACCCGTTCCCGTGGGAGAGCAAAGAGTCGCCCCTTTACCGCGAGCTTCCGGGAACTTTCGGCAACCCCAATTACGCGGCTCACACAATGATTCTGTGCATCGTTATGGCGGTCTTTCTCGCCACGCGCCGCAGAACGCGATGGGCCGTCGCGTTCGCCATCCTCTTCCTGGTCCATATGTACTTTACAGGCCAGCGCGGCGGCCTTGTGGGCCTTGGCATGGCCGTGGCGCTGCTGGTTGTTGCCAATGCCGTTCGTACACGCATACACCCCCCTCGCCGCGCGGTCATCGTGTCACTGATCATTACAGCCCTCATCGTGCCCGTTATCGCATTGGCCGCCATGGGCGTCTTCAAAGCACGAACAGGCATTGCTTTGCCTGTCGAACGTCAACTCCTGTTGCGCTATCACGGGTACGATGGAGCTGCCCGCATGATGCTGGCGAATCCTCTGCTCGGCTTCGGCCCTGGCAACTACGAAATCGAGAACCCATTCTTCTGGACCATCGAGGAGCAGGAATGGTTCGCCATGGTCCGCAAGATGAACCAGCACGTGCACAACGACATTCTGGAAGCCGGGGTGGATGCCGGATTCCCCGGCGCTGTTCTGTACCTTCTCTTTCTGGTTACAGGCATTGGCCAGGGCCTTATGCTGGCCTTCACCGCCGGGAGCCCGGTCCGCCGGCGTTTAGGCTGGGCGCTCGCGGCGCTCTTCTGCGCATTTCTGGTCGACGGCGCCCTTGGATTCAACTCCCGCGTTCCGGTTTCTGCGCTGCTCATCTTCCTTGCGGCTGGGACCCTCGATGGGCTGCACTTGAACGCCTCCACGAGCCCTCCTGTCCCCGCGAGGTCGCGAGCGGCCCTTGGGATTCGACTTGCGCTTTGCGTTTCCGCACTGGTTTTTGCGATATACGAAACACGGGTGTTTCTTGCTGAAAAACAGCTGCAGCTTGGCCGCGGCGCGTTCCTGGGCAATGCCTTCAACACGGCCAACGGGCATTTCGAGCGTGCGGAAGAGCTGTGCCCGTGGCAATGGCTCGCGCCGTTTGAACGGGCAAAGTGCGCTTTGCGCATCGCTCAACGTCTCGAGTCCGAGAAGCACCCGGAAGGGGGGTATGCCATGCGCAATAAGGCGGCGGAGCATTTCAGGCGCTCGGCCGAGAGGAACCCCACGTATGTGCTCAGCTTATTGGGCATAGCGGAGACGAATTTCAGCCTGGGTCACGCGGAATCGGAATTCAACCGCGATACCCGCGGCAAATACCTGGAAGACGCGCGCAGCGCCGCCGCCGAGGCGGAAGAACTGTGCCCTTTGTTGCCGGAAGCCCACGACATCCTGGGCCGTATCGCATGCCTTCGCGCCGCTGAGATGCGTACCGCTGGAGAGAACGCCGAGGCCGGTGCACAGGAGATCGTGGAACAGTGGCATATTGCTATCCATCATCTGAGGCGTGCTCTGGAATTGGGCTCCGAGAACAAGAGTGCTCTCCACCTTATGCTGGCGCAAGCCCACGCGGGCACGCAGGAACTCGACGCCGTCGAAGACGATTTTCGCGAGGCCATAGCAGCAGAGCCGGCGAATAGAGACATTCTGCCCGCGCTGTACCGTTTTGGTTCGCAGTACAACCGCTATGATTTCCTGCGGGAACTCTTGGGACAGTATCTCGAGCGGCTGCGCGCAACGGCGCCTGAGGAGACGGAGATCACCGCGAAAGCTGCCCTGTACCTTGCAGCTGCTGAGTACGGCATTTTCAAAGATGAGGAGAAGGCGGAAAAGGCCTACGTGACTGCGGCCAAGGCAGCGCCGGACCTTTCGGACACGTGGAGCGCGTTTGCCCAGTTTTCCAAGAAGAGCAATCGCCCGAAAGCGTTTCAAACCGCTGTAACCCAAGCCTGCCACAACGCCATCAAAGCAGGAAAGAAGCCCTTGCCCCAGGTAGAGGCTGTTATCGCCGTCTGGGAGGGAGGAAGCCGGAAACTGCCGGAGGCCACCGGGGAATTGGCACGTGCACTGCAAAACGCGGTCGACAGCGGCCTCGCTCCACAAGAGGCCCGAAACCAGTTCGGGTGGCCCGCCGAAGTGTTGCTTGTGGAATCCCAGAAGCAAGATATTGCATCGACAGACCGCGGCATTGCACTGCTCAACATCGGCACGATGCTTGACAAGATGGACCTGCTCTCGCTCGCTGGCACGGTTCTGCAAGCGGCTGTCCGGGAGCTTCCGCCCCCACAAGCGGCCCTGGCGGCGAGAGAAGCGGCCCGCGTTCTGGCCCGGCAAAACAAGAAAGAAGATGCCTTCGAGATGCTTCAGAAGGCCCTCGCATTGGAGCCAGACAACCCCGAGACGCGGCTGGAATTCGCCAGGACTCTGGCAAAACTGGGCCGGAATACCGAGGCCCGCAAAGAATATGCAATAATTCTCGATATGCCTGGCGTAGGACAAGACGCCCGTGAGACCATCACTAAGGAGATGCGCGCCCTTCAATGAGATGGCACGCAGGAGACGTTTGATGCTTGTTGCTGACCGGTACACACAGACAAGACGCCTGCTGAACGCCCGCCTCAGCGTGTTCTTGTTCTGCATGCTTACCGGCGTATGTCCGGCGTGGGGACAGCCCCCTGACATTGCCCTGCCCCAGACATTCGAAGGTTGTAATCTCATTTTCATCACCATCGACGCGTTGCGGGCCGACCATATGAGTTGCTACGGGTATCGGCGAAACACTTCCCCCTTTATCGATTCGCTCGCCAATGAGGGACTGCTTTTCGAACAAGCGCGAGCCAACAGCACCTTCACCCGCGAATCCGTGTCTGTTCTTTTCTCGGGCATGCTGCCCTCATCGAGCGGCGCTTTCGGGTGGTTTGCCCAGCTTCCGCCGGAAGTGCCAACGCTGGCCGAACGTTTCGCGGCAAAGGGCTACGAAACACTCTTTTTAAGCAGCAGCGTTGTGCTTGCCGGGCTCACCAAGGGGTTCAACACCGTCCATCACCTGCCCTTGCGTTGGCTGGAGAGCGCGGAAGGTCCTAAGCTGTCCGCAATTGCCATGGAGCAGGCAAAGAAGGTCCGCGGGAAACCTTTCTTCATGTACCTGCATTATTTCGATCCGCATGGACCCTACGAGCCTCCCGACGACTTGTACCTGCGATTCGCCAAGACGCTCTACCCTGAGCCACTGCACATTTTCGAGGATGTCCGCGCGGACCTGAACCAGCTCAGGGCGGAGGGATTCGGGCCGGGCGATCCGCGCTTCGAAGATGTTGTCATCTCATACGACGCTGAAATCGCCGACTCCGACCGGTCTATCGAAATGCTCTTTCACGCGCTGAACGCGTACGGCATGCTCGACAACACCCTGGTGGTCATTTCGTCGGACCATGGCGAAGAATTCCTTGATCATGACTGGGTGGAGCACGGATGGACCCTGTACGAGGAGGTGCTGCGCGTTCCTCTCATCTTTTGGGCTCCGGGCAAGGCGCCCAAATCACGCGTGGCAACTCCTGTTTCGATTGTCGACTATTATCCCACGCTGACGCGCTTGTTCGGCTTGTCGGCGGAGGGTTCCTCGCTGGACGGGGAGCCGCTTTTCCAGCCTGCTGACACGGGGCTTCGATTCGTGCCTCCCAAGCACCCGCACATCGCCGAGTTGCTGCTTCAGGAACGTGGAATGATGCGTTGCGTCATCGCTGACGAATGGAAGTACCTTGCCGCCCTCAAGTGGTTCACGCCGGAGGAACGCCCTGGCGAGGTTCGGCGGCTCGAGGAGGTCCAATTGGGGCTTCAGGCGGGAACAATACCCATGACCCCGATCTGGCGGCCGCCGGTCAACGAACAACTGTACGACCTCGAGAACGACCCGCAAGAAACGCGCAACATCGTAACGGAAGAACCTGCCGTTCGAGACCGTCTGAGGGCCATCCTCGCGGAACGCGAGGCCTACTGTCGAAAGCGCGGCATTGAGACGCCCCGCCGTCAGGAAGTGCCTGCATTATCTCCCGCGGAAATGGAGCTGCTCCATAACATGGGATACTTCTGAGCCCTCCGGCTCCAGCCGCCAGCCCCAAGGTTGCGCGACAGGAGCACGGGACCGTGCCGGACAGCAAATGGATTATGGCCACGGGCCTGGCTTACTGGGCTTCGAGCCAACGGCGTGCGCGGCTTCCGACCTCAAAATGGAGGCAACCACCGGTCAACGGCACCGTTTCCCCCGTGAATCGATCGCGGTACATGATGCCGCTTTCTTGCAGCACGGGCCGCAGCAATATACTCACAGGTTCCTCGTTGTAGTTCTGGACAAACAGAGAACGCTCGCCAAAAGGTTGCAGAGTGACCCGCGCGGGCGCTTCCATGGCCAGGTCTAAAGGCTGGATAAACACGGCGCGCAGCTGGTTCGCGACAGTCTGGGGCAATTCGAGCAATCCCAGCCGGCGAGGCGCCAGCAGCACCTCGCCCACTGCGTCAAAATCCGCCTGCGAAAACGTGTGACAATTGAGCACCGCAACCTCGCCCCCCTGCGCACGGTGACGCGTAAGAAAAGGGACGGCGCTGTCGTTGCAGATCGCTTCGAGCAAGACTTCTGCCTGGGCGGCATCGAGCCGGCCGGCGAGGTCAAGACCGTGCCTGACAGGCACCGACTCCCCGTCCAGTAAGATGGCGGAGGCTTTGAGCGGCTCGAGGAGGGTTGGCTTGACCCCCGCGGCGTCTGCTGCATCAGGCACGCGCGATAGGAAGCCCGCGGTAAGGATGGCCCGTCCGCCGCTCGCAAGGTGCGTTTGCAGTTTTCCCAGGATTTCCGGATCAGCAGCGGCCTGTGCGGGCAGGAAGAGCGACCTGGCTTGGCTGGGAAACGCCGCCGTGGGCACAAGCGGCACGCCCAACATGCCTATAAAGTCCATCAGATAGACGTCGCCGCCAGCATCGCTCCCGCTCGGCTTGTACGCTGGAATGCCCCAAACAGGGTCGAGCCGAACGGCTGCGGCAAGATCGGCCAATTGCTCGAATTGTTGAGCGAGAAGCGCGCACCCGGGATGGCCGCCCACGACATCGGAATAATTGAACACACAGATATTGCGCGCCCCGGCAAGCACGGATTGGTAGGCTTGGTCGACAAAGTCCAGCGCATCGCAGTCGCCGTGATCAAACCACGCGCATTCGGTCTTTTCCGGCGCGATGCTGGCGAGCCACCGGTAGTTGACGAAACCTTCGTAGGGCTGCACGAAACCGTACCGTTGCGTCCGGGCTCCGCGGGTTTCCGTCCCCACCCATACTCGGTCGAATTGAGCGGCGTGTTGGTCCACATCATATCCATGGAGATGAAACAGGTCATACCATTGGGGGAACTTCACGATCATCGTGATGCCCGGGTTCTCTTGTTTCGCCGGAGCGATGAAGACCTCTTGCGCAACAGCGGCCATTAGACCGCACCGGTATTTGTCCCAGGGCAGCTCCCCTTTGGCAGCTACGGATTCTTGACTGAGGTCGCCCGTGCACAGGAAATCGTCGATAACGAACACATCAAAGAGCGGGGCGGCTGAGCGCATGATTCTCTCGAGGTCATGCCGGGTCTTGCGATTCTGCCAGTTGTACCAACTCAGCGGTCCTTCCTGAGGAACGCCAACGCCGCCGCCCGGCGTTGTTGCGATGCCGCCGGCCACGTCAAACCCGTTGTCGCGGAAATAGTCCCGCACGCCCGCGAGATGTTCCGGCGGCACCACGTGTCCGCTCCGGTAGACTTCGAGGATTACGCGCGTGAAACCGTATTCGCGAAGCAACTCGACCGAAGCGCTTCGAGCCTCGAAAACGCCGTCTACGGCGCCCGCGGTCAGGTACACGCCCAGGCGCAGATCGTCCTGGCGCGCCAAAGCGCGTTCGTGTCCGGATTCCGCGGCCGCGCAGGGCATTCCCACAATCCCTGCGAAAAGAATAAGCCAGGCAATTCGATGCATGGGCTTTCTCCCTTTGCATGTTTCAAATGTCCACACCTTAAAGGACCAACGGTCCTGGAGACAAGCAAACAGTCGAGAACGGCAGGTATCGCAGCCGGGGTGGCCAGATGCGCTCCGGTAGCACGTCCGCAAGAATGTGGGGCCGGCTCCAAGCTTTTACTCCCACGCCCTTTCGTGTATATACTTGGTGTAGTTCGTGCCGTTGTCGAATGTTAATCTCCGGCCCGATGGTTTGTGTCAGCCTTACCGCACGCAGCGTACGTGGCAGAAATGAAGAATGCCCAACCCTCCGGTCTGGCTAAAGAAGGTCAAGAAGTGCCTGCGATGGCAATGGCACTGAACCCAACTCCCACGTTCGGCGCCCCAATACCGTGAAAGGGGTGTTCTGAGACGCCATAACGTGATATGAAAGGGAATTCATCAGCATGCGCATAACCTCCTATGGGGCGGCCTCCAATGTTACTGGCAGCAAACATCTCCTGGAAGTGAACGGACATAGGATTCTCTTTGACTGCGGCATGTTCCAGGGGAGCCGCAAGGAGTCCGCGGAGCGCAATCGTAGATTACCGTTCGAGCCGAACGAGCTCGACGCCGTGGTCCTGAGCCATGCGCATATCGACCACAGCGGCGTTTTGCCCATGCTCGCGCGTTACGGTTACCGGGGACGCATCTTCACCACGCCCGCAACGCGTGACCTATGCGCCATCATGTTGCTTGACAGCGCCCACATCCAGGAAAAGGATGCTCAATGGCTGTCGAAAAAGCATCAGAGTTTCATTCCCCCGCTCTATACGGACGTGGACGTCCGTGAGATCATGCGCCGGTTTATCAGCATCCCCTACGATATCAGTTTGGAGGTTGCCCCGGGTGTGTCCGTAACCTTCAAGGATGCCGGCCATGTTCTCGGGTCGTCCATGTTGCTGGTCCAATTCCAGGAGAACGGCAAGCAGCGGAGATTCATTTACTCGGGAGACATCGGGCGGAAGAACATGCCCATTCTCAAGGATCCCTGGGAACCGGATGATGCCGATGTCGTCATTATGGAAAGCACCTATGGCAACCGCGACCACAAACCCATCGAGACCCTTGACACGGATCTCGCCGAGACCATCAACCGCACGCATGACCGGGGAGGAAAACTCATCGTGCCGACCTTCGCGCTGGAACGGGCGCAGGAATTCGTGTACGCATTGAAGCGCCTCGAGATGGCCAACCGCATCCCTGAGATGCCGGTCTTTGTGGACAGCCCCCTGACGGTCAACGTGACAGAAGTGTTCCGGCTACACACCGATTCCTTCGATGATGAGATAAGGAACATGATGGAGGAGTCGGGAGACCCGTTCCAGCTTCGCCACATCGAATACATCCGGGACGTGCAAGCTTCAATACGGCTCAACGGGCTGAAGAAACCATGCATCATCATTTCGGCATCTGGAATGTGCGAATTTGGCCGCATTCTCCATCATCTGCGCAACAACGTCGAGGATCAGCGTAACACCATTTGCATCATAGGTTTCCAGGCTAAGAACACGCTGGGGCGCCGAATCGTCGAACGTCAGCCGGAGATAAAGATCTTCGGACTCAAACACCGGCTTCTGGCCGATGTGAAGGTGTTCAACGCATTGAGTGCGCATGCTGGCCGAACCGAGTTGATCGATTTCGGAAAACGGTTTAACAACCGGGCGGAGAAGGTGTTGCTGGTGCACGGCGAAACCGAAGCGATCACCGCTCTTAAGACCGGACTCGAAGCGGAAGGCTGCACGAACATCGCGGTGCAAGAAGAGGCAATCCCCGTGGAATTCTAGATCTTGGTCCGGCCCCAAACCCGAATTGATATGTCCGGCGGTTTAAGTAAACGCACCGTTTCGCGGACAATCTTAGCGGGCCATTTTAGCCCGTCTTGCCACGGCGATCGACGTATACCCCCCCTTTGCAGCCAGCAAACGCTTTGGCTCGAAGCTGGGAGAGTACCTCGAAAAGCTCATGGGGGGCAGCAACCTCCTTGGGGTCACAAACGGTGAGGCAAATCAGCACGTCGAGAAGAGGAATGCTGGACTCCCCACGCATCGCGGACGCATACGCCTGGCTATGACCGGTACTCTCGTAGAAGTGTTCGAGATGTTGACCCCACACGTGCTGCACAAGGTCACAGTAGGCTTTTGCCTTTGGCGGAGGCAACACGCATACGAAATGCCCTCCGCCCATATGGCCGCAAAAGAAGGCTTCCCCCGGAAAATTGCGTCCGGCTTGCTGAATGGCCCGGCCCAAATGACGAATCGCTTTGGAACGGCAGTCCTCGCCGTACTGACGCGCAAACTCGCGGATGTGAAGGACCTCCGCATAGGCAATGGCGAATTTCTCGCGAAGGCTCACGCGGCGCTGCACTTCTCGCTTTGTTGCGCCTGCCGCTGGCATACTGACGAGGGGATCTTCGCCGCCTCTGTCCTGACTTACCCGCAGCAAGGCTTCCATGCGATGAATAAGGTTGTTGATGTCAAACGGTTTTACAATGTAATCGTCCGCGCCTTGGGCAAGCCCGTGGTGCAACTCCTCATCGCCTTTCATAGCAGTGAGCATGATAATCGGCATCATATACAGCTCGGGATCGCGCCGAAACCTCCGGCAGACCTCGAAGCCTGAGGTGCCCGGAAGCATGATATCTAGAATGAGCAGGTCACAGTGGTTTTCCTTGGCCACCTCAAGAGATCTCTCGCCGGCCGGCTCGCTTACGCAGGTGTGTCCGGCATCCGAAAGGTGTTCCCGGAGATATTCCGCCGTCCGTTGATCATCTTCGACAATAAGAATAATTGCCACACTCCGATCTCCTTGTGCCCACACCCCACGCTCGTGAGAACAACGTATCCCTTCCGGGCACCACGATTATTCCTCTTCGTTTCGATAAACACTATAACGTAGCGCTAAATTAGCACAGATACGGCGGATAACGCAAACACAAAGAATGGCGGAACTCCGAGGTCCATTTAACCGGGCCCCGGCCCGCCCCCCCGGCCGTGTCGGCCCCCGGCTTGCGGGTTGACGCCATTCGCTGTATTGTTATTCATAAGAGGGTACAACAGCGAGGGATACCCAGTGGTACGAGTTTCGATTTCCCAGGAGATAAACGCGATCCTGGACGAAGCAGCCGCGCTAAGTGCAAACCGGAGGCAGCACTATGTAGGCGTCGAGCATCTTTTCGAGGCCATACTCGAGAAACCCGAATCGTTGCCGCAGGACTTCTTTCTCCACTACGAGGGCGTGCTGGAGCAAGCGTTGTCGGATATTCGCCAGCACCCCTGGCCCGGCAACGTGCCAACGCCGTCATCGGAGCCGTTTTTCACTCCCCGCGCGGCGCAGGTTGCCGCAATGGCCGGAAAACTTGCGGAAGGCATGGCCCTTTCGTCCGCATCAACGGGGCATCTGCTGCTCGCCATCCTTGCCGACCCCCACTCCTTACCAAGCCGTGTATTTGATGCGTCGCGCCTTCTGCGCGGCCCGTTGCTCGAGGACCTGCGCGATTACCTGCGGAAGTCTTCAGACAATGCGTCCTTCAACCGACGGAACAGTCTCAGAACGAAGCCCGCTCTTGGCGCTCCCGAGAAATCAGCGGAGTCCGGCCCGACAGGGTCGTCCATGCTGGCTTTGCTGACCCGTGATTTGACTCTGGACGCGCGAGAAGGCCGGCTCGACCCGGTAATCGGCCGTGAACGGGAACTTTTTGACCTGCTCCAGGTCTTGGCTCGAAGAACCAAGAACAACGTCCTTCTGGTCGGAGACGCGGGGGTGGGAAAAACCAAGCTTGCCGAGGGCTTGGCCATCGAAGTGGCCGCCGGCAAACTCGATGACGTATTGTTTGGGTATCGGGTGCTCGAGCTGGATGTGGCGGGGCTTCTGGCGGGAACGCAGTATCGCGGCGCATTCGAAGAACGGTTGCAGGGAGTATTGCAGGAGATCGCCACGCTGCAGGACGTCATTCTTTTCATTGATGAGATTCACCTCATCATGGGGGCCGGATCGACTGACGGCGATTCGATCGATATGGCGAACCTCCTCAAACCAGCGTTGGCCCGGGGCGACCTGCGGTGTATCGGCGCCACGACCTACGAGGAGTACCGCCGGTTCATCGCCAAAGACCCCGCCCTCGAGCGGCGCTTTCAGATGCTGCGGATCGAGCCGCTGACGGAGGAAGCAACCTATGCGGTTCTCCGCTCGCTTCAGCCGGCCCTTGAACGCCATCATGAGGTCACCATCAGCAAACGCGCCATGCGAGCGGCGGTGCGTCTGTCTCAGCGGTATATGACCGACCGGCAACTCCCCGACAAAGCCATTGACGCCCTGGACCAGGCCTGCGCGCGCTTCCGTCTCAAGGTGGTAGCCCTGCGGCAACGGGCAAAGTCGGAAGGGCTGCCCCCTCCCAAGATAAACAAGAAAGTCACGCCGCACGAGGTCAGGAAAGTGATCAGCCGCCTCACGGCCGTGCCCATCGAGGAAATCACGGCCGAGGACCGCCGCCAACTGGCAAATCTGGAACACGCTCTGAGGCGGCGCATCATCGGCCAGGACGCGGCGATCCGCAAAGTCGTCGCAACGGTCAAGAAGTCCCGCGCTGGGTTGTCCGATCCCCATCGTCCGGACGCGGTGATGCTGTTTGTGGGCCCGACGGGAGTTGGTAAGACGGAACTGGCCAAGGCTCTGGCTGAGCTTCTGTTCGGCTCATCGAACCATCTGGTCACCTTCGATATGTCGGAATATGTCGAAGAACATTCGGTTTCGAAGCTCCTGGGCGCGCCTCCCGGCTACGTGGGCAGCGAACAGGAGGGCCGCCTCATTTCGGCTATTCGCAACAAGCCGTTCTCGCTCCTGCTCTTTGATGAAATCGAGAAGGCCCATCCTCGCGTGTTTGATATCCTTCTGCCCGTATTCGACGAAGGACGGCTCCGCGAGGGCCACCGGGGCGAGGTCAGTTTCAAGCACTGCATCATTGCCATGACGTCCAACGTGGGGGCCCACATCCTCGAATCCCCCGAAGCCAGCTCGGACAGTCTGGCGCTGCTCGATGCTTTGCAGAAAAGGTTCCGTCCTGAATTCATCAACCGCATTGACGAAATCGTGCCGTTCTACCCGTTATTGTTTGAGGATATCCGTCAGATTCTTCATATCTCGATGCGCAGATTGAAAACCCGGTTGATGGAGAAGAATCTTCGGCTCCATGTGTACCAAGGCGCATACGAATATCTCGCGCACCAGGGGCACAGCGCCGAGTTTGGTGCCCGCGAACTCCAGCGCACGTTCGACCGCCTCCTGGTCAACCCTATCAGCGACATGATTCTGCGAGACGCCTTTCAGCCGGGCGACATCATTGACGTCCTGGTGGAGAGCGACTCGCTGATCATTCGGAAGGGAAAACGGTCGGCGCCGTCGAGGGCACATCACTCATGAAGAAAGCAGGATATCCCGACTACCTTGTGGTTATCAACGGCCCGGAAGATGGCGCCGAATTCCCCATCGCGCGCACGCCCATCTACATTGGCAAGGAGCCCCAATGCGCGGTCAATCTTCGTCTGGACAGTGCCATCCAGGGCTACCATGCCCGCGTAACCGTGGTATCAGACGGGTACCGTATCCGGAGTATCGGCGGCGCTCCCGTATTCGTCGGGGGCAAACGGGTCGGCACCTTGGTCTCCCGCATCGTGCGCGACGGCGAACAGATGCAAGTTGGCAACACCCTCATGACCCTTGAATGTGCGCCCGACGGGCTCGCAAGCCGCAGCCGCGGCATGCCCAGTGAAAGCGATATCGCGTGGCTTCTGCGCCAGGTCGCCGATTTCACTGTCCGCGCTGGACGCTGGTCAGGACGTTTTCTCGTCAACGCCTTCCGCGAATCTACGCACCACTGGAAATTCTTCACGTTGCTAGGGGCACTCATCGTGTATCTTGTGTACCCCCCCTTCCGCGACGGCGTGAATCATGTCGTCGGCATGGCCTGGGACTTCGTCAAATCGTTAATGCCCTGATGACAGAGCGCAGCGTGAAGTTTGAGGAACGATACGTCCGAGAGGACCCATATGCCTCATTAGTCGTATAGGCCGTGTCTGGGGAATGATGCCCCCGGACGGATGCCGCCCTCCGGGGAGACACCCTCTTGCCCCGCACCGGTCTTTACGGCCGGCTCCACGGCTCATTTCTGAGGCCTCTGGACAGAACGGGCGGCAAGCTGTTACAACAGGCCGGTTCAGGACAGCGAATCAAACTGAAGGGAAACACCCGGCATGAAACTGGCATGGCTCATGGCGATGGGTATAGCAGCACTGGCAGATGCGGGCACTGCGGCTCAAGACATCGACGCAATATGGCATGAGATCCTGGCCAATCCCCCGGCCCTGCAGTATACCGAAGCGCGAGACCGGGCGCTTAAAGCGCTGGACGAGCGGCTCATGAATGCGGATTCCGAGCGCTCGGAGGACGTGGTCATCTACTACCAGCGTGCAGTGGACCGGGTGCTTGACACCCTCGAGACCCAACGCATCGCGAAGAGCCTCCGGTTGTTCCAGCTTTATTCGAGCTCGGTCATCGTACAGACACCCGAGACCGTGTTCGCCATCGACCTTGACCAGGGCCCCAACAAACGCATGGACCAGACAGCCGACGACGAAGGAGTGGAACTCAGGATGACGGCAGAGCAAATCCAGCGCATCGCGCGGATTATTGATGTTGCGTTTCATACGCACGAGCATTACGACCATGCCGATTACGAAATCACGCAAGCCCTGTGCGGTGCGGACAAGACGGTTGTCGTCACGAAGAGCAACAAAGACCGATGGAAGGGCGAACCCTGGGCAGAGAAGCTCCTCGTCCTCGACCAGACCATCGCGAAACCCCATACCATTGGTGCCCTCGAGGTCGACGTGCTCCAGGACCATCAGTGGGACAACGACGAGCACACGAGCGGCACGCCTTGCAACGCCTACCTCATCGCCACGCCCGGCGGCATGTCTGTTTTGAGCAAGGGAGATATCAACTGCGGCCTGCGCCTGTACGGCTGGCTGCAGCTCATGGTGGCCAACGGCAGGCACGTCGATCTCGTCACCGGCACGCCGCTGTTCTGGCGAGGCGTCAATACCGCCCGCGAAATCGATACCCTACTATCCCCGGTCTGGGCAATCGGCCATGTCTGGGAGTTCACACACCGGTCACCCGGCAAATCCGGCGGCGCCACCGGCACTTACACCGCCAACCTCATGATGAACAAGCACCAGTTTCAAAAGGGAATACCCGTCCTCCTCTCCTGGGGCGAATACCTCGATTTACCAGAAAGGAAATAGCCTTCTTCACCCATGAATAGTTGACTCAGGACGTTTCAGGGTAGAGTAGCGAAGGTCCTCTCAAGCAACTCTTGCCCGAAGGCTCACAAAAAGGCAGCAAACATGGCGATCGGAATCTCGATGATCATGCTGACAGGCGACACGCCCATACGAGTGGGCGCCGTGCAGCAGAACTTATCTTCAAACTGGCCGCAGCTCTCAATCGCCACCCAAACCAAAGAAACGGATGGGACGATATCGTTTCAGATTGACGAAACCATGGTCATTATGGGAAAGATGCCGGCTCCCATTCCCTGGAGAGACCTCGAGGGGCCGTGTTCAACGAGCTTCCTCTGGCGAAACGCAACGCACGAGGTGAAACAACATTCCCTGCATTGGCTCGTCACAATCATGGGGAATCTGGAGCCTGTTCCGCTTTCAAACCTGTTGACACAAGTCACGGCGGCAGCCATGGCGGCGTGTCCGCCGGCGATCGGCGTCTACTGGCCAAACGCGGCGCTGGTCATACCCAACAAGATCTTCCTTGATTTCGCCAGAGACGTCCTGCCCAAAGGCCCCCCGCTTTACATCTGGGTCGATTTCCGGGTCGGCAAGGATTCCGAAAAGACAAGCGCGGGATTCACCCACGGCATGCAAGCGCTCGGGCATATGGAGTTCGAGACGCAGCAGTTTCCCGAACCGCCTCCGGAACTGCACGAAAGGCTCATGGCCCTCGCGCGTTACGTCATCAAAAACGGCCCCGTCATCCGCGACGGCGACACCGTGGGCAATGACGCCGAAGAACACGTCCGCGTCATTTACTCCCCCTCCGCATTCGGCCACCCGGACAAGGTCATGCGGCTAATATACGAAAGCCCCACCCCACGCGCGTGCTGATCACCCTTAGTCGGTTTGCCCAGGATGGATGGTGGTTGGGGGCTATCCTTCTCACTGCAGCCCCGCTTCTCGCGAAACGGTCCCTGCAGTCAGACACTGGTAAGCGCCTTTGTGCCACAACATCGCTCAGGCTCTCCTTCCTCCGGAATCTCGTCCGCAAGGCCGAAGTCGCCGCCTTCTCCCGCACGCTCGCCACGCTGCTGTCGAGCGGACTTCCCATAGTCAACGCACTTCGAATCACTGCGTCCACGCTCAAGGACCCTTTGTACAGCGAGGCGCTTCAGCGAATGGGGCAATCCGTACGGGACGGAGATCTCCTCAGCGCGGCACTCTCCAAAGAGCCTCTGTTTCCCGATATGACCGCAAACATAGCCGAGGTCGGAGAAAAGAGTGGCGACTTGAGCGGTGCCCTGCAATACCTCGCCCAAGAGAACGAGCGCGAAGTGGACCGCGAAGTTCGAGTGCTCATGACGCTGCTCGAACCGGCCATGATCCTTTTTCTGGGCACGGTGGTCGGATTCATCGTCCTCGCCATGCTGTTGCCGATATTCAATCTTGGCGACGCGCTGCAGGTCTGAGCTTTAGTGTGAGTGTTGGGCGAGCAGTCCTCTCCGGTCGGAGGCGCGATATATCCTATGCGAATCGAAGCCGGTTAACGGTCCCGAACTGGTGGCCAGGGTACTGCAGGCCTGGCTCGCCGAGCGCGGCGCTCAGGCCATTTGCATCACGCCCGGAAGCCCCTGGGAAAACCCGCAGGCCTACAAAGTGCTCGACGTCAACCGCACGGACGTGACGACCGTGGAAGAGATCGTGGACGTGATGCGCGGAAAAGACGGTTGCGACCGCCGCACTTTGCGCGTTCCATGGCGTCGAAAGTGGAAAATCCCAGGGTAAAATGGAGCGCAGAGGGCGCCCCATTGCTCAGGCGCGCCTCCAGAACGACGGCACAAAGAGCACCATGAGACTGACTAGTTCGAGA
>ENA-UPSM01002503-UPSM01002503.1-activated-sludge-metagenome-genome-assembly--contig:-NODE-2503-length-22257-cov-9.760832_pt1 | contig 22257 bp, 16 predicted proteins | sample MGYA00238181_ERZ773283 | MGnify/ENA primary metagenome ERZ773283 (study PRJEB29023, sample SAMN05720199) | activated sludge metagenome | isolation source: Anaerobic digester | place: Japan...
TACTGCTGGGCAAGACGTTCGTCATCCGACTCGGATTCACCGCGCTGCTCAGCGAGGGACACCTGCTGCTCGAGGACTTCCCGGGAACCGGCAAGACGTCCTTCGCGAGGGCGATGGCGCAGAGCGTCGCGGGCACGACCAGCCGCATCCAGTTCACCCCCGACCTGCTCCCCGGCGACATCACCGGGGTGAGCATCTACGACCAGTCGAAGTCGGCATTCGAATTCCACGCGGGGCCGATCTTCGCGAACATCGTGCTTGCCGACGAGATCAACCGGGCGAGCCCGAAGACCCAGTCGGCGCTCTTGGAGGTGATGGAGGAGGCACATGTCACCGTCGATGGCGTCACCCACCCCGTAGGGGCGCCCTTCATGGTGATCGCCACGCAGAATCCGATCGAGCAGGCCGGCACCTATCGCCTGCCCGAAGCCCAACTCGACCGCTTCATCATGAAGGCATCGATCGGGTATCCCGATCATTCGTCTACCCTGCGAATCCTCGAGGGCGCCGGCAACAAGGCTCACGAGATTGTGATTCCCCCGATCGTGACGGCGGATGTGGTGGTCGAGATGGGGCAACTGGCTCGCACGGTCCACGTGGATCCGACCATCAACGACTATGTGAGTCGGCTGGTCGAGGCCACCCGCACGGCGTCCGAGGTTCGGCTGGGCGCCAGCGTGCGCGGAGCGCTCGCCCTCATTCGCACGGCGAAGACGCTGGCGGCGGCGAGCGGGCGCCACTACGTCATTCCGGACGACGTCAAGGCGCTCGCCGAGCCGGTGCTCGCCCACCGACTGATCATCGACCCGGAGGCGGAGTTCGACGGTGTCACCGCGCCCAGCATCATGGGACAGATCCTGATTGAGACGCCCCCGCCGAGCGAGCGGCAAGCCGTGTAATGGCTCGGGCGAAGGTGCCCGGCGGCGTGTCATCCGTTCGCGGATCGACACGCTCTTCGTCGCGCCCCGCTGGCAGCACGACCGGGTCGCGCACAGACCTTCACTCGACGACGTCAACCAAGGGGCTCACCAATGCGCGAACGCGGATCGTCGGTGACCGCACGGGGTTCCTCGCTGACGCGATAGTCACCGTTGTCCGGCTCGCAACGGCATTCGGTGAGGCTCTCAGCCGCGTGTTCGGGCGAGTCGCTGCGGTGGTGACTCCACTCGGGTGGACCGTCGTGCTGCTTGTGCCGCTGACGCTGGGGTTCGGCTACGGGCTGGGCTGGATCGAGCTCATCGTCGTCGGGTTCGCGGGACTGGCGATGCTCGTCATTGCGACCCTCTATCTCATCGGGCGGAGCCCGGTGAGCATCGCACTGACCGTCGAACACAGCCGCGTCGTAGTCGGAGAGCCAGCGGCAGGCCAGCTTGTGGCCACCAACCCCGGCAGGCGCCGCGCCCTCGGCGTGACGGTGGAGGTACCGGTTGGCCTCGGATTGGCCGAACTGGTGCTTCCCGGGCTCGCGCGCGGCGCCAGCGTGCAACGTCAGTTCCCCATCCCCACCGCGCGTCGCGGTGTCGTGCCGGTGGGACCCGTGCGAACTGTGCGCGCCGATCCCGTGGGGCTCGTTCGCCGCGAACTGATCTGGGCGGATGTCGCCGAACTGTTCGTGCATCCGAGGACCATCGGCATCCCGAGCCTCAGCACCGGGCTGATCAGGGACCTCGAAGGCAAGCCCACGAGGGATCTGTCCAACAACGACGTGTCGTTCCATGCCCTCCGTGAGTACCTTCCCGGGGACGAGCGGCGCTACATCCACTGGAAGTCCACGGCCCGCACGGGCAAGTACATGGTGCGGCAATTCGAGGAGACCCGACGCAGCCATCTCGTGGTTGCGCTGAGTCTGGCGAGTTCCGACTATGGAACCGACGCCGAGTTCGAGATGGCGGTGAGTGTTGCGGGTTCGCTGGGTGCTCGCGCCATTCGGGATGCCCGTACGGTCTCGGTTGTGGCGAGCGAGTACACGCCTCAATTCGCCAAACGCAAGGTGTTCGCGGTGCGATTGCTGTCGACTCTGACCAGGTCCAGGCTTCTCGACGATCTCGCCGTGGTCGAGAAGTCGGAGACGGCCCTGAGCATCACCGATGTTGCCAAAGTCGCGGGGGATCAGGCAACCGGTGTCTCGGTCGCCTTCCTCGTCTGCGGGTCCACGGTCAACCCGCAGGAACTACGCGCGGCTTCGGTCGCGTTCCCGGTCGGCGTTGAGGTGATCGCCATCGTCTGCGATCCCGACCGAACTCCGGGCCTGCGCCGGGTCTCGGGCCTCAGCGTTCTCACCATCGGGTATCTCGAGGACCTTCAGAAGTCTCTCGCTCGATCGGTGGCCGCCTGATGTCCCCCCGGCCGAGCGCGATTGTGGTGGCGGTCAACACCGTCATGCTGTGGTTGGCGACAGTGGTGGCGGCCAGCGCGCTCTGGCCCATCTACGCGAGTTCGGCATTCCTCGTGATGGTGGCGGTCGCCCTCGCGGTGGGAACCCTGATCGCCATCCTCGGAGCGATCTTCCGGTGGCCGGCCTTCGTCGTGATGCTCGCGACCGTTGTGGGATTCTTTGCTGTCGGAGTGCCGGTTGCCGTGCCGTCCAAGACCCAGTTCGGCGTTCTGCCGACCTTCGAGGGGCTTATCGATCTTGTCGCCGGTGTTGCCCTCGGGTGGAAGCAACTTCTCACGATCACCCTTCCCGTCGGTGACTATGAGGCGTTGCTGGTTCCCGCATTCGTATTGGTGCTCCTGAGCACCGTCGTGGGCCTGACGGTGGCGCTGCGCGCGCAGTGGGGCGAACTCGGTGTGCTCGCCCCGATCGTCGTATTCATCGTTGCCACCGCGTTCGGTCCCGAGTTCCCCGACCGGCCTCTGATCGCCCCGATCGCCCTCATGGTCATCGTGCTCTTCTGGCTCGTGTGGTTTCGGTGGTATCGACGCCGTACGGCGATCAGGATGCTCGTCAGCCGAACCGGGGATGGGGCCGCGGGCGGCGCAGAGACTCCCATCGCCGGCCTGCGCACAGTGGTCGCTGCTGGTGTCATCATGGCGGTGGCGTCCGTGGGGGCTGTCGCGGGTGCCGCTGCGCTTCCTCCGTCCGCCGATCGCACTGTTCTTCGCACGACCATCGTTCAGCCCTTCGATCCGCGGGACTACGTCAGTCCGCTCGCCGGATTCCGCAGCTTCTGGCGCCCGAACCAGGTGGACGCGTCGCAGTTCACGGTGGACGGCCTGGCGGACGGCGAGCGCATCCGCCTTGCCACCATGGACACCTACGACGGCATCGTCTTCTCCGTCGGGAGCGGCGACGTCAGCACGGAGTCGGGCTCATTCACGCGGGTTCCCTACCGATTCGACCAGTCGGGCGTGAGCGGCGATCGGGTGAGCGTCGCCGTCACCATCGACGCCTACTCCGGAGTCTGGCTACCCACGATCGGTCAGTTCGAGTCGATCGAGTTCGCCGGTGACGACGCCGCCGATCTGCGCAACGCGTTCTACTACAACGACGTGACGGGAACCGCGGCAGTCATCGGAGGCCTGAGCCAGGGCGATTCGTACACCCTTACCGCTGTGGTTCCGCGCCAGCCGACGGACGACCAGTGGGACACTCTGACGCCCGGCTCGGCCACTGTGCCCACCCCGAGTTCGGTCCCCGCGGAGGTAGCGACCAAGCTCGACGAGTACACCGCGGATGTCGATGGTGCCGGTCCGAAGCTCGTCGCGATGATCGCCGGCCTCACCGCCGAGGGGTACATCAGTCACGGAGTCGGCGCAGACGAGCCCGCCAGCCGCTCCGGCCACGCTGCGGACCGCATCGCCGAGCTGCTCAGTGCGCCGCGCATGATTGGCGACGCCGAGCAGTATGCGGTCGCCGCAGCGCTCATGGCCAATCAGCTCGGCTTTGCGGCCCGCGTCGTCCTGGGGTTCCAGCCCCAGTCCGGGGTGGTGCGGGGGTCAGATCTCTCGGCATGGATCGAGGTCAGCACGGCCCAGTTCGGGTGGGTGGCTCTCGACCCCACTCCGCCGTTGCGGGAGATCCCGGATGAGCAGCCTCCCGACAATGCGCAGGTGTCGCGTCCGCCCACGATCGTTCCTCCGCCCGTCGTGGACTCCGAACGGTTCGACCGACAGACCACTCCCGACAGCGAGCAGGAGCTTCCGCCCGATCTCGACCCGGTGCTCCAGATCCTCCTGGTGCTGCTCCGCGTGATCGGCTGGGTGCTGCTGGCCGCTGCAATCGTCGTGGCGCCGTTTCTGTTGATCATCGCCGCCAAGCTCCGGCGGCGGCGTCTGCGCAGGCGCGCTCCCAGCACCATCGAACAGATCAGCGGGGGTTGGCAGGAGTTCGAGGACGCCGTCATCGATCACGGACTCAGCCCCGCTGCATCCGCCACGCGCAGTGAAGTGGCTGCTATCGCGGGCGGTGTCCAGTCCCAGGTTCTGGCGGCCGTTGCCGATCGGGCGATCTTCTCGCCGGATGAGCCGGCGGCATCCGATGTCGACAGCGTGTGGCGGGCAGTGGATGAGCTGCACGCCTCGCTCGACGAGGGGCTCACCCGCTGGCAGAGGCTGAAGGCACGAATCTCGCTTCGCTCACTCGGTGGTTATAGTGTCAGAGACCTGTTCAAGCGATAGGACTGCACTGTGAACTGCTCCTACTGCGCGACAGAGCTTCCGTTGGGGGCGATGTTCTGCGGCGAATGCGGCCGATCCGTCGCGAGCGCGGCGACGCCGAGAGCCGCGCCCGCGCCGACGGCCACGCCGGTGCACGAGGGTGCCGAGCTGGTCGAGCCGGGGTCGTCGGTTCGTGATGAAGCGCGAATTCTGCCGGGGCCGGAGCCGGAGCCTGAGCTCGCGCCTGAGCCCGTGCCTGAGCTCGCGCCGGAAACGGCGCCTGAGCCGGAACCCGAGCCTGAGGTCGAGCCGGAGCCCGAGCCCGAGGTCGCCCTTCAACCCGAGCCTGAGGTCGCGCGCGAGCCGGAGCCCGAACCCGCGAATGACGTCGCGCCCGAACTGCAGCCCGAGCCGGATGACACGCCGTCCCAGAGCGCCCCGCCGGAGTCGTGTGCACAGTGCGGCACTCGGCTTGATACCGCCGACATCTTCTGTCCCGAGTGTGGCTTCGTTCGACAGTCCGCCGCCAATCGGCCGCGCGACACCGTCGCCCTGGATCCATTTCCGTGGGGTACTCCGGCTGGCGCGCCACTGCCAGCCCCCGCAGTCGAGATCATCGAGAACTTGGGGGATTCTGCACGCGTTCAGTATGACGACATCGATGACACGCGCATCGTGGATCGAAGTCGGAGTGGGGAGCGTTTCGTCCTTCAGTTCAGCACGGGCGAGAGTGTGAGTGTGACCAGCGCCGGTCTGCTCGGGCGCAATCCGATGCCCGAGCCGGGCGAATACTTCGATGCGCTCGTCGCCATCTCCGATCCCGGCAAGTCGGTGTCCAAGACGCACCTCGAGTTCGGCCAGGACGGTGGTGCGTTCTGGATCAGCGATCGGTACTCCGGCAACGGAACCGTGGTGCGCGAACCCGATGCCCAGCCCCGGCGCTGCGAGCCGGGCAAGCGCTACCGCATCGTTCGTGGCACGCGGGTGGACATCGGCGAGCAGTTCTTCGTGGTCAGCTGACACCTCCGCACCATCCGGTGCTGCACCGATTTCTGCACGAAGCAGGGCGATGCCGTTCGGACGAGAACGCCCGCATGGTGTCGTGGGAAGGTGACTCCGGTACCGCTCGAGCTGCCCCTCCCGCCCGAACGTCCGGCGCCCTTCCGATTTCCGATCATTGCCGCCTCCGCGCCGGTGATTCTCGCCGTCGGAATCTTCGTCGTCACCGGATCGGCCTTCACTCTCGCATTCGCAGCGCTCGGGCCTGCCACCGCGATCGCCGGATACTTCGATTCACGGTGGAGTGCCCGCAAGCTGCGTCGTCGCGAGACCACGCGCTTCGCGATCGATCGGGATCGCGTCGGGGACGAGATCGAGCGGCGCCACGCCGACGAGCGCACCAGGTTGTTCGACGCGAGCCCGGATCCCGCACGGCTCGTCACACACGAGGGGCCAGACCCTCATCGCTGGCGCGGCGATGGGCGCTCTCCGATTCTGGTTGTCGTCGGAACCGCATCGATTCCGAGCATGCTGCCGGTGGATGCGCCTGCCGCCCGCATTTCCGGTCCGCCGTCAGATGCCGATCGCGCGATCGCCGACCTCGTCGATCGCGCCCGGGTGCTCGAGGGAGCACCGATGACAGTCGACGCGCGTCTCGGCATCGGCGTGACCGGCCCGCCCGCGTTTGCCCGGGCGATCGCCCGCGGAATCGCCGTCCAGCTCGCACGGAGGCTCTCCCCGTCACACTGCTGGCGGTCGGCGAGCTCTGCACCCTACGACCTGTGGCTCGATGACCTGCCCCACGAAGCAGCGGCGGCGAGTCTGCCCGGCTCGGTCGTCGAGTTCGGTCAGAAGGGTGAAGCGGTGCCGCTGGCCATCGTTGCTGTTGCCGAGACACCAGCTCATCTCCCCGGCGCCTGCTCCATCGTGCTCGGTGTCGTGGACGGGCAACTGCGTATCCTGAGTCATCCCGACGCCGACCATCGCCGGCCGCTCCACCCACTGCCGGTAACCGAGATCGAGGCGGCGGCGTGGGCCCTTCGCCTGTCTCGGGATGCCGCCCGCGAGGGCATGACGTCGCCTCATGCCCTGCTGCCGGATGCCGTCGAGCTCACGCCGCTCCTGCGGCCGGCTGAGGCTGGAGATGTCGCCTCCCTCGCGTGCGAGCCCGGTGTGGACGCTGGCGGGTCGGTCACGCTGGATCTGGTCGCCCACGGTCCGCACGCGGTGATCGGGGGCACCACCGGAAGCGGCAAGAGCGAGCTGCTGATCGCGTGGATACTGGCGATGGCGGCGTCCCGATCACCGCAGCACGTCAGCTTCCTGCTCATCGACTACAAGGGCGGGGCAACGTTCGCAGCTCTTGCTCGGTTGCCGCACACCGTCGGCATCATCACCGATCTGGACGCGATGATGGCGGCGCGCGCGCTCGACAGCCTGCGGGCCGAGGTGCGTCACCGGGAGCGTCTGCTGGTGACCAGTGGGGCTCGTTCCATCGAACAGGTCGACTCGCTTCCCCGGCTGGTCATCGTGGTCGATGAGTTCGCGGCGATGCTCGCCGAGCATCCCGATCTGCACGGGCTGTTCGCCGATCTCGCTGCGCGAGGGCGCTCGCTGGGCATGCACCTCGTGCTGTGCACGCAACGCCCGGCGGGCGCCGTTCGCGACGGGGTACTGGCGAATGCCGACCTGAGGGTGTCCCTTCGGGTGAACAACCGAGCCGACAGCTCGGCCGTTGTGGGGTGCGACGACGCCGCGGGGATCCCACTCACGGCGCGCGGACGGGGCGTCCTCAGACTCGCCGGCGAAGCACCACGCTCGGTTCAGTTCGCCCTCGCCTCAGGGTCTGACGTCGCGCTCGTGACGCAACGATGGAGTCAGTCTCCGTCGCCGCGTCGGCCGTGGTGCGAGCCTCTTCCTGCCGTGCTGAAGGCTGCAGCCCTTCCGCGCGACGGCATCGGATGTTTCGGCCTCGTCGACCTGCCATCCGAGCAGCGTCAGGAGCCGGCCATCCACAGCCCCGAGGCAGAGGGTGCTCTGCTCGTGCTCGGTTCGCCCGCCAGCGGCAAGTCGACGGCGCTGCGCGCTCTGGCCGCCGGTCACCCTGGAATTCGGGTCGTTCCCGCTGAGCCCGACGGAGCATGGGATGTGATCGCCGATCTCGTCGCCGCCCTGGACTCCCCAGCGTCCACGGCGACGTGCGTCGTTCTGGACGACCTCGACGCATTGGTTCCGCGGTTCACGGGAGAGTACCGAGCGGCATTCGTGGATTTGCTGGCGCGCGTGCTCCGGGAGGGCCCGGGGCGGGGCATCACGGCGCTGCTCAGCGCCCAGCGGATCACGGGGGAGTCCCAGGGGCTCGCAACGCTGGTGCCCGGCCGGCTCCTGCTGCGTCATCCCTCCCGCCAGGACTTCGTGATAGCCGGGGGAGAGGGTGGCCAGTTCGTCGCGGCCCTTCCCGCCGGGCGCGGACTGTGGCGTGGGCAGTGGATGCAGGTGGTGGCCGACCCGCCGCCCCTGCCGGCGACCGGGCCGACTGTCGCGCCGCTACTGGACCCGCGGCGCGCGCGAGCCATCGTGACGAGCCGGGTTGCACCATTGTTGGCCAGATGGCCGTCGGCAATTGCGCTCTCCGACGCTGGACCCGAACTCCGATCGCTGGCTCTTCCCGGCGTGACTATCGTCGGCGATCTCGACGAGTGGCAGTCACGATGGGGAGCGGTAGCGGCTCTGCGGACCCAGGCCGACATCGTTCTCGACGGATGCACCCCCGCCGACTTCCGCGCGATCACGAGGTCCCGGCAGCTGCCCCCGCCCCTTGCGCCGGGTCAGTGCTGGCAACTCAACGAGGACGGATCGGCACGCCGAGTGCGCCTCGACCCGCCGACCCGCGACTGAACGGTACCCCTAGGCTGCGAGGATCGCGGCGAGCTCGGTGTGCTTGAGGCCGTGGGCCGCGGCAACCGGCGCGTTCACGATCGAACCCGCATGGGAATTGAGACCGAGTGCGAGAGCCGGATCTGCGCGCAGGGCGTCGAGCCAACCATGGTTGGCGATCGCCCGCACGTAGGGCATGGTCGCATTCGTCAACGCGTACGTCGAGGTGTTCGGCACAGCACCGGGCATGTTGGCGACGCAGTAGAACAGCGAGCCGTGCACAGCGAAGGTCGGGTCGGCATGCGTCGTCGGGCGGGTGTCGGCAAAACAGCCACCCTGGTCGACGGCGATGTCCACGAGCACGCTGCCCGGCTTCATCCGTGAGACCAGGTCATTGCTCACCAGCTTCGGCGCCTTCGCTCCGGGCACGAGAACCGAACCGATCACGAGATCCGCGGTGAGCAGGGCACGTTCGATCTCGAATCCGTTCGAGGCGACCGTGTGCACTCGGCCCGCGTAGAGAGCGTCGAGTTCGCGCAGGCGTTGGATGTTGGTGTCGAGCACGGTCACCTCGGCTCCCAGGCCGACTGCGACCGAGACGGCGTTCGTGCCCGCCACCCCGCCGCCGAGCACGACAACACGGGCGTTGTGCGTTCCGGGGACGCCAGGCACGAGAAGGCCGGGCCCGCCATTGGGCTTGAGCATCGCGTTCGCCCCCACGATCGGAGCGAGGCGACCCGCGACCTCGCTCATCGGCGCGAGAAGCGGGAGTGCTCGGTTCGGCAGTTGCACCGTCTCGTACGCGATGGCGGTGACGCCAGAAGTTGTGAGGGCTGTGGTCAACTCGGGCTCGGCGGCGAGGTGGAGGTAGGTGAACAGCAGCAGGTCGCTGCGGAAGTAGCCGTACTCCGACTCGATCGGCTCCTTGACCTTGAGCAGGAGTTCTGCTGCGGCCCAGACCGTGGCCGCATCCGGCGCGATGGAGGCGCCAGCGGCCACGTACGCGTCATCGGGGATAGACGAGCCCAGGCCTGCACCAGTCTCGATCAGCACCTCGTGGCCGTGCCCGACCAGGTCGTGCACGCCTGCCGGCGTGATCGCAACACGGAACTCGTTGTTCTTAATCTCTCGGGGAACGGCGACCTTCATGCCCAACAGCGTACTGGGCGTACACCATGGATTCCGCACAAATTTCGGGCGTCTTCATGCTGATTTCGTGAAATTTGTGTTACGAAGTGCGCCTTTTGCTCCCTCGGGGTGTGTCTGGGGACTGACCTGTGTCAGTATCGACGCACGCGTGAACCGAAGGAGCTGCCCCGATGACTAGACAACTTCCCCAGGACCCGATCGTCCGTGAGCTCGTCGTGCAGGCGCGGAGGATGCAGTTCTCCCGGCGCAACATTCTGCAAGGCGCGGGTATCGGCGCCGGTGCTCTTGCCCTTGCCGCCTGTGCTCCGACCAGCGCCGGAGCGCCGAAGCCGGCCGAGGACATCTCAGCCACCGACAAGACTCTGACGTGGTCGAACTGGCCCGCCTACATCGACGAGGATGACGACGGCAACTACCCGACCCTCGTGCGCTTCCAGGATCAGACGGGCATCAGCGTCGAGTACAAGGTCGATATCGACGACAACAACACCTACTACGGCACGATCAAGGATCAGCTGGCTCTCGGTCAGTTCACCGGGGCGGACACCTTCTGCCTGACCGAGTGGATGGTCGCCCGCCTCATCCGCTTCGGTTACGTGCAGGATCTGGATGCCGCGAACATCCCGAACAAGAAGAACCTCGCCCCCGCCCTGCTCAACCCCGACTTCGACCCCGGTCGCGCCAAGTCGCTGCCCTGGCAGAACGGTTTCGCGGGCCTCGCGTGGAACACCGAGGAGATCCCAGCCGGCATCAAGAGCGTCGACGACCTGTGGAAGCCCGCGCTCAAGGGCAAGGTGACGGTGCTCAGCGAGATGCGCGACACGATGGGCATCCTCCTGCTGAGCCAAGGCGTCGACATCTCGTCGGAGGACTGGGGCACCGACGAGTACCAGGCCGCGATCGCTGTGCTCGAGGAGAACGTCTCATCCGGACAGATCTTCGGCATCAAGGGCAACGAGTACATGCAGGACTTCGTCTCGGGAGATGCCATCGCCGCGATCGCCTGGTCTGGCGACATCACGGTGCTCAATGCCGAGGCCGGGTACGAGAAGTGGAAGTTCGCACTGCCCGAGACCGGCGGAACTCTGTGGGGTGACACCTTCGTCGTGCCCATGGGCTCCCCGCGCAAGGCCAACGCCGAGACGCTCATGAACTACTACTACGAACCCGAGGTTGCCGCCGAGGTCGCAGCATGGGTGAACTACATCACCCCCGTCGTCGGTGCACAGGAGGTCGCCGCCGAGAAGTTCCCCGAGGTTGCCGACAACCAGCTGATCTTCCCGGATGCCACGACCCTGTCCAACGCGCACATCTTCCGCACGCTCGACTCGGCTGACGATCAGGCGTTCAACGCGGAGTTCCAGCGCGTCAAGCTGGGCGCCTGATGGCCGCTGGTGCATTCGCGGAGGCGGGCGCGGATCTCGAGCTGGTTGGTCTGCACAAGCGGTTCCCCGGGTTCACGGCGATCGAGGATCTCGATCTCACCATCCCCGCGGGCTCGTTCTTCGCGCTGCTCGGCCCGTCCGGTTGCGGCAAGACGACCACGCTGCGACTGGTTGCCGGGCTCGAGCAGCCGACGTCGGGTCGCATCCTGATCGGTGGCAAGGATGTCACGTCGGTCAAGAGCTTCAAGCGGCCGGTCAACACGGTGTTCCAGAGCTACGCGCTGTTTCCGCACATGACCGTGCTCGAGAATGTGTCGTTCGGCCTCAAGCGTCGTGGAATCGCGGATGCCACGGGCAAGGCCCACGAAGCACTGCGCCTGGTCGAACTCGACCACCTCTCGGCGCGCAAGCCTCAGCAGCTGTCCGGTGGGCAGCAGCAGCGCGTCGCGCTCGCCCGAGCGGTCGTCAATCGCCCGGCACTGCTCCTGCTCGATGAGCCGTTGGGCGCACTCGACCTCAAGTTGCGCCGGCAGATGCAGCTCGAACTCAAGGCCATTCAGAACGAGGTGGGGCTGACCTTCCTCCACGTCACCCACGATCAGGAAGAGGCCATGACCATGGCCGACACGGTCGCGGTCATGAACAAGGGCCAGATCGAGCAGATGGGTGCCCCCGAGGAGCTGTACGAGTTGCCCAAGACGGCATTCGTCGCCAACTTCCTGGGCCAGTCCAATCTGTTCACGGGAGACGTCACCAACTCGAAGGGCGACTCGATCGTCGTCGACATTGCCGGCGTCAAGATCGAGGTGCCGAAGGATCGGGCGCAGCGTCACACCGGCGAGATCACCATCGGCGTGCGTCCCGAGAAGCTCATGCTGCACACCGAAGCGCCGAAGAAGGCGCCGGGCGTCAACATCCTCGGCCCTGGTCGGGTGACGGATGTCTCGTTCTCGGGCGTCAGCACCCAGTACCAGATTGCCGTACCGGGCATCGGACTCATCACCGTCTTCGCCCAGAACATGGTCTTCGGTCCCGTCGTGAATCTTGGCGCGGAGGCCTGGGTCAGCTGGACGGTCGATCACGGGTTCGGTCTACTCGATGAGCCGGAGCACACTCCGAAGTTCTCGGCCGACACCGACACCGCCACGATCGCGTTGCAGACCCGGCACGAGCTTCTCGCGGAGATCGAGGAGGCCTAGCGCATGGCCTTCGCTGCATTCGGCTCGACGGCCGGTCCGGTCGAGCAGGCGCCACGTCGGCGCAGTTGGGTGGCGCTTGTCCTGCTGCTGCCGGGGCTCGCCTACCTCGCCCTGTTCTTTCTCACGCCCCTCGTCTCGCTCGTTCTGACCTCGTTCCAGGAGCCTGTCGAGTTCGGCGATGTCGGCCAGTTCCAGCAGGCGTTCAAGATCGAGAACTACGCCACAGTGATCGAGGCCTACTGGCCGCACTTCCTGCGCGCGTTCGGCTACGCGATCGTGGCCACCGTCGCGGCGCTGCTCATCGGCTACCCGCTCGCCTACTTCATCGGCGTGAAGTGCCGGTCGAAGCCCCTCCTGCAGGCGATGCTGCTGACGCTCGTCATCGCCCCGTTCTTCATCTCCTTCCTGCTGCGCACCCTCGCCTGGAAGCAGTTGATGGCGGATGACACCCCTCTCGTGCAGGCATTGAAGTCGCTCTCCGTGCTGCCCGCCGATGGGCACCTGACTGGCACGGCCTTCTCGGTCATCTTCGGCCTGACCTACAACTTCCTGCCGTTCATGACCCTGCCGATCTACACGACGCTCGAGCGCCTCGACACCCGCTACCTGGAGGCGGGAGCCGACCTGTACGCGAGCCCTGCGACGACATTCTGGAAGGTCACCCTGCCGCTGTCACTGCCAGGGATCGTCTCGGGCACGCTGCTGACCTTCATCCCGGCGTCCGGTGACTACATCAATGCGAGTTCGAGCTTCCTCGGATCCGCGCAGACCCAGATGGTCGGTAACGCGATCGAGGCCAACTTCCTCGGCTTGCTCAACTACCCGGAGGCCGCAGCTCTGTCGGTCATCCTGATGGGTCTGATTCTCGTGATCGTCGGCATCTACGTGCGACGCACCGGAACGGAGGACCTGCTGTGAGATTCTCACTCGGCAAGTGGCTGCTGCCGCTGTATTCGGCGCTAGCGCTCATCTTCCTTCTCACGCCGATCGTCTACACCTTCGTCTTCTCGTTCAACGATTCGGTGAAGTCCAACATCGTCTGGGTGGGCTTCACACTCGACAACTGGACGAACGTCTGCGATGCGCAGGGCGTGTGTGCGGCCTTCGTGACGAGCATCCTCGTCGGTGTTGTTGCCACCCTGATCGCAACGGTTCTGGGCACGCTGCTGGCGATTGCGCTGGCCCGGTACCGCTTCCGCGGGCGTTCCGTGATCAGTCTGCTGCTGTTCCTGCCGATGGCCACTCCTGAGGTCGTGCTGGGTGCGGGGCTTGCGGCCCAGTTCCTGACCGCCGGGGTTCCCAAGGGGCTCGGCACGATCATCATCGCCCACGCGTTGTTCTGCCTCAGCTTCGTTGTGGTGACCGTCAAGGCGCGCGTCGCGAGCCTCGACCCGGCGCTGGAGGAGGCTGGCCGCGATCTGTACGGGTCTGCGTTCCAGGTCTTCACCCGCATCACTCTGCCCCTGCTGATGCCGGGCATCATCGCCGCGGCGCTGCTGTCATTCGCGCTGAGCTTCGACGACTTCATCATCACGCGCTTCAACAACGGTGGAGTGGAGACGTTCCCCGTCTTCGTCTACACCGCCGCGGCGCGCGGCATGCCGCCCGAGGCCAACGTGATCGCCTCCGCGGTCTTCATCCTCGCGCTGGTGATCGTTGTGGTCGCCCAGACCACGTCGGCGGCGCGGCGCAAGCGCCTCGCGCGCGCCCAGTAGCGACATCCACGCAACAGATCGGCACCATCATGTATGACGACCGACAGCGGCTGTCTGCGCTCGCTGCTGCACTCGTGAGCCTGTATGCCTGACCCCGCGGACATCGCTGCCCCCATTCCGCCACCGCGGCCTGAGACCTTCGTCTCGGTGGACATCGAGACGTCGGGTCCGACGCCCGGCCGGTACTCGATGCTCTCCGTCGGTGCCTGCCTGGTTGATGTCCCCGAGCACGGCTTCTATGTTGAGCTCAAGCCCACCTCCCGGCTCGTGGTCGAGTCCGCTCAGGCCGTGGGTGGGCTCTCGCTCGACGATCTCGCCCGCGACGGGGTGGATCCTGCCGAAGCGATGGCGCGCTTCGCCGACTGGCTCGAGGCCGAGGTGCCCGCGGGCACGGTTCCGGTCTTCGTCGGCTTCAACGCCGCCTTCGACTGGATGTTCGTGGCCGACTACTTCGACCGATTCCTCGGCCGCAACCCCTTCGGTCACGCCGCGCTCGACATCAAGAGCTACACGATGGGGATGGCGGGGATCACCTGGGCGCAGACGAGCATGCGTTTCCTTGCGCCGAAGTACCTCAATGGGCGAAAGTTGACGCACAACGCCCTGGGCGACGCCCGGGATCAGGCCGAGATCTTCGCCGCTGTGCGGGCCGAATCGGCAAGGAGCCAGCCTCCGGGCGTCTGATCGAGCACGCGGCAGCGGGAGGACGAGCATGAGCGACACCAGCGACGCAGACGTCAGGAACATCGTCGAGTCGGCCCGGCGTCTGGGCATCGAGCTCGATGAGGTGGGAACCATCCAGTGGCTCACTGCGATGGCCGCGAGTCAGGACGACGACCAGATCGTGGTCGACACCGCGAGCGGCACCTTCGGGCACAAGGTGTCGATGCTCGACTTCAGTCCGAGGGACCTCGAACGGTTCCGCCGCATCGGTCAGATCGTCGAGGTGACGGGTCCCGAGGGCGTCGCCGAGAGTGCCTTGGCACTGTCGGGTTCGGCGGCGCAGTCGAAGATCCAGAGCTTCCCCGGGGACTGCGATTACTTCCAGCGGCTCAACATCAAGGCTGACACGCGCGAGCAGGCGTGCGGCATCATGGCCGGCCTGATGAGGGACAAGGTGCTCTCGACCCTTCAGGGTCCCACCTACCAGTTCCTGGAGGCCAAGCTCGGTTCGTTCGCTTGGGACTGCACCCAGAACGGCGAGAAGCGCTGGAAGGGCAGCCCGATCACCTGGAAGGCGGCCGATATTGCCGCCGGGACCATCGACGTGGTCAAGGACGACGGCGCCGCCGTCACCTTGCGCTGGGACGAGGTCGCCCTCGATCCCGGATGGTGCAAACTCGACTGGGTCGTCGCCGACCCGGCGCGCACGCAGCTGTCGAACGCGAGCAATGTCATCGACGTCACGTGGGAGGCACCGAGTGGCGAGATCATCTCCCTCGACGGCTACCTCGACGCCTTCTTCCAGGAGGTCTACCTCGACTCCGACGATGTGCCGGTCTTCGCGAAGCTTGCGAAGTTCGTCTCGGATGACGCGCTCGACGAGTACGTCGACCGGCTCGAGGGTGAGGTGCGCAAGTACCTCACCGACCACCTGAATTACGGCAAGGCAGCCAAGCGCATGTACAACGTGTTCCGCTTGTCGGGGCGTCACCTGGATGCGGCCTTCGTGCGTGAGCTCTTCGACGAGCCGACCACGATCCTGTATCAGGTCTGGTCGCTCATCGTCACGCTCGAGAACGCGACCGAGCCGGGCTCCTCCATCCCCATCGAGGCCGTGCAGGCCCAGGCCGACACCCTGATCGTCGACGTCGTGAAGGCCCTTGATGGTGATCAGGAGGACGCGATCGTGCAGGCGCTGCTCCAGTTGCGGCGCACCCTCGAGGATCAGAACTCGGGGGAGGCCCGCAACTCCGAGGTCGAGGCCGCTCAGGCGCAGGTGGTCAACCTCATCAACACCTTCTACCGCGACAAGCTCGTGGCGATGCCGTCGATCAAGGAGTACATCGACGCCGTGCAGGCCGAGGGGCCAGCGCACTAGCTCGTAGGGTCACACGAGGGCGATGAGCTCTCCGACTGGTTCTCCGCCGCCAAGCACGGGCTGGGTCGTGGCGGCGAGGACGGTGGTCGCTCGCTCGGAGTCCACGATGCCCTGCTCCTCCAAGAGGGCGAGGGCGACTGGGATCGAGGCCCGGGTCGAGCCGTCGATGATCTTGAGGGCGACGGCTGTGCCATCGGGGGAGCCCGCGACGAACACTCCTTCTGCACCGTTCTTCGCAATGAGTCCCAGTTCGCTCATCACACTGGCGACGGCGGGGCTGTCGAGCGCCCAGGGATCCCGACGGATCGCCCGCGACAGTCTCTCGGCGTCCGCGTCGGCACCGCGGGCCACGAGTCCGGTCGCGCGGGCGAGCCCGCGCAGGGAGACGGCGTGCAGCGGCGCGCCGCAACCGTCGATGCCGGTGTGATCCACTGGTTCCCCCGTGTAGTCCTCGACCGTGCGCTGGACGATCAGCTGCAGGGGGTGACGCGCAGCCAGGTACGAATCGATGGGCCATCCGTTGCGCACACAGGCCAACAGGAAGGCCGCATGCTTGCCGGAGCAGTTCATCGTGATGCGCGCTGGGCCGGATGCCTCGTCCCGGGAGTTCGGGTCGGAAGGCCAGTCGGCTGGGCACTGCAGTGCCGACTCATCCAATCCGGCCCGGTGGAGGATCGATCTCACGACCTCTACGTGCGCTGCCGTGCCCGTGTGACTGGCTGCGGCGAGCACTAGCTCAGGGCCGTCGAGATCAACTCCGGACCTCAGAACGGTGATCGCCTGAAGGAACTTGAGAGTCGATCGCGGGTAGATGAGCGCGTCGATGTCACCGAGGGCACGCACGACCTCACCGTCGGGCCCGACGACGGCAGCGGCGCCGAGGTGGATCGACTCGCGCATCCGCGAGCGGTGCACTGCGGCAAGGGGTACGACTCCCGCCGCCGAGAGGTTGTCGAGCTCGGGGTCGCCTGCCGCGCTCCAGCTCACAGGCTGGCGAACGCCTCGTCGATGACTCCGACGGCCTCCGCGATCAGCTCGTTGCTGATGGCCAGGCTCGGGAGGAACCGAAGAACGTTGCCGTAGGTTCCCGCCGTCAGCAGCAGCACGCCCTTCTGCGCGGCGAACGCCGAGATCGCCGACACGGCGGCTGCGTTGGGCTCGTGAGTTCCCGGCTGCACCAGCTCGATCGCGATCATGGCGCCGATTCCGCGCACGTCGCCGATCACCGGGTACTTCTTCTGCAGCTCGAGCAGGGCGCCCTTCAGAGCATTCTCGATGCGCACGGCCTCCGCGAGCAGGTTCTTCTGCTCGATCTGCTCGAAGACGGCGATCGCCGCAGCGGCCGACACCGGGTTGCCACCGAAGGTGCCGCCGAGTCCGCCGGGCTGGGCCGAATCCATGATCTCGGCGCGACCGGTGACGCCGGCCAGCGGCAGGCCGCCCGCGATGCCCTTGGCCGAGAGCACCATGTCGGGCACGAGGCCGAAGTGCTCGCTCGCGAAGTACTTGCCGGTGCGGGCCATGCCGCTCTGGATCTCGTCGGCGATGAAGACGATGCCGTTGGCGGTGCACCACGCCTGAAGGGCGGGCAGGTAGCCATCGGCAGGCACCTGGAAGCCACCCTCACCCTGGATGGGCTCGACGACGAGGCACGCGAGGTCGGCCGCGCCCACGGTCTTCTCGAGGTACGAGATCGTGCGGGCCGCGGCATCCGCACCGCTGAGTCCATCGTGGTACGGGTACGAGTTCGGCGCGCGGTAGACGTCGCCGGCGAAGGGCCCGAAGCCCAGTGAGTACGGAGACGCCTTGAAGTTCATGGCCATCGTGAGGTTGGTGCGACCGTGGTACGCGTGCTCGAGCACGGCGACGCCATTGCGGCCCGTGTACTTGCGGGCGATCTTGACGCCGTTCTCCACGGCCTCGGCACCCGAGTTGACGAGCACCGTCTTCTTCGCGAAATCGCCGGGGGTGTGGGCGGCGAGGTACTCGGCGACCCGCACGTATCCCTCGTAGGGCGTGATGGTGAAGAGGGTGTGGGTGAGCTTCTCGAGCTGCTCGGTTGCCCCGGCCACCACCGCGTCATCCGTGTGCCCGATGGTGGTCACGCCGATACCAGCACCGAGGTCGATGAACTGGTTGCCGTCGACGTCGACCAGGATCGCGCCGTGAGCACGCTCGATGTAGACGGGAAGAGCGGCGGTCACGCCCACCGGCACGACCTTGAGTCGTCGCTCGTGCAGGGCCTGTGACTTGGGCCCGGGAATTGCCGTGACAACGCGGCGTTCCTGAACAACGGCAGAGGTCGTGGGCGCAAGAGTGTCAGTCATAATGGGCTCAAGTTTATCCGCCTATTGACCGGAGCGAGCCATGCAGATTGAGCATCGGTTCGAGGTGCAACTCGAGTGGCAGGGCAATCGAGGAACCGGCACCAGCAACTACCGCTCCTACGGGCGCGACCACGTGATCAGTTCGCCAGGAAATCCGCCCATCCAGGGTTCGAGTGCGCGCGTGTTCCACGGTGATGCCGACCGCTGGAACCCCGAGGAGATGCTCATCGCGTCGCTCAGCCAGTGCCACATGCTCAGCTATCTGCACGTCGCCACCGCGAACGGAATCGTGGTCGAGAGCTACCGGGATGACGCCACCGGAACGATCGAGCAGACGGCTGACGGCGGCGGACACTTCACCGGAGCAACCCTGCGTCCCGTGGTCGAGATCTCGGCCGGGGACCCCGAGCTCGCGCTTGCGCTCCACCGTGAGGCCAACGAGAAGTGCTTCATCGCATCGTCGGTGAACTTCGTCGTTGCGCACGAGCCGATCATTCACGTGGTCGCCCCGTAGGTCACCCTCGTTCGCACCACACGTTCAGGCTCGGTGCGCCATGATGGATGCCTTGCCCTCACCATTCCTGAAGAAAGTTGCCCTGTGAACGTCACTCCGCGACGCGCTGCACTCTCCCTACTCGTCACGGCCGGACTCGTCGCCTCGCTCGCCGGGTGCACCGCCGGCACCACCGGGTCCTCAGACTGCGCTGCAACGCCGTCGGGTTCTGTCTCGAACGCCGTGAAGGTCTCCGGCGACTTCGGCACGAAGCCGGATGTCACGATCAACTTCCCGACCGCAGCCCCGGCCACCGAGCGCACGGTCGTGATCAACGGTGACGGCGACACAGTCGTTGCGGGTGACAACGTCAACGTCGACTATGCCCTCTTCGACGGTGAGACCGGCGCTGAGCTCGCTGCCACCGAGTACACCGAGGGTTCGACCGTCGAGTTCCCGGTTGACGACACCCAGTTCCTGGTGGGCATCGTGAAGACCTTGGAGTGCTCCACCGTCGGATCGCGCGTGGTCGGCGTCATCCCCGCCGCCGACTCGTTCGGCGAGGCCGGCTCGGACCAGCTCGGTGTCGCCCCGGGTGACGACATCGTCTTCGTGGTCGACGTCGTGTCCATCTCCGCACCCAAGATTCCCGCGCTCCCCAAGGCCGATGGCGCCGACCAGCCGGCGACCCCCGGCTTCCCGACCGTGGTGCTGGATGACACCGGCCGTCCCACGGTCACGATCCCCGATGAGGCGCCCCCCACTGAACTGAAGCTCGCCGTGCTGAAGAAGGGCACCGGGGCGGTGGTCGCCGACGGTGACGACGTCACAGTGCACTACGTCGGCGTCAACTGGAACACCAAGGTGATCTTCGACGAGAGCTGGGCCCGCGGCGAGCCCGCAACCTTCAACACCGGGCAGGTCATCGCGGGCTTCACGGCGGCGCTCGTCGGCCAGACTGTCGGTTCGCAGGTCATCGTCATCATCCCGCCGGACCAGGGTTACGGCTCGGCCGGCAGCCCGCCCGACATCGGCGGCACCGACACCCTGGTCTTCGTGATCGACATTCTGGGCATCGGCTGAGCCAGCTAGCCTGATCACATGCGCAGAGTGATCATCCTCGGTTCGACCGGTTCGATCGGCACTCAAGCGCTCGAGGTCATCGCCGCCAACCCCCACCTCTTCGAGGTCGTGGGGTTGGCGGCGGGCAGCAACCGCGAGGCGGTCGGCGCCCAGGCCGCCGAGTTCTCAGTGGAGCACATCGCCTTCGGCGCCGACGAGGCGAGCCAGCTCGTGCGCACCGTGCAGGCGGACGTGGTGCTCAACGGCATCACGGGTTCGGTCGGGCTCGGTCCCACTCTCGCGGTGCTTGAGACCGAGGCGGTTCTTGCGCTCGCCAACAAGGAGAGCCTCATCGTCGGTGGTGAGCTCGTGACATCCCGAGTGCGCCCGGGGCAGCTGGTTCCCGTCGACTCCGAGCATTCGGCAATCGCCCAGGCGCTGCGCTCGGGCACGGCGGACGAGGTCTCCCGCCTGGTCCTGACCGCTTCCGGCGGACCCTTCCGGGGTCGAAGCCGCGAATCGCTGCGAGAGGTCACCCCCCGCGAGGCGCTCGCGCATCCCACCTGGGACATGGGGCTCGTGGTCACGACGAACTCGGCGACTCTCGTGAACAAGGGCCTCGAGGTGATCGAGGCGCACCTGCTGTTCGGCGTGCCCTACGACCGCATCGAGGTCACGGTTCATCCCCAGTCGATCGTGCACTCGATGGTGGAGTTCGTGGATGGCTCGACGATCGCCCAGGCGAGCCCGCCCGACATGAGGCTTCCCATCTCGCTCGGACTCGACTGGCCCAACCGGGTCGCCGGGGTGGGACGCCCCCTCGACTGGACGGTCTCCAGTCAGTGGACCTTCGAACCGCTCGACACCGAGGTCTTCCCGGCGGTCGCACTCGCCAAGCGCGTCGGCGAGGCGGGTCGCACCTATCCCGCCGTCTTCAACGCCGCGAACGAGCAGGCAGTGCTCGCGTTCCACGCTGGGCGCATCGGCTACCTCGACATCGTCGACATCGTGGAGCGAGTCGTCGACGCTCACAGCGCCGACGAGTTCAGCCTCGAGTCGGTCTTCGAAGCCGAACGCTGGGCGCGCGCCGAGGCAGACAGGCTGCTCACGGTTTAGCCCGGCTATTCTTGCGCCGTGGAAACTGTCCTGCTGTACATCCTCGGCATCCTCATCATCGTCGTGGGGCTCGCATTGTCGATCGGTCTCCACGAACTCGGCCACCTGATCCCCGCGAAGCGTTTCGGCGTGCGCGTCGGCCAGTACATGATCGGCTTCGGTCCGACGATCTTCTCGAGGATGAAGGGCGAGACCGAGTACGGGCTCAAGGCGATCCCGCTGGGCGGGTACATCTCGATGTCGGGCATGTATGCGCCGGCTCACGAGGGTGGGCGTGGCCGCACCGCCACCACCAGCATGTTCGAGACCCTGGTTCAGGATGACACCAAGGCCGACGACGACGAAGGTCGCACCTTCTTCCAACTCCCCGTCTTCAAGCGCGTGATCATCATGCTCGGGGGACCGGTCATGAACCTGCTCATCGCGGTGGTGCTGTACACCGTCATCCTGTGCGGATTCGGCATCGCTCAGACCACGACGACGATCGGCAGTGTCTCGCAGTGTGTCGTCGCGGCATCCAGTCAGAGCCAGGAGTGCACGAGCGCAGACCCAGTCGCTCCCGGTGTCGAAGCGGGCATCAAGCCCGGCGACCGCATCGTGAGCATGAACGGTCAGGCGATCGGCACGTGGGACGACGCCACGGCAATCATCCGAGCCTCGGCGGGTAAGAGTATCGATATCGTCGTCGATCGGGCCGGCGCCGAGGTCGCGCTGACGGCGACCCCCCTGCTCACCGAGCGCTACGTCTACGACGACAAGGGCGCTCCCGTGAAGGGTGCCGACGGCAAGCAGGTCACCGAGGAGGTCGGATTCCTGGGGATCGGGTCGGCCACGGCGATCGTGCAGCAGCCCGTGACCGCGGTGCTGCCGACCGTCGGTGACCGCGTCGTGGGTATCATCTCGGTGATCACCCAGCTGCCGCAGCGCCTCGTGGATGTCGCTGTCGCGGCCTTCGGTCCGGGAGATCGGGACCCCAACGGGCTGATCGGTGTCGTCGGCGTCGGCCGACTCGCCGGTGAGATCACCAGCATGAGCGACATCCCGATCGCCAGTCGCGCCGCGGGAATCATCGAGGTGGTCGCGTCGCTCAACATTGCGCTGTTCGTGTTCAACCTGATCCCGCTGGTGCCGCTCGACGGTGGCCACATCGCGATCGCGCTGATCGACGGCATCCGACGGTTCTTCGCGCGAATCTTCAAGCGCCCGGAGCCCGGCCCCATCGACGCGACCCGCATCCTGCCGGTCACGCTCGTCGTCACGGTGCTTCTGGGTGCAATGACGCTGCTTCTCGTCTA
>ENA-UPSM01002517-UPSM01002517.1-activated-sludge-metagenome-genome-assembly--contig:-NODE-2517-length-22191-cov-5.226057_pt1 | contig 22191 bp, 16 predicted proteins | sample MGYA00238181_ERZ773283 | MGnify/ENA primary metagenome ERZ773283 (study PRJEB29023, sample SAMN05720199) | activated sludge metagenome | isolation source: Anaerobic digester | place: Japan...
TCCCTACACGACGCTCTTCCGATCTCCCGCGGGAAGGTCCAGAGGCGCCAGAACGCCTTCTTCGAGGATTCTGCCGTCCTCGCTGACGCTCCAACGGATACCGTAACGGTTCAGGTTAGCGAAGAAATGCTTGTTGCGAACGCGCACCTTGCCCGAGGCGAGGTCCGATGGGGCGATCGACACGTATTGGTAGACCTTCTTTACTTCCCACATTTTGGGCGGGATGGCGCGGTCGGGGAACACCAGGCCGTCCATACAGAAGTTCTTGTCGTTGGGCTGGTCGTCGAAGTCTCCTCCATAGGCCCAGAACCATGTCCGCGACCCGTCTTCGGCGGGTTCTTCATTGGTGTATTTGAAAATGCCGTGATCGGCCCATTCCCAGATGCATCCGCCAATCAGCCGCTTATGACTCTCTATGGCGTCCCAGTATTCCTTGAAATTGCCGACGGCGTTCCCCATCGCATGGGCGTATTCGCACATGATGAACGGCTTGGGCGAGTCCTTCTTGCCCTCCGCGATGAGCTCGTCCACATGGGGGTACATCACGCTGTCGATGTCCGCCACTTCATTCATGCGTTCGTAATGAATGGGGCGGGTGGGGTCGAGGGCGCGTATCTTGCGCGCGCCCGCTTCGAAATTGCAGCCGCTGCCGGATTCGTTACCCATTGACCAGATGATCACCGACGGATGGTTCTTGTCCCGTTCGACGAGTGCCGTATGCCGGTCAATGTGAGCAGCCTGCCACTCCGGGCGGTTACCCAGCGTCTTGTCAAGGTCGTATCCCATCCCGTGGGCTTCGAGATTAGCCTCGTCGATGAGGAAAATGCCGTACCGGTCGCACAGCTCGTACCATTTGGGATCGTCGGGGTAATGGCTCGTACGGACCGTGTTGAAATTGAACCGCTTGAGAATCTCGATGTCCTGGATCATGCGCTCAATCGTGACGGCGCGTCCCCGCCAGGGGTCGTTTTCGTGACGGTTGGCGCCTTTCAGCAGCACCGATACTCCATTAACAAGCAGCTGGGCATCGCGAATCTCGACCTTGCGGAAACCGAAACGGCATTGTACGACTTCCAGGGTTTCGCCCGAGGGCATCTTGAGCAGGACCATGAACGTGTACAGATAGGGGTCTTCGGACGACCACTTGCGCGGGCTGTTCACCGGGGCTTCCAGTTCGAGAACCTGCTCCTCGCCGCCCGCCAAGGCCTTCAACGCGGCGGTGAACAGCGGCTGTTTTCCAACGGGCGCGCCGTCCGCATCCAGCAGGACGCCTTCCAGGGCATGTTCCTGGCAGGCCTTCTCGCCGAAGTTGCAGACCTTTGCGGTCAGCTTGAGCACGGCATCCCGATACTCGCCGTCAAAATCGCAGCGGACAAAGAAGTCGCGCACATGGGTCTCAGGTGTCGCGAAAAGGTAGACGTCGCGGAAGATCCCCGAGTAACGCCACATATCCTGGTCTTCGAGGTAGCTGCCGTCCGACCAGCGGTACACCTCGACCGCCAGGGTGTTTTCGCCGTCCTGAAGATACGGCGTCAGATCAAATTCCGCGGGCCCCATGCTGTTCTTGCTGAAGCCAACCTGTTTCCCATTCAGCCAGATATAGAACGCGCTCTCGACGCCGTCAAAGTGAATGAACACTCTCCGGCCGCGCCATTCCCCGGGAACCTCGAAGACGCGGCGGTACGACCCCACCGGGTTGTAGTCGTGCGGAATACGCGGCGGGTCCGCCGGGAACGGATAACGCACATTGGTATAGATGGGTATGCCGTAGCCCTGGAGCTGCCACACAGACGGCACCGGAATCTCGTCCCAGTCCGATACATCCACCTCGGGTTTATAAAAATCGCGGGGGCGGTCGTCGGGTTTGCCAACCCAATTGAACTTCCATACGCCGTTGAGGGACTGGTGATACGGCGAGGCGTCTCGCGTACCTGCACGCGCCGATTCCTCATCGGGATAGGGCAGCAACGTGCAGTGATACGGCTCCTTGTTGCGGCCGAGAACGGCGGGGTTCTCCCAATCCGGTGTTTCGGCGCGCGCTTGCCGCGCCATGCCGAGACACACGAGCAAGAGAGCACAAGATAAGGCGATAGTAATCACGGTTGCCTCCCATCAAGCAGTGGTGTTTACGCGTTCTTCACCCCAGGCTGTGGCAAGAAACCGTATTGTCGCGGGGAAACCGACAAAATTCAACTGAGCGCACGGAGGCAATGCGCCGGCCCGCATGGCCGTAATCGGCCTGGCGCGACGGGTGTGTCAGCTCGGTCCCGCGGATTGTTCCCGCCCGCTGCGCAGCTTGATCGCCAGTGTCGGGACGCTTATGGTAAGCCGGTCAATGAAGGTGCTATTCAACCAACCAGGAGTACGAAGCATGAGCTGGAGATCTGTTCTGTTAACCGTTTTTCTAGCCGCCGCATGGCGCATCGAGGCCGCCGAGGTGCTGTGGCGGTTCGAAACGCCCCTGGGCAACGTGGACAGTTCTCCCGCCCTTGCCGACATGAACGGCGACGGACGACAGGACATCATCATCACCACCGCATCTGGAAGCGTCGTAGTGGTGGACAGCGCGGGACGCGAAATCTGGGGCCGCAGCCTTCAGATTCCCATAAGCATTCCTCCCACCGTGGTTAATCTCGTCGAAGACGAACAGCCGGAGATTCTCGTGCTTAATCAGGCCGGGACGGTCTTCTGCCTGGCCGGCCCAAACGGGGATACCATCTGGAAATATGACCTGCCCTCGGAAATCGAGTGGGGCACCACCGCGATTGTAGCCTGCGACCTTGACGGTGACGGAACAAACGAGGTCGTGACTGGCGACTCGGCGGGGCACGTTGTCTGCCTGTCGCCGAAAGGCGAGCGCGTCTGGCAATACGACGGCGGCCACGGGCAAACCTACCCGCCGGCGGTCGGAAGCCTGACGGAATCCACGCCGCCATCAATCCTGCTCTCGGGCTCCCAGTTGCCGCTGGTATGTCTGGACACGTCCGGGAAAGAGCAGTGGCGTCTGGATATCGCAGCGCAGGGCGCCGCGCCTGTTATCGCGGATATCAATGACGATGGCGCGCGCGAGATCCTCACTGCTATCGGCAATTCCGTCGCGGCCGCCGGTTCGAATGGCGAGTTGCTGTGGAGATTCGAGATGCCCAAGGAAATCGACAGCAGCATATGCGTTGGCGATGCGAACCAGGACGGTATCCTCGAAGTTTATGCCATCGACCTGTCGGGCCTCTTGGCAGCCATCGCTCCCGACGGAACAAGACTGTGGACCGGCAATGTCCACGAGCGGGCGCGGCGCTCTCCCGCCCTGGCGGACATCGACGGAGACGGCCGCGTTGAGATCCTGGCGGCCGGCTACAGCGGCGAACTCCATGTTTTCAGCGCGGACGGCGAGCAGAAAGAGGCGATCGCGATGCCAAACCCGACCAATGCCTCGCCCACCATCGCGGACCTGCTGGGTGATGGGACGCCGTGTGTCGTCTATGCGTGCACCTCCGGCGGAATCATGGTTTCGAAATGGCCTTCCGCCAAAGCGGGCGCCCAGGTTATCTGGCCCGAATACCGATTCAATTCCGCACGCGTGGGAACATTCAACGCCGGCACCGAACAGTCCAGCGTGCGAATCGCGGCCGTGGATTTCGGCAAGATGTATGCCGGCGAGAATGCCATTCGGCTGGATATCGAGAATCCGGCCCGCCGTTCCCTTCGTGTCGAAATCACGACATCCAAAAGCGGAGAAGCGCCCCGCACAATGACGTTCGAGGTTTCCGAGGCTTCGGCCACCGTCCTGGACCGCTATTCGCTGCCTACCGAAAAGCCGGTGGATTTGAATATCACCTGCCGCGTCTACGACGGCGAGGCGGTTGTGGCACAACGGTCGCACAATGCCCACATCATGCCGCTGCAGAAAGAAATCGCCGACCTTGCCGCGTTGCTGGATGACGTCGTGACAACCGCGCAACGTCTCCCGGATGCATATGCAATCACGGGGAGCGCACGCGAGGCGATGGAACGGCGCGAATACTACGCAACCCGCATTGCGTCTGTGGGAACACTGCCGGACGTCGAACAGCGGGCATTTCGGGACGCGATACATGACGACATCCGCGACTTTTCCCGGCTTCTGAAGTTTGCCGCGACCGCCGCGGACCAGCGGGAAAGGGGCCCATGGCCCCTGCGTCTGAGCGCGGCAAATCCCTGGGCGCCCTTTGGGGCCTTTGATGAAATCCTCGAGGAACGCTTGAAAGACCCTGAAGTGACGATCGAGGCATTCAGCGGAGAGGTAGAAGACGCCGCCCTGAACGTGTTCAATTTCGGTACGGCGCCGCTGCAAGTGCGTGTCGAACTCGATCCCCTTGTTCTGGAGGGCGCGCAGGACGCGGCGCCGGTGGCCTCCCGCGAAGTCATCGCCATCCATGAAGTCATTGACGTGCCGACCCAATCGCTCGACCTCTCGGCCGATGCGCTGCCCCGAATCAACCCGGGATATGTCCTCACGCTGCCCGCCTGGGACGCGCGGCAACTGTGGTTTGCGGTCGAGACCAAAGGCCTGGCCACCGGACGCTGGACCAGCACCGTCCGGATACGCACACTCGAGGTTGAGCCGCGGGAATTCGCCGCGCCTCTGACCGTCGAGGTCTGGGAACCGGCCTTGCCCGAAACGCAGGCCCTGAGACACTGCAACTGGGGGTATGTCTACAGCACCCCGCGGATGCGGGAATTCGAGGAGGAAACCCTCCAGGACCGGGTCGCGCACGGGAACAACGTCTTTGTGACGACGCTTGTCCCAAAGGCAACTTACGACGAGGCTGGCGCGATTGTCGGAGAAATCGACTATACCGAGCACGACGCCTACGTGCGCCGTTACGCGCCTCACGGCATCATTCTGTTTCAAAATACGGGCGGAGTCACGGGGCCGGGCGCGCCCGAGACCGGCGCCTTCCGGAAAGCCCACGTGGCCTGGTTGCGTGCGTGGGTCGCCCATCTCAAAGAAATGGGCATCGGTTACGACAGATACGCCATGTACCCGGTCGACGAACCGGGCCTGCAGGAAGGTCTCGTCGAACAGTATCTCTTCTACGCCAAACTGGCTCGCGAAGCGGACCCGAACATCCAGATGTACACGGACCCCGTCGCGCGCATTCGCAAAGAGGAACTCGTCGAGATGCTGCCGTATGTCGATATCTGGTGCCCCAACCGCGGGGGATTCCTGCTCGACATCAACCAGGATAAGTTGGAAATCATCAAGAATTCCGGCGGCATTCTATGGACCTACGAATGCTCGGACAATGCGAAGCATCAGTCGCCATTGGGGTATTACCGGGGGCAGTCGTGGCTCGCATGGCATCACGGGCTCACCGGCATCGGATTCTGGTCGTACTGCACCTCGCAGGCGGATCCCTGGTACAAACCCGAAGGCACCATGGATTACCTGCTGGTGTACCAGGGCGATGGGGTAGTTCCCAGCAAGCGGTGGGAGGCCGTGCGAGACGGCATCGAGGATTACGACATGCTGGCGGCTCTCCGCAACGCCGCGCGCAAGGCCAAGGACGAAAACCGCAGCCCCGAAGCCGTGGCAAAAGCCGAAACACTCCTCAAAGACACCGCGTTTCAGGTCGCGCGTTTCTGTGGACTGGACGAGGACGGCACCACACCGGGCAAGGACGGGCTCTCCGGCGTTCGGACCGTGGAAGATCGGAGGCACGGCCTCATCCAAACCGTGAGGCGCGAGATCGCCCAGCTGCTCGTGCAACTGGCGCCGTGAGGCAACGCCCGAACAGAGCCGTCCGTATTCCGGGTCAAATGTGATACTCGACTCGCTTGGTCTGATTGTGCCGCGCCCGGGGCGGGTTCAACGCGGTTTTTCCTGTGCGCCCACACGCACGAAGGTTTCGTAGGCCCATCGGTCCCACTCAGGCTCAACGCCGATGCCGTGGAGGTCCGGGTAGTTCTTCGCGATGAACCCGCCCCGGAACGTGTTCACAAGACGCTCGGTTTCGCGTCGGATGATTTCGCGGTCGCCCGTGGGAAGCACTTTCTGGATATCGCAGGGAGAGAACAGGCCGGCCCGGTGCCTGCGGAGTTTTTCGGCCAAGGCCGGCATGTCGTACAGCGCGGGTTGGTCGAATTGAAGGCAGTCGACGCCGGCCTCGCACAGGTCATCCACGAGTTCATAGTTGAACCCGCAGGAATGCATCACAACTTTCATTCCGTGTGCGTGGGCGCGCGCGGTCAGGCGTTCATAAAGGGGACGAAACACGTCGCGCCATATCGGCACGCCCAGGAGCAGGCGGTCCTGTGTGCCGAGATCCTCGCAATACATGATGCCGTCCATTCCAGCCTCGCCGAACCGGTCGATCACGCCCTCGAACAGCATGGTCACGCGATCATGGAGAACATCAATCCGGTCACGGTGTGCGAGGAGGTCCGTGAAATAGACCTCCATCTTACGCATGTACCGGCAGGTGGCGAACGGCCAACCGGGCATCGAGCCCACGCGGAAAAGGTCCGTATCCGACGCCCCCAGCTTCCGGGCGCTCTCGAAGTAAGCGGGATTGTCGATGGCAGGCAGGGTCAGGTTGTCGAGGTCCGCCCAATCCTTAATCACCGGTTCGAACACCTCGCCGCCCTGCGACAAACCCACGATACGGTGCCAGACGTTGCCCCAGATGTCCGTGTAGTACTCGATGTTGCCTTCGGTCCAGGTCTTCGTTTCAATGTCATGCTCGCACCCTGCGCCGGTGAAGTCGTTCCTGCGGTCCTCGCCGGTGAAATTGAAGGCGATGCGTTCTTCGCAGCGGCACTCGATGTTTTCCCGTACGATCTCGCGTGGCGTCATCAACCGTATCCTCGTTATCGGACCCGGAAAGGCGGACACGTCTCCGTGTCGCCAGTCTAAGTCTCCGTCCTTGTGGTCAAGGGCGAGAATATCACGGGAATCCGAGGCGAGGCCACCCGGCCCGCCCCGCATCAGTCCCACGCGAATTCGCCAATGACCTTGCGCGTGATCTCGACCCACCTCCGCACCCGGGATGGGTCGCTCTGGACGGTTTCGACGTCTTTCAGGGTGATATCGACATGGCAGCTGTTTGCGCGGCAGGCCTCGAGATCGCGCCGGAGAATCCTGCGTATTCTGCCGGGGTCAAAGTCGTAACCGACCATATCCGACGGACTGGGCCGGTAGCTCAGGATGTAGTCGCCGCCGAGCTGCTCGGCGCAGCGCTGCACATCGGCCATTGGCGATACGGCAATGCGCCGGAGATTGGGGAGCTGGCGCAGCTTGTCGATCTTGCGGGTGAGGTCTTCGCAGCAGCCGTATGCGACGAGGCCGAAGTGCGCCATGATCGGTATCTGATACTGCAGCATGAACTGCTCGAACTGGTCCGGGCCGTACAGCGTGGTCTCCTGCGAAGCGCAGAAATACCAGAGCGTGCCGCGCGTCACGGGTTTTCCGTCAATCGAGGGGTCTTCGAGTTCCCGCGCGTACGCCATGGCTTGGTTCGAGTGCGCGGACAGCGTCCAGTCGCCGGCCTGCTCCGCTTCTTCCTGCGCCCTGAGAATGCCGTCGCGCATGAACGCGAGAACCTTGTGGGCCCATTCGGGCGCGAGCATCATGTCCAGCATCATGTTGTCGAGCCCGCGGAGACGCGCCAGCTGGGTCGAGATATCGCCGTTCCAGTCGCGATACAACGGCGCGCGCTCGACATGGACCGGAACGATGTCGCCGACGGCGTCCTGCATCTGCTCGACACGCTCCTGAGTGGCTTTTTCGTCGATTTCGTGATGCGGCTGTACCAGTCTGTCCATGTCTTCGTGGTTCTTCATGGGCGGGTCGATCAATTTCGCGATACGGTAGTCTTCTTTGCCGATCCACCCGGTCCGCAATCCCCACACCCTGTCCGGCGGCGCTACATGGACCGCTTCGACGCTCACCCATGGTTCGAAAACCGAGTCGTCGTTCAGAGAGTCCCAGTACAGCGCATGGCGGAAGTGGTCTTCGTACTGGCGTGCGAGGGCGTCCCCGCACCGGCACCGGGACTCGGGCATTTCGTGCCATGCGAACGCGCGCGTGTAGATGAGCGGGCGGCCGTACCCAAAACTGTTGTGCCCGCGCCAGAGGGCGCGCCGTTCCTCCTGGACCTCTCGCCGGGAGATGGCGAGATAGCGTTTTGCCAGCTCCCGCAGGGTTTCGCGGTCAGAGCGGTTCATTGCCGTTTCCTGCGTGACCTTGTTGGTGCTCGATCTTGACGGATTGGACCTCGAATAGCAATTGCGGGCATCTTACGGACTTTGGACGGACACGGACTCCGGGGAGTCCGCCCCAGTTGTTGTAACGCGAACGTCTCGCCCGCAAATCGGCATGAGCATCTTGTTCATGACTGCCTCTTGGGCCAGGTGCGGCGGAGAGCGATGGTAGTGGCGTGGCCCGGGGGGCCACGCCACATGTACAATGCGATTCGGGGCGCGCTGAATGGCCGCCTCTTGTGTCCGGCGCGCGGGAGCCCCCTCGTTTGAAGACACGCAATCGGTTGCGACTATGTAGAGCTAAGCTCGCGCCGGGCGCTAGAGGGAAGCCACTTCGACTGTGCACCGCCAACTCTGGTGCACGGGCCGAGACATGGCCGCTCTCGCGGCGTGTCTGTTGGCGCCAGCAGCACCCCCCACATCAATGACCGCCGCGCTTTCAGTTGCGCCGTGGCAAACCAGGTGACGCGGAACCGAAACCGCGACGTTCGGGCCCACAAACTGAACGGTATCGCGGACCAGCGCCGCATGCTCGGTAGCGGAAATCCTGCCCGCGCTGTCAGGGACGCCAATTCGGGATGCCCCGGCATTCACGGCAACATCGATACAATGCCGCCGGAACGGGCGCTCCATCTCTTCAATACCGTTGATCGCGAATTGGACTTGGAACCCCGCACTTCGAACGGCGGCCACAGCTTCCCGCACCGCACGGCATACGTGCCTGCGGGCTTCCGGTTCGCGGGCTTCGTGCGCGGACAGATAGACGTGGACCACAGGTTTCGCGGCATGCTGGACTGCTTCGATCGCGGCCGCCACTTCCCCGGCATCGCACGATGCCGCCGCGGCCACTTCTGAACCAGTGACGGCGGCCGCGACAGCTCTCACAATATCGCGCTGCACGCGCGATTCCGCGGGATACCCCGCCTCGATGGTTGCCGCGCCAGCCTTCTCCACCGAGCGCGCTATGCTGACGGCATGGTCCATTGTCACAGAAGAGCCTATCCCTGCAACCTTATCGCGCAGGGTGGTGTCGTACGTTTGCATCGATCCGGACATGATACGTCTCCTTTTGGCTGCATTGTTGCGGTAAACCCAGATGACTTCGAGTTATGCCGCACCAAGCGCCCGGACCTGAGACCAGATAGCCCCAAATCCATACGACACCACCTCCTTTCGGCAGCCCCCTGTTCGGGGCCAAAAAAAGAACCGCGGGCTCTTCGGCCCGCGGCCTTCAGTTCCTAAACCCTTACGGGGAATTGATTAAGGAATTCGAGGCATATTGGGCCGGCCTTCCTCCACGAGGAGGAGTGAGAGTAGACGGCTCATATGCTTCGAATTAACCACTATGCTTATCCTCTTCATATTACTTGAAGAAAGTATAGCACCTTGGCCCCCAGAGGTCAACTCTTCGAATTGCACTTCCAGTTGCCACGTAAAAACTGAGGAGAGAAGCTTTGACAGGATGAAGATGGACAGGATAGACAGCATGGCCTTCCAAACGCGCTGTAGTGCCTGCCCTTGCGTCAGGCGGCCGGACGCCCGGTGCAAGGGCCCGACGCTACACCGGAAAGGCGTTGGCGGCGTCTTTGCGGTCTTCTTTGTGTCTTCGTGCCGTGGTGGTTCCATTGCAAGCAAGCCTTCTACACAGAGCCACTCTGTTCGTCTGTGTCATCTCTGGACGCGTATCCGGCATTCAGGCCGTTTCGGAGACCTCGCGGCCGAACGAGTGGCGCGGTCCGCAGGAAGAAGCTCTTGTTTCGAGCTTGCTCGCAATTGCGAACGCAGGGGCTGCGCATTGCCATTGGCGGCGGGGGCTGTGCTACACTCTACGGAAAGCCGGGGAGACGGCGAAGATGTCGGCCGAAATCGTGATCGGGCAAAGGCTCGATCGTTGGACCCGGCTGATGCTTAACCGTCCATCGGTCAATGCGTTGGCAATGGACCTTCCGCGCTCGTTTCGGGACGCGGCGGGATGATGCATCGCGCTCAAGGGGGGCGGCAAGGACGATCCACGTGCGCGGCTTTCGGCCCGGCATGGCCGGGAAACCAATAATCGGAGGCCTTCGCCAGAGTAAGACACGTTGAATGCGCCCCCGAAGGCATGTACGCACTTCCGGAGAATCGTGCTCTGGAGTTTTCAGGCGAGTAAAGCATGGTCAGACGTCTTGTGATTGCAGTAGTGCTGGGAGTCTTGTTTGCCGGGTCAGCCGGAGCAATGGAGGCTGGCGCGGCGAAGGTCGAGATCACTCCGGAACTGGGCACCCCTCTCGCGGGAAGTTACCACCGTATGGGCCGCGGCGCGGTCGCCGTTCATGACCCGCTGTGGGTGCGCGCTCTCTATCTGGATGATGGCGACACGCGGGTGCTGCTCGTATCGGCGGACCTCTGCGTGATCAGCCCTTCCTTGCGGGAAGCCGTGCTCGAACGCGCGCCAAAAGAAGTGCCTCGTGAAAACGTTATTCTGACGGCTACTCACACCATGAGCGGACCCGGCGGGATGGTGCGTCCGCTGGTTTTCCGCATATTCACGGGGCGCTATATGCCCGAGCTGGTCGACTCGATGGCGGAGAAGTTTGCTGAGGCCATGCGCGCGGCTTGCGATAGCCGCAAGCGGGCTACAGTTGGGTACGGAACGTCCAACCAGGAGAAGCTGTCTCAAAACACCATGATCGCCAGTGGCCCGGTCGATTCACAGTTGGGAGTTCTTCGTGTCAACGATTCCGACGGCAAAGCCCTGGCCGTTGTGGGGAGTTTTGGCGTTCGGTGCGGCGCGGCCGTGGTCCCGGGTCCGGACATGCTGACCCTGAGCGCCGATTTTCCCGGCTATTTCTGCGCTCGCGTCGAGGAGCTTGCCGATCCCGGCTGTGTGGCCCTGTTTCTTCAGGGCGCCTGTGGGGATACCGCGTGGAGCAACGCCCGGGGCGTCCCGGGATGGGCGCAGGCGGAATCCGCCGGGAAATCGCTCGCGGAACGCGCTTTCGAGATTGCCCAGAAGATAAAGAGCGGCGATGTTCCGATCGAAGCGGCCCAGGCGACTCCCGAATTGCCGCCGACGTTGGCGGATGCGTACCTGCCTTCGACAGCAACCTTGGCAACGCTCGAGATCGGCGATCTGGCATTGACCTTCATCCCAGGAGAGCCATGCGCGAAACTCTCGCTGGACCTGAGGTCACGTTGCCTGGACCTCGGTTATGCCGCTCAGTTCACCGTTGGTATCGCGAATGATTACCGATTCTTCTTCGTGCCGCCCTCGCAGTACGCTGTTCCTGGATATGAAAGCATGCTTTCGTTTTACGGTCCCGCAACGGGCGATTGGTTTTGGACGCAGTTCTCGCGCATGGTGTCAAGGGGCGATGCCGATGTTCCCGTGGCGAACGAAGAGCCGCCCCAAGTCGACGTCGAGGGAGGCGTCAAGCGTGTTGTCCTGACCGGGAAGGCGTATCAGAGGGGGTACGCGCACGGAGCAGCGTTCCGCGAGGTACTGCAGTCCGAGTTCGAGCAGCGTTATGCGGCCCCGGCCGCCTCCGGCGTGATCGGTCCCAAGCAGCCGTTTTGGACATTTCTTCCCGATTTCGCCGAACAATACCTTGCGACGGAGAACCTAGCCGTTCCGTGGCTTGCTATGGGGGCGCGTCCGATGCTGGCTTGGTTGCCGGACGGTCTCTTCGACGAGATGGCCGGCATGGCGGCGGGCGCCGGTATGCCTTTCGATGCGGCATGGCTCGTGCAATGCGGGCCCATGATAGATGCTCGCGAGGGTCTGGGCGAATTGTACCGGGCGCCCTTCTGCACGATGTTCGCGGCCGTGGGCCTCAAGGCCGGCGCCGACGACATTCTCATCGGGCGCAACCTGGATTGGCCGGAACCTGCCGAACCCGTGGTATACGATGTGCGCCCGGCGGAGGGAGCCCGCTTTCTCCTGGTGGGATTCCCCTGGAGCGGAGGCGGATTCAGCGGCATGAACGACGCGGGGGTGGTGGTGTGCGTCGAGCGGAACGAAACTCTTGGAATGCCAGCGTTGACGGGCCCCCCCGTTGAACTGATCATGGCTTACATCCTCGAGAAGGCACAGACTGCGTGGGCCGCTCTTGAAATGATAGACATGTTTCCTCATCTTCAGGGCTACCACATACTCGTGGGCGACCCGAATCCCGAAGCCGACGGTCTGCCCTCTGTACGCGTGGTTCAACTGGGAGGTACGCCCCGTTTGCGCGGCCCGTCGCAGGGGGTGCTGTTCGGAGCGAACCCGGAGGCGGAGCAATTGGACGACGCCGCCCGCGACCGGTACTTGCGCCTCGCCGCCCTCGTCGCCGAAGAACGCAACCTTAACGCGTCAGAGGTCGAGGAGATTCTCTCGGACACACAGGAAGACGTCTCCGAGACGGCGAGCGTTTTCAATGCCAATACCCGGTACAGCGTGGTATTCGAGCCCAAGGCGCGCCGGATGCGAGTTGGCGTGCCAACTCCCGAACACCGCCCCGGCGCCTTTGTCACATTCACGCTTGAGGCCGAAGAAAAGAGCACCGCGGCTGAGAAAGGCTCCGAAAAGGGAGGCGCCGCCAAGTCATGAGCGAGAGTCAACGCCTATACCGCGGCCGCATTCACGGGCGTTTTTCCGGCTCGCGCCGCCGGCCCCGGCGCCGCGGTTTCCCGTTCAAGCGCGTCTTCCTGGTGCTCCTGATCATCTTGGCAGGCCTGAGTTATTGGATTACGCGCGATACCCACCCCCTGTACCAGCTCATCCCGTCCCAGCAGAAATACAGCATCGTCTTGCGCGACATTCTCAACAGCCGGGCCAAACTGGCCGATTCGGCCGTCTGGGACACGCTGCCCCCCGATATCGGGTCTGGGCGCATCACAAAAGCCCTTCGCGGCGAACTCAGCCTCCCCGAGTGGATGGTCCGCAACATCATTGTTGACGACTGCTACTTGAGCGGGAACGACCTGCGCAACTTCACTGACGTCCTGTGTGTGACCAAGATGACGCGCATCGGCAAACTCCTCGAGCAACTGCACTGGGTCACGCCAGGGATTGAGCGGGATACGGCCGGCGGGCTCGTGCTTCGGAAGTTTGACGATGGCTCGCTCTTCTACGCCGTCCGCGGACGGATCTTGCTGGTCTCTCCTTCTCGTGACGCCCTCGTGAACGCCCTGACTCTTCAACAAGGCGAGGCTTTGTCTCAGGAGGCGTTCGAAGAGGCGTTCGCCAAGGCTGGCGGAGAAGACATCGGCGGCACCGCCACGTTTGCCAAGGACGACCCTCTGGGAGAAGTTTTTCAGGATTTCAGATTCCGGCTATGGCTTGACAAGACGCAAGCGCATCTAGCGTGGAACGCCAAGCTGCGCGATGAACAGCATGACCGCCTCGCGCCATTGTTAGCCGGGGTGTCTCCACGGCAATTGTTAGCGCCGCCGCCAGGGCTTGTTGCTGCATCGGGGAACCTCGACAAACCGCTGCGCGACCTCTGGCTCGCATTGGGCCCCCTTTTCGCCGGTCAAGGCGAGAATGCGTTGTTCTCGGAGGCAAAGCTCATCGAGTGGGAGACACTGCCGGAGGAGGGACCGCCATCAGTGCCTCGGCTTCTTGCGACGATTCTCGGCCCTCTCGGGCCGGGTTGGCGCGTTGCGTTGCAGGGCGTGGACCTCAACGAGTGGTTCCCGGCGCCCCTGTTTGCCGGCACGTTCGAGGTTCCGGCAGGCGCCCCGGCCGAGTTTCTGAGCGGCTTGCCTGCCGCGCCTGCACCGGCGTTGCCTTGGGAGTCGTATCCGCGGTACGACGCCGAGCGAGCAATGCTGCGCATCCCCATGATCGGCGGGCCTTCCCTGGAACCTGTGGCCGCCGCTTATGGCGATGCCCTCCTCGTGTGCACGAGCAGCCGGATCGCCGAGGACCTGCTCGCCAGCAAGCCCGTTCCCAGGCCCTTGGAACAACCCGGCAACCTCTACGTACGGATACAACCCTCGGAATGTGCGCGCACGATAGAGGAAACCTTGTCGTTCCTGGTTTCAGAGCATGTCTTGCAGGAACGGGCCTTACAAGATTATCAGAACGTCCTGGGAGGGTGGTTGTACAGTGCGGAACGAATCTCAGAGGTCGCCGGACTGTTTGCCTACGAGAATGGCGAAGTACGGGGCGATATCGTGATGATTTGCTCCCTTCACCCGTAGATGTGGACCCCGATTTCGCGTGACAGCAAGGTTTTGAGGCCGTGATGGATACACCGTATGCCCGATAATACTGACAAAGTTCATGAACAGACCGCCGAGCATCCGGAAGCGGCGGGCGGCGCCGGAGAGGCTATTATCGTCGATGAGGCGACCGATGAGGTGTTGCGCCTGCATCTCGACATGTTCGAGGGACCCTTTGAAGTCTTGCTCTACCTGATCAAGGTGCAGGAAATCGACATCTTCGACATTCCCATCGTCACCATCACGGAACAGTATCTGCGCTTCTTGGAGATGATGCGTGAAGAGGATCTGGACATCACGGGCGAGTTCCTGGTGATGGCCGCCACGCTCATTCAGATCAAATCGCGCATGTTGTTGCCGCCCGACCAGAGCGCCGAAGAAGATGAAGACGAGTTCGAAGACGAAGATCCCCGCGTCGAACTCGTCGAGAAACTCATCGAGTACCGGCGATTTCGCGATGTCGCACAGCGGCTCGAGTACCTCGAGAAAGAGCGCGCCCGCTGGTTTGTGCGCAACGCCGCACCCGACATCGAGCCCGAGCAAGACGAAGAAGAGGAGATGCTCGAGGTTACCCTTTTCGATCTCATCGAGGCGTTTCGAGGGGTGATCCGCTTCTTTTCCGACGACCTTTTCCACACCGTACAGGCCGAAGAAGCATCCGTCGACGAGAAGATCGAGTACATCGAGAACCTGCTCGAAAGCGAGGGAAGCGTGGCGTGGACGGACCTTCTCGGTCATTGCCGCAGCCGCATGGAGCTCGTATGCTGTTTCCTGGCCATCCTGGAACTCTGCCGTATGGGCCGGCTTCGCGCGCATCAACACGGCACCTTCGGGGAGATCCGGCTGTTTGCCGCCAAGAGGGAGCCCGCCGTATGAAGTGGTGGCCTTGGCGCAGGCCACGCACTTTCGGACAACGGGGAGAAGACCTCGCCGCGCGCTTTCTGCGACGCCAGGGCTACAGAATCCTCGGCAGGAACGTCTCGTTCGGCCGTTACGAGATCGACATCATCGCGCAGTCGGGCGATACCGTCGCGTTCGTCGAAGTAAAGACCCGCAGGAGCGGCGAAACAGTTGATCCGGAAGAGAATGTCGGTTACGAAAAACAGCTGCATATTCGCCGCGCCGCGCACCAGTACATTGACGAGCGGGACGATCCAGGCCTCTACTACAGGTTCGACATCGTCGCGGTCTTGATCCCCGTAGGGGGCACACCCGATATTCGCCACATTCCCGACGCATTCGGCGACGAGTAGCGCCAAGCATTATTGGATGGGGGACATGCCTGCGGCCCCGCCCGCCATCTGCAGGCGCGGGCCTCGGGCGCAGCGGCCAGTCCTTGAGCTCCTCGGCATACATCACGCCCCAGCTCAACCCGACAAGAACCAGCACAGGATGCAGCCATGAAAAACGGCGATACGGCATGCCGGGGCCTCGACTCACCATTGCGGGCGATGGCATATCCCATTATCCCCCAATCGGATAACAAAACGATTGGGGAAACTCACACAGAGGCACAAAGGACGCGGAGGAAATGGTGCCTGCGCCGAAGCGAAATCTGCTCAATGTCTCGGTTTATGATGCGGGGAATGCCGTCCCTCATCAAAGCCTCGCCGAAGTCAAGCCGAGTCTGATACACCTCAACCGCAGACAGGTCGACACCTGCTTATGGTGCGCCTTTGTGACCTTCTCCCCGGATTTGAGTTCCACAAGAACGGCTATCCTTCACGATGGGGTCTGCACGAAACCTTTCGTCGAACCGGACCCTGCGAAGCTCGATGGGGACGGGAACCTGCCGTGCCTCGCGCAGACCCCGGGCCTCCGAATCCCGCGCAAGAACCGCCTCGTACACTGTGTCCAATAGCCGGGACCCGTCTCTCGATGAAGCGCCACCGCGCAATCCGCACTGATGCCTCCTGTCTCATTTTGTTTCGGAGGATTCAACCTTCGTGTTCCCTGTGTCTCTGTGTGAGTTCGTTCTTGTCTCTATGGAGACAACAAGTTCCCTCCCCCGAAGGCTTTCTCATAGAGACGATTGGGGATTATCCGTATTGATGGAAGTTGCCCTGCGGAAATGACTACAATAGGCGTTCTTCGCGCATCGGATACCGAAATGGAAATCATCGCATCACAACTGAACCGCCCGGAGGCTATCCTGTTCGACATGGGGGGCGTCTTGCAGGATGCGAGCGTGACGTGGAGCGCTGATTCATGGCAGCACGGCGCGCCGGCGGACCTCGAACGCCCCGAGCCGTTCGATTGGTTTCTAGCGATGTCGAAGGATTGCCTCGAACGGTTTCTGGCTCTGAAACCGCCCCGGCCCGTGATGGATGTGCGGCCCGTTATCGCGGAGTGGTTGCGCAAGAACGGCGGGGAACCGTCCCCGGACGCGATCGCGCACTGGTTCCGCTATATGCTCTGGTGGGAATCCCAGCCCATATATGGTTTCGTGCGCCCGGCCCTGGACCGTCTGCGCCAGATGGGATTCCGCATGGGCGTCGTGTCCAACACGCTCATGCCGGGTGATGGCCTGCGCGCCAATTTCGCGCAGGCGGGGATTCTCGAATACTTCGACGCAATAGTGTTCTCTGCCGAGGTTGGCGTAAACAAGCCCGACCCGCGCATCTTCGATGCTGCGTTGGATACAATGGGTGTGCGGCCCGACGCCGCGTGGTTCGTTGGCGACAAGCCGCAGCGCGATGTCTTAGGCGCCCACCGGGCCGGGATGACCGCCGTCCTCGTCGACAGCGAACACGCCGGGCGGGTGCACGACAGTCCGGCCCACATGCCGGAAGTGCGAATACGCGACATTTCCGAATTGCCGGAGGTGTGCGCTACTCTATGACCGCCATGAAGGAGTGTGCCGCATGAAACCGCTTGTCTTGTTCGTTACGATTGGAGCCATTGCCATGACAGGTTGCGCCACGATGGGAAGAACCGGCCGCAGGGACTCGGGCATTGACGTCGTCGCCCACCGCGGCGCGAGTGCCAAGGCGCCCGAGAACACCCTTGCGGCATTTCGTCTCGCCCAAGAACTCAAAGCCGACTGGTTCGAACTTGATTGCACCCTTACCAAGGACGGCGAGGTCATCTGCATCCACGACGGCACCGTGGATCGTACGACCAACGCCAAGGGCGAAGTCTCCCGGATGGCCTTGGCGGAACTGAAAAAACTCGATGCCGGCACATGGAAACACCCGGATTATGCCGGCGAACCGCTGCCCACCCTTGCCGAGACCCTCGATTTCGCCAAGGGAAAGATCGGGGTGTATATCGAGATCAAGGACAGCGCCGACGACGCGGAACTGGAGCAGGCCATACTCGACCGCGCCAGGGACATTCCCGCCCTGACCCCCGAACAGGGAGCGGAGATACTCGCGCTAATCGCCAACAGCGGCTCGCGCAACTACGAACTCACGCAGAAAGTCATCCGTCTCGTGCGTGAACGCAAGATGGATAAGCAGGTTGTCGTTCAGTCCTTCTCGCCCGTCTGCTGCGCGGTGGCCAAACTCTCCGTCCCCGGCTTGCGGGTCGAGTTCCTCAGCGGGCTCAAGGCCGAAGAACACGATAAATGGGAACAGGGAGCGCGGTGGGTGTTCCTGCTGGGGCTCGATGGATGGAACGCCAACGCCGAAGGAATCACTCCTGGCCGCCTTGCCGCCATGCAGGCAGCCGGACGCAGCATCGCGGTCTGGACCGTTGATGAAATCCCCGACATGCGCCAGTTCGCGGCGCTCGGCGTCAACGCCATCATCACCAACCGCCCCGACGCCGCACTGCGCCTCCTCGAAGAACTCGACCAGCACTGACCCAGGCGCCCGCGCCGCGGTTTCCGATGGATGTGTCTCCGAAACGGCCTGGATGCCGAATACGCATCCGCAGATCACACAGATGAACGGAGTGCCTTTGTGTGGAGGTGCTTCTTATGATGGAACCACTAAGGCGCTCAGCTGTGGCGTGGTCTCCGGACCGCGCCACTCTTATGACCGCTAGGTCTCCAAAACAGTAAGCGCGACGCGGCGGTGTCGGGCGGCTGGACATACGGATTGGATGACGGGGCCATCACGGCCATGGGAATGAGTAACAGCATGCATTCATTACGGAAATGGAGATCAGGGTGACCATGAATAATCACCTTCTCTATTCATCAGTCCCCCTCTATCAGGACTGGACCTTTGACTCGCGGAGATGTTTCCGGAAACAGCGGCGCCGCCACTTGGTCTCTTCCGTGCCGTAGACGAGAGTGATGAGGCGGTTGAACCCTTCAGTGAGTTCCTCGGGGCTCATGCGTCTGGGAACGAAGTTGACGTCGTAGAGGGTGCATTTGTGCCAGGCCCTGGGTTCGAGCAGCCGTCCTTCGCGGAGCAGCCGGTCGTACAACGGCGTGCCGGGAAACGGTGTGAGCACGGTGACCTGGACGTCGAACAACTCCGTATTGTGGCAGAACTTATACACTTCATCGAAGCAATCCGGCCCTTGGGCGTCCATACCCAGGACGAAACAGCCCAGGACCGTGATGCCGTGGGATTGGATTCTGCGGATAGCTTCAGCGGCCCCGCGGGTATGAAAGCTCTTCCAGTCGCTTTTGAGTTCGAGGCCGTGCAGGTCGTCGGGCGAGGGGCTCTCGAATCCGATCAGCAGTTGAACGCATCCGCTTTCCCTCAGAAGGGTCAGAAGCTCGGCATCGTGGGCTACGGCGATATCGGTCTGGGTAAACCAGCGGACCTGGCAGTCTTTCATCTCGCGCAGGAGACGTTTCCAGTAGCGCATATCGACGAAGCTGTTGTCGTCGGCAAGTTCGATAAACGGGCGTTTCCAAAGAGACTTAATCTTGCCGATTTCGGCGAGCACGTTTTCGATGGGTTTTTGCTTGTACTTGCCGGCGATCAGAACCGAGCTGGCGCAGAACTCGCAGCGGTGCGGGCAGCCTCGGCTCGTTTGCACGGGCAATCGGTTGTATCTCTTGAGATTCAACAGCTCGTATGCGGGCATGGGCGACCGGGCCATATCGAAACAGGCATTCAAGTCGCCGTAGAACCGCTTGAGCCTGCCTCGTTCGCAATCGCGCAAGAGGTCCAGCCAGCACATTTCGCCTTCGCCGATGACGACGGCGTCGCAGTGCGCGGCCGCCTCTTCCGGCAGACAGCTCACGTGAGGGCCGCCAATGACCGTGGGGATGCCCAGTGCCCGGTACTGCTCCGACAACTCGTATGCCCTGCCGATCCTGGCGCTGTAGCTCGAGATAGCCACGAGATCGAAATCTGATGGGAGGGGGTCTTCCTTCTCCAGGTCGTCCAATTCCCAGTACTCGTATTGATGTTCGCCGCCGGTCATGCCGGCCAGGGTGAGCAGAGCAAGGCTGGGGAGCGAGGCAATGTGGTTCCAGCGCTCCGCGATGCCGTACAACGACCGGCCCAGGGCATTCACCTGGGGATCGTAGGGACGAACACCGTTGATCGCCATGAGACCAATACGCATGCCTATCCTCGATGCGGGGCTTAATCCACGCCCCTCTGGACGCCTCGAAATGCTCTCAGTCTAAATCGACTTGTGCCATGCGCTCATGAATACCCAGCGATTCCATGAGTCTGTCGCGTTCCTCGGCGGCGCGGTTGATTCCATCGAGGGCGGCCTCCTGGATGGCGCGGAGTTCTTCCTCGTAGGGCGTTTCCTTGATGCCGTATTTCTCGATGAGCGCGCCATACTTCTTCTGCATTGCCGCGGCAACCGGTCCCTTTATGCGATGGCCCATTTTGCGCGCCGGATTTCCGCCCCATACTTCGAGTGGGCCAATATCCTTGACCACGAGGCTGTTGGGCGCCACGACGGCGCCGTCGCCGATGGCAACACCGGGGCCGATGTAACAGCGGCTGGTGATCATGACGCAATTGCCAATGACGATCGGTTCCGCAATGTGCGGGGTCAAGCGCCAATGCTCTGCCGTGCCGTACACGAGATGATTGGTGTCCCGCACAACGGTGAATTCGGCCATGCCCGTGTATTTACCGATCTTGACCACGGTCGTGGCTTCCAACAGGCAGTAAAAGCTGATGCCCGTGCGGTCGCCGATGAGGATCTTCCCATCGCCGTTAGTACGCATGATGACGTTATCGCGGATCTTGACGCGCTCGCCCAACTCGACGTGGCCCTCGACCAGCAAGTTCTTACCCAGAAACCGGCAGCCCTTGCCTATTTTCACGAACTTACGGCCGTGTTTCCACGTACGGTAACGCCGTACCACATTTCGCATGTTTCGCCCCCCATGCCCCACCTAGTATAACGACGGAGACAGACAGGCTCAATTGCCTTGTCCACGCCACTATCTCAACGCCGGATCCCCATTTGAATCCCCCTTGACGAGGTGGGCCCATTTGGCACCGAAGGATGATGCGTGGTACCCTATGCGAGTAGAATTGTCTCTGTAATGGCCGTCAGGCACCAATGCAGATACGGCAACGGGGCGAACGGCAGGGGACACTGGGTTGGCGGAGAGACGACATGCTTAATGAGCATTGGGAGATGGATGGCCTTTTCGCGGTCGGATGTCCGGCAGTAATCCATACGAATCCCGGAGATCGGGATGAAAAGCGCTATTCCACAGTTGTTCGAGGATGGTATCAGGGAAGCTATGTTCTATTGGATAAGCCCGTTACGGATGAAACCAGTACGCCCTTCGCCAAATCGCAGCGGTGTCTGGTCCGTTTTCTGTCCGAAGGGAAGGCGTGCGGATTCCCTTGCACCCTTCTCAAGATCGGCGACAATGCGTCCCCGTATCTTCGGGTGTCGTGGCCTCGCAAGCTCGAGTGCGTCGACATTCGCAAACACGAGCGGGTTGCAGTGCGCGTGCCATGCAAGATCCTCCGCCAGGGGCAGAACGAGGTCGATGGCGAGACCGTTGACGTGAGTGCCGGCGGTTGCGGACTCTGGACGCAAACGCGTGTCGGTCCGGATACTTCTATCCAGGTGTCGTTTCATTTGCCCGACGCCAGCACGGTTTTGGGCGGCCGCGCCACGGTGCGCAGCGCCCGCGCCGTCGGGAAGGGATTCCTGCTCGGCTGCATGTTCGACGAGGGCGAGGAGGCGTGCAGAACCTGCGATGCTTTTGTCGCGGCGGCCACCGGGCACGCGTCCGCGGGAAAGAGCCAGAAACGCGCGCTGTTGTTGGAGAGCGAAGACGTCCGTTCGGACAGCACACGCGTTCGTCTCGAGAAGAAAGGGTATCTTGTAACCACCGTGTCCAGCGTCGTCGACGCCTTTTTCAGCCTGCGCAAGGCGCCTCCGAGTTGTTTCTGGGTCGGCGCCGGGCAGGGCGGAATCTCCGCGGTGGATATCTGTCGCGTTCTGCGCGGGACACGGGGTTTCGAATCGTTGCCCATCTATGTGATCGGCGGCAACGACGCGGGGCTTGTCAATGAACTTAAGCGGCTGAATGTGGTGTATGTATCCTCGATCGAAGCGATGGAACGGGTTCTCGTCTGAGTGGTGCCGGGCTTACATGAGCCGGAGGGCGGCACACGTGAGATAGGCCGTTTCCGGCATGCCCATCAGCACGGGGTGGTCAGGGGCCGCTCCGCACACTCGAACCACCCAGAGGTCGCGCTGGGCGCTTCGGCCCGCCCGCTTGAGCATCTCCAGGAACTCCGGCGCGTCTACAAAGTGCGAGCAGGATGATGTGAACAGCCAGCCTCCCGGCGCCACGGCTTCCATTGCCAACCGGTTCAGGGCGAGGTAGGCGCCGAGCGCGTTGCGTTTCTGGCCGCGTGC
>ENA-UPSM01002533-UPSM01002533.1-activated-sludge-metagenome-genome-assembly--contig:-NODE-2533-length-22147-cov-23.081613_pt1 | contig 22147 bp, 23 predicted proteins | sample MGYA00238181_ERZ773283 | MGnify/ENA primary metagenome ERZ773283 (study PRJEB29023, sample SAMN05720199) | activated sludge metagenome | isolation source: Anaerobic digester | place: Japan...
AGAGCGCTACGTTGACATCGTAGAGGTCACTGGTTCAAGTCCAGTATCGTCCACCATTGAATTAATCACTTCACTTAGGCAGTTTTGCGAGCAAATTAAGGGGCTTTTTGGAATCAATTTTTTCGCCCTCGGTGAAAGACGGAGCCGCTTTTTTAATCTGAGTTAAAAATTGACATAATATCAATTATGGAATTTGATGAAAATGACCAAATCGAATGTTCGCCAAACGGCATAAAACATGAATCTGCTGGGGGTTTTGTTTTCTTTGAAAATGACAAAACTCACGAATTGTTCGTTGCCTTATTACGTAAAACCGACGGTCGTTATCTCATTCCAAAAGGCCATATTAGAAAGGGTGAAAAAACACAGGATGCTGCTATAAGAGAAGTTAGAGAGGAGCTTAATTTGAAGGAAATCCCAGAAATCATTTCTTTTCTAAGAATTGACAGCTATACCTTTACTCTCGACGATAGTAATACTACCCATTACAAAAATGTCTACCTCTATGTATTCCGACTTAATGAAAAAGCGGAGATCAAACCTAAGATCGACGAGGGATTTGAAACGGCCGAATGGATTCCATTTGAAGAAGCGGTTCAAAAGATTTCCTTTGATAAGGAAAATCTACTTAGGGCACGACAGTGCTTTTATTACAACAAGCCATCAAGACCTATAAGGACATGACGGACATAAAATCTCTAACTATTGCCATCCCTACCTACAACGGGGAAGTTACAATATCCAAAACTCTTAAATTAAGACATGCCTTTAGCTTTAGAGAGCCAATAGGCTAGTCCACCAATTACCCCAGCAATTAATAAACCCCCTAGCCAAGTAAATGGCGAGATAGTCTTGGTGGTAGTTGAAGTACTTAAATCTAGGGTAGTAGTAGCTGAAGTAGTAGTTGGCTGAATAATTTTTTGGACGTCACTTAATTGACGAGGCACGAGACGTCGGCCATTATTGTCTATAATTAAACCGATTATTCTATATTTTTCTCCCACGGTAAAATTACTATTTTTTAGTTCCGTACCAGTTTTTAATTGTATTAACACTTCGCCAAAATCATCAGTTAAATAAATAGTTGACTGATTTTTAGCCGCTACTTTTCCCTTAATAGCCACTAATTGTCCAGGCAGTAAACCATTAATATCTGAAGTAGTAATTTCTTTAATCTTTAGTTGATGGTTGCTAGATATTACTTTAATGTCTTGTGGACCCTTAATATTTAATTTAGTTTCTTGGGTGGTTGAGACTAGAGTGCCACTTACTTCAATTAAATCACCAAGCTGAAGTTGGGGCCATAGTTTATAATAGCAGTAAATTTTTAGTCCATCCGTATTGTCTGGAGAAGTAATATAAAAATATTGGCTAGAAAGTTGGTAAGGTAAGGCACTAACTATGCCTTGTACTTTATCTAAAGTGCTTGTTGCTTTACTAATTGGAGGGGTAGTAGTTTCGGGTGCTGCTGAAGTAGTGGAGTTTAGACTCACAGAGGTATCTAGCCATTTCCAGCCATCTCCCTCAAGGCGGTAAATGGCACCACTAGGAGCCTTGGTATAGTTTAGAGAATCCACTAGGATGCCATCAGGTTGCCAAAGATATAAAGATTCGGCGTCGTTATTAAGACTTATACCCAGTGTTTTAGTTTCCAGATGCCAAGTTTGACCTGGGCCAAGAATATAGTCTGGCAGGGGGCTAGGATTGTCGTGCTTAGCTTCGTCGGCAATATACCAGCCAGTCGAGCTTACATTTTCTTGGCTTACATTAATAATTTCCAGGTATTCTTTTTCACCCGTAGCTGGTCGGGGTAAGAGCTCATGAAATATTAAAGTTTGCGCTTGAACATAAAAAGGCAGGCAATAATTACTGGTGATGAGCCAGATTAATAAGATTTTTTTTCGGCCAAGAATTAGCCGAAACCCCTCCTTAATAGTCATATATTTAAGTTAAAAATTAAGCTAGTTCTTTTTTAAATAGATCCACCCAGGGTATTTTAGCTGGATCTACTCCATTAAGTAGGCCAAGATAATAGCTTAGCCAGCTGCCAAAAGCTAGGATCTCTAAAGCTGCACCCAGATGGCTAGAAGACTTAGCCTCATAAGTTAGTACCGGCAATTTATTTTGTTTAAAGATTTTGTCAGTAAGATAAAGCCGTCGTTCTAAACGCTGAGGTAATCCTTTAACTTTAAAAGAGAGGATAATTATGGTGTCGGGTAAGTTGGGAGGAAAGGATAGCCCTTCCATAGCATAGTGGTTTAATTCCGGAACAGTTAAATAATTCGCTAGATTTTTAGCCGTTTCATTGAATTGGTTGCGTAAAATATGAAGATTGCCATTAAGACAGTCTGGGCCGACTAGCCAGATTTGGCGGCCATATAGTTTCGTAGCCAATTCTTTAGCCTTATTTTTATTAGTGGGTTTTTCTGGTAGCCAGGTTTCATTAAGTTTAGTTAGCTCTTTTACTAATTGTCGAGCGATTTTGATGTCCCAGGTATAAAGTTGTAGTTGATGAAGTAACCCCAGGAGTCCAAAGGTGGCATACCCTAAACCTAGACGAGGTTGTCCGCAGGGATTATAGCGGGGGTCAAAAATATAAGCTGGCCAATTATTGTGGCGAGCCAGATGAGCTAAGGGATTATTAGGAGAGTCGGCGGTAATAGTGGCTATTTGACAGTGCCGTTTTTTAAGTTCTGGGATAACGCTTAGTGGTTCTTCGGTGGTTCCTGAATAACTGCTGATAATATAAAGAGTTTCACGGTCAACATACCCAGGGACAGTATAGCCTGGCTCTATTAGCAGGGGCAGAGGTAATTTTTCGGCTAAGATTGAAGCAATAAGGCGGGCTCCTAAATTAGAGCCGCCCATGCCATTAACAACAATTTTATTAATTGGCCTAGATAATTTAAGTTTAGGCTGTTTTTTAATATCGTCTAGGACTTGAGTTAATTGGTTAGGAAGCAGGGCAATAGACTCACCAACTTTATGGCTATCTAGGGCCAGACGCTTAGTGGGATTATCCAAAATAGACATAATTTATTGATTATTAAGTTTCATTATTATAGCAAGATTATTGCTCTTTATCAAAAAGTGTGGTAATTTAGAATTAAACTTTTTACTATTCAAAGATTTTTTATGTCTGGACATTCTAAATGGGCGACTACTAAACGTCAAAAAGCTGTAGTTGATGCCAAGCGTGGCGCTATTTTTACTAAATTAGGCAATTTAATTAGCATAGCGGCTCGTGATAAAGGTGGAGATCCTACTACTAATTTTACTTTGCGCATGGCTATTGAGAAAGCCAAACAGGCCAACATGCCTAAAGAAAATATCGAAAGAGCCATTAAGCGAGGTGTTGGAGGAGGCGAAGGACAGCAAATTGAAGAGTTGATTTATGAAGGCAAAGGGCCAGCTGGCAGTCAGTTTATTATTAAATGTCTCACCGATAACCGCAACCGTACTGCCGCCACTATCCGTCATCTTTTTTCTAGGGTGGGTGGTAGCTTGGCCCCAGTAATGTGGAATTTTACCCCTCGAGGGGTAATTCAAATAGCCAGTGAATCATTAAAAGATAAAATAACTAATTGGGATGACTTGGAGCTTCAGCTTATTGATCAAGGGGCGGAAGATATTTTTAAAGAAGATGAAGGTATAACTATTTATACTAGGCCAGAAGATTTACAGAAAGTTAAGACTTTTTTAGAAGGGTTATCAATTAATACTGAGGTAGCTGAATTACAGCAGATAGCTAAAGAAAAAATTATTATTAATGATGCTGCCGATAAAGAAAAATTGGAGAATTTTATTGAATTATTAGAAGAATGCGAGGATGTTAGTGATTATTATACTAATATTGAATGGGATTAATAGCTAAACAACAATATGTTATTGTAGGTTTTGACCCTGGCCTAGCTGATACTGGCTTTGGGGTGATTAAAGTTGAAGGAGACAAATTAACTTGTCTTGATTATGGTTCATTAAGGACGCCAGCTAAGGTTGATTTAACTAGAAGGCTTTCTTTGTTATACCACAAGGCAGAAGATATATTAAATGAGTATAAGCCAGACTTAGTTGGTATTGAACAATTATTTTTTTGCCGTAATGTCACCACTGCTTTTGGTGTAGGGCAGGCCCGCGGGGTAGTGATGTTGGCTATCGGCCAACGTTCTATTCCCTATTTAGAGTTTACTCCATTGCAGGTTAAGCAGGCAGTGGTTGGCTATGGGCAAGGCAGTAAACAGCAAGTTCAAAGGATGGTTAAATTAATGCTTAATCTTAAGACTATCCCCAAGCCCGACGATGCGGCTGATGGTTTAGCCATAGCTTTATGTGCGGCACAGAGCCGGACAACTTTATTAGTTTAATTTTATGGGAAAAATATTAAAGATAGCTAGTATCGCTTCAGAAGTAGCGCCCTTCAGCAAGACTGGTGGGCTAGCTGATGTAGCCCGAAGTTTGCCTAAGGCGATTAGCCGCTTAGGCCATAAAGTAATAGTAATTACTCCATTATATAACCAGATTATAGATAAGACAGCCTTTAAACTCAAAGAAATTTATCACAATATTGATCTGGATATTGGTGGCCAGACAGTGAGTGTTAATTATTGGCAGGGTTATTTAATGGATGGTTTGCCAGTTTATTTTGTAGAGCAAAAGGACTATTTTGGCTTAAGTCCGGAGATTTACGGTCTCCCCAATGATAACGCCCGTTTTTATCTTTTTGATGTTGCTAGCTTACGGTTGTTAGAATTGCTCCAATTTCAACCAGACATTATCCATTGTCATGATTGGCAGACTGGACTTATCCCCCAGCTTCTTAATACTCAGTTTAAACATTCATCAGCCCTACGGGGAGCTCGGACGGTTTTTACCATTCATAATTTAATTTTTCAGTTTGGCCATAATTGGTGGGAGACACCGCTTGAGAAGAAAGATTTTGGCATTAAAAAATTGCCGGCTTTTAACGATCCGGACTTAGAATACATTAATTTTGTTAAACGGGCGATTCTTAATGCGGATATTATCAATACTGTTAGTGAACAATATCGTGAAGAGATTATGACCCGGCATTTTGGTCAAAATCTACATCGCATTCTTCGTCATCGTACTGATCGCCTCTTTGGAATTATTAATGGTATTGATTATTTTGATTATAATCCTGCGAGTGACAAAAGTTTGCCCGTACAATATGATTGGCATACTGCTACTCAAGGTAAAGCTGCCAACAAGTCAGCCTTACAAGAAAAATTAGGATTGCAAGTAAGCAGAGACATACCTTTATTTTGTGTAACCTCCCGCATAACTTTTCAGAAGGGCTTTAGCCTTATTATGGGCATTATGGATTGGCTGTTTAAGCAAGAGCTTCAGCTTGTAATTTTAGGTGATGGTGATGCTTATTATGTAGATAAATTGAAAGATTGGCAGAAGCGCTATCCTAAACGTTTAATTTTTCTTCCATATAATGATAATTGGCAATTTGAACAATTAATTTATGCAGGAAGCGACTGTCTTCTTCTTCCTTCGCATCATGAACCTTGTGGCCTTAACCAACTAATTGCTATGCGTTATGGTTGTGTCCCTATTGTTCGTAATGTGGGCGGACTTAATGATACAGTTACTAATTATAATCCCCGAACTAATCGGGGCACTGGCTTTGTTTTTAACAGTTTTTCTAATATTGCCCTGTATACCGCCATTATTAGGGCCATTGAAAATTTTTATCATGAGACTAGCTGGGCCGCGTTGGTGCGGCGTGATATGAAGCGAGCTACTTCTTGGGAAATACCGGCTCGAAAATATGTTAGTTTATATCGGCGAGCTTTAAAATAGTAATATGCGCTGGATTAATATTTTACATTTTTATCAGCCTCCACTAAGTAATAGAGACTCAGTTATAGAAGCAGCTAAATTAAGTTACAAGCGATGGGCTAAGGCTTTATTAAGCCATCCTCAAGCTAAAATAACCCTTAATTTTGGCGGCTGTTTACTTGAGCAATTATTAAATTTAGACCAAGAGAAATTAATTGCTGATTGGCAGAAATTAGTGGCGCGCGGGCAAGTTGAACTCTTAGGTTCAGCCTATTGGCATGCTCTACTTCCTAAAATAACAACAGAGGAAGTTGCTTGCCAGGTGGCGGCTCAAGAAAAAATACTAGCTAGAGTATTTAAGATTAACCGTCCTTCAGGGTTTTTTGCCCCTGAGCTTGCTTATTCTCCTGAACTTTTAGTTTGGCTAGCCAGTAGAGGTTACAGTTATGCAGTAGTGGATGAAATTCATATTGGTGGGACATTAAACCAGCCTAAGCAGTTATTTTATCAAGATGGGGGATCAGGAATGATGGTGGCGGTTCGGCAAAGAGAGTGGTCTAAAAAATATCCACCTGAGGCGTTAGCCACTAAAGCTAATTGTCCGGAAACTTTACTAACAGCCACTGATGGAGAGTTATATGGGCTTAGGCATTTAGATATTCGCGGGAATTTAGAGAAATGTTTAGCAGATCATTCTATTAAGAAACTCACGGTTTCTGAAGCAATGGCCATCAGCCCTCACCCCATAGCCAATATTGTGTCAGCCTCCTGGGAAAGTTGGCCATCCGAACTGAAAGCTAAAGAGCCTTATGCTATTTGGGATGACCGGAGTAATAAAATCCAGCAGAGGTTATGGTCTCTTGCCAATTTAGCTCAACGGGCGGCCATTCATTTTAAGGGTGATAGCAACCAAGAATGGGTATCGCGGCATTTACACTGGGGTTTGGCTAGTTGTGCCTGGTGGTGGGCCAGTAATCGTGATTTTGCTTTATTTGGCGGACGGGCTTGGAATCCAGAAGAAATTATTCGAGGAGCTGAGCAATTAACTAAAAGTGTTCGTTCTATTATGGACCCCCGCAGTCAGCCATGGAAGCTGGAAGCAGATAAAATGTTTTGCGGTCTGCAAGCCAAGATTTGGCGAGAGCATTGGCGCAGGTGGCCAGAGTCTAAATAAAAATATATGGCAGAAATAGAAGATCTTTTCAATCCTCATCATGTTAGTCAGCTTTTGAACGAACGTTTATCTACATCAGAGTTCTGCTGGTCTAATATTGTGGTACACGATATTCAAATCATTAAAGAGAATATTATTCATGATTATTATAGTATTGTGGCAGCTTACTTCGTTTCTTATGTAAATAGTGGGTTAGAACATCAGGCCATAGTATATTGTTCAGCTCATAGTAATGACTCGCGGCGACAAGCAATGGAGAACCTGGAATTTATTTGGCGCCAGAATATTCCCGGAGGACAATTTTTAACTAATAGACCCTTGTTTTATGACTCTCAATACGGAGCGATGTTTTATTTGGGCTTGCCGGGAGATAATTTGTGTCAATATTTTACTACGCACTCCCGGGAAGAAATTAGTAATCAGCTCACCCCCATAGCCCAGTGGTTAGCTAGACTGCACACTCTCACTTTGGGCTTTAATGAGCAGCCAGAAAGTCGGATTCAAAAGATTGGTCAAATAACACCAGGACGGGAGCGAGCCTTAGAGAGGATTCAACGGAACACACCTCAACATTATGAACGATTTGTCAGGATTTATGACTATTTAGAGGCCTGGGAAAGCAGGCTTTGGCCGACACCGGACAAACTAGCAATAATTCATGGCGACGTCCACCCTGAAAATATTATTATTACTGACAGGGGGGTAGCTATTATTGATTGGTCTGATCTTTGTTTAGGCGACCCCTTAAGAGACATTGGGTCATTTAGTCAGCAGTTAATTTTTATGGGTCTGGGCCAAATTAATGATGAATCATATTGGCATCAGGCTCAAGATAAATTCCTTTCATCCTATAATCAAGCTATGGGAAATAATTTGCCAGAAAATTGGTTAGAACGTTTTAGATTATATTATTATTTTACCGCCTTTCGGACAGCCATTTATTTTGTTACTAAATCTGGTCCTGAGCCAGAGCGGGCCGAAGGGCTACTAGGGGAGATAGAAATTAATTTATTATATTTATGATCATTGACTTACAAATTCATTCTACATGTTCCGATGGATATTTGTCGCCCACCGAGGTGGCTAATTTTTTAGCCCGTGAAGGAGTGAAAATAGCCTCGCTGACGGACCATAACACCACAGCTGGCTATCCTGAGTTCTATACCGCCTGTAACAGGCTAGGAATAAAAGTAGTATCGGGGATAGAAATTTATACCAGATTGAATAATCAACAAATAAATATCTTGTGGTATAATTTGCCCTTGGATAGTCAAGAGTTTAATGAATTGATGGAAAACACTCAAAGGCATTGGCTTGCCCGTTTAAGATGGCATTTTTTTAAATTGGTTAAAGCTAGAATATTAGTGGCTGGTAGTGAAGCTGTTCTTGATCAATTTAGTAATTATGTGCCAACCAATGGCTTGCTAGACGCTATTTTAAGTTTGCCAGGTAATCGAGAAATTATTGCTAAAGAATTAAACAGTCCATTTTTTAGAGAAGAAGACGCCATCGCCTTGCTTTTTAATAATAAAAAGGTAGGCAAGTTAAGGCCAAGCACTATTAATTTAGAGAAAGTTGTTAATTTAAAGAAAAAATTAGGCGGACAATTAGTATTTTGTCACCCTGCTAAGGGGAGGGTAGTAACAGCTAAGTTAGTAGCTCAATTAAAATCTTTAGGAGTAGAAGGTCTAGAGGTATTATCGCCGCACCATAGCCTGGGAGCTATTTTTTATCTCCAAGATTTAGCTGAAAGAAATGATATGATTATTACTGCTGGCTCTGATTTTCATCGTTTTGAAGGGGGCAGCCATGGCCTAACTAGCGTCTATGACTATTGGCAGGCAGATAGTTCCCATCTCCGCCGTATTGAAGAAATTATTGGTTAACAATTTTACTTGTCCCCCCCCCTTATATTTGTTATAATATCCCATAAGGTTAATTATTATGTTATACTATTAGTAGTCTATATAAATAGTTAATAATTCATGATTAGTTATTCTTCCCAATCTAATATCTCTCAGCAACAATTACCTCATCATCCTAATAAGGCCTTTACTTTAATTGAACTTCTCGTAGTTATTGCCATTGTTGGTATACTATCTACTCTTTCTGTTGTGGCTTTTAATAGTGCTCGTTCTAAAGCTCGTGACTCTCGTCGTTTAAGTGATATCCACAATCTCTCTTTAGCTCTAGAGATGTATTATAATGATTTTGGTGCCTATCCCCCAGCTCCCACCTCTACTGGAATAATTGGTGGTCTTTGTCTTAGTGATCTAGGTATTACTTCTACCTGTGGCCTTAATACCTATATTGCTAAAATACCTGATGATCCTAAAAATAATAAACATTATCTTTACTCTACTGTAGTTAATCCTCAACACTATGAACTAATCTATGAGGAAGAAACCAATACTGATGATTGTCCCTCCAACTGGGTTAAAGTACCAGGCAATACTTTATATAATACCCGCACCTTTTGTGTAATGCAGTATGAAGCTAAGATAAAAGGTCAAGACAATGGCAACCAAACATATAATGCTAGTTATGAACCAGAATCTAGACCTGGTGGCACCCCCTGGGTTAATATTACCCAACCTAATGCTAAAAATGAATGTCAATCTATTGGCGCTCACCTTGTAACTGAAGATGAATGGCTAACCATAGTCCGTAATATTGAGTTGCAACCTACTAATTGGTCTTCAGGCCAGATAGGTTCTGGCTATATCCCTCGAGGTAATAGTAATGGAAGCGCAGCTATGGATGGTACTGATCATCTTACTGGTATTAACCAGCGCAATTTGGTTCTTTCCAATGGCGCCATTATCTGGGATATAGCTGGCAATGTCTGGGAATGGACTGATGCTACTATCTTAGGGAGAGATCAGCCGACTGGTTCGTCAACGCCACAAACTTTTGGCTGGTATGAATATTCTAATCTTTTAACTTATGGCGCTCTTTCTCCTGAACGTCTTTTACCTTTAAATCCTACCTGGAATACTAATCAGGGTTATGGCCGAATCTATTCTAGCGGCGCTCCTAATAACTCGAATACTTATGTTTTTCTCCGTGGCGGCAGCTGGTACAATCGGACGAACGCTGGTGTCCTGGCTTTGTATTTGGCCTATGGGACGTCTGACACGAATTCGAACATTGGGTTTCGCTGCGCGCGGTAGCCAGGGGTCAGCGGCGCGAATTTCCGCGCCGCTTCTTTAATCTAAAATCTGGATTTAAAAATTTTTAAAAATGAGATATTATGGTAGAAGAATTAGTAGTTTATCAAAAAACTTATGATTGGTTGCTTTGGCTTAAGTCCGCGGTGGAGAGATTTAGTCGAGCCCATAAATATAGTTTAGGTCAGCAGTTACAACAGGAATCAATGTTATTGCTTCGTAATATTATAGTGGCTAATTACAGAACAGATAAAAGTACAACAATTAATGATTGTTTAGTCCAACAGGAAATTATTAAAGTTTTAGTTCGTTTGTCCAAGGATTACAGTTTATTTACTGGGTCTCAATATGAATTTGCTGCAAGGCAAATGACAGAAATTGGCCGCTTGTTAGTTGGATGGCGGCGTAAATTTTCTTAGCCGTTCTTTTTTTAGAATGGAGGGGTAATAGATAGATTTGTTTTTCTCCGTGGCGGCAACTGGAACAATGGGACGAACGCTGGTGTCCTAGCTTTGAATTTGAACAATGGGACGTCTAACACGAATTCGAACATTGGGTTTCGCTGCGCGCGGTAGCCAGTGGTCTGAGTCAGAGTAATTATCCTATAGATAATTAGCGAACTCCAAGACCCCAGTCTATTTCCCCAGCCTACTTTAAGGCAAAATAAAGCTTTGACCTTCTCGGCATCGTTCTCCTCTATGAACCCTGCCGAGAAGGGTTGAGCGGTTATCTATGCATTTAAATAGCCATCTTTATTCTCAAGTGATTGCTTGGGATAATTTATATTTAGCTTATAAAGAAGCAGCTAAGGGTCGGCGTTATCGGCCAGAGATATTGCAATTTACAGCCAATCTGGAGGAAAATTTGTATCATCTTCAGGCCTCCTTGGCTAAAAGTGAATATTCTTTCGGACCTTACCGCCAGAAAATGATTTATGAACCAAAGCAGCGCCTTATAAGCATTGCTCCTTTTACTGATCGAATTGTCCATCATGCTATTTGTCAGGTAATTGAACCTATCTTTGATCGGCGTTTTATCTATGATAGTTATGCCTGCCGTCGCGGACACGGCAATAAGATGGCGGTACAACGTTTAGATAGCTGGTTATTTCATTTTCGTCCAACCTGGATCTTACAAGGAGATATCTATCATTATTTTGCCATGATTGACCATGATATTTTATTAACTGAGATTAAGCGAGTTATTGGTGATCAGCAGCTTCTTGATCTATTGAGCCTAGTTATTAGCTCTTATTGGGCGGACAATCTAAACAAAGGCCGTGGTTTACCCATCGGGAATTTGACTAGCCAGTTATTTGCCAATATCTATCTAAATAGATTTGACCATTTTATTAAAAGAGAGCTTGGCCAAAAATTATATCTTCGTTATATGGATGATTTTATTATATTAAGTAATGATAAACATAATTTACGCCAAGTTTGGTTGGCAGCTGCTGATTTTTTATCTCAAAATTTTTGTTTAACTTTCCATCCAAATAAAACTCATATTATTAAATCCCAAAATGGTTTAACTTTTCTTGGTTATCGCCATTTTTTTGATTATCATCGGCCTAAAAATAAGACATATCATAGATTCTCTCGTCGTTTTAAGTCTTTGACCCAGCAGTCATTAGGAGCTGTTAACTATTTTAGTTGGCATCAATTAATTTTGGCTTGGCGTAATTATGCTCGTGGCGCTAATTGTTATGTAATGACTGGGCATTTGTTAAATTATTTTGAGTAAGTATAATTTAGGTTTGATGTTATTTAACCAAAATTTTATTTTGTGCTACAATAATTTAATAATTCCCCCGTTTATTTTTTAATTTTTTCTATGACTAATGACAAAAAAATTAAGAAAGACAAAGATCCAGTAGAAGTAAACAGCGGAGATTTGTCTGACAAAGAAAAAGCTGCTGAAGCAGCTATTCATCAAATTCGCCAAATGTATGGCGAGGGGGCAATTATGAAATTTGGTGAGGCGCAGAACACTAATGTAGATGCTGTCTCTAGCGGTTGCCTCTCATTAGATTTGGCCTTGGGGGTCGGTGGGGTACCGCGGGGTCGGGTTATTGAAATTTATGGCCCAGAGTCTAGCGGTAAGACTACTCTAGCTCAGCATATTATTGCTGAAGTGCAAAAACAGGGGGGTATTGCTGCTTTTATTGATGCTGAGCATGCTCTAGATCCAGAATATGCTAAAAAAATTGGGGTAAATATAGACGAAATGTTAATTAGTCAACCAGATACTGGTGAACAGGCTTTAGAGATTTTAGAAACCCTGGTTCGCTCTAATGCGGTTGATGTAGTGGTTGTTGATAGTGTTGCTGCCTTAGTGCCTAAAAAGGAAATTGAAGGAGATATGGGTGATCTTCAAATGGGTTCGCAAGCCCGGCTTATGAGTCAAGCTTTGCGCAAACTGACGGGAGTTATTTCTAAATCCAAGACTATTGTTATTTTTATTAATCAGCTCAGGATGAAAATTGGTGTTATGTTTGGCAACCCTGAGACCACCACTGGTGGTACGGCTTTAAAGTTTTATGCCTCAGTGCGGATTGATATCCGGAAGATTACTCAGATTAAGCAGGGTGATAAAATGATTGGCAATCGGGTTAGATGTAAGATTGTAAAAAATAAAGTAGCCGCTCCTTTTAAGAGTTGTGAATTTGATATCATGTACAATGAAGGTATCTCTGTTGCCGGAGACTTGTTAGATACTGGGGTTCAAAGAGGGACAATTACTAAAACCGGTAATTCATATAGTTTTGGTGAAATTAAATTAGGTGTAGGCCGAGAAAATGCCAAGGCTTTTTTAAAGGAGCATCCGGAATTGATGAGTCAGATTAGGGAGCAGATTTTAGCCGATATAGCGGCTAAGGGAGAATAATAAAAAATAAAATAAAAACAAAAACACAAAAAGACCCATAACAGTGGGTCTTTTTGTCTAGGAATTAAATTATCAAGTGAGCGGTAAATTATCTAGATTCGTTTATCCTTTCAACATATTCTTCGGTGTCGGTGTTTACTCTAACAATATCGCCCTCATTGATAAACAGGGGGGCATTAATTTTAGCGCCAGTCTCTAGCTCAATTTGTTTCATGACATTGCCAGCAGTATTACCCTTTACTCCTGGCGGGGCCTGGGTGACCCTATATTCTGCTTTAATAGGCAGTTCTACTGTTACTGGCCGACCCTGGAAATAGAGAACATTAACCTCTAAACCATCCTTAAGAAATTTTTCTTTACCTCCTAGTTCTTCTAGATTAACAGCAAACTGCTCATAATTTTCGCTATCCATAAAATTGGCAAATTGATTGTCCACATACATAAAAGTGGCCTTTCTGGTTTCAACATCAGCCTCTTCAGCTCGGTCGTTTCCTTGCCAGGTTTTTTCTAAAACTGCCCCAGTGATTAAGTTGCGTAATTTGGTTTTTAGCACTGCTCCGCCTCGGCCCATTTTATGATGATCGGCGCGGATAATAGAAAAAGGTTCGCCATTAACAATTATAACTTTGCCCGGTTTAATTTCATTGAGTGTTAACATAATTTTTATTGGCGAGTGAACATTAGGAGACCCATAATTCTCGCCCGTTTAATGGCTAAAGCTAATTGGCGTTGATGTTTGTCACAAGTACCCGTGCGACGTTTAGGTAAAATCTTACCTAAAGAGTTGGTATAGCGGCGTAGCAGAAAGGTATCTTTGTAGTCAATATCTTTAATATTGTTTTGGCAAAAATAGCAGGGTTTGCCTGGAGTGTGATGATTCATATAATTTTAATTATTAAAAAGGTATATCTTCAATCTTAATCTCCTCTTCGGAGTTATCGGGAATTGATTCGGTGGGCAGTTCGCTAGTTTCTTCTTCTTGAGTGGGAGAAGTAAATGGTCCGCTGGATCCGCCGGCCCGATCTAGCATAATGAGATTGTCCGCGATAATTTCTGTCCGATAATGTTTAGTGTTGTCTTGCGCTACCCAGTCACGGGTTTGTAACCGTCCCTCCACATATACTTTAGAGCCCTTGTGGAGATATTGGCGGCAGATATCGGCTAGTCTTCGCCAGGCTACCACATTATGAAACTCAGCTTTTTCTTGGCGCTGGCCAGTTTGGTCCGTCCACACTAAATTGGTGACCACAGTAAATGAGGCCACTGGCTGTCCATTAGGGGTGGTGCGAATTTCAGGGTCGCGGGTGAGGTTGCCGATAATCATTACTTTGTTTAAGTCCATAGGCGTATGTTAAATAATTAAAATTAGATTTATGCCGCTATTGTTTTCTCCGCCGTACTAGTATTTTGAATCTTGTCTGAGCCAGGCTCAGCCGATGCTCCGGGTTTCTCTTTTTGGTTAACACTGGCTTCTCCATCTTTAATTTTAGCTTCTCTTTTAGCAATTTCTTCTTTAGCGGCTAAAATTTCTTCTACTGTCCGAGGTTGGCGTTTAATAATTTGGTGTCTTAAAATATCGTTAGAGAGCCGCAGATAGCGGTTTATTTCTTGAATTTTATCAGCTGGCAAATCAAATTCCAGCAGACGATAATAGCCAAACTGGAAACCTTTAATGGGGTAAGACATACGTCTTTTGCCCCAGTTTTCGCGGTAGACAATATTGCCGTCATTAGTAGTAATAAGGTCTTCTACTTTTTGGGCAATTGGTTCAGTTTCTTCACCGGTGAATTTATTAGACACAACATAGAGTAATTCATAGCGGGGCAACTGAGAACTTTTGTTTTTAGCCATAATTTGATTAAATGTTAATAAATAAAAAACCCTCAACCATAGGTATAATGAGCCGAGGGGTGCTCAATTTTCCTGCCCTTGATATCTTTCTAGGAAGATATCATTTAAACCTATGGTTTAAATCTGGAAAAGGCAAATAAAATTATTTTGTCTTTTGTAGCTAAAATATAGCATAGAGATAAATAAATTGCAAGGCTAAAGATTTTGTGTTAGTTTAGCTAATATGAATTATTTTTTTATTTTAGGCAATCATCCAGCTCTATCTTTGTCTGAGCTTTCGGTCAAAATTGCTGGTAACTGGCAGATAGTTAATGATGCAGTAGTAACCCTTAACTGCGAAGGTGAGCTTGCGGCTAATTTATTAGAGAGTTTAGGGGGTACAATTAAGTTTGGGAAAATAATAGGGCAATTTAAGAGACTAGATGAAGCTGCAGCTCTGGATTTAGCTGACTATTTATTATCATTAATTCAAGGTGGCGGTAAAATTAATTTTGGCTTTTCTAATTATAGTTTTGCTAACCTGGACAAATCATTCGGTCTTCAAATAAAACGCAGACTTCAGGCTAGTGGTCGGTCAGCTCGATGGGTAGTTGGCCGTAATAAAGTTTTATCTAGCGTTATTGTTGAACAGAATCATTTACTAACTAAAGGAGGAGAAATCGTTTTATGGCGTTGCAATGATTGTTGGCAGTGGGGAATTACTATGGGCGTTCAACCGTTTAAGTTGCTATCGGCTCGTGATTATGGCCGGCCGGCGCGTGATGATTATTCTGGCATGCTCCCACCAAAGTTAGCTCAGATTATGATCAATCTAGCCGGTTTGCAGCCAGGCGATACTCTCCTTGACCCATTTTGCGGTTCCGGGACAATTTTACAGGAAGCAGCTTTACTGGGAGCTAGTAAGGTTATAGGGATAGATAATGCGCCTCAGGCTATTAACAATAGCCAAGATAATTGGGCTTGGTTTGCTCAGCGTTGGCGAGTTAATACTTCGGCCGAGTTTAGACTGGGCGAAGCTACTAAGGTTTCTCAGATTTTATCGTCAAAAATTAACCGCATTGTAACTGAACCTTATTTAGGCCCATCCCGGGGACCGCGTAATTTCCCAGCTGTTATTAAAGAGCTGGAATTACTATACAGTCAGGCACTTTTTGATTGGCGCTCGGTTATTACCAGAGATGGGTGTGTAGTGATGATCTGGCCCATTTTTATAAGTGGCGCTAAAAAATATTATGTTCAGCCAGATATTTCTGGCTGGCAGGTTATAGAATTTAGTGAATTAGCTAAAAAAAGGTGGCCCCAGGAATATAGTCCCAGCGGCCAGTTGATTTATAATCGGCCCGGCCAGCTAGTCTGGCGAGCCATAGTTGGTCTTCGGCCAGTTTAGTTATTGATGAGAAAATTACAGACATCGCCATCTTGAACTAGGTAGTTTTTGCCTTCCAGACGGATGAGGCCTAATTCTCTAGCCTTAGTTTCACTGCCGGCTCGGAGTAGTACTTCCCAGTTAATAACTTCAGCTCTAATGAAGTTTTTCATAAAGTCGGTATGAATAACTCCGGCAGCCTGGGGTGCTGGAGTATTACGTTTAACCGTCCAGGCCCTCGTTTCATCACGGCCGGTAGTTAAAAAAGTAATCAGTCCTAAGAGGTTATAGGCTTGAGCAATCAATTTATTCAGTCCGCTGTCTTGTAGGCCTAGCTCTTTAATATAGTCAGCTTGTTCTTCTTCTGGCAGATTGGCAATTTCCGCCTCCAATTTAGCGTTTAAGACAATAGCTGGTCCATCTAAGTGGAGCAGTAAATCAGCAGGTTGGTCGCTGTTTATGACATAAATGACTGGCTTACTAGTTAGTAAATTAAGTTCCTTTACTAGTGCTTGTTCGTCGGCGGTAAGAGAACATTGTTTTAAGCTTTGCCCTTCATTTAAATAGCCTTTTATTTTTTCTAGAGTATCTACTTGCTTACTAATAAGCTTATCGCCACTTTTGGCTTCTTTGCTTATTTTATCTAGTCGTTTATTAACGCTGGCTAAATCGGCATAGATTAATTCCAAATTAATGATTTCTTTATCTGATGAGGGGTCAATCCGACCCTCCACGTGCACTACGTTATTATCTTGAAAATTACGAATAACATGGCAAATAGCATCAACATTGCGGATATTAGCAAGAAATTGATTGCCCAACCCTTCTCCTTCATGAGCTCCTTTAACTAGGCCAGCAATATCAACAAATTCAATTGTGGCATAAATTTGTTTAGCTGAGTTGGACATAGCGGCTAGTTTAGCCACCCGCTCATCTGGGACTTTAACTACTCCGACATTAGGTTTAATGGTACAGAAAGGATAATTAGCAGCATCAACCTGTTTTTTAGTTAGGGCGTTAAAAAGAGTAGATTTTCCTACATTGGGCAGGCCAATGATGCCAAGAGATAAAGCCATAAAGATTTTATTAAAATTTAGCAGATTTTAGAATAAATAACAATTATTGACGAGCAGGGGGTGATGTGTTAAGCTTGTCAGTGCTTATTGCCTTCATTTTTAGGAGTCGTAGTTCAGTTGGTTAGAACGCTGCCCTGTCACGGCAGAGGTCGCGGGTTCGAGGCCCGTCGACTCCGCACTACACCCAAGAGGGTGTTTTTTGTATTTTAGATATTGTTTAATTTGTTTTTTCTTCAATAGTTTGCTTGCCACGGTTGATATCCCAAACATTGGGAGCAAGGTCGGCATGAAGTTTTAATTTTGGCCAGCGATCTTGTAGGGCTTTGATCATCTGGTGAGCTATGGCCCGAAGAGTAGGATGAACCGTTGTTCCTGAACGCAGTTCAGCTGTATAGACAGTAGCTGGCAGGCCATAGGTGACTTTACAGGGGACGAGAAAGCCTAAGGCTAAATAATACTGCTTAGTTGGCTCATCAGCCGGTAAATTAGCAATAGCTTTAATTTGTTGATCAATTAATTTTAAAGCCGAGTCATGTAGTTTTGACGGTAGTTCTGCTAAATACCATGGTTCAAAACCATACTGAGAAGTAAGTAGGGGAATACGACAAGTGCCATTACGATGACGTTGAATATCGCGGAAAGACCCATAATCTAAAAGAAACTCAAAAGTGCATTGTCCTAGTTCAGATAAAAAGTAAGGCAAACTAGTTTTAGGCGGACGATTAGTTAGGGCATAAGACCATTTTTCTAAATCTTGGTCTTTAATGTTAGTGGTGAAACGAAAATTAACTACCTGATCAGGATTATAATAATAGTTGTGAGTTAAAATATGGCGGCGATAATTTTCTGCCGCTTCATCCACCGGCTGACAGAAACTATGAGGATAATGCTCTTTTAGAATTTGCTCAAGATTGCTAGCAATTTGTTGGACTTCGGGTAGGGGGTAAGCCCGAAGCCAGGTAATTTTATCATAGGCTTGCCGTAAATTAGTATGCCAACTTAATTGAGTGGTAATACCAGCCGGCAGAAAAGAGCGAAGGATATCAAAAGCTCGAGCATTAATGGCTCGCTCATAGATTTTGTCTTCTTGACCAGCCTTACGAGGATATCTTTGTTGTAAATATTCTCTCATGGGCCCTAAGGATGATTTATAGAAATCTAGCCAATTTTTAAGGATTTGTTGCGATTCCTTGGTGTTTAATGGATCAATAATCGACTGTTTGGTCATATCAGTATAGCGGGTGCTAGTTTCCTGACCACAGTAGAGTGGCCAATCTTGAATTGCCTTGTCGGCTAAAATGCTTAAACCTTCAATAAAAAGAGTAGTACTGCCACAGTCAGCAATGCTAGCATGGCCGTAGCCAATGTAGAAAGTTTCCATGAATTTACCTGAGCCAGTTTTTTTAACTTTCTCGGTGTGTTTTTCTACGCTTTCAGGGCTTCGCGAATAAAGCGCCTGGAGCATGGCGGTATCTTCTGGATTAAACTCATCATGAAGGAAAATATTAGCCATAGAATTAAAATTATTAGATTATATTGGTATTGTATCAAGGCTGAGCGAGCCAGTCAAAAACTTGGCGGATAGCTAAAATTGCTTTACAATATATGTGTCTTATATTTATTTTTATTTTTATGGACTGGTGGCAAGCCCTAATATTAGGAGCCGTAGAGGGGATTACTGAGTTTTTACCCATTTCTTCTACTGCTCATCTTCGTTTATTTAGTGAATGGTTGGGTATTGTTAATTCTGATTTTAGCAAAAGTTTTGATATTTTTATTCAATTGGGGGCTATTTTAGCCGTGCTGGCAGTTTATTTAAAAACATTATATCGGCAACCTAAAATTATCTTAAAATTAATTGCCGCTTTTATTCCTACTGGCATTATTGGTTTACTAGCTTATCCTTTAGTTAAGAGCCAGTTTATGGATAGTTTTTGGCTGATTGCTTCTGCCTTGGGGCTGGGAGGGTTATTCTTAATATGGTTTGAGAGGTATTACCACAAGAAAAAAGTAAAAAGCGGAGGACTAGAACAGATATCATATCAACAGGCTTGTCTTATTGGCTTATGTCAGGCACTAGCCATTATTCCGGGCATCTCTCGGTCGGCGGCTACGATTGTCGGGGGATTAGCTTTAGGCTTAAAGCGGTCAACCATCGTGGAATTTAGTTTTTTATTAGCCTTGCCCACTATGTTAGCGGCCACTGGCTTAGACTTAGTCAAAAGCACGTGGTCCTTTGGCCGGCCAGAAATTATGGCTTTAAGTATTGGCTTAGTTATGGCTTTTATCACAGCCTGGTTAAGTGTTAAATGGTTACTTCGTTTTATTGAGCGCCATAATTTTCGGTCCTTTGGCTGGTACAGATTAGCTTTAGCCATTATTGTGGTTATTTATTTGGTAGTTCGCTAAAAACTAACAATTTTGCTATAATTATTAAATTAAATAATATTATTTTATGAAAATAGCTATTTTTGATGTTCAGGCCGGAGAAAAGCAATATTTTACTAAACATTTAGCTGGGCATAAACTTTTTTTTAGTCGCGATCAGTTAAATGAAAATACGGCACCACTGGCTAAAGACTGTGAGGTTCTAATGGTTTTTATTACTTCCCGGCTTACACCCCAGCTTTTAGTTACAATGCCTAATCTCAAGATAATCGTTACTCGCTCGACTGGTTTTGACCACATTGATCTAGACTATTGCGAGCATCATGGCATTGTAGTGACCAATGTGCCTTCTTATGGGGAAAATACTGTAGCCGAACATGCCTTTGCGTTAATATTATCGCTGTCACGCAACATTCATAAATCTTACTTACGAACTACCCGCGAAGATTACCGCATTGAAGGACTCAAGGGTTTTGATTTACGAGGTAAAACTATTGGGGTAGTTGGTGCCGGGAAAATTGGCCTACACTTAATTAAGATGGCCCGGGGTTTTGATATGAAAGCCTTAGCTTATGATGTGAACCGTAATGATTTTTTAGCTGATGTCTTAGGCTTTAAATATGTTTCTTTAGAAGAATTATTAAAACATTCGGACGTTATTAGTTTGCATGTGCCAGAAAATAAATTTACCCATCATTTAATTAATCGGCAAAATATTTATTTAATTAAAAAAGGCGCTTTACTAATTAATACGGCGCGGGGCGGTATTGTCGAAACTGAGGCCTTAATTGAGGCCTTAGATAAAAAGATTCTGGCTGGCGCCGGGCTAGATGTTATTGAAGGAGAAAATTTAATTATGGAAGAAAAACAGCTGGCTTATGACAAGGAGACGGCTAAAGAAATGATGTCATTAGTGAAGAATCATATTCTTTTAAGCAAAGACAACGTTATTTTTACACCTCATATTGCTTTTTATAGTGAAGAGGCGGTGGAGAGGATTATGGAAGTTAGCGTGGAGAATGTTAGGGCCTTTATACAAGGTCAACCACAAAATGTTGTTAAGATTTAAATTAATGGAACAAATTTTAGATCTACATTTACATTCTCGTTTTAGCCGCGCTTGCTCAGCTAGTTTAACTTTGCCTAATATTGAGCAGGCTTGTATCCGCAAGGGGGTAGATATTGTTGGGACAGCTGATTTTACTCATCCGCAGTGGTTTAAGGAAATAGGAGAACAATTGGTAGAAATTGATCATTCTGGTTTATACCGTTTAGCTGAGAGGCCAGATAGTCCTATTAAATTTCTGTTGAGTACTGAAGTGGCTTTAATTTATAAACAAGGAGACAAGGTAAGGCGTCTGCACATTGTAATTCATGCCCCTAATCTTGAAGCTGTCCGTCTTTTTAATCAAACCTTGCTAGAGCGAGGTTGTAATCTCAAAAGTGATGGTCGGCCAATATTGGGCCTGACTGCACCGGAATTAGTAAAAATCTGTCGGAGTATTAACCCTTATTTTATTATTTATCCAGCCCATATCTGGACGCCATGGTTTTCAGTTTTTGGGTCTAAATCTGGTTTTGACCGTCTGGAAGATTGTTTTAGAGAGGAGACTGAGTTTATTTATGCTTATGAGACTGGTCTTTCGAGCGATCCGCCCATGAATTGGCGCTGGTCAGCCTTAGATAACCTAGTTCTTTTATCTAATTCTGACGCTCACTCTCTTAGCAATTTAGCGCGGGAAGCTAATGTTATAGATTTACCAGAATTGACCTATACTGCTTTCTATGATATACTTAAAAATAGAGATAAGAAGAAAATTATTGCTACTTTAGAATTTTTTCCCGAAGAGGGGATGTATCATTTTGATGGCCATCGTCAATGTGGTTTTGGTTGTTCGCCTGAGGAAACCAAGAAACTGCACGGACTTTGCCCTAAGTGTCGTAAACCTTTGACTATTGGGGTGCTGAATCGAGTGGAAGAGTTAGCAGATCGGCCGGTGGGCTATCGGCCAGCCGAGGCTCCTGATTTTGAAAAATTGGTAGAATTAGACAAAATTATAGCTGAAAGTTTGGGGATAGCTAGCCGTAATTCTAAAAAAGTTCAGGAAGTATATGGGGAGATGATTACTACTCTGGGCAGTGAATTGACAATCTTAAGAAAAGTTAAAGTGGAAGAGATTGCGCAGCATTTTGGCAGTTGCTTAGCGCAAGCCATTGAGCGAGTACGCCGGGGACAATTAGTAGTAAATCCTGGCTTTGACGGCCAATATGGTCAAATAAAAATTTTTAGTCCCCAGGAAAAACAACTTTTAAGTTTGTTTTAAGCCTATGAAAAAAGCTTTTACCTTAGTGGAATTATTGGTGGTTATTGCTATTATTGGTATTCTTTCTACTTTATCAGTAGTGGCTCTAAATAGTGCCAGAGCTA